>Ga0315306_10000891_pt1 | contig 14426 bp, 13 predicted proteins | sample TDP1_MG_FD_203803 | JGI IMG/M metagenome (GOLD analysis project Ga0315306, IMG submission 203803) | Freshwater sediment microbial communities from Lake Towuti, South Sulawesi, Indonesia - TDP1 | ecosystem: Environmental > Aquatic > Freshwater > Lake > Sediment | place: Indonesia: South Sulawesi... | reverse complement strand
AGCGTCCAGAGTCTCTACAGGCGCCAGTCCAGAAGCCGTTACACCGTCCGCGGTTTCCTCAAAAGCAAGATCGACTTCAACCTTTCCAACGTCTAAAGTCTTAAAGTCAGCTATCAGAAACATGTCTCGGTCCAGTGATCTGAGCTCGCCTATGACCTTAGCGCCGTACTTCTTGATCAGCGGCGTACCTACTTCAAAGATGATTCGATCGCTCTTCGGTACTTGACCTACTATCCTCTTCGTTCTTTCCAAGTCTGGAATGTCTAAAGCTATCTGGAGGTAAGGAGGCCTCCACAATCGAGGTACTCGGAATCCCATGATTGGATGTTTCGCCCTATCTTTCTCATAAAGAATCTTCTCAAGTCCTGGATAGTTAGTCACAGCTCTTCTAAGAGCCAGTTTCGTCGCTCCATAGTTGTAATGATATATCTTACGGTAATCCTTCGCATCGGGATGCACAAAGACGCTACAGATTATCACCCAACTGTCAACCTTGTCTTTCGGAATGACTCCCTCTTCAACCGCGTCGACAACTGCTTTCGCGACTGCAGCTTGAGCGGGACCAAAAATACGCGCAGACTGCTCCAGATTCTTTACTGTCACTTTGGGTACGAGCAAGGTTGAAGGCTTGGCAGGCAAATTCGGTCTTACTACCGCGAGAAGCGGGGTGTGTCCAGCCGACAGATTTGACAAGCTATTAGCGAAAGCCTCTCCGATGGGGCCTTCTTTTTCGCCGACGAGGAGGTCGATGTGAGCGATCTCGGGTCCGTCCCCAACCAATGCTTCCCCTATAAGATACATACTCAACACCTCTTAGACCGATCCGCTACCTTCACTGCCCCCACTCCAAAAGGGGTACGGCACTACTTCAATCCTCGACTTTTCCCGGCTTTCCAGTACCTTGTGCGCCTCCTCCACCTCAGCGCCTTCGTGAACGATTAACCTAAGAGCTTTTACCATCGCACATGGGTCAGGAGCTTGGAAGACATTTCGACCGAAGATGACTCCAACAGATCCCGCGTCGATAGCACCCTTGGCCATCTCTAACACCTGGCGTGCCGTTTCAACCTTGGGTCCACCTGCTATGAGAATGGGGATGGGACACCCTCTGACAACTTCTCTGAAGCTATCAGGGTCGCCAGTGTAGTCTGTCTTAATGTAGTCAGCCCCAACCTCAGCTGCCATTCTTACGTGAAGTTTTACATACTCTGGGTTGTACTCATTTCCCTGAACTCTCTTGCCTCGAGCCATAGGTTCAGCAACATAAGGCATAGCGTATTTCTCACATTCTCTAGCTACGGATGCAACATTTTCAATATTGGAAGCTTCAGCTTCATCCCTTTCATATCCTATGAAGAAATAAGTTATCACAGCGTCCGCTCCATATCGAACCGCGTCTTCCACGGTAGCTATCAAAGTCTCACTCCCCGTTGTCGCTGGAAGTACGCTTCGAAAAAGGTTCGTCGTGTCTAGGCGAAGGATCAAAGATGGAGCGCCTTTTCCTAGGAAGCCGCTTAGACATATCCGGGCTTGTCCGGGAGCCATCAGAACAGCGTCAGCCCCTCCCTCTATTACTTCCTGGAAAGTCTCAAAAGGAGTCGTCAAGCCGCCGATTGGACCAAGATACAAGGCATGGTCCATAGGCACGATTACTGCTCGATTCGTCTTTTGGCTAAAGAGCCGACTAGATCTAATTCTTTTCCCCAAGTCATTTGACATTTTATGAACCTCTAGGTCTTAACTACATCATAGAATGACTTCAAGATAAAATATATGGACATCGCTCCTGGGTCAATATGCCCGACCGCTCTTTCGCCCAGATACGTTGCACGTCCTTTCCCGGCCGGTATATCGCGGGTTGATTCAGCCCCTTTCTTAGACTCCAGAACAGCGTCTTCTAGTGCTGTCAACAGAGACTTCTTCTGCTTCACAGATTTCTTTAGTGATTCGACGGCTGGACTCAAAGCATCAACAAGAGTTTTTTCTCCTACTTGGGCTTTCCCTAGACTAACGACTCCATTGAGTGAAGCTTCAAACATTTGAGCTAAATCCTCTAAGTTGATCTTCTCCTTCTCTCCTGAAGCTTGCCCCGCCTTGAGAAAGATGGAGCCGAAGAGTGGGCCTGTTGCACCGCCTATAGTTGACGTTAATGTGATGCCTACATTCTTCAAAATTGGTCCGATTCTATTATCCTCGAGCTTGTTTAACCTTAGCTCCACTTCATTGAATCCTCTTACCATACTGACGCCGTGATCGCCGTCCCCGATTGCGGCGTCTAAACGTGATAAGTAGTCCTTTTGCTCTCTCATAGTTTCAGCGATCTTAGCGATTATTCTCTTGATAGTTTGAGACTCGATAGTTTCCATCGGAGGATTTTCACCAAACGATCTGACTAGATGCAGTCAACTGTTTTACTCTACTTGGGACATCTACTGAATCCTGGTGAGTTAGCAGGCGCATCCCATACCTCTTTGATCTCGTCGTCTAACTTCAAGAAGGTGAATGAAGCTCCGGCCATCTCCTGAGTAGTGAGGAAGTTTCCTATAACGGCGTCATAAACCTCTATGCCCTTCTCTCTCAGGATCATGTCGGCTTTTCTGTATAGTATCAGCATCTCCATTCGAGTAGTGGATCCGAAACCGTTTACAAGCACGTTGATCTCATCGCCATCTTTGAGTGAGAGATCTTGAATGATTCTCTCAGTTAGTATTTGAGCGATCTCATCTGCAGGCTTAAGCTTCGTTCTTAAGACTCCAGGTTCGCCGTGGGCGCCCATTCCTATTTCCATCTCGTCTTCGCCTATGGTGAAAGTCTCTTTTCCTGTCGCTGGGATCGTGCATGATGTTAAAGCTACACCCATGGATCTGCAGTTGTCTCGAACCTTTCTTGCTGCTCTCTCAACTTCATCCAAGTTCGCCGTTGTCTCAGCTTTGGCCCCTGCCGCCTTAATTACGAATAGGTCTGCTGCTGTTCCTCTCCTTTCCGATACTCTCTCGAGGGGTGCCGATGCTATATCGTCCCAGACGCGAATCGTCCTGACCTCTATTCCGTCAGCCTGCGCCATCTCAGCAGCCATATCGAAGTTCAACCGATCTCCCATGTAGTTTCCATAGACAAAAACGATCCCTGCTCCACCGTTCACCTGCCTAACCGCCTCATAGATTAGATCAGGTGAAGGTGAAGTGAAAATTGCTCCATGCGCTACCGCATCACCCATCCCCTTGCCAACCATCTCCAAAAACAACGGTTCATGACCACTCCCTCCGCCGATGACCACTCCAACTTTATTCTTAATGGGAGCATCCTTTCTAACAACCACGTTCACACCTTCAACTCTTCTAACTCTATCCAAGTTGGCGCGAACAAATCCTTCAACAAGTTCATCGGTGACCTTGAAAGGATCATTGATCATCTTCTTCATAGCTAAGCACCTAGCTAAAAGTACCTTCGAATTTTGCACGGGCTTTTATGCGTACGTCTTGCCTATAACATTTTTCGTAAAGTAGAACCGAAGCGAACTGAGGAACGTGAAGAAAATAGTTTAAGGAGATTTGGTTCTACGGAAGGTGCGTAGCATGCCTATAATGAACGGAATTGATTGAAATGACGAGCAAGGTAGCGCGCCAAACGCACGAGTCATCAGGAAGTTCATCTATTTCTAATCATGCCGTCGGACAACCTATTTTCAATCTACCCTTCCTCTGCCTTCTATCTTCCACAATTCCTCGACAGTATCTCCCTTCATGACATAGAATTTGTCGTGGAGGTTTATTGTCGTGTCTGGATAAGAGGGTACGAACTCTATCATGTCTCCCACCTTCAAATCAATACCACGATTTTTCAGTCTTAGTAGCCCATGCTCCATATGGAGATCATAAACTTCGACCCCTTCCATCCCTTTAGCCTTTGGATACCCTCCGAATGTGGAGAAAGTCTGCGCTCCTCCATCGATGATCGCCCTATCTTTAGCTGGTCTACTCACTACAGTGGTCAAAACCGTTAAAGAGGATTTGAAGGGAACCCCTTCTAAACTGTGCATAATGCTCATGAAAATGTAGGAACCCGCCTGGATCTCGTTAATACCGGGGTATTCAGCTGCTATGTTGAAGCTGCACGTCCCACCAGCGCCTACGGTATTGACTTCTATACCTGCTTTTGACATCTGTTTCACCGTTCTTACTGATCTTTGATAACACTTGTTGCATTCCTTCTTCCTTTTCTTGAAGTTGGGAACGAAGGCCGCATGACCCTCCCACCCCATCACGCCTTCAAGAACCAATCCCTTCGAACGGGTGATTTTTCTCGCTAGATCAACCGCGGGCTTCCCTGGTAAGACTCCGCATCGATTCAACCCGACATCGATTTCCTCGATAACCTTGACTCTCACATTTTTTCGAGAAGCGATGTTTGAAAGCGTCTCTACGATGTGAGGGTTGTCCACAGCGACTGACACGTTACTGTACCGGTTAAGGTTAACAAGTCTCTCGATCTTACTTTTCTGGACAACTTGGTTCGCTATATATATGTCATTAATGCCGGCGTTTGCCATCACCTCAGCTTCACCCAGCTTTGCTACCGTAACCCCTTTCGCGCCAGCTCTCATTTGCATGTGTGCTATTATAGGGGTCTTATGGCATTTTGTGTGCGGTCTCAATTTCACGGGTTTATCTTTCAGGTAATCAGCCATCATGCGAATATTACATTGTAACACATCGAGATCTATAAGTAGAGCCGGCGTCTCTATATCTGCTTTCTTCAATCTTTTCACCTATTGAGTTTTTGCGCCAGTACCTAGCGCCAAGCGTAGTGTTCTTCAACCTCTATTAATGTTCCAAATGTCTTATCGAGCGGGAAGTACGCGAACCTGTTCTCATCTCCGGGAATTTGGCAATACTTCCTATACGGAGATAGCGGTTTCTGTTGAAGGTCGACTAACGTGATCCCTCGTTCCTTCATCTTATCGTAGAACTCTTCGATATCGTCAACTTCAAAACATATCTCGGCTAGCGCTCCCGACCCTTTCTCTTCTAAGAGCTTAACCCAATACCCTTCATGAGGCTCTAACAGTTCAATATAATTATCTCCTATTCGCATATGGCAATATCTCATTTTTTCCTCTGGACTATCAAGTTCAAAGAACTTGGGCTCTTCACATCCAAAAGTCTTGGTGAAGAAATCAATAATTTCCCTATCAATCTTCTTCACTAATACTCCGATATGATCCACCTTCATTTTCACATCTCCACTTTGACTATTGTTTTCATTTCATATAATTCTTAGTATAGGAACCTACCAGTAGCCATCCCAGACCCGTAACGCTTCAGTTGCTGTTTTCCTTTATTCTTCTATTCTACAATCCCCTCGTCCGCCGTTACTCTTTCAACGCGTTTGACGTCATGCCCCAAAACTATCGTTTCACTCCATGATACGGCTTCTCTCGGCCCTAATGTGGCGTAGTTCTTCCACTGATTAACCGCGACTTCAAGATTATCAGGCCTCCCTGTACAAGGTTCCAATGCTATGTGGTAATATTCTCTCCAGCCACCATAATTTATCCAAACTAGCAGATAAGGCAAGACTTCAGCTTGAAACGAGAATCCAATAACTTCCTCTCTAGCTTCGTTCATCGCCGCGCACCACGATTCCCTGAGCTTTGCAGTGTAAAGGTTCTCTCCTGTTCCTTCACACGGTTTGCCTACTTTACTGAGGTCTACGGTCTTACCTTCTTTGTCTAGAGCCTCCGGCCATTGGATCTCGTCTCCCATCTTCCCCAACCGATCGGTTACGGCATATCCGATCCTCAGTCTGGAAACTTCATGTGGCAGGATTATCCTGTAGTAGGGGTTTATGCAGAGAGTATTGTGACCGCTATAGTGATACTCCAGCTTCTCGTCGCACAAATTGCGTAGTCTATAGGTCAAGTCTAGGACGGCCTTACCTCTAGAAATCGATAACTGCTTATTTATCAGGAGCGGATACACTTTGCAAGCGCACTGCATTCCCACGGTAATGGACTTGCGACCCCTTTCTAGCCTAAGCAGCTTCCAAGGTTCGGATGAAACTTCTCCTGCGGCCCGGAGCTTCTTGCCCTTGAACGTGCAAGGCTCGGTCGTAGGTAGACAATCGAAAAATCCGCTAACATCCTCAAACTCGATCTGGTAGCTGGGCTTTTTCACGGGTATCGTCGGGTTGTGCCATGCAAACTCAGTTTCAGTAGGCTTGTAAATCAAGCTTATGATACGCGCTCCAAATTGTGGCATGACTACTGCTCGTATTTTCTCATTCTCAAGGATGAGGCCCTTCAAGCCTCCCACCGACGTTGTAACGATCGATGGATACAAGACTGCAACCACCACGTATCTTTCTGGAATATTTGACGCTTATTAAGCGTTCGAGAAACAACCTTGAAAGAATGAAGAATGTGAAGGCTTGAACGGGAAATGGCGGTAATGTCAGGATCGCGAGGATTCGATGAGGATGCTGCATGTTTGGATGGCGGAGCTTTCCAATGAGTTCTTGCAGGATCTTATTCTCTTTCCTTGCGGACTCATAGGCCCTTGATCGCGGGGATTTAGCCAAAGGTAGGTGCGAAGATTCGACTTTCATTGCGCCCACAAGATATAACTTTCAATACGGATATAGTCCCACAATAGGAACTTGATCAATTATGGATTATGAATGCTTCTGCATCTATGGATTCGGCGTGGACTATCCTACTGATTGGCAGGTGATGATTGAGCCGAGGATAAGGCGGGTGAAAGGAACAGTGACCTTCAGATCAGCTGAAGGGATGGAGATAGGGGTTTCATGGGGCCCTTTGAAAGAAGCCAAGGGAAGATTCTCTTCCGCAGACGAGCATGCGAAGGATACGCTTGACAGAATCAAGAAGAGTCGAGGCATCAATAACTTTCGGATACTGGAACATATGAGCGACAGGATAGATGAACATATAGCTGTCTTCAATCATGCCAGAGCTGACCTCGCTGGAGGAGGTTTTTTCGGCGGAGGCGCAGGAAAGCAGACGGAAATATTGTCTATGCATCTACATTGCGATAGGTCAGAGCGGTATTTTGTGCTTTACGGAAGAACAACGGCTGAGAGAACCTACGAGTATGCAGACATCTTCAATCACATGCGAAACTCTTTCAATTGCCACACAGCAGAATTGAAGAAACGTATGGAATACTAGACCTCGGATTGATTTCGAGCCCGCATACCGATCAAACCCATTCTTGAATGAAGACATATGGACCTAAATCAGTTGACAGCCATAAGCTAGCATGAAGATTTGTAAGTAATGGATGTCAAAACAAAGCGCTAAGCGATAACTAGACAATCAGTAGGTATACATAAGGGACTCTGAAATGACTTCTGCAAAGCGTTAGGCGGTGTAACCCCATGGAATATCGATCTGGTCAGAGAGCAAGGAATCACATCAGGTTGACTAATAACACTTAATACTCATATGGAAAAGGTGTTTGTTCCAATCGTTAAATTTCTCAGTGGGTATGCTGCGAAATTTCGCGGAGTGGACCGTGAGGAGAAGGACGAGGGCTTTTGAAACGCTCGGTAGCCCTGAAGAGCGGGAGCGCGAAGCAAAGGCTGTTTTCGAACCAAAACTGGACTTGGAATCAATTCGGCAGGCTTTCTAGCGAATCTCTAGCTCAATGTCTAGGCTGGTTCTCTTGCGGTAGGCTTGGGTGGCGAGGTAGATCACGATGCATCCGACTACTATTCCAAGGGCGACCAGAATCCTTTCTGACCAAACGTACTCGTTACCCCAGTTTGGCGTGATGACTCCTATTGCCAAGTAGATTACCATCAATAGAACAAAACGTATGCCAGTGAGCACTAGGGCTAGGGGAAGGTTTGCTCCACGATTGGGTTCTATTAACTTGTCGTCACGTGGCTTGAGCATAATTAACTTGTTGTAACGTGGCTTGCGCATAATATTACGGGGGAAATCTTTTACTGAAGCGAGCCATTCTTGGGCTTCAGCACGACTCAAACCTAACTTTCTTAGCTTTGCGATATTTCTTTTGTCACGTTCCTGTCCTTGCCTCATTTCCAACTCTTCTTGGCCAATTCGATAGACACCTTGAAGGCAAATCTTAGGCTACAGCATATAGACCTCTTATGCTGAAATATAAGCTTGGGTTGCAACATCACTATCTGACGGGTTGATTGCATGCGGGAAGCCTCACTATGAGGCCATGTAGGCATGTGTCTCAACGTGTCTGGCAGAGTGGCTGGCCGTCTGACCTCGGCTTACTCATGAAGATTGGCATTGATGCTAAACCGAGGACACTTTTTCTTCCGTCAAGACGTGCGGGCTTGATGAGATCAGGGGCGAGTATCTCTCGGTTAGAAGCATTCCGCAGACGGAGGCGGAGAACCAAAAATGGGGGATTCGCTTGGCAAGCGAGGGAATGATAGATTGCGAGGGCGACCAAGAGTTTATGGAGACTAGGATTGTGATGTAGGCCGGGTTAGTAAACACGGAGATCCGCATCCTTCCCAGAGCAATTGAAAGATAGGAGCCGATAATTATTAGGGGTCTTGTCTACGTTCCCCTCATTAAAGTTCAGGATATCTGGAGCAGGCAATACAACTATTTCTGGAAACGAGACCTTGATCAAGAAGAGTTAATACCTATATGGAGCTAAAAGATACAGCACGGGCTGTCCAATACATGGAATAGCACATGTTCTGGAGGACGGGATCCGCACATAGGGAAAGGAGTATCTCTTGGCGTTCACACGATTGTTCTATGCGACCGACGTTCACGGCTCTGAAAAAGCCTATCTGAAGTTTCTCAACGCAGCGAACTTCTACAAGGCGCAAGTCTTGGTTCTGGGCGGAGACATTACGGGAAAAGTGATTGTTCCACTCATCAAAGGTTCCAGTGGATACAGTGCAAAGTTCCGAGGAGTGGACCGTGAAGCGAAGGACGAATCCCAAGCACAAGAGCTGGAGAAGGAGATCCGCCTTTCGGGCTACTATCCCTACCGCACCGACCCAGATGAGATGCGTCAACTTCAAACCGACGAGGCGAGAGTTCACTCGATCTTCGTCCAACTCATGCTTGGCACGTTACAGAGATGGGTTCAACTAGCCGGTGAACGACTACGAAGCAGTGGAGTCAAGATGTACATGACAGGAGGAAACGACGATATCCCAGAAATCAAGGCAATAATAAAGGGATCTGAGTATCTGGTCGATCCTGAAGAGAGAGTTGTCGAGATAGACGGCAAGCACGAAATGATCAGCCTAGGCTGGAGCAACCCGACTCCATGGAATACCCCACGTGAATGCTCCGAAGAGGACCTTTGGGGCAAAATCGAAAGTATGGCCTCACAGGTCAAGAACATTAGGAACTGCATCTTCAACCTGCATGTTCCTCCAATCGACTCCATAATATCCGAATGCCAGAAGCTCGATAAGGACCTGAAACCTGTCTTTGTAGGTGGGGAGCCGGAAATGATAAGCGGTGGAAGTCTCTCTGTTCGCAAAGCAATCGAGGAGCACCAACCGCTTTTGGGCCTGCACGGTCATATCCACGAAGCGAGAGGGACCGTCAAGATAGGTCGCACCCTGTGCATAAATCCTGGCAGTGAATCGAGCGAAGGAATCTTACGAGGCGCGATCGTGAACGTCGAGAACGGATCTGTAAAGAGCTACCTGTTGACACAGGGCTAAGCGGCAGGAAACAAAGAAACCAATAACGACCTGCGCAAGGGTAAGGTATCCTCACAGAAATCGCGTGATCCCGCCTAGCGATCTGGATTTTAGGCGCGCTGACGTAACGTATATGGTCTAAACTTTCTGAATTGAGAAAAAAGGTGGAAAGTTGCGTTGCGTGGTGTTACGTCGGTGGTATTTCTTTAAACTGTAGTGTTATGTCTATGCCTTGGCGGCTATGGTAGACTTTGCTCACGAAGTAGATTACAATGGCCGCGATGAAAATCGAACCGAAGAGGAGAGCGGCCAGCCCTGCGTTAGCGGTTAGCAGAGGGTTCACGGCGACTGCGTAGGCCGCGTAGAACAAGATCAATGCAGTTATCGCAGAAATTATCGAGATGGCTGGTACTCCTGCAATTCGCTTCCCCATGAACTTGGGAAGCGTGTCCAGTAGGCCTTTCCACCTTGTGAAGGGGAAGACAACAGTGGTCAAAGCGACCACTCCATAGGACAATACCATTAGCGTGGAGACTGCTGCGAACCAAGCGGCGAAGCCTAGGTAAGCGAAGAGGAACGCAGTTATCATGGCTATCACTGTGCTAACGGCGAGAGCATAATGGGGGGTCTTGAATCGATCGTTAACTTCTGCCAGCTTGGTTGGTACAAGACGGTCGAAGGACCAAGCGAACCAGTATCGTGCGGCCGTCATCAGAAGGACGAATGCGAACGCAATGTTCGCCAGAACAAACGTCCCAAGCACTAGAAGACTAAGGCTCTGGTTCGGGTAGCATACAATCCCCAGCATCAAGGGCATACTCGGTGGGAATGGCAGTGGATATACATCAGGCTTGTTGCACCAAACCCACGATATAGCGGACAACCAGTTGACGCCGACTGCACTGATCTCAGCTATGTTGCAGAGAGTCCATATGATAAAGGAGAAAATATTCGCGAGAAATAGTGCGATTGGGACGGAACGATTGACGTTCCTGATCTCACCGGAAATTGTACCCGCCCCCATCGCCGCCCCTGACAGCAACATGAACGTAAACGCAACGCTGGACAACGTTGCACCCAACGTGACCGGCGTTAGGGTCCAACCGGCCGATTCTGCTGTTTTGAAGACCGCCTCATACGTTATGTATTTGGACATCAATGTGTCCCATTTAGGCGCGAATGTAGTGGGGTTGGCTGTTCCTAGGATTGCCCACAAAAGGACAAGGGCGATACTCTGAATGATCCATCCTGCGTACAGCAGGGCCTTCGCAGTTTTGTGTCCCAACATTGTGAGGGCACCATAGACCACCATTAGCACCAAACCGAATAAGAGAGATCCTTCCGTAGACTGGAACCATGTTCCGAGAGAAACTAATCCTGGAGCGTTGTATAGCATCCCCCAGACTACCAACGTCATGGAGGTCGTGTATCCGTAGGTAAAGCATACCGTTATAAAACCAGCACAAAGGTACATGTAGAAGTAGACAGCGGACCATCCGAATCCTACTGCAGGGTGCACTATTCTTGCGAACCATACGTAGTCGCTTCCTGATCGTGGCATTGCCACGGCTAAGCACCAGTACACGACTGCAACTAAAAGTGTCGGGATTAGTGCAAACGCTAGGGCTACATTAAGGTCGGCTCCGGGCCAGAAACCGTAAAACCATGGAAATTGCAAGGTAGTGTTGAGAATTGCGAAGATTATTAGAGTGTAGATAAGGGTTGCGTCGGTTGCGCCGAAGGGCCTGACAAGACCACTAGTTTTCCGTATGAAAACAGTTTTCACTTCCATTAGATTTTCCTCATAAATAGCTGCTGCCGTTACGTATATGAAGGTTTTCATGCGTTCAAATAGATACGTGGATACACGTTTGAACACTACTCAAGATTTCTTTCCCACGGTACAGCTGGCGAGCACGCTTGAGATGGACCCTAATCTCGGCTTCCAGTTCCGCGATCTAGAGGACAAATATTCAAATACCAAAACCCGGCGTAGCCGTAGCAGGTGACGGTAGTGTCTACTCTTCCGGAAGGCTCAGATCAAGGCTTTGTGGAGGAAGCCATAAAGGTTGTAGATGCCGCTGAAGAAAGAGGTACAGTCTTGAGAATCATGGGCGCGACCGCTATCAGAATCCACTGTCCGAAATTTTCCTATCTTTATGAGGCACTGCAAAGGGAAATAACAGACATAGACCTCGTCGGGTACGAGAAACAGAAAACTGATGTGCTCAAGTTGCTCGAGGACCTGGGTTACTTCGCCGATAGACGCATGCGCATGTTGCATCTCCTCGGGAGGTACACGTTCCAGAATCCGAATAGCAAACGCCACATAGATGTCTTCTTTGACAAGCTCGAGATGTGTCACACAATCGACTTCAGGGGGCGGCTAGAAATTGACTGCCCCACCATCTCATTGAGCGACCTCTTTCTAGAGAAAACGCAAATCGTTGAGATAAATGAAAAGGACATAAGAGACGTCATGGTTTTGCTGAGAGAACACGAAATCGCGAGGGAAGGCAAAGAGGCGATAGACTGCGGATATATAACTGCTCTGTTATCAAAAGATTGGGGCTTTTATTACACTGTTACGACGAACCTTGGGAAGATGCAAGCGTTCCTCCCTGAATACGAGGCGCTATCTGCAGAAGACAGGTCAGACATTAGCGCCAAGATCGATAGCCTTTCAAAGGCCATAGAGAAGAGCGAGAAATCCTTGATGTGGAAGATAAGGGCGAAGACAGGCACAAGAAAACAGTGGTACCGAAGTGTTGAGGACACCGGTCTATAGTCACGAAAATGTCGGAGTCTATTTGACAAATAGGCCAGTGAGATAATCTCTCATAAACGTTGTAGAAACTGGCGCCCATCCGCATGGCGACGACAGGCAGAGCCATCCAAATCGCATATAAGCTGTTGCTCGGCCGAGACATTTGTTCCGAGTAACTTCACCAAAACATGTCCCAGAACTTCTAGAGCTGCTGGAGGATTCAATCTGTTAGCCCAGAGAACCATGGCTGAGCATCTGAGGGCGACGTTTCATCAACGACTATTAGAAGGTCGCAGGTTCTGTGATCTCAATTTTCGTTTGAGTTGAGAGCCAGACGCACACGTACATTGCCGTGATCTCCAGACCACCAATCCAAGATCCGGATAGGGTATTAACCGCTAGACGGATGTCTGTATGTATTGTTCTCGAACTCACACATTAGGATACGACTTGATCTCTTCGTTTTCAACAGATTCTTTCAAATTGAGTGCCCGCACTAGTGGACACACAAAACACAATAATTTCTTTCCTCACTGTTAGGGGATGAATCCTCTAAGACCCCTCCTTTCGTTCGTTTGGAAATCCAAGGCCGGTCTGCAGACATGTCTCGAAAAGATTCAAACTCGCTCGCTTCCCCGTCCGCTATGTATATCGGATACCAGACCATTATTGGCAATGGTAGGCGGTGGTGTAATCACGATTCCTAGAATGACTCCTAAAGAGCGCGCATATGCTACCCTAGAACACAGAGAGCCGGACAGGGTCCCGCTCCTCGAAGCATGGACCTCCACGATCGTTATCGAAAAAGTGCTTCATCGTCCTTTCGGAGGTGTCTGTGATTTCATCTATTTCTATAGAACACTTGAGATCGACTTCGTACCGGTTTCCTCTAGCGGCTGGCAGTACAGACCCGTAGAGCAGAATGTCGTTATGGATGAATGGGGCCGCAAGTGGCAGCAGAAGGAAGGATCACTATTTGGTGAACTTGGATTTTACATCGATGGGACTTTGAAGACCCCAGAAAAGTTCGATGAATTCCAATTTCCAAGTCCTTTAGCTCCTGGTCGTCTCGACACGTTTGAAGCCGCGCTGAAGGCTGTAGGAGATGAATATGCAGTAGTTGGAACCCTTGAGGAGGCCATCTTCGAACACGCCGCCCTACAGGTCGGATTAAGAGACTTCCTATCCTACATGTACAAAGAACCAAGCTTCGCACACAAGGTGTTGAAGAAGCATTACGAATTCAGTCTGGAGTTGGCCAAGTCCTTTTTGGATGCGGGGGCCGAATTCATTCTAATCGGAGACGACCTTGCAGACAATCATGGGCCATTCATGTCACCAAGACTCTACAAGGACTTTATCCATCCCTACTACAAGAGCCTAGTTCAAAGCCTCAAGAAGAGAGGAGCCAAAGTCATTTTCCACAGCGATGGCAACCTTATCCCTATAATAACCGACATATTGGATTGGGGCATCGATGGCCTCCATCCAATCCAACCAGGCGCAATGGACATCTTACAATTCAAGAGAGATTATGGTGACAAGATAGCTATTGTCGGAGGAGTAGATGTCGCGAGACTACTACCATTCGGCAGCGAGGAAGATGTCGTCCAAGCAGTAGTTGATGTCATAAAAGCAGTGTCTCCAGGTGGGGGATATGTGTTAGGATCAAGCAACTCACTTCACTCGTATGTCCCCGACATCGACAAATACGTGAGAAATGTTCGAACATACATAGAGACTGCTCACAAGTTTGGGGTATACCCAATTCAGTGAGGTTAATAGAAGGGCAGAATTTTCTGGGAGGGTCGAGTTGAAGTTTTTTTCTCAGGACAGATGGCGTGACCTACCTACGTGTCGGATTTATGAACACCCAAGGAAAGTTTAACTTTCACGCTGAATGATACCATTGACCGAAACAGCAGGAGCTAGCAAGCATTCCGGATCGAAGTGGCGCGTATGAGGTTGAAGAACAAGGTTG
>Ga0315306_10000890_pt1 | contig 14431 bp, 15 predicted proteins | sample TDP1_MG_FD_203803 | JGI IMG/M metagenome (GOLD analysis project Ga0315306, IMG submission 203803) | Freshwater sediment microbial communities from Lake Towuti, South Sulawesi, Indonesia - TDP1 | ecosystem: Environmental > Aquatic > Freshwater > Lake > Sediment | place: Indonesia: South Sulawesi... | reverse complement strand
GAGGAGATCGGGTGGACATAGTCTTGGCCGCCCTCGAGACCGACACATCTGTAGTTGTGCTGACGGGAGATATGCGTCCAAGCAGCAAGATCTTGGACGCCGCGTCAAGCAGAGACGTGGCTGTCTGCGTGGTTCCCACGGATACCTACACAGCGGTGACGAAGCTGGAGGCCATCACAGGCAGAATCAAGCCAGGCGACACCAGGCGGGCGGGCCTTGCCAAGAGTGCTGTTGAGAGCCATGTGGACTGGGGGGCGCTGACGAGGGTCGCCGGCCTAAAGGATCGCCCTGGGTGATTGAGTCAACATCTGCCAGCCGGGTGCCACAATTCTGGAATGCAGCTGCCAACATCAGACTGCCCATCGAGCCGTCACTGCGCCGAGCGCTCCGGAGGGACGTTGGTCGTCATCGTTGGCGGACTGAGTCCGTTCAAGAGCTATTTGAGCGTTTGTGCTGAACGCTCATGCCAGCCCCATCGATCCCCAAGCATTGGCTTCATGTCCCCCAGGAGTCGGAGGCGAGGATCAGTTCCAGGAGGTTGACCACAACTATATTTGGTTCCCGCGAGCGTCTCCAGCAAGATGAGGCGGCATGGGGGCCGGAAAGCTCGTCTCGCATCCCAGGAGCTGGGGTAAGGCAAGGGTCTTGGAGTTCTTTCAGGACATGACTCGGGTGCAGAGCAAGCGTCTCCCTGAGGCTTTCTATGAGAAACGAGCAGCCACGGCTTCAATCGACCCTCAAGGCTCGGGGATCGAGGCATACATGGATTTCGCCGAGTACTGCTACTCGCTCGGAGACATAAAGTCGAGGAAGTTCAAAGGGGTCTTGAGGAGATACGTAGACCTATCTGAGAGTCTATACAAACGTGAAATCGATGACATCGTCTCGGAGCTGCAGTCGATTGAAGATCGACTGGCCGAGCTCGGGTACCAAAGACAAGCCGAAATGATCGAGAGCATCGAGGCTGAGCTCATGTCCGCTTCCGAGGAAAGGAAGGCAAGGCTTCAGTAGTCTTCGGGAAGACCGTTCCGAGCCCATAACCCACTTGGAAACGATAGAGGCGCCAGCCATCGCTTAAATATCCTAGGGTGCAGTGGGAGGTTGGATGTCTGGAACAAGGATCGATCAACCGATCGAAGGGTTTCACCCAGAGATACGAGCAATAGGGGGCGATTGTCTGAATGGTTTCGCCGTCCTCTGAGGCTAGGCTGCTTGTTGTATTCGTGGGAGCGGTTGCCCTCGACAGCAAGGATAGCTTGATGGGATTCAAGCCTCTCCCCGGCGAACCCGCTGCCGCGGCTCAGGTGATGCTCAGCTGGGAGAGGGGGGAGCTGGTTGACCCCGTCAAACAGCTCATCGTTGAACTCAAGGAGCAAGGGGTGAAGAGGTTCCTTCTGGAGAGCGCCGATGCGGCATCAGCGGCTCGGAAGGAGTTCCCCGGTGGAGACCTGGTTTTCGAGGAGGCCAAGCCCGTCCCGCTCAACATCGACAAGATCCTGGTGAAAGCCGGCTGCCTGACCAGCGTCGAGGAGTACAGAGAAGCCTCGAAACGGGTTTCGGACGCCATTCTTGTGGCTAAACTCAGAACCGCGGCTGGAAGAAGAGACCTCATGATCGTCCACGCTGTGAATGCCGTCGAGGACCTCGATAAGGAATTGAACATGATCTACGCTCGCTGCAGGGAGTGGTACAGCGTTCATTTCCCAGAGGCCCAGGACCTCGTTCCAGACATGAAGGACTACTTCACCTTGATCTCTCGGCTCTGCCTTAGGGAAAGGATGACCGAAGCCTCTCTGTCCGAGTCGCTGGGAGAGGAGGATTATCTGCGCAAACTCTTGGAAGCTGCTCGAGTCTCCGTCGGCGCCGCCCTGTCCGACGAGGACGCAGTCCAAATCGCGGGCTTGGCATCGGAGGGTCTTCGGATAGCGTCCTTGAGAGGAAACATGGAGGATTACATCAAGAGGTTAGTGGAGAGGGAATGCGGCAACCTGGGTTCCGTAGCTGGACCGATGCTCGGCGCCAAGCTTGTTTCCCTCGCGGGTGGCCTCGAAAGGCTAGCCAGGATGCCTTCCAGCACCGTCCAAGTCCTGGGAGCAGAGAAAGCTCTGTTCCGCTTCTTCAAGACCGGAAAGGGTGCACCGAAGCACGGGGTGATCTTCCAGCATCCTAGCGTTCACGCAGCTCCCCGGTGGCAGAGGGGGAAGATAGCCAGGGTTCTCGCCTCCAAGATCTCTATAGCGGCTAGGGTGGACTTCTACTCTGAAGAGGACAGGAGTGAAGAACTGAGGAGATCGCTGGACAAACGGGTGGAGGAGATCAAGGAAAAATACGTCGAGCCAACGCCGAGAGCCCGAATGGAGAGAGGAAGGGGGAGGAGGAGCAGAGCTCGGAAGTGAGGGTGGTTGGCCATGAGCGTTTTGACGGCGTCTACTGGGCCAGGACCGCGACTGGCAGAGAGCTGGTCACCAGGAACCTGGCTCCCGGTGTGAGTGTCTACGGCGAACGGCTGGTCTCCTCGAGGGGAGCCGAGTATCGAGCCTGGAACCCTTTTAGAAGCAAACTGGCGTCCGCCATTGTCAACGGTGCCAGCGAGATCTTCGTTCGTCCAGGGAGCAGGGTGCTCTACCTGGGTGTAGCCACTGGAACCACGGCAAGCCACGTCTCTGACATAGTCGCCTCGGAAGGGCTGCTCTTCGGAGTGGAGTTCTCGCCCTCCGCAATGGTTCAATTTAGGAGAAAGCTCTCTGTGCACAGGCCCAACGTGGTGCCCATCTTGGCTGACGCTAGGGAACCAACCAAGTATTCAAGCCTCGTGGGCACCGTGGATGTCATCTACTGCGATGTGGCTCAACCTGCACAGGCCGCGATCCTCGGTGACAACGCAGAGACTATGTTGAGGCGAGGTGGACACGCCCTCCTGGCGGTGAAGGCCCGCAGCATAAACTCGGTTGCCCCACCCTCAAAGCTCTTCACTCGAGAGATAAGGTTCCTCGAGGATAGAGGCTTCGAGATATTGGAAAGGATAAACCTGGAGCCTTACGAGAGAGACCATACCATGGTGACCGCGAGACTCTCCGGGTGAGGTAGTGGTGGGTTCGTTGGCGGTTGAAGCTCGAAGAACTTGGCCGTGGGAACACTTGAACCACGCAGAACAAGCTGGCCGCTGGCGCGTTCCGCCCTACCCTCATGGTCTTTCTCCCGTCGTCTGTCGCGCTTCGCGGAGGACGGATCTCGTTCAACCGACTCGATGACAAGGGCGCGGTGAATGGTTTGAGGGCAGGCGTGAAGGACCCGCGTCCCAGGCGGTGTCAACCATCCGAACCAAGGATGGTGGTGGCCGGGGTAGATGACGCAGGCAGGGGGCCGGTGATAGGGCCCCTCGCCGTGGCAGGAGTGGCCGTGGATAGTAGTGTTCTGCGCTCTCTCTCAGACCTCGGCGTGAAGGACTCCAAGAAGCTGAGCCCTGGAATCCGTGAGGCTCTGTACCCAAAGATTGTTGAGCTTGCCGAGGCGGTTGAAGTCGTCTTGGTCCCACCAGCGGAGATCGACAGAGTCATCGGCGGGGTGAAGTACCGTCGCCTGAACTATCTAGAGGCCGTGAAGGCCGCGTCAGTTCTTGAAGCGCTGCGTCCAGACGTAGCCTACATCGACGCCTCAGACGTGAACCCAGAGCGATTCGCCCAGCAGATCCGGGAGAAACTCTCGTTTCCTTTGAAATTGGTTTGTGAGCACAAGGCTGATGCGCGGTACCCCGTAGTCAGCGCAGCTTCGATCGTGGCGAAGGTCTCTCGAGACCGTGCGGTCGCTCGGCTCAGGAGAAAGTACGGAGACTTTGGCTCCGGGTACCCATCCGATCCGCACACCGGGATGTTCCTTAAGAACTGGATGAAAAGGGGAAGTAGCTTACCGCCCATAGTGAGGAAGAAGTGGAAGACCGTCAAACGCCTCTCTCAGACAAGGCTGGGTGACTAGGGATAGCTCGCAACCACCATCTCCTCACCCTCCCTTAGGAGTTGGGCTGTCATCTTCCTATCGGCGGACTCACAGTGCACTGTCACCGTAGGCCTGGTTTCTGATGTTCTCAGGAGCAGCCAGCTTCCGTCCTCCAAGTGGAACTTGACCCCGTCTGCTGTAGTTCTATTCTTCACACGCACGCCAGCGATCTCTTTGGGTTGCAGGGCCGCTATCTGTCTCTGAACGATCTGCATCTCATCCTGATGGAAGGGAATGTCGACGCGCCCCGGTTGAGGATCCCCGAACTGCTCGTGAATCTCATCAAGCATGTCTGAGACTGCTTCACCGGAGGCTGAAATTGCTTCAGCGAGGAGCACAGCCGAGTAGATGCCGTCCTTCTCGGATATGTGGTTGAAGGTGCTGAAGCCTCCGCTTTCCTCACCCCCGAGCGCCGCGCCTCTTCTAAGTTCCTTCGCCACGTGTCTGAAGCCAAGGGGCACCTCCACCACCTCGTAGCCGTGTCTCTGAGCTATCGCATCTACGAGATGCGTGGTCGCGACGGTTCTGACCACGTTCCCTCCCCTGCCGGACTTGATCAGGTGCAGATACAGGATAGCGAATACTCTGCTTGAGGGCAGATACCTGCCTTTTTCGTCGCAGGCGGCCACTCTATCGGCGTCTCCGTCTGTCGCAAGGCCCAGTGCTGACCCTGTGCCGGCCACTCTCTCGCACAGCTTGGTGAGTCTGGGTTCCTCCGGATCGGGGGCCACCCCTCCGAAATCAGGGTCTTGATCAGGGTTAATCGTTAACACATCACATCCACACTCCTGGAGCAGTGTGTCCAGGTACCCAGCCCCCGCGCCATGCATTGGGTCGTACACTATCTTGAGCCCTGCCCTGCGGATCGTCTCCAATTCGACTAGCCTCTTAAGGTGATGCATGTATTCATCCGAGGGATCCAGCGTTTGGACCGTCTCTCTCACCCGCGCTAACCCGAGGCTTCGAACGTCCTCCGCAGCCTCCTCTATCAGGAGCTCGATCCTGTTGGTGCAGCTGGGTAGTGCTGGGCCCGCGTATTCCGGGATGAACATCACGCCGTTGTAGACGGGAGGACAATGACTGGCCGTTATCATTACGGCTCCGCCGGTTTTGCGGTGCATTACCTGAAATGCCGTGACGGGAGTTGGCGTGGCCCGGTTAACCATCATCACCGGGATGTAGTTGGCAGCGATCACAGAGGCAACGTGGAGCGCGAAGTTGTGGGAGTTTCTTCTCGTGTCGTATCCGACTAAGACTCCTCTAGGCCCTCTTCCCGAACGCTTAAGGTAGGTCGCGATGCCTTGAGCGACAACCTGAACGTTCTCAGCAGTGAAGTCGCCGTCCATCCTTGCTCGCCACCCGTCTGTTCCAAACGAGATCTTAGTCTTCACCCCAGCCGCATCACCTGAGTTTGTGCTTTAGTCTCTTCTCTGATTTGAGGATGTCTGCCAGCGACCGGTCGCCGACCTCTTGTGCTGATCGATCGATCAACCGAATGTGCAGAGATATTAGACGCGGGTGGCCTTCCAGCTTGGATCGTGGGAGGTTTGCAGAGTCGCCTCATATTCCTAACGGGGAGACCCGGGGTGGGCAAGACGACTGTCTTTCTCAGAACGGTGGATGACCTGAGAGGCCGAGGTGTTATTGTCGGTGGAATGTCTACAGCTGAGATTAGGAGGGAAGGCGCAAGAATAGGGTTCGAGGTCAAGGATCTCTCCTCTGGGAAATCCGGGGTGCTCGCCCACGTGAGTCTATCTAGTGGTCCACGCGTCGGGAAATATAGGGTAAACCTGAGAGATCTTGAGGAGATAGGTGTGATGGCGATCGTGGAAGCCTTAAGGAAGATGGAGGTTGTCGCTATCGACGAGGTAGCTCCCATGGAGCTGAGCAGCAATTCGTTCGTGGAGGCTCTGATGATGGCCGTGGAAAGCGGGAAGCCGCTCCTCGGCACACTTCACTTCAGGGCAGGGGGAAAGGCTGTTTCCATGATCAGGAATAACCCCTCCATAGAGATCATCGAGGTCACACTCGGAAACCGCGAAGACCTCCACCGAGGTGTTTCAGCGAAGGTCTTGCGGCTCTTGAGATCTGTGTGATCGCGTGTATGGAGGGGAACTAGCGCTGAGCTCTTCAGGTCGCCTCATACGATACCAAGAGGGAGCGGCCGCGTTCTTCGCTCCCAGCACTGAGGTCGCCAACCAGAACAAGTGTTTCGCTCCCTCAAAGTTGCCGGTCTTCTTCAATCCTGCGATGAAGCTTTGTAGGGACTTCGCAGTCTTGGCGGTTGCCACACACCGGGACCGTGTCGGAAAGAGGCTCAGGGTCTGTGAACCGATGGCGGGCTGCGGTGTGAGGGGGATCAGGATCGCGAAGGAGGTCGCTGGAGTTGAGAAAGTGCTTCTCGGCGACCTGAATCCTCGTGCCTACGAATTGATTTCTCGAAACGTCGAGCTGAATGGCCTGGGGGATATGATCGATGTGAGACTCGCCGACGCAAACGCCCTGCTGGCCAGCATCCCGGGCGACGGGGACAGGTATGACTACGTCGACCTAGATCCGGCCGGGTCACCCGCAGCCTTCACCGAGAGTGCCCTTCGCTCCACGGTTTCAGGCGGGCTCCTGGCGGTGACGGCAACGGACACGGCCGTGCTCTGTGGAGCCCGTATCGATGCATGCGTTAAGAGGTATGGAGCACAGCCGGCCAGAACACCGTACAGTAGGGAGAGCGGGCTCAGGATTCTCCTCGGGTATGCAGCGATCACTGCGGCTAGATTGGACCTGGCTGTCGAGCCTCGTTTCTGCTACGCCTGGGGCAACTACCTCAGGCTGCTGGTCTGTGTTGCGGCGGGAGCGACCGGGGCGATTAGGTGTCTCATGAATGTGGGGTGGCTGGTTCACTGCAACCAATGCCTGGAGAGGCAGTTTCTGCGTACAAGATTCCTCTCGTTGGATCAGAGATGTGGTCGCTGCGGCGCTGCAGCAACTGTAGCGGGTCCGCTGTGGGTCGGCTCCTTGTGGGAGAAGGGCTTTTGTGGAGACATGTTGAAGAAAGCCGGATCGCTTCCTATCGAAAGAAGGAGAGAAGTTGAGTTTCTTCTCGAAGGGGTGGCGGCTGAAACCCGAACTGATCGACCCTACTTTGTTCTGCCTGAGTGGGGAAAGCTGCTTAAGGTGCAGGTTCCTCCTTTGAGCCATCTTCTGATCGGGCTTGAGAGACGGGGGTATGTTGCTCAACCGTCCATTTTTGATCGTCAGGCGTTCAGGACCGACGCTCCAATCGATGTCATCAGATCCGTCTTTCTAGAGGCGGCCGAGGGCCAGAAGGAATAGTTCAGAGGATCTCTTCCTGGACGCGGGGGTGATGACCCTTCTGATTTCTCTGAAGTTTCGCTTCAGCTCAACTTCGAACGTGTTCAAGGCCGGATCCTCGAAGGATTTGACTAGGAGGTTGCCTCCACGTCTCAGGAGAGAAGAGGCTATGCGGGAACATGCGTGAATCAGCTCAATTTGACGAGCGACGTCTAGCTGCCTTACGCCGCTTAACCTGGGGCTGAGATCGGAGATCACAACATCCAATTTGTTGCCTCCAGTAAGATCCAGTACCAGCCGCTCAACTCGCGGAGAAAGCACGTCTTCCCTCAGCACAGCGATGTTCTTCTCGGTGAACGGCTTGATTGCCGCTTTGTCCAGCGCTATCACAAAACCCTTCCTTCCTGCGGCGTGGCTGGCGACCTGAGCCATGCCGCCTGGAGCGGCGCCTAGGTCCAGAACCCGATCCCCACGCCTGATGATCCCGTACTTGCGTTGTATGTGAAGCAGCTTGAATGCCGCTCTGCTCCTGTACCCTTTTTCCGTCGCCAACCTGTGGTAGATATCTCTTCTACGTTCCGACTTCCAGCGCGGGTTCATCTTTATCCTTGGCCGTTTCCTCGGAGGATGACTCTAGGATCCAGCTCTCCAGTGTGGCGCATGTGGCGGGTGTCGCGGTTCCTGTTGATCTGCAAGAGTCGTTGTGTTCGCACGCGGGGCAGGGACACCCCTTCAGGGCTCCCACTTCTATTCGCCTAACAAGGGGAACGAGCCTTCTGGTCCATCGGTCGTTGGCGAACTCCTTGACCCTTTTGACCATGCCCTTGTTCTCGAGTTTTATTGCTATCCTCGAGCCCTCGCGACTCGTCACATCAAGCATGTGCCACAGGTCGGACTGGAGCACCCCTGAGCTCTCATGCTCCAGGAGAAGCTTTATCGCCCTTTCTTCCAGCTTGCTCATCCTCTGTGACAAGGTCCTGCCTTCTAGATGTAAACATCCATTCCAATTCTCTCGAGCATTTCCTTATACCTATTCCTTATCGTGACCTCAGTGACCTTAGCTATCTCCGCAACTTCGTGCTGGGTCTTTCTGTAGTTCAAGAGGATGGATGCTAGATATGTTGCGGCCGCAGCCATTCCTATGGGACCTCGCCCACTAGTCAGGCCCACGGCCTTGGCGTTCTCCAGGATCTCCAGCGCGAGGGTCTCCACATCGCCCTTCAAGTTCAGGTTGTTGACGAAGCGAGACACATAGAGTCTGGTGTCGATGGCTGGAGTGCGCAGGCTGAGCACCTCCACAACGAGTCTGTAGCACCTGCCCACCTCCTTCTTAGTCATGTTTGTGGCCCGCGCTACCTCCGGAAGAAGTCTCACGACGCCGCACTGCTTGCAAGCTAGGTAGACTGTTGCTGCCGCCATTCCTCTGAGAGAGCGGCCCCTCACCAGTTTATTCTTGAGGGCCTTTCGGTAGAGAACCGATGCCGTCTCCGACACCGCGTCCGGGATTGCGAGAGTTGAGCAGATGCTGTTCAGCTCAGAAAGGGCTCGAGTCAGGTTTCTCTCATTCGAGTTCGCTACCTGCGTTCTCCTGTCCCACTTCTTAAGGTTGCTGAGTTTCTCCAACTGGGCCTTGGTCATTTCTCCCCTGCCCCTCCGCCTCCAGCTGATCTTCGTCGAGAGACCCTTGTCGTGCATCTTCATTGTGATGGGCGCACCGCTGCGCGACCTGTCGTCCTCCTTTTCTCCGTCGAAGGCTCGCCATTCAGGGCCGGCGTCCGCCATCACCGGCACGATGACGTAGCCGCAGCCTACACAACTTATCTCGCCGCTTCTCTTATCAAAGAGGAGGTTGACACTTCCACACTCTGGACATCTGGAGATCGTTTCATCCATGGCGATTTTTCGCAAGTGTTTTCATCACTCCAGGAGATAGAAGACAGCCTCCTTGGGCTGATCCTTCTTGGTCCTGGTTTTCACCTCAACCATCGGGCATGCGACAGGCCCGAGGATGCTCGTGACCGAGCCCACTTCTTTCAGCTGTGAGTCGTGAACGCTTTGCCCCAGAGGAGGAATTCTCTCGACCGCGAGAACGAGTGTGCCGCTCTCCAGGCGGCGTGACAATGTCCCGAGACGAATCAGGCCCCTTCTTCGTCCAGGCATGTGAAGTCAAGTTCCGAAGCTCACATTTAAGCATTCATGCTCATCCGCGTTTGCCGTGTCCGGGGAGCTTCCTCTTTTCGCCCTCGTGTTCACCCGACCTCTTTTGCTCGTTCTCCATCAACTTTCTCGCGATGGTTCTGATCAGCCTCTCCTTGGTCATCTTCTTCCTCATTGTTACGAGAACCTTCCCGGTTCTGTTCCAGCAGGTTGACGGGTGAGCCCCTTCTTCAACTTCAGCCTTCATACCCAGTGCTTCGGCTGCTTCTGCCACGTTTTCGCTGTTTGGGTTTCTGACTGCAAGAGGTAGAGGAACCCTTCTGCCTTGTTTCCTTGAGAGGCTTTTGCTGAAGTAGCTGGGCCAGACTACCGCCGCTTCTCTTCGGATCATGCCTGCTTCTTCACTGGCTCGATCAAGACTGCGTTAAGAACGCCGTGCTGTCCCGGTCTAGAGGTCACTCTAGCCGCGCCTAGCTCCGTCTCAACCACGGCACCGCGCGTGATCACTTTTCGTCTATCGTAGTCTGTATTGACAGGGTTCTCGATGACGCGAGTGATCTTCAAGCGCTGCTTCCTGCCTGTCTGAGGGTCGCATACGTTGACGTACTCAGCCAAGCCTAGGGCGAGTTTGGAGGAGTTCCCCATCGTTCTCCGCGCCCTGAGTGTTCGCAGTCCCAAAGCCGTCTCTGCGGCGGGGCTCCCTCCCTCTCTCTTCCTATGCGATCTGTAGGGCTGGATCTTCCCACCAGTTCTACTCCTTTTGTGCAAGTTGGAGTGCCACTTGGGCACCGGGTGCACCTCTTTCGTCGACCGTCCAGAAGCTGTAATTAAGTCTTCTCGCCTTCTCGGTCGCCCTCTCCCAAGATTCTGCGGATGTGTCTCTTGATGACCTTTGGGTCGTTCGCTACACCGAAGTAGTCAGCGAACATGCCGGTTGTCCTTAGCAGCTTGGTTCGGCCAAGCCGGTCAGCTTCCACGAATCCAGCTTCGGTTAGAATCTTGATGTGCTTGTAACCTCCCGATCCACGTGCTGCGGCCACGCGAGACTGATACACGGGCTGATGGTACGCTATGAAGGACAGCGTCCTCATCACCGCCCTACTGAATAGAGGTCGTTTGACATATCTTCTGACGGTGGTTGTGAACTCCGGCTTCAGTTGCATCACGTATCTCTCTCCAGGCAGAGCGACGATCTTTATAGCGTGCACGGATGAGTCGTAGTTCCTTTCCAGCTCAGAGATGACCTGACGAAAGACAAGCTCGGAACGAATTCCCAGAGCGCTCATAAGGCTCTTCGCATCCAATGGTTGACCTGAGGAGAAGAGGATAGCCTCAAGCACAGCAACCTTTGTGTCTATCTCTGCCTTCTCGTCACCGCTCAATCGGAGCCACCTTCGCTCTGCAGACGTAGAGCTCTTCGTTCTCTTCTTGCCTGAGGGTCACGGCGCCGCGAGCGGCGATGAAGAGAAGCAGAATGAAAATCCTGGCGGCCTCGAGTCGAGTTGCTCCTTGAATCAAGTTACTGAACGGAAAGGATTCTTCTTTCTCGAGCATAGCTGCAACCCTCGCCTGAACCTCGATCATCATCTCCTCTAGTTTTAGGAGGAAATCCTCAACTTTGATGTCCATGGAAGGGGGAAGGGGAGAGACTTCTTGAACCGCAGCCATGTCTCTCAGAACTTTGTCGAGCGCTGCCACCAGTTCAGCCATCGTTGTAGTTGTGTAGTCCGATCTCACAGGAAGTTGAAGAGGGGGAGGCACATAGTCGGTGGAGGGCTGCTTCGGGGTCTTGGGTTGATCAGCCTCCAATACGCTCTCTGTCTTGGCTCTATGTATTATTGATGAGGAGAGAAGGACCATTCCCGCGGCGGAGAAATCCACGAACCCCCTTCTCCTCAACTCCTGCGAGAAAGAGTTGATCAGGCTTCTTAGGTCGACATCCCACGGCTTTATCTTCGATAGCCGCGTCACTTCGAAGAGTATCCTCCATGGAGTCTTTATCCATGGCAGTTCTCTGCTTTCTCCCTTCGACGTCAATTGCTCTCCCACAGTGCTCCTAGATTCTTGCAGCAACTATCTGGGACTCCGCTTGCTTTGGGTAGACTCCTATCAGCTTGTCGGCATGCTCAGCCAATATGTCCTTGAGGGAGACGACGATGATCTGCGAGTTCTGTGCGTTCTCCTTGAGAAGCTCGGCCAGGTTCTTGCTGTACCTAACATCCATGTGGGCGTCAACCTCGTCAAGGATGTAGAACGAGGCGGGTGTCAGTCCTTGGAGCGCAAGCAGAAGGGCAATGACGGCGACCGATTTCTCCCCTCCGCTGGCGGCGGTGGAGGCTCTAGAAGGCTTTCCGGCGAATTGCAGCTGCATCTCCACTCCTGACGATATGGGATTTGTGTTGTCTTCCAGTTCGAGTCGAGCAGTCCCGCCCGTGAGATGGTTAAAGTAAGTGTCGAAGCTGGAGGATATCTGCGCGAAGAATTTCATGAATGTCTCCAGTTTCTCTCTATCGATCTGATCTATGAACCTGAGGATCTCTCCCCTTTCGTGCTCAAGCTGGGCTATTCTGGTCGCCCTGACCCTGTAGTCCCCTACTATCTCCTCGTATTGCTTGGGCGCCAGCTGGTTCACGGATCCCAGATCGCTGAGTTCCCGTTCCAAGTCACTGGCTCTTCTCTCGCCCATCTCCAAGTCAACCTCATCTAAAGGCAGTGGCTGCTCGAAACCAAGGGACTCCAGTTTGGCTCTCAGTAGCCTGACGTCGATGTTCTTCTCGGTTTCCCGCGAGCTCAAGGCCTGGACCTGTGAATTTAGATCCTGAAGTGACTGGTCAATCTTTGATGCTTCCTCGTCTTTGCTTCTGATGGTTGCTCTGCGTTCGTCCAGTCTCATCCTCAGGTTCTCCCGAGAACGCTCGATTTCCTCCCTTCTGCGAAGTAGCTTCTCCTCCAACTGTCTCTGTCTCTGGACGCCTGACTGCAGCTCCTCGATTTTGCCATCCATCTCCCTTAGACTGGATTCCCCCGCTTCAGCCGCTTCCCGCCCCTGATCCAGCTGCACTCGAGATCGAGAGAGGTTCTGCTGGATTCCCCTTTCCTCCGCATCCAATGCCGAGAGCTCCGACTCGATGCGAGAATACCTCTCCGATAGGGAGGCTTCCTGCCTCCTCAGCTCTGCGACTCTATCCTCAACTGAGGAAGCAGATTCTGCTTCGAGCTCCGTTATGAGCTCGCTAAGTGAAGATCTCAGCGTTTCAACACTTCTTCTTAGCCTCTCCTCTGTCGATGCTGTTGAGGCTATCTGGGCTTCGAGGGAAGATAGATTGGAGAGGATTCTCTCCTTCTCTTGGACCAGATCTAGCTTCTCCTTGCGGAGGACGCTGACCCGCTCTCTGAGGTCAGAAAGCTTCAGTTGAAGATCAGCGCTCTGATGGGAAAGGGCCAACACCTCTTTTTCGATGTTGTCGCGAGATTTCGTCTTCTCTTGGAGCGACGCCCTCAGCATGCTCACGGATCTCTTTATCGGTGCAACATCTTCCTCGTGTAGTCTTTCCAGTTCTGAAGTTGGTCTTGCCGGGAACTCTGTCCTGCCTCCGGGCAGGTACATGACCCCCTCTCTCGTGACTGCTCTGTACCCCTTCTCTGCTACAATCCACCCCTCATGAGGCGTTTCAACTAGGTAGACATCCCCGAGAATCTCTTGAACAGCTTTCGACGCATCCTTGCTGTGCACTCCAATGCTATTCAGCAGCAACGGTGATTCGATCGATCGATCCGATCCTCTATCGGCCGTCGAGCCAATCGAATCCGTGGCAATGGTCCTGCCCCTTTCACCTAGATACGAGATGAGCCGAGCCAGTCTCTCGCCCACGGCTCGGTCCTCGAGCAGCAGGGCTTGAAGCCAGCCTGAGTACGCCGACTCCAATGCCGGTCTCAGCTCGGGAGGAACTTCAAGGAAATTGGAGATCCGCCCCCCTACCCCTCGGATTGAGCCGCTGTCGATTAGACCGTAGATCCCGGTGAGCAGCAGGTTGCGGGACTGGACTAGGAGCGCGGTCTCGCGAGCGGCGTTAGCCTCGGCCAACAGCTTGTCTGCTTCATGAAGCACGGCCTGGGCTCGATTAATCTGCAGAGCAATCTCCTCGGCTTTCCGTCGCTTCTCCTCGATCCCCAGTAGTGTATCGTCAGCGCTCCGCGAAGCGCCTGCGACTTCGGAAGCCACCTCCGACTCTATGTAGGTTAACGACTGGATTCTCTCATCAAGACGCGAAACCTCGTCCGTGTTAGACTCTACCACCTGCTGGAGGGTCTTCGTTCTGGAGGCAGCAGCCTCTGCCTCAGCGGTGGTGTCAGTGATTTGCCCGTTCAGCTCCGCTATCTTTGCGCGCAGCTCCATTGTCCTCGCCCTTCGGCTTCTCTCCTCCTCAGCTAGGGCGGCGTAGCTATCAGCCAGGGCCTCCAGAGACTCCCTGACCTCGCCTCTCTCGGCGGCGAGATGGACCCTAGAGCTTTCTATCTCCCGTGCTCTCGTCTGGCCCTCCTCCACGACCTTCTCCAGCTTCAATGCCAGCTGGAGCTGCGACTCTCTATCTGACATGATCGACTCCCGCCTGGCTCCAAAAACTCTGATCTGCGCCTCCATCTCCAGACGTTGGTTCCTGGCTGCCTCAAAATCGGCCACAATGTCCCGTAGGCTCTCTCGCTCCAGAGCCGCCTGTTCTTTCTCCAAGGAAGAGACCTCAGAGTCGATGTTCCTCTTCTCGTCGACCAGCATCTTCTTGCGATCAGCCAGCTCTACCATACTCGACCTCAGCTTGGCCTCTTCCAGGGCCATCGAAGACGCGTGGACCTCCGCTTCAAGCAGGCGTTTGGAGACGAGCATCCCCCTGATCTGTTTCAGCTCACTGTCGATGGACCGGCTTCTTAGGTACTGGTTCCTCTCGACCTCTAGTTGCCTTACCCTCCTCCTCAC
>Ga0315306_10000889_pt1 | contig 14434 bp, 7 predicted proteins | sample TDP1_MG_FD_203803 | JGI IMG/M metagenome (GOLD analysis project Ga0315306, IMG submission 203803) | Freshwater sediment microbial communities from Lake Towuti, South Sulawesi, Indonesia - TDP1 | ecosystem: Environmental > Aquatic > Freshwater > Lake > Sediment | place: Indonesia: South Sulawesi... | reverse complement strand
TCAAACTTCACCTTGTCCCTTTCGGCGTGGAGGAGCTCGATATTCAGGAGGTTTACGAGGGCGCGATTCTGCTGATGCCCTATCTGCCCGTCGTAGACGATATCGGCATCAATCCCGGCCGCCTTGACGTAGCGTTGGAATGCCAAGCCGCTGGCGATGCCGTCTGGGTCTGGGTTTGTCTGGAGCAATATCGCCATCTTCCCCCTGAGCCCCCCGAGCAGCGCCCTGAGCTTTTTTTCCTTCGCCATCACCCTGAGCTCGTTAAACCTCTGGAGGGTGAAATTTGCCAAGATCTCGGGGGATGGGAGGGCCTCGGTCGCGCCCAGCCTCTTGGCCTCAGGCACCTCCTTTTCATCTGAGACCCTCACCACTATTACGGGGTCTATCCCCAATTCGAGCTTCAACTGGTTGATAGCGCCGAGCGCCCGCTCAACTGCTTGAAAATTTGAGGTCAAAATCATGATGACTTCCGCGCGGTCGATCTCCCCCTGTCGTAGGACCTCGGGGCGGGAGAAGTCTCCCACCAAGGCATTGTAGCCCATGCCTTTCAGCTGCTCGACCTTGTCGGCACTTTGATCCACCACGACCAGCTCGGCCCCCCTGCCCTTGAGCAAGTTAGCTATGGCGAAGCCGACATCGCCGCAGCCGAGCAGCAGGTACACTCTTTCACCGCGGATATTTTATCGGGCGTGGTCTAATATATTACCGTGAAGGGGGTGGGTGGATGGCGAAACTGATCGTTGCCGAAATCGTCGTCACGCCGCTCGGGACCGCAAAAACCGGGCTCAGCGACTACATTGCGAGGGCTGTGGAAGAGGTCAAGAAAGCTGGGGTGAAATATCATCTTCACCCGATGGGCACGGTGTTCGAGGCACCCGACTTGGAAACCGCGTGCAGGGTCATGAAGGCGGCTCATCGAGCTGTCGTCGAGGCGGGCGCAAAGCGCGTGCTGACGACTCTGCGCATAGACGAGCGCCTCGACCGGCCTCGGACCATGGAGGAGCGCGTCAAGCGGGTAGAAGAAAAAATTGGGTAGCCAGCAGCATATCGCATGAAACCGTCGCTGGGCAGGTATATCAATAGTGGAAAACGGTCACATTTAGAAGGGCTTTTTTATCAAGACCGCGGCGATTATCACCACGACGACTACCGCAGCCCCCACGTAAACCAATGGGGAAGTTCCACCGCTCGCGGCCTTCGTCGTGCATGTGGCGCTGTTCTCGTAGCCTGAGCCTATCGCCGTCACGGTTATTGTATTCGAGTCGCCGTCAGCCGCGTTGTCCGGGATCTTGATGCTGAGCCTGATGCCGGTCCTTGAGGACCCTCCTGGCAATGTGATCGATGTGATCGAAAGAGTTGGACTCCACCCCTTTGTATCCGTGGCCTGCAAGCTGAAGGTGTCCGTGCTCGTGCCTTCATTTTTGACAGTCACTGAATAATTGAGGCTCTCGCCAGGCGCGCCGGACTTAGATGATTGGTCGATCGTCACCTTCACCCTCCCAACAACAGATACGACATGAGCAGTGCAGTTCGCACTACCGCTCACGGTGCTGTCTGTCTGAGAAGTCGCAGTCACAGTAATGGTATCAGTGCCAGAGCTCCCGAGGGTTACAGTAAGCGTTGCCGTACCCGATGCACCCGCCGCAAGCGACAGCGATGAGGGTGAGAGGCTGGGCGACCAGTCCAAGTCATCGCTCTTCGTTAGAACGTAATTGTCCGCCACACCCCCTGTGTTCGTCACCGTCACGGTATATGTGAGGGCTGTGCCGGGTGAGCCATCTTGGGAGGTTGGTGAAATGGATACGGATACCCCCGGGATAGGACCGATATAAGCGCGCGCTATGCAGCTGTTCTCAGCGCTCACTCCAGTCCCCGTCGCAGTGACGCGCACGTTGTCCCTCGCGTTATTCTCCGCGCCGCTGGGTATGGTGACGGTGAGCGTTGCAGTGCCCGATGCCCCACCAGCGAGCGACAGTAATGAGGGAGAGATCGTCCGACTCCAGCCTGCGTTATCGGTGGTACTCAGGGAATATGTGTCCGGGACAGCGCCCTCATTTTTGACCGTGACGGTGAATGTGACGTTATTTTCCGGCCCTGCCCTGTTCTCCCTCGGCGATATTGAAACTGAAACCCCTACCCTCGTATAGTTGACCCTGAGGAAGGGACGTAGCCGGGTGTCCCACCACTCCCTAGATTCAAATCGGCGGTTCGTGCTCGGGGGGCAGTTGTCCGCCGGGCGCACGCAGAAGCTTGCTATTTTATCTCCTGCAAATTGCTGCTTGACAAAGGAGGTGACGTCCCAATAATACGGTGCCGGCTCGGACTCCCCTCCAACGGATACAACTTTGGTATCAAGGGTGGCTCCATATGCTGGCTTGTCGTTCCAACTTATCGCTGGCTCGTACCAGCCATCGTCCGCGACCCCGCATGCCAACATCTCTTGGGCGGCGCCATATGCGCTCCAGGCGAAGAGGTATAGCCTTGCCTCGGTTATATTTGCGTTGTCCGGGATCTCCGCAAGGTTTTCGAACATGAGATACGCGTATTGCCAGTTCTCCATATAGCGGCCGATGTATAGGGAGTTCTCACCGCCATAGGGATCCTCAGGGGTCGCAGAGTCCACATATGCGTCTTGCGTCACCTCGAGTCGTTTGGCCGCATGCGCTATGCAGATATAATCTTCCCTAACATCCGAGTATTCTCTAGCGGTCGCGGTCACAATTATCTCATCCTCCGTGCAAAGGCGGGTGCCGGAGGGTATGGTAACGCTTAGTATAACCGTCTGGTTCTCGCCCTTGGCCAATCTAATCAAATAATTGTCTAGGGTCAGGCTCCAACCGGAGTCGTCCACGACGGTGAGATCGATCGTCAAATCCACATTCTCGGCGCCTGGGATGGGGATACCGGTGTTGAAGACTCTGACCCTATACGTGATCGTTTCGCCGGGCATACCCACTTGGTAACTCGGTACGATATACATGGCTATCCCTGGCCCTAATTTGACTAAGGAGCAGCTACCGTACGCGCGGACCGTCGTCCTTCCGGTAAGGTCTTGGTATTTGGCACCTATCCAGTGCCCGGGATCAACGTCAACGATGGGCCTGTAGTTGTTCCCCCCTGGGGTGGGGACATCGGTGGTATCCTTCGCATTGTTAATGTCATCGTATACGGAGTCCGATTGGAAGCCAAATAATTCATTTCCCCAGCCAAAGCCGAGAGCAATTAAAACTTTGTTCATGAGATTGAAAAAGTTACCCTTGTTCCCGGATGGGCCGAAGAAGTCGCTCCCGCACATGACGAGCAGGCCCTTCCCCCCCTCTACGAAGCCCTTGATGGCCTGAACCTCGGAATCCAGTAGTTTGCTCGGATCACCGCCATTATCGGCTCTGCCCTCCTGCATCTGCGGCAAGACAAGGATATCATAAGGCGCCAGCATGCTTGGGGTGATTGGGGTGGTGGCATCTCCGGTGATCGCATAGCCCCTAGCTCCGAGCTTTTTTATTAGATTATCGCACAACGATGAATTGCAGTAAACGGCATGTCCATTGAACCAGAGCACATTTTTCCCGGATGACAGCCACTGAAAGATCGCATCCATGAGAGCGACGAAATTGTCGCTGGCTGGAGTCATACGACACTCGACTTCGATGCCCGAAGCGACCACCCTACCGCTGCCGATTTCCTTAGCCATCACCATCGGTGGGTAATCGTCTTGGACGTATGTTTTTAGGGGCGCAGGGGGGTTGCTATTGTAACTGTAGGCTGTTCCCTTGCCCCGCACGAAGATATTATCCACAAGCGGATGCACTTTGGCTTCCGATGTGTCGGCCAGAGCCAATAGCGGCACCGCCAACGAAGCAGCCACAAGGATCGACAATAGAGCGGCTTTGAGATGTCCAGCTCTCAACCGTGTCCTCCTCTGTATGTTTTTCGTAGCGAGAGTTTGATGATTGAGTATTTAAGACTATTGGGAGCTCCAAGGGCCTTTTTTATACCTCGCCCTCTATAGCAACTCCTCGCCTCAACTTTCTCATGTATCAGCATGGACGATATCCCTGCCCTATAAAAATAATTGGGGGATCAGCCCCCGCCAATTACAACATGCGTAAAATCTGACGCCGCGAATGCAAGCGAAGGGATGGAAGGTGAATTATCCCCTTCTTAAGCAGGAGTGCGATCACAGCTCCTCCTCCCACGGCAACGGCTCCAACTATCAATGGAAGGACCGGGAAGCGTCCTTCCTCGCCAACTGTCGCGTAGCAAGCGGCGCCGGAGCTCTTAGTTGGGTCTCCCCTTGAGGTAGCGGTGACTGTTATTATCGTAAAATCGTCCTTGACCGCATCGCTTGGTATAGTGACGCTTACGAAGACCGCGCCATTCTCGCCCACCGGGATCGTGAGCAGGTTCTCGGAGAGGGTCGCCCCCCAGCCAGCATCATCGATCACCGTCAAATCATAGCTGTCCTCGATCTCGCCCGTGTTCTTGACCGTGACGGTGAATGTGAGGTCTTCGCCCGGTAAGCCCGTTTTCTCATCTGGGGATATCGTCACCTCAACTCCACTGACGATGGCATGGGCTGTGCAGCTTGCCCTGTTCTCGATCGTGTTGTCGGTCAGCGAGCGAGCGGTGACCGTTATCATATCGCGGGTGCAACTCTCCGCGTCCTCAGGTATGGTGACGGTCAACGTGACCGTTCGACTTGCCCCGTTCTCAACGTTCAAGAGGGAGCTTTCCGATAGAGTTGGTCCCCAGCCTGCATTATCGCTCTTCGTTAGAACGTAATTGTCCACCACATCCCCAGTGTTCGTCACGATTACTCTAAACACGACGTTACCACCAGGTCCAGCGCTGTTTTCCTCGGGGGAGATCTCGACCCTGACGCCTCTGCGGATGGAGATGACGTGCACTATGCACGAGTTCTCGTTCTCAACAGCGTTATCGTATATGGATCGGGCGATGACCCTGATGTTGTCCCTCGTGCAGGCGGTGGCGTTATCCGGGATCCTGACCGTGAGCGTGGCGCTACCGGAAGCTCCCGCGGCCAGCAATAAACTCGATGGGGAAACACTGGGGGACCAGTTCTCGTTGTCTCTTACGCTCAGGGTGAAGTTGTCCCTGACTCCACCCGTGTTCGTCACCGTGACCGTGAATGTGACGCTCCTCCTGGGCGCGTTCTCCCGGTAGCTCGGGCTGATCGAAACCCTCACCCCCCTTGTGAAAGATCCCACGAGCACAGTGCAGTTATCACTATTTTCTATGTTGGGGTCCTTCCCAGAGGTGACGATGACCTTCAGGTTATTCCTCATGCCTGGCGTCACGCTATCCGGTATTATGACCCTCAGAGAGGTCTGGCTGATTTTATTCTCTGGGACATCCTCGAGAAAGTTATCATCAAATTTTAGGTTCTCCCACCCAGCATCGTCCACGACCTTCAGGTGGTAACTATCTTTTTCGAGGCCCTCGTTTTTGACTGTTATGAGGAATTCAATGCTGCCCCCAGGAAGTCCTTCGGAGGACCGAGGAGAGATTTCCTTAACGCTTATACTAAGATGAGTTGCATGGGCGGTGCAGCTGTCCGAGGCGTACTTGACGCACCTCCCACCGATGATCTCGAGATATGGATGCAAGGCGGCGTTATCGTTTTCCTTCGAGCTAGCCGTGCCCATATCATAATCTGATCCGGCACCTTCATTTTTCAGGTACCAGCTGGCCCTATTATCGCCCCCTAACTCTCGAGTAACATCAGGGGTCACCTCCCAGCTTACCCAGCCGGTGCTCAGGAATATGCTGTCGGTCGGGGTCGGGGCTAGCTGGGGCATATTGTCCCAAGTTAAGGTGGACTCGGACCAGTTGTCGTTTTCCGAGAAGTAGGCTCCAGTTTCCGCCCCCTTACCCACCCTGTCGCGAGTGAAATTGAGCCATAGCTTTGCCACCCCTATATTTTCAGAAGCTGGGGGCAACGATAAATCGAACTTCAACCACGGTATACAGGCCGTTGGTGTTACGCCGATGGGTACAACTCTTAACGTTGGGTAATCTCCGTGGTTCTCATTTGGTGTTCCCTCATCCGCATAGGTATCATCGCTCGGGTAGACCACCTTCCTGAGTCGGGCAACCTGAGCAACCGTGGCCCTGCACCTGACGGTTATGTTACTCGTCGTGCAATGGGCTGCGCCCGAGGGGACCCTGACCGTGAGCGAGGGGCTTTTATTTTCTCCAGGGGCGACATTATTGAAATCCAATGTTCGGGGGCTCGGGACCCAGTTTTCATTATCAGATATTATCTCCAACTCGAAATTCTCGGCGACCGTGCCCGTGTTCGTGATCGTCACAGCATAAGTGAGCGTTTCCCCGGGGAAGGCCCTTTGGTATTTCGGTGAGATGGAGAACTTAAAGTCCATGTAACCAGCTTGGGCTATACAGCTCGCGTTTTCCTTCACCGCCGGATCGGTTTGCGCGAAAACGGTGACGGCTATGTTGTCCCTGGCGAAGATATTTTCATTTTCCGGTACGGTGATGGTTAGCGTGGCCGTCCCGTTCTCGACCGATGAAACTGGGATGTTCTCGTGGGGCGAGATTGAAAAGTCCCAGTTCTCGTTGTCCACAACCGTCAGCCTGAAGTTGTCGTTTTCCGGGCTGGTGCTTGTGCTCCAGATCTTCACCATGTAGGTGAGGTTATCCCCCGGCAGGGCGCTCTGATTTTCTGGCGTGATCGATATATATACAACCAGTGAATGAGCTACGCAGCCTGCGGAACCGGTAATCACATTATCCTCCACCGAGGTAGCCTTTACGATCACATTATCCTCTGTGCATGGTGCTGCGTCCGTCGGCACGGTGACCCAGAGCGTGGTCGGTCGGTTATCGCCAGGGGGTACGTTATCGAACCGGACGTTATCGAGCGACATGGACCAGCCCAAGTTGTCCAGATTCTCCAGGCTATAGCTGCTGTTCTCCCATCCCACATTCTTAACCGTCACCTGGTAGTTTTCCGTACCTCCCCGCAACCAACTCTGATAATTCGGAGAGATGGTCACAACCACCCAGCGGGAGCCCAGGCGATAGACGATCTTAAGGTATGGTTGGATGCGGGAACCTGGAGCCTTGCGTTCAAATACGGCTGAGTGGTCCGGAGGGGTGTTCTCCCCGGCCCCGACCATGCAGAAGCTCGCCTTGCTATCGCCTCCAAGTTCACTAGCCACGAAGCTCGTGACGTCCCAGGAGTACCATGTTGAACTTTCCGTCACTGGCCTGTTATCGAGGACGGCTCCAATCGGGTAATTTTCAATCGCCTTATTCCAGGTTATCGTGTTTTCATGCCAGTCGTCGTTATCCACCCGATAACATCGGACGTTCTCCCCGCCGCCGGTTATCCCTGAGGCGTATAGGTAGAGCTGAGCATTCTCAATCGTGAAGCCCCTGAGTGTCGCGGGCAGGTTGAACTTCAGGAACGACCGCACTGCGCCGTTCTCTAGCCTCCCAACCTGTAGAGAAGGGGCGAGGCCGTAATTGTTATATGGGAGTTTCTCAAGCACGTAGGCATCGTCTGTCAGGTAGATTGTCACCTCAGTCGGATTCGAACGTGCGATGCACGAGTTCTCGGCCCAGATATTTTCGTTCTCGGCACGGACAGTTATGTTGTCGCTCGTGCCTGGCGGGGAGTACCAGGAAGCCGTGACCTTGAGCTTAGTCGTCCTACTCCCGCCTGGTGGTATATTATTAAACCGATGGTCATCGAGCTTCGGGTTCCAGCTTAAGTATGGGCCGGCGTTATCCTGAACCGTCAGGTTGAAGCTCTTCGAGTAGGTGGTGAGGTTGGTGACTGTCACGGTGTAGGTGAGGTTCTCCCCCCTGGGGGCATTATCATATGAGGGAGAGACGGACACAGTCGGGAGCACGGAGCGGGCGGTGCATGAGTTCTCATCCCAGATGCTTTCGTTATCGACTGAGATGACCCTGACAGTTATCCTGTCCTCGGTGCCCGGAGCGGCATTGTCGGGGATCTTGACCCTAAGCGTGGTAACCCTGTTCTCGCCCGGTGGCACATTGTCGAACCAAGCATTGTCGAGCGTCAGAACCCAGCCCGAGTTGTCATTGTCCTCCAGGCGATAGCTGTTGTTCTCCCATCCAATGTTCTTGACCGTCACCTGGTAATTTTCCGTTATTCCAGGATAGTCATAGGTATAGCTTGGAGAGATCGAAATTCCCACCCAATCTGGAGATGGCCTGTAGAGGATCCTGAGGTATGGTTTATAAGTAATATTTTCCTTTGAAAGAAACATGACCCAGTGGTTTGGTGGGATGTTCTCCCCGGCCCCAATCATGGCTAAGCTCGCTGTGTTGTCGACCTGATATTGGCCCCGCACGAAGTCCGTGACGTCCCAAGAATTTAGCCAAGGTCCTGGTGGAGGATCAAATACTACCTCCTTTGGCCCATCCAAGTTATCGCCGATCGATGGCTGAGTGTTCCATGTTATAGTGTTCTCGCTCCAGTCGTCGTTGTCCACTCGGTGGCATTGTACGTTTTCACCGTAATATAGGTCCCATGAATAGAGGTAAAGCAACGCATTCTCGACCGTCCAGCCGACTGGAACCGTCGGTAGTTTGAACCTCAGGAACGACCTAGCCCGACTACCCTCCAGCATTCCGACGTATAGGTTATCGACACTATAGTTACTGCCACGAGCGGCAAAACGCACGTGAGCGTCGTCGGTTGGATAGGTCCTCTCCTCGAATAGCTTCGAGTGAGCGATGCATGAGTTTTCAGCGCTGACATTTTCGTTCTCAACCGAGGTCGCGCGGACGGTTATATTGTCGCTCGTGCCTGGAGGGAAGTACCATGAGATTGTGACCCTGAGCGTGGCCGTTCTGTTCTCCTCCTTAGGGATTGTCAGTGAACTTGGGGAAATCATTAAGGACCAGCCCAAATTATCTAAGTTTTCCAGCCTGAAATTATCCGTAATCGTGCCCGTATTTTTGACGGTCACATAATAGATGAGGTTTCCCCCTTGGAAGTTCTCATTATATATGGGCGAGATCGACACGCTGACGCCCGCGTAACCCGTGTGCGCTATGCAGCTGTCATTGTCCTTCACGGTGTTATCATTCTCAGAGATGACAGTGACGGTTATGTTGTCGCGAGTGCACGGGACGGCATTCTCAGGTATCATGACGGAGAGTATGACATTTTCAACTCTCCCCATCGAAAGTTTTACCACATTCTCAGAAAGCGTCGGACCCCAGCCCGAGTTATCGCTCACGGTCAGAGTGAAATTATCGTTCTCCGAGCTTGTGCTTGTGCTCCAGACATTCACGATGTAAGTGAGGTTATCCCCTGGGAGGGCGCTGTTCTCGGGGGGTGAGATAAATACATATACAGCTAGGGAGTGGGCTATGCAGCTTCCCGAGCGGTTTTCGCGGTTATCGGCCTGTGAGGTGGCGGTTATAGTCACACTATCGCGAGTGTATGGCGTGGCATTGTCCGGGATGGCGACGGTGAACGTCTTGCTGTTTTCATTGTCCCGTCCCACGTTCTCGATCCTATTCTCGGGGAGTGAAAGCGGCCAGCCCGAGTTATCGCCGATCGTCAAAGAATAGTTATCCTGGAAGTCCACGTTGTCCGTAGTCGTGTTCCTCAAAGTCACGATGTAGGTGAGGTTCTCCCCGCGGAACCGGCTCTGGTTCTCTGGGGAGATCGAGACCGTGAAGGTCACTTGAGCGAGGTGGGCTATGCAGCTGTTCTCGGCTCTCACATTTTCATTCTCAACAAGGATTGCTATGACTCGGACGTTGTCCCTTGCGGCAGGTGCAGCATTGTCCCGTATCGTGACCCTGAGCGTTGTCGTTCGGTTCTCGTTTGGCGGCATGTCATCGAAGCGGTCGTTTTCGAGGACCATGGGCCAGTAAAAATTATCCTTGTTCTCCAACCTGAAGTTATCCTTAATGTTCCCCCTATTCCAGACGGTCACAGTATATGTGAGCGTCCACCCGCGGAGTCCTGTCTTCTCGGCTGGGGAGATCGAGACCTCCGCACCCCTGATGATTTTCGATTTGGCTATGCAGCTCGCGTTGTCCTTCACCGTGTTATCCCACGAGGTGGCAGTGACTGTTATGTTGTCCTCCAGGGGCGTCCTCAGATTTTCCGGTATCGTGACCGTGAGCGTGGTCTGCTTGTTCTCGCGGCCGGGGACCTCGAGCAGGTAGTCCCCGAGCGTCGGTCCCCAGTTCTCATTGTCGACGACGGCCAGGTTGTAATTATCGTTTTCAGTTCCCGTGTTCTTGACGGTAACAGTGTATGACAGATTTCCGCCGGGCAGATTTTCCTGATTATCCGGCGAGATCGAAACATCCACGCCACGTTTGGTCGCATGGGCTATGCAGCTGTCGTTATCCCTCACGGTGTTATCGGTCCGCGAGGTCGCGGTGATGATTATTTTGTCCTCAGTACATGGCACGGCATTCTCAGGTATTACGACGCTGAGCGCTGCTACCCTATTTTCACCCGCTGGTATGGTGAGCGAGGTAGGGAGAACACTCGGGGCCCAATTCTCATTATCGCTAACCGTCAAGTCGTAATTGTCCTCGATCCCCCCCATATTCCATACGGTGACGGTGTAGTTAAGCGTTGCACCGGACAAGCCGCTCTGATATTTTGGATCGATGGTGACATCCACACCCCGGAGCACCTTTATCGTCGTCACAGCTGGGGTGGTTGAACCGACGTTGGATTCGGCGTAGTCTATTGAGCCGCCCCAACCGGGTTTATTGATCGAGTGGTTGTCCCATGGTGCCCGATGAGGAGTTCCACGGCTCGCGGCTTGCATGTAAATTTCGACGTCGAAGTACCCATTGTTGTAGTCACCCGTCGTGTTGTATATTTTAAATGTCCACCTTGTGCCACTGGTCCCAGATCCGGACAGGAGCTCCGTAAAATTCTCCAACCAAATGGGCGAGGGGCCTGGGAGATTATCGTTGTCGTTATCGATGAAGACCCTCGTGTACAGGACGGTGAAGTTCTCGTCAGCACGGTTGTTGTCCTCCCAGACAAGTGTGACACCGTAATATCCGGGCACTTCCGACTCTTGCCATTCCAACTCGGTTCGGAGAACAAAGATGCCCCCTTGTGGGACTTCGATTACTTTACCGCTGTAGTTGTTACCGATATGTGCTGTCGCGGAAGCTGGCAGGGCTATGAATACCGCCGAGAGCACTATAGCTGAAACTAATGCCAACAGTAAACCTTGACTCAAATAGTGTTGTGGGGATTGCCCATCCATGGCCTCCTCCTCCCTCTCGTATCTAACCCTTATTTTCCAACCCCCAATGAGCTATTTGAGTCCCCAAGTCTAATATGTAAGGCTTCTGAATGGCTTTTAAAAGTTCTGGTAATGGTGGGAAGCCTATCGATGGACGACTTCGGGTCTGCCGTTACAAACCTTTAAAATGCCGGAAGCGAGTAGCTCTTGAGTTGGTGATAATTTGCGAGAGTACAATCCCAAGGAAGGCATGCAGTACCACCTCCGCGTCAAGCCGGGGGAGGTCGCCAAGTACGTGCTGCTGCCAGGTGATCCAGCTAGGGCCGAGCTGATCGCCAAGCGATTCGATGATGCAAGGGAAATCGCCTACAACCGAGAATTCCGCACGTTCACGGGCAGGGTTACAGGTATACCCATATCGGTTACATCGACCGGCATAGGGTGCCCATCGACCGCGATCGCCGTGGAAGAGCTAGCAAAGTGCGGGGCAAACACATTCATCCGCGTGGGCACGGCAGGCGCGGTCAGCCCAAAGCTCAAGGCGGGCGAGGTGGTGATAGCTAGCGCTGCCGTCCGGGAGGAAGGTACCTCGAGGCAGTACGTGCCCATCAGCTACCCTGCAGTTGCCGACCTTGAGGTTACGAATGCCCTCATCGAGGCTGCGAGGCGGGTGAAGGCAAAATACCATGTCGGTCTAGCGCTCTCGAAGGATGCATTCTACTCGGAGGAGCCTGAAATGGTGCCGCTTGGGGAGCAGGCGGCTGAGCGTTGGAAGCTCTGGGAACGCGCGAACGTGCTCGCCACGGAGATGGAATGCTCGACGATCTACACGCTGTGCGGCATCCGAGGCCTTCGGGGTGGTGCCGTGCTCGCCATCATAGGCCCGATAGGCAAAATCGTCGACTCCCACGCTGGCATCGATGAAGCCATCAACGTCGCTATCGAAGCTGTTAAATTGCTCGCAAGAACTAGCCATAAGGAATAAATCACCACTTCAACGTGTTCGACGGTTAGTCGAATGGTTTGAAGTTTTAGCGACGAAAAGCCCGCAATGGCAATGCCCCATCATTTTGATCTCATCCCTGTGGTAGGCGCATGGGCAGATTAGCTTCGCATCCTTCGTCCTATCGTCCGTGACCACGCGACATGGGCAATATCTATAACCATATTTGGCCTCGTTCCTCAGTAGCCCCTGGATGACGGAATCAACGACTTCCTCATCCGGGTTCAACTCGAAGCCCTGGGACTCGGCGTATCGCCCCATCACTTGACGGAGTTGCTCAGCTTTCATGAATTAACCCTTGATTTCAATTCCCATTTACAGTCCATCCAATAAAATAAAAGACCAAGGAATACCAAATTTGCTCGGCGATGATGTGGTTGCCAAAAGACTCTTCGGAACTCGAGGGATCCGAGGTCCGATAGCCACAAAGGCCACGCCCGAACTTGCCCTAAAGCTCGGGCTTGCGCTCGCCAGCCAGGTTAGAGGAGGAGAGGTTGTCGCCGCCAGGGACTCCCGCACCTCTGGCGAGATGCTGGGCCATGCCCTCACCGCCGGCCTACTGGCAGGGGGGTGCAACGTCGTAGATATTGGATTGGCACCATCGCCATGCGTAGCATTCACCACCCGGGAGATAGGCGCAAGGGCTGGGGTCGTTATAACGGCATCCCACAATCCCCCGACAGACAACGGCTTTGCATTTTATGGCCCCGACGGCATGGAGTTTCTGACAGAGCAGGAGCTGAACCTCGAGGACTTGGTTTTCGGCGAGCGGTTCAAGCGGGCGAGCTGGGACTCCCTAGGCAGCATGCACCCTTATCCTGACGCAATACCTCGCTATCTTCGGGCGATGAAGCGCGCGGTCAAGGTCAAGCGAGGCTTCAAAGTCGTCGTGGACTGCGCTAGTGGGGCGGGCTCGGTGGTGACGCCCTACTTGTTGCGGGAGCTGGGCTGCAAGGTGATAACCTTGAACTCGAACCCCGACGGCCACTTCCCCGGCAGGCCATCCGAGCCACAGCCCTGGAACTTGGGAGATCTCATGAATACCGTCCGCGAAGTAGGGGCCGATGTGGGGCTCGCCCACGACGGCGATGCAGATCGAATAGCGGCCGTCGATGAGAATGGCAAGTTCATAAAGCATGATACCCTCATCGCCATCTTCGCCGGGCGCGCTATCAGGGTTCATGGTGGCGGGATTGCTGTTACGAGCATCAACACCTCCGTCGCCATAGAGGAGGTCGTCGCGAGGGCCGGGGGGCGCACGGTCCGAACAGCCCTCGGGAATATACACGCGGCGATGCTCGAACATGGTGCAATTTTCGCCGCCGAGCCTGGGAAATTCATCTTCACGGATTTCGGAAAATGGCCGGATGGGATTTTATGCGCGGCGAAGGTGCTCGAGCTGATGTCCCTCGATGAAAAACCCATATCCAAAATAGTTGCTGAGGTGCCCGATTATTACTTCCACCATGAGGACTTTCCATGTCCGGACGAGCGGAAGGAGGAGTTCATGCGAAATATCAGGGAGTACTTGTTGGCGAACATCGGCGAGGTTCGGGATACGCTCGAAATCGATGGACTTCGCGTCAACCGGAAAGACGGGAGCTGGATACTCATCCGAACCTCGGGCACCGAGCCCAAGGCACGCATGGTGCTCGAGGGCAGGACGCGGGCAGAGGCCGAAATGCTTAGGGAGATCGGGCTCAAAGGCATCAAAAAATTCCTTGGGTAAATGGAAATTTCATTGATATATGTGGTTTATCGAGGCCGCCTCTCGCTCTAATACTGAGATCAAAAACGAATATTCGCTTATGTTATCCGATGCTCCCGCACGGGCGAGATGTTTTATAGCCTTCCAGCATAAGTGCATAAGGAGGTGCGCGGATGGTAAATGCTTACAGCCTGATATCCGCCGAGCCAGGAAAGACCGCAGATGTTTTTAGAAGGATTAAAGCTATCGACGGCGTCAAGCGAGCGGAGTGCGTCGCGGGGCCATATGACATCATCGCCCGAATTGAGGTCGACTCGCTCGAAAAGCTGACCAAGGCCGTATTCGGCGACATTCGAAGTATACCCGGCGTCACGAACACCACGACGCTGATCGTGGTCGAGTTATAATGCGAGGGTTTGCCGTCATAGGCATCGTCGGCCTCACCGGCTCAGGCAAGACCGAGGTGGC
>Ga0315306_10000886_pt1 | contig 14452 bp, 9 predicted proteins | sample TDP1_MG_FD_203803 | JGI IMG/M metagenome (GOLD analysis project Ga0315306, IMG submission 203803) | Freshwater sediment microbial communities from Lake Towuti, South Sulawesi, Indonesia - TDP1 | ecosystem: Environmental > Aquatic > Freshwater > Lake > Sediment | place: Indonesia: South Sulawesi... | reverse complement strand
CCATTGGATACCTCCAATCCTCGTCTCGGCTGTAGTTCATTTTACAGCTCTGGCCTCCGGGCTCTTCTTCGGATTGTTAGCGAGAGAATTATTCGTAGAAGGTGAGAGGTTGCCGTTCCCAATACAGCATGTAACTGTTGCAGCTGTAACTTCATTAAGCGAACGTGGAAAAACCATGTCTGTTCTCTCATTGTTCTCGGTTATTGGCTTTTCATACGGCCTCATATACTACGCAGTACCTGTGTATAGTAGGGCTTACGGAATTACAATAGATCCCATACCTAAACCATGGGTCGACTTTACCAGTGCCATTGAACCCTTTATACCTGGAGCAGCCTTCGGCATAACCACGAGCCTAACGGGAATAACAGCTGGCATGATAATCCCTCAAGAGCTCTTGGTTATAGGCATATTCATTGGTTCGGCTTTAAGGTTCCTTGTCATAAACCCGCTTCTAGTACATTTTAGATGGTCAAATTGGGCGGATTTTTGGACGCCCGGCATGAATCTGACTAGAATATATCAGTTTTCGCAGCTCTATTTCTGGTTAAACCCACTGATTGGCGTCGGATTTGCAGTAGGCCTTGTGCCACTGATCCTTAAGGGCCAGGTCTTCATTAAATCTCTAAAGGGGGCTTTCAGATTTAAGAAAATCTCAGATGGCGAAGATCGTATAAGTGGTTCGCGCGTTTCGGGCGAATGGATGATTCTACTTTTCTGCAGCGGCACCTTTGGAGCCCTGATTTTCGACCTTATCTTAATCCCGGACTTCCCAGTCTGGGTTCTAATATTATACGAGTTTGTGATGCCGTTTTTAATCACAGTGTCGGCTGGTAGAATGTTCGCCCTAACCGGAACTACCGCCGGAAGCCTAAGTATCCCCTACTTCCATCAGTTAACAATGATTGCAAGTGGCTACCCCAAAATCAGTGGTTGGTTCCTTCCTTTAAGAGTTGATCCCGGAACCGGATGGCTTAGATCCTTCAAGACATGCCAGTTGACTAAGACCTCGATTGGCAGCTGGATTAAGGCTTCGCTGATAGCATGGCCGCTTTCACTTTTAGTTGGTTTCATCTACATGCAGATATTCTGGCAAATGGCGCCGATACCTTCGGAGATCTACCCAACTCCAGGAATACAATGGCCGATTGACATAATCAACCGAGCCGTCTGGATCACTAGACCAAAGGCGTTCTTTGATCTGAATCAGATTCTATACTGGGGCTTCGGTTTCGGCGCTCTCATGGTCCTGTTCTGGTATCTCCACATGCCCTTCCTAATGATAGGGGTGGCTTCAGGCCTAGGTACACCGATACCGGCAGCTACCATGATACTGATTGGACTGATATTAAAATGGGTCATGTTCCACTTCCTAGGAAGAACATGGGTTTTGAGAAACAGAGCTATCATACTGGCTGGCTTAGCCTTAGGAGAAGGTTTAGCAGCTGTGTGCGGAATCTCTCTAGGGATGGCCGCGAGGTCAGCTTTTCCAGGGACCTTCTAAAAGATCCTTTTCCGAGCGAGAAACTGACCATCTGGTCGAGGACCGCAGCGTGCGTATGCCCAGAATGATTAAAGCAGCAGAGAGCTTTCGAGAAGATTACTGATGAAAACATTGGGAGCCTCCTCAAACCCAATGCGGGAAGATTTCTCAGAATTTATCTTGCAAGTCTCTCCGTGGTTGATAAAATTACACGAGGGCAGTCGCCCACTTTAAGCACTTTTCTTGTTCTTATGAGGGACGTCAAAGGACTGTTAAGGGTTGACAAGAGGTTTAGGGTTCACGGACCCGAGGGGCTGAGGAGGCTCTACAGGCTTGTCAGCCCTCTTGAACAAAATAACCTTTAAGGGTTTGAGGACTGCAGCGGCGCAGGTCTTCTACGCCATACTCACCATGCTGTTCATAGCTCAAACGGCCATCGGGAATTTGATTGTCTCCATCTCCGCGTCTCCTATGCCGCGCACCCACCTTCCCCCTCCGCCTATACGACCACTAATTATAGTGTTAGGCTGTAATTCGCGGACCAACCCCTTTGAGTTCTCGAGCTAGTTCTGGGGAGTCCCTGTGTTAAACCATATGGCAGCAACCGGACCGTAGTTGGTGAACAGCTCACGAAGTTGTGGTTTCACGTATTCCCTCAAATACTTGGTGAAGCCCTGCTTCGCGGGGTCATAGTCCCAGTCGTTCCCCAGGGTGTTTCTAGTTTGTTTTGATGTCTTTTTTTAGGCATTCTACCCCTGAAAACTCGTGCTATGACGACGTTTCTATCTGCCTTCAACAAACATACATGTATGCGATCACTTGAAACGTAGACTAAAACTCGTAGCAATTAAGCTTCCAAATGGAAATAGGATTCCTATCCTCTCTCTTCTCTATATGGAAAAGAACCAAAAACTGATATGGTCGAAATTCAATGAAGAAAGCACTGGCGATATCCAAAGAAGGAAATGACATAATTAGTTTCGAACATTCTCGCACACTAAAACTTATCATTCAAAAAGGGACGATCCATATGGAGTTGATTACAATGGATAATGAAAGACCGATGGTGACAGCAATGGACTCCCCGATTGCTAGACCAGCTGCAATAATGCGGCTGTTTCTTCTCCACCACAGGAATGGAGGTGAGAGGGTATATACGCTTCCCTAGCCATCTTAGTAATCTTTTTCAATGTCGGAAGACTTAGCTCCCTGAATCTCTTTGGCGATTGTAGGGTTAATAATCCTGAAACTCCGATCATTAGAAATTCGGGTTGAATCTGAAGGCCTTTCTCCACGTAACTCACTAATATAATCATGATAGATTCGACAGTACTCCTCAGTGAGGTCACCTTTCTGCAAGTACTCTCTGCAAATTTCTTCAAGACCGCCATCCATCAACCCAAAAAGATCTTGGAACCCTGGAAGCCCTATGGTTAAGCCAGTTGTTCCCAAATCTCCCATTGTATTCGCTACAGTCCAGTAAGCTTCTCCACTTAGATTGGAAGGGTCGGGGTAAAAAATATTGTAGATGATCGAATTCCATTTCAAAATCTTTAAAGTACTTCCTCCTCAGCCAGGGAGGTTGACCCCGATAGAATACTGTTTCAGACCATAATTCTCCTTTAGGTGTAATGCAATAAGTGCGAACAGTGATTGCATTACTGGTTTTGTTGAGAATAAAGTTTCGAAATCTTCTTTTGTCACTTTTATTAATCGGTTTAAGTGCCTTGGTTGGGTCGATCAGCGGGCCTAGATGGGCTGGTAGATATCCGTCAATCTTATACCATTTAATCGCCTCAATGCGAGCTTTCCATAAGGGAGGATCCCCATATAAGTATATGTCCCAGAAGGGTTTACCAGTGAGTTTTGCAGGTATCATGTTTGATATATCAGGTGAAACGGGAACCATATCAGGCTGTTGGTTTCGGAAGGCTGTCAACATCCTCTCCTTAGAATTCCACAGCTCCAACAAGACCAACAACCCGAGAGTCTTCCTGGCCAAGTATTTCGCTGCTATTCCTCCAGCAGCACCTGCCCTCATAGCAGTTATGTTTCGTCCGCCCATGATTGCAAGTGGCTGTCCGTTCTTTAGGTCTGTCAAGATTATGGTCGCCATTACAGTAGAAAGGCCAAACTTCTTGGGGTTTTCAGGGTGGTAATTGACTATCTTCACTGCTGACACTTCAAGCCCTTCTAGGTAACATGGCATGGTTCTTAGGTCGCCCTTGTCTTCATGGTAGGAGAGGTAGAGCTTAGGTGGCATCTGAACATGACCTAAGGCGCGATATTAATGCGAAGACACAAAAAGAGGCGGAAAGATATCTTGCTTTGCTGCTTTTAGAATGTGGGAGCTTTGCGGTCACATGGTTGCTTTTCTTCATGAAATTCAAAGACTCAGAAGGAAGCATTTCCGAATCTTTCGGCGTATACTGGATTTTAGCCTTATTTCGGTTCCAATAATCCCCATTAAAGGATACACTTGAGAAACCGTATATTTAACCCATAAATTTTTTGAAATTGTTGAAAATGCCCTTATAACACCTTAGGACACCTATGACGATGACGCCGTCTTTTTTAGCTCACTAATCTTCGAAGGTCTTAGGATCTCCATCGCGAGGCGTCTTTCTTTAGAGGCATTTTGGATCTTGTCAACAGTGAAGCCAATAATAAGGCTATCCTCTTGCTTAACTATGCTAAAAATATTTCTCAGCCTGGTTGTCAATTTTGCTTCAAGTCTATTTAGATTTAGGCGAGATATTGGAGGCAATGCGTTTTACATGTTTCAAAGGTTATTTATTTTTCTTGAGGGAGGCAACCACAAGATATTTATGCATAGAGACGCAACAAAACATCATCGTTAGGAGGTTAAAGATGGATTGATTATTGACGTACATGCACATATAGCCAAAAGTGGAACTACTCATCCGGAAATGGTTGGTGGAACTTTAGAGGACCTTTTTAAGTATATGCAGTTAAGGGGGATAAGTCGCTGTGTAATTTTACCTACCGCTGAGATGGTTTTACCTACAATGGGAGATGTAGAGCACAAACAATATGCCTATTCCACGGAGGAGGCAATCGAGATATCTAGGAAGTATCCGGAGAAGATTATACCCTTCGCTAATGTTGATTGGCGCTGGGGCCCTCAAGCTGTTAAGAAGCTGAAGAAGTATGTGGAAATGGGTTGTAGGGGATGCGGGGAGCTTAACCATCAGCTTGTAGTCGATGACGTAAGGCTTATGCCTATATATAGAATCTGCGGGGAACTTAGAATCCCTGTGTTGCTGCATATAGGCGGATATCCCTTTAACCCAGACCTTGACGGCTTCATGCGAGTCCTAATAGAGTTCAGAAACACAAATTTCATCGCCCATGCGCCAGGCTGGTGGACGCACATATCAGCGGAAGTACCCCCATACGAGACATATCCTTGGGGTTTAGTCAAGCCCGGCGGCAAGGCAGACATGATACTCCAGAGGTTCCCCAACGCCTACGCAGACATATCCGCAAGCTCGGGTTTAACAGCGTTACAAAGAGACTTCCGCTTCGCCCATGAATTTTTGGAACGAAACAAGGATAAACTCATGTATGGCACAGATTTCCCATGTAAGGATTGGATAAACAAAGAAAGGTTTGGTGTTGATGGCTTACATCTGAACTTCCTCAAAGCCCTAGGCTTAAGCCAAGAAACTTTCGAGAAAGTAACCTACAAAAACGCCGAAAAACTATTAAAAATAGAATGATAACGCTTGTCAGGTGATTGCGCATGTTCAAGGAATTTGAGGAACCTGTTCCTTGGGATACATTGTTATGTTGTAGATACCGTTTTTCAAGGCCATCCTTCAATATGAAGGAAAGTTTCTGGCTGATGCATCTTGAAGCTGAGAAAGCTTATAACGGCGACGAACACTAACTATTTAAGCCTTGATTGCGCATGAGTCAGCTACAAGCCTTTTTCTGTTCTCCATTTCAGGTATGCGGCAACAGCTTCCAAGTCAGATGAACTAGGATATGGTGTGCTATGAGACCTATCAAATTCCGAATCGAAGAACGAGCTTACTGTTGTATTGATCGCCTCGCGAACATGGGTTCTCATTCTTAGGGCTTGCTGGTTCTCTTCTGCTAGATCGTCAAAGTTTCAAAGAGCTATCAAGGAGAAAACAAACGCACTCACGCCCCCTGTTAGTATCTCAGTGATTAGGTTATCTAATCCGATGAAGGGATAATAAAAGATCCTGTTTTTATCCGGATCCAAGAAAAAATGCGAGCATTCATAAAATGAAGTTTAGTTGACATCCAGATTAAGGACCGACTTTATACCGTCTTACCATCTCCAAAACCACTTTATTTGAAAGAAGGCTGTAGTGCAGATTTGCTCTCGATCATACTCCTCCGGTTTTGTCACCTTCTACAATAGCACCAACCGCCGAAGAGTCGATGAATACTTGTCCTAGGCTTTCTCTATTACCCTATTCTATTCAACTGAGTAAAAATCCAGTTTTCGGAGACGTTCTAGACGTTCCAGGTGAGGATCCCAGACATTGGTTTCCTCAGGTGGGCGAACAGCGTAACGGTACCACGAGGCTGGCTTCGGTGGGTGCTTAGCTATGTATTCTTCATTGATTTCTATGCCAAGCCCTGGGTTGTTGGGCACCTCAATGTATCCATTCTTGATCGGTAAAGGTGTTGCTACTTCGGCTCTCCAAGGCACTATTCCCTCGTCGTTTGTCTGTTCTGGGTACTGTTCTAGTGCTAAGGTATTTGGGATAGATGCCATAACGTGCACATTGGCAAAGTCTCCGACAGGACCTGTAGTTCCATTGTGGGGCGAGATCGTAACGCAGGCTGCCTCAGCCATAGCTGCGAGCTTCTTCTCCTCAGTTATTCCTCCCAGCCTGGTTATCTCCGGTTGAACTATGTCAACTATACCACTGTATATGAGGTTCGCAAACCACCACTTACTGAAGATGCGCTCTCCTGTCGCTATTGGGATATCCACCTTTCTAGCGATCTTGGCTAGATGCTCAATGTACATCGGTCCTTTTCCAGTCGGCTCTTCAAAGAACCAAGGCTCGTACCTCTCCAGCTTCTTAGCAAGGGTTATTGCCGCGTGAGGTGTCCAACCTCTAGGCCAGTTACCTCCATGAGCCCCTATGAACACATCGTATCCGACGGCATCACGCAGCTCACTGAATGTCGACACGGTTGGATTGCACTTGAAGGCGTCACATCCCTTATCCAGAAGCTTTTGAGCCGTCTCAGGATCATTGGCGTGACCATAAACCTTTATCTTGTCGCGGCATTTGCCGCCCAGAAGGTTATAGACGGGAGTGTTGAGAGCCTTGCCCTTGAGATCCCACAATGCCATATCGATCCCGCTTATTGCTGCTCCTAAACCTATAGCGCCACCGACGCCGTGCCCTTGGGTCAGCATCCAAAGCTTTAACCAGATTTTCTCGTTGCCGAATGGGTCTTCGCCTATTAAGAACGGCTTAAACTCTTCCATAACAAGTTTTGTTACAGCTGGCCATCCAGTGCCCTCCCCCACACCCGTAATTCCTTCATCCGTATAAATCTTTACGAACAGCCAGTTTCCTCCGCCGACACGATCCGAAATAGCTCCTTTTGGTCCCCCTCCGTAAACCCTAGGTACGGAAACGATGAATGTCTTCATATCAGTAATTTTCAGGAAAAACCCTCCATATCTTTTTCTTACCTCAGTTCTTAGTATCACTCTACCCACATATATCCTTAACCTTAGGATTCGTTGACGGCAAGTTGCTGACCAACAGTTTCTCTTGCAAACCTTTACAACATTCGACATTAGTTATTTTTCAATGCGTTCTCTACTGGGTGAAGCAAAATTTTAGGAGATCATTGGGATTTACCGTATCGATCGCTCTACAATTCCCAGTTGTCTGGGAATATCTATGTCCCTCGCAACGCCTTCTCGGCATTTGTCCCACCCGAAGACATACCAGAAGATCCTGGGCTTGGCATAATGGCCCGATGCAACCTCTATGAGCTTCTCCCACCACTCCGCTGCCCTCCTAAGATGGTCTGTCGCGAGCTCTTGGTGGTTCGTGTCCCATGTTCTCAGGAAGAACATAAGCTCCGTGGCCCCCTTTATCTTCTCTGCATAGTAGTTGCCGAGGTATGCCAAAGCCTTTAAGTCGAGGTGAACGCACCTAAACTCTTGCTTACCTCTGCTGATCTTCTCTGCCGCCTTTTCGCTGTGTTGTAAGGTCTGCCTTGCGTACTCCTCAAGTCTACTCGCCAGTTCAAGTGGGCTTGTCTTCCCCTCTAGCGACTCCCCCCTTAACATCTTATCTACGTACTGTGGTATGTTTAGCAGAGTCTCGTCAATGGTGTGATTGAAAATCCATTCGATGACGGAGTGAAATTTGTCAGGTGGCTCTCGTCGGTAATATTCCCTGTACTGGCGTTCCGTGCTCCATCCTCCCACACAGAACTCTGGAAACCAATCACCGTCCATGTAGTTCCAGTGGAAAGATGTTACAGTGGTCAGAATTCGGCTACTGATCATAGTCGCTCGGTAAACATCTTCGCCAGCCTCGGGGCCATATCTTTTGACAAAATATTTTATCCAAATCCCCTCAGGTATGTCCGGATTGTATCCAAGCCTCCCCCAAAGCATCTCCCGAAACCAGTTCTTTTCGAAAAGGTATCGCCAACTGATGTGAGCGCTCTGTGCCTCGGAATGCATGAGGTCTATTCCGAAGACGGCTTCTCCAATAGCTCTTTGCTTAAAGCCGACGGCTCCAGTCACCTTGCAGTTCAGTAAGGCATCCCTCACAAATTCCGGGTCGCCCCACCTAAATGTCTCAAGATCGTTAGAATAGAGGGTCCAGATCAGCTCATAGCTCCTAGGCTTCTGAGTGAGCCACTCCTGCTTGTAGTGATGCTGTTTAGGCGATGAGTACATGTGTTCACCGTTGAATTTCTGGGAGACATAGACTTGTCCGGGATAGTCAGCTGCAATTATTTCCTGCGCGATTTTTGGGTCAGAATTCCATGCTCTGAAGATGAAGGGTACAATTCTGCGAGATTCCTTTATACTATTCATATAAACATCCTTGATCCACTGAGCGTTGTATCTAAGGCCCCAAGGGTCCCTCCAACTCTTCATTCTCTCGCCGGCGCATGTGCCAATTCCTGTTAGGCCGGGATAAGTTTTGAGTAATGCTTTGACACACTCCTCCATGTAATCCTTCACAAGGAAAGAGTCATGCCCGGACGGCGGTATGCCGTGAGCCTTCGCAAATTCCTCTGAGACGAAAATGTTCCAAGTGATGATGTATGTGTCGATTCCCCTCTCCTTAGCCATAGCGAAGACTGCCTTGAAGAATTCGATGTTGGCCTCAAGCTCATTTTCCGAGAGGCTTGTGGCCTCAGGATACTTTTCAACCCTCACCATGTAATTGAAGGGGTGCTCACACCACAAGGTTAGAGTGTTATATCTGTTCCTGGCCAGCATGTTTAAAAAAGCCCTCCAATAGCCAACATCAAAGAACCACTTATTGCTCTCTGTCTTCCATTGTTGCCCCAAATATGGGCTTGGCAGCGGCATGTGAAACATAACAGCTCTTATTCTGAGAAAGGGTTTCTCGGTCTTTTCCTGGATTGTGTCAATATCTTCATTGAGGTAAACTTGTTCCGCCAAGTCGAGGCCCCCGTACATAGCCCCTTTCTCGTCGAAGCCGACGATCACAAGAGTCCTGCCCCGCTGCTTTGTCTTAACTCGAACAGTGAAGCCCTCAGCCTCCAGTTCAGGAATCTGGATTTCCTCCCTCTTCAGCCAATCATCAAGCCATACCTGATTAAGCACGCCTATAACCACACCCTGATCAAGTTCACTAACGTCTCTGGGTGGCAAGACTTCCGTTGTGTAGCCTGTCTCATGCAAAGAGTTCAGCAGCTCTGAAAACGCGAAGTCTATCATTGGGCTTCCCTCCTGCTTGACAACTCTCATGTGGACTTTAGCGCAGCTCATAATTTTTCTCCTTCGTATTTAGGTGTGAATTTAATTTCATCTTAGATATATATAGCGCGCGCGCTACTTTATCCTCCAAAGGTCATTTCCTAATGTGACCGATCCATCCTTCTCTTTAAAGACGATGGGCATAATACCACCATGTACACACTTCTTTTTACATTAATAGAATAAATGATTTTTGTATACTTAAGTTTCCGAGGAGCAGACAGAACCACGGGCTTCGACACAGTTGTTAATGAAGCTATTTAAATACACATCGCTTATAAGGTTTTTTGGAGTAGTGTCTGAAACGAAGACTGTTTCGATTGCGGGCGATTCTGAGATTAGGTAGAGGACTATCAAGGCGATAGAGCTGGCGGGCGGCTTGGACAAAGTGATTACCAGGGGTGATCGAGTTTTAATCAAACCTAACATGGTAGGGGGAACCCCAGCTGAGTTCGGAGATACTACGCATCCCGAAGTGGTCAAAGTGGTAGCTGAGCTGAGTTATGCTTGTGGAGCAAAGGAGGTCCTGGTGGGTGAAAGCGAAATGGAACCAACAATGGAAAACTTGCGCAGAAGACTCGCCAAGTACCCGTTTGAACAAATCAGATCTCTTGGGTCGCTTCACAGGGCTTATAAGAGATCTTGAAAGAGGTGGGAGGGAAAATGATAGATTTCAATGACGAACCCTGGAAGAGGGTGAAGGTTCCTAATCCTCTCTTTTTTAAGGCTGTTCGTATTGCGAAGGCTGTTCTGAACTGCGATGTTTTTATTGGTGTACCGGTGTTGAAGACTCATCATCTGGCAGGCATAACTGTGGCGTTAAAGAATCTTTACGGCATCATTCCGCGTGAAGACAAAAAAAGATATCATCGCATGAATAGGGTTGAAGAAGCTGTTATCGACCTCAATTCCGTTAGGAGCTCCGATATGGTTGTTGTGGACGGCACATACACTCTTCTACATTGGGGAATCATAGACGAATACGTAGAGAAGCATCAGATGGATTTGGCGCTGTGCGGATTCGACCCTGTTGCAGTTGACACTGTCTCAGCGAAGGTGCTGGGAATCGACCCGAAGACTCTAAGATTCCTAAAATGGGCAGAAGAAAAGGGTCTAGGAACCGGAGATCTTTCAAATATAAACGTTGTTGGCAAGTCGATTGATGAGGTCTTTAGAGGAAAGATGATGACATCTGTAGAGTACGATAATAAAAAGTACAAAAGAATTAAGATTATAAACGGTGAAGCCTGCACAGGATGCTTTGGAAGAATCGCCACAGCCCTCCACACGGTTGATGAAAGTAAACTGAGCCAAAGTGTTTATGTTCTGATGGGTCCCAAGGCTAAACCTCGTGAGGACGGAATCAACATCGTCTGCGGAAACTGTCTTGCACCCACATTCTATAACGAGTTTAAGGGAACCTTTATATCTGGCTGTCCCCCAAATCTCAAATTATTTCTAGGAATACTCAAAAAATTAGGTTTGAAATAAGGTATCGTTGACGCCATTGAACATTTTCTTATGGTCGCTCTTGATAAAGTGTCGCAAGGTTCTGTTATAGATGGTTTTCCCTTGAAGAAAAGGAATAATGAAGGGTCAGCTCTTGACTAATTTAAGTACCTTCCCAGCTATTGCTCCTGTGTGTTCACCGTTCTCTACCGTGATCTTTCCATTGACCAGAACGTACTCTATTCCCTCCGCATATTGATTCGGCTTTTCGATGGTCGCGTTGTCTGCAATCCTCTCAGGATCGAAGATTACTATGTCGGCTTTGGCCCCTGTCTTTATGACACCCCTATCGTACAAGCTGATGCTGTTGGCTGGTAAGGAGGTCATCTTCCTCACCGCTTCTTCAACTGTGAAGATACCGAACTCCCGAACATACTTTCTGAAGACTGTGGCAAAAGCTCCGTAGCTATTTGGTGAACGCGTCCTTGCTAAAGGACCATAAGGTGCGAGAGAGCCTCTGTCCGTGCAGATCGAGGCGGCTGGATGCTTCATGGCCATTATGGAATCTCTCTCAGCTGTTGAGGCTCCAAGTATGCCTATTTGAGGATGCGGGTTCCCCGTCTTCTCAATCTCAGCTATCACTATGTTCATCGCTGCGTCCCAGGGGTCTTCCATACCCTTGATCTTAGCTATCTCAGCGAATGTCTTCCCGATCAGCTCAGGACTTGCCTTACAGTTGTTTAGAAGGATCACGTCCCATCTTGGGGGCACCCCGTTAGGAAAGTCGTATTCCGTTCCCAGAATACTGAACTTGCCTTTTGGGCAACCGAACAGCTTCCATTGGGGTATGTGCTCCGCCCTGAACCTCCCCCTCATCTTTTTATCTTTACACCTTTCCAAAACTTTCTCAGCCCCGCCCTCGAATCCCCAGGCTGGAATTAGTTGATGCGCCAGACTCTGTTCCGCCCAGTGGTATCCGTTCCTTAACTTGAGGCGGAGCACGCTTGGCGCATCTGTGGGCGTTATGACATCGAATGTGACATCTCTGCCTCTCCTCCTATCTTGGTCAACCATCCAAAGAAGAGTAGGCGTCTTATCGTGTCCCGGATATCTGACGACGAAGTGTGATAGATGTACGGGTATGCCCGCCTTCTCGCCTATCTCTATAGCTTCTGTCGTAGCCTGCTCGTAATGTGTGTCTCTGTTCCTCTGGTGGGTTGCGAAGATCCCGCCATACTTGGCAACAACTTTACAGAGATCTATAATCTCATCTGTTTCGGCGTATCCGCCGGGCGCGAACTCAAGTCCTGTTGATAGGCCTATGGTCCCATCCTTCATCGCTTGATCCACTAGACTCTTCATCTCCCTAAGCTCACTCCTACTCGGCTTCTTCGCGTTTCCGATAACGGCCTGCCTGACGGTTGAATGTCCAACAAAGGACGCGACGTTCACACTAACGCCCTGTCTCTCCAGCCGGTTGAAGTACTCTTTGAAGGTAGTCCAATCCAGCTCAAGTCCAAAGTCCTTCATCTCCCTCCGTCTCCTCTCAGCTGCTATACCCATTAAGGGCGCAGCTGAGTTTCCGCAATTTCCAATGATCTCAGTAGTTATGCCTTGCCTGATCTTGCTCTCAGCTCGACCGTTCACTACTAGAGTGATGTCTGAGTGGGAGTGGATGTCTATGAAACCTGGTGAAACAACGAGCCCTTTTGCGTCGATAACCTTATCCGCCTGGGCGTGGCTCAGACCACCGATCTCCGTTATCTTCCCCTTCTCTATACTGATGTCGGCCTTATACCAAGGGTTTCCCGTGCCATCAACTACTCTTCCATTCCTAATCAGAACATCAAACAACCTGAAACACCTTTTGAGATAACTTTTTAGCTCCACAGTCTGCTGGCATTTTTTGTTGATTTGAATATAAAAGATTTGTTCAATTAATTAAGATGGCACGTTTGTAAATCAGTTTGGATGAAGACCGGTGAACCAGTAGGCCGAATTCAACAATCCAACGCTTTGTGTTTGCACCGAAAAAAAGAACCTAGGACACAATAGTCGGATATGGGAACCTCCTCACGGGCTCAAGCGTTTTACGTGTTACGCCATAAACACAGGCAAGCCCAGCAAGGCGAGAAGCATGGTTTCCTCCAGCCTTCGAAGCCTCCTAGCCATGCGCTTAAGCTGGTGCACTGACAGCCCCTTCTTCTCCACGAGCTTAGCCAGCCTAAGCGCGCGCTAGGAGAGGTGTTCTGCATGGGATATGGTGAGGACGCTCATTTTCCCATGTGGGAAACTCAGCCTCTTCCGAACATTTGGGTGCAACCTATCCAGCAACCTCAACCTGTCGCTGACGTAGCTGCAGCTCTTGCCGATCTTCTCGGCGATCTCAACCATGGTCCAACCCCCCTCAATGAGATGCTTGTAGCCCCGGGCCTCAGTGATCGGGTTGATGTGGACGTTTCGCTGCAGGTTCTCCACCACATTCAATAGGAAGGCTTCATCATCCGAGACCTGCCTGACGATGGTGGGGATCGTCTTCTAGCCAAGCCTCTTGCAGGCCTGATTGAACCCAGAAATGGAAAGGGAGCTGACCCTAGCCCAGGTTGAGTGCTGTTTGAAGGCTCTGAAAGGGGAAATACCGGAGCTAATTGCTACATGGAGAACACGCTTCAAACTCGATAGGGCACGATGAGCCAGCCCCAACCGCTTAGCGATGCAGGACTTGTTCGCAACTTAGAAGGCATCTAGTCCTACTTGAGTTTGAGGAGTTTCTCGATGTTTTCGTGGGTGATCTTCTCGTAGGTGTCTTGGCTTAGCCTAAGGGCTCGAATGAAGTTCAGATGTGAGCCATCAACCCCGAAGAGTTCTTCGTTGGGCAAGTTACAGAACCTAACCGGGAAGTCCGTGCCGTACATGATCCTGTCCTTAAACTTTTCCAAGAAGTCTCTGGCGTGGGCGAAGTCTCTCTGTAGCGCAGTTAAACCCGACATAGCGGATAAGTCTCCATACACATTAGGGTACATCTTCAGGATTCTCTCCACCTTTCCGCCGGGCTCAACCTTTCCCCACGCATAACCATAGGGATAACCCTCTTTGGTCTCAGTATGGGGGTTTCCAGAGATGTGCGTCCACCAACCCGGCCCATGGGCAATGATATTCGTTTGTGGAAACTGACTTAAGATGCGTTCTAGACCTGCTAGGTCTGGGTTGAATGGGTATCCACCTATATGTAGCAGCACTGGTATTCCGAGTTCTCCGCAGACCTTATATATGGGCATAAGCCTAGCGTCGTCCACAACGAGTCCGTGGTCCAGTTCCCCGCACCCCTTGCAACCCATCTCTATGTATTGTCGAACCTTGTCGGTCTTTTCTGGGTCCCATCTCCAATCCACGCCACAGAAGGGAATAAACCTATCTCCATATTTCTTCGACAGTTCAAGGATTTCATAGATAGAGTATGCGCCTGGTCGACCGGCCGGCTCCTGGAGACCCAGAATCACAGCCTTGTCAACTTCCCT
>Ga0315306_10000885_pt1 | contig 14459 bp, 13 predicted proteins | sample TDP1_MG_FD_203803 | JGI IMG/M metagenome (GOLD analysis project Ga0315306, IMG submission 203803) | Freshwater sediment microbial communities from Lake Towuti, South Sulawesi, Indonesia - TDP1 | ecosystem: Environmental > Aquatic > Freshwater > Lake > Sediment | place: Indonesia: South Sulawesi... | reverse complement strand
TTATATCAAGTTCGATTTATTATTTAGCTCATACACCTCTTGAGTTTTTATTTGGGAAAGTTATGGAGGCTACTAAGGATGGTTCTTTGTGGGCTGTGAATAGGGCTTTTCTTCTGGAGAAAAGTGAAAAAAAGTGGACGACTTTGGTTTATTTAAGGACCGCGACGTATGTGGCTTTTGCTGTTGGAAGTTTGCTGGCTGGTTTTTTTATTTTTTGGTTTTTGTTTGAAGGGACGTTGATGCTCTGTGCTTTAGTTAGTGCCTTTGTTGTTCCAGCTGCTTTGTTGTTAGTTAGTGAGAGAAGGGAGAGGTTTAGCATAGAGGAGGCTTTGCATCTTTTGGATCTTAGAAAAAAGGGGAAGATTTTCAAGGTGTTTTTGGTTTTGTTTTTTGTGATGGGGTTGTCTTTTGGGTTGCGGGGTGGTTTTGTTTTTCCTTTGTTTTTAAGTGCAAATGGTTTTGATGCTGAGGCTGTTGGGTTGCTTGTTGGTTTGCAGATTTTGTTGGCGGGTTTGTTTTCTTATCTTTTTGCGAGGAAGGTTGAAATGGGGAGGCTTATTCTTGTGGGGGGAGTGTTTTATACGGTTGTGCTTGTGTTGCTTGGGTTTTCGAGTTCGGTGTTTGCTGGTTTGCTTGTGGTTGTTTATGGTGTTGCGGAAGGTTTGGTAAGTATTGGTCAGGAAGGGATATTGTCAAAGATTACGAGTGAAGAGTCTTATGGGATTGATATTGGATTGTTGATGATGGGATTGCATAGTGGGAACGCGTTGAGTTTAGCGTTGTCTGGTTTTCTTATATCATGGTGGGGTTTTGTTGCTCCGTTTTTGATTTCAGCGTTTATATTTGTGTTTTTCTATGTAGGTTCTTATTTGATTTTGAAAGAGTAGCGTGCTCTATGAGAGCTTAGACTCTCGTAAACGTAGGGTGCATTAACTTCTGATGCCCACACACCAAACTGAAATCCAGTTGAAACTAAATCGCTGTAGAAAATTGAATGTGCACAAACAGAAGGGTCATCAAACAAGAAGGTAAAAGCACACGCATTATTGCTACAGTTTTGGTTCCATTATGTAATTGTAGACTAGGATGCTCCCTAAACTCACACTCAGATATACTACGAAGTTGGCAACTGGAGCATTGAAGAATATTGCAGGAGACCAGCTGGGAATCCATGTCCACCACCCTAGATGAAAGGCTAGGAATTCGAGGGGTAAGTCGATGATTATACCTGTCAAAAGCCCAGCAACCCAACCGAATTTCTTGTAAACAATCCACGATGTGTGACCTATGGCAATCCAAGAAGCAATAATGATTATGGGCACGTTGAAGATATTGAAGAAGTTATCAGCGTAAACGTACATATTTAGTGAGATTCCCATCCATTCTATGAATAGAGCAGTAATAGCGAAGATGGCGTTTACAGCTAAGAATCTTTTCTTCTGAGGTGTAAATTGACACTTCATTTCTGGTCACGGTGCCCAACATTTTATACTTAGCGTAAGGTAGACGTATCTAATAGGAATAATATATATCGTTAACCGTAACTGTTCCAACTGGGTAGCATTGTGCCTATCCATCACAATTTTCATCGCTAGGCACGTTCCATCATTCAGTCCCAAGCGTTGAGTAGCGTTTTTCAGCACATCAACGTTACTGAAAGAAGCAGTAATTGTGTGCATACATTAACTTCTGATACATTCATTTGTAAATAGTGTATTTTTGAAGGTTTTCGGTTGCAATAGGGATAGACCCCTCTAGGTTTTTTCAATGAATTCCTAATAGCCTAATTTATTTTCGAAAAATAAAATGGGGAAAGTTTTTGTTTGGTGATTTGAATCTATTCGTGTTTGCTACCGCAGCCGCATGAGGATTTTTTGTGCATTTTATTTTTGTGAGCTTCTAGTTCTTCTCTTGTGTTGAAGGTTTCGCCGCAGCATTCGTATTTTGCTTTCTTACTAGACTGACACATAACACAAAACACACTCCAATTTTTGCTGTCTATTCTATTTCAAATCCTAGATATAAGCCTAAAGAATATTCGCCTTTGTTCATAATTAAGGCACAAAAATACCGTTTTCTTCTTTCTCCAATTCTCTAATTTTCTTGTGAAGATTTTTCCAGGGCGACCACTTTATTGTCCATTATTGCGACGTACGCTAGCTTTCCAAAAATCTGCCTTTACCGTATGGGATAAACTCTCTTATCTCTTCAACAGAAATTTTTGACACTTTTTCTCGCTGTTCTTTTGGCATTTTTGCGGCTAGAACCTTCAAAATACGCTTAAACAGTTCTTTGCCGCTTTGGTCTCCTGTCATAACTGTCACATAGGCTTTCGCTTTAGTCTTAACCGCATCTACAGGTCCACCAACAAATTTTATCTCGCCGCTCTCGCCATTTACTACAACCCCAACAGCTATTCTGAGCAGAACATTCCGCATCCAATTCCGTTTTCCGCTCACAACAAACGCTCCCCGAGGAACAAATTCCCCAGAAGGCCCACCCTTGCTTAATTGGTCGGGCTTAACCCAATAAACATCCACTGACGCGAAGCCTTCACGCCAACCTCTACTAAAAGCAGCCGCAAATTCCCCAGCCTCGCGTAAACATTGCTCACTAAGTTCTTTACCGCCAGCCTTAACCACAACGAAAGGCGCGCCAGTAACATCCGCATGAAAAACTACATCGCTTTGTTCCGCATGCTTCTTAACCAAAACCTCATTACTAACAGCATCCTTGCCAGCCACAACCAAAAACCCATCAGAAGAGACAAACCACCTAAACCGTTCAAACCACTCCCTACGCTTAATTTTACGCTTAGCAACCTCCTCCATAACTTCAGCTGGCTTAACACGCCCTAAAGATTCAGCCTCCCTAATTCTAGCCTCAACCTCCAAAAGCTTACTACGAGTATCTTCCAAAGCAGCTTTAGCACCTTTCAACTTGTGCCTAGCACGCTTACCACGCTCATAAAACTCACCAGCAACATCAAACAATCGCTCCCGCAAATCCAAACCAAAACGCAAACCATCCACACAAACATAAACCACCAAACCCTTAACGTCAAAAGACTCAAAAAACACGCTGGACTTAACACCAGCACGCTTATCAGCCAAAACCTCAGAAACAATCAGGCTCCAATTCTTCCCAGCCCTTTTACCAGCCAAAAACCTATCCAACAAAACCTGCAACTCGCTAACATGTGCATAAATCGCATCTCCAACACGCTTATCTCTTTCAGCCTTAGCCTCAGCCTCAACCAAAGCCTTCTCTTGACTCTCAATAATCCGCTTAAGTCTTTCCGCCTCCCGTCTTAAGTCTTCAACTTCAGCACCAGCCGCAACCACCGCCCTCTCAACCGCAGAGACCCTAACATAAAACTCGTCCAAAGCCTCATTGAAACTGTCGAAAGGCTGATGTTTGAAACTTTCATAACGCATAAGCTTAAAAGGCGAAACATCAACAAACACGCCGCCCTCGTCCAAAACAACACAAGGCTCCAATTTACCGCTCCTAACATGAGAAAGCAAAACCTGCAAACCATCAAATATAGCATCAACATCCTCGTCGCTTAACACATTACAAGGCTTAGTCTTGTCAACACCAGCCCTCAACAAAACCTCCTCAGCATGAACCCCACCAATGCTTAAGAACCTGGCAAGAGCCCGCACAACCTCCACATCACCAAAACTCCTCAACCCATCCCGAAACTCTTCCCTGCTAACGTTAAACGGATTCCTCCCACTAGAAGGAGCAAAAACAAAGGCTTCACCGCGAAGAATGTTTCGGTCCCGCATTCGCTTATAAGTCAAAGCGTGCAGAATCTCGCCCTTTTCGCCCACCAAAATAAAGTTGCCTTCGCCGAAAAGCTCCAAAACAAGCCGCAAAATCGCATTCTTAACCTTGAAAGAAAAAACGACAACTCGCTCAAACTCGTACTGCTCAACATCCGTCAACCAGCCATTCCGCAAATACTTCCTCAAAGCCATACAAAAAGCAGGCGGCACCAAAGGCTTCTCCATAACATAGGAAGTCAAATGCATCCGCCTCCCAGCCTCTAAAACTAACCTAAAAACAGGTTTCTCAGGCTTACGAAGTTTAAAAAGTAAGGTTTTGGAACCCAACTGATAAATGTTGGTGACACGAGAATCTAAAATAGTTTCTTTTAACTCTCGAACGACAGCAGCCACATCAAAACTTGTAAACTCTTTCTTTTGCAACCCGCATCACTTTCCAAGGAATTTATAACCACAGCCAAACTATAAATAGACAACCTTAAATTCGAAGGATTGATAATACGCTCGCAAAATTGTGGACTAGTTGGACTGATTACCTATGAGTAAAGAAGAGATGACTTGGAACCTCTCACAACTTGTTGAAACCACAGACCCAACTTCAATTCAAAAGAAACTAGAAGCCATGGTGGTTGAAGCAGAAAAAATCCGAGACATGTATCACGGCAAGATTGAGAACTTTGATGCTAAGGGGCTCCTAGAACTTTTAGAAACAAAAGACACCTACACACTCAAGTCCGAAGGAGTGTTCAAGTACTGCCTTCTAATGTATGCAGCCAATTCAACCGATGACATCGCCAAACAGCTCAACGATGCGGCCCGCAGAGCATTCATGAAAGTTGACCAAGCATTAGCCTTTATAGATATCGAGTTGGGCAAGCTCCTTGCAGAAAAACCATCATTAGTTACAGACCCCGTATTAGCAGAGTACAAACACTTTCTTGAAAGAATATTGAGAAGAGCGCCTCACATGCTCTCAGAAACCGAGGAGCGCTTGATAATTATAAAAGACAAAAACGGAATTGACGCGTGGCAAATGCTTCAGAGTGATTGGCTCTCCACTAGAACCTTCGACATAGAAATCGAAGGCAAGACAAAAACACTTCCGTACGGCGAGATAATCGGTTTGTATCAGAGTCCGGATCGTGACCTACGCAGAAAAGCCAATCAAATAGTTTATGAGAATCTTGGAAAAGACGAGATTATCTGGGCAAGCGCCATCCGTGCGGTATGTGAAGACCATTTACGAATGTGTGAACTAAGAAAGTGTCCGAATGCTATGACTCAGAGCTTAATCGCCAATGATGTTGACCAGCGAACTATCGACAGTCTCACGAATACTATAGAGAAGAACATGGGCTTATATCAGAGGTATCTCAAGCTAAAAGCTAAGCTGATGGGTCTGGATAAGTTGGCCAACTATGATATAGTTGCTCCTCTACCTAAAGCTCCAAAAATGGATTATTCCTGGGGAGAAGCTCGGAAGGAAGTGGTGGATGCTTACGTTGGATTTGACGAGGAGATAGGGGGTTGGGTTGATGAGATGTTTGAAAAGCGACACATTGACGGTGAGGTAAGGAAAGGCAAAAGGTCAGGCGCTTTTTGTTCTTCGTGGCTGGCTGGAAAGAGCGCCTACATCCTACAGAGCTTCAACGGAAAAATGGGTGACGTCTACACTCAAGCCCACGAGTTAGGTCACGCTATTCACGACTATTTTCTTTCTAGAATGCAGAAGCCGAGCAATTGCGAGGTAGGTAGCTGCATTGCAGAAACTGGAAGCATATTTGGAGAACTACTATTGACAGAGCGGTTGCTTTCGAAGGCCAAAACAAAAGAAGAGAAACAGGCAATCCTAACCACCGTACTGGATGAGTTCGGGATGGCAGCTTTCCAAGTATCTGCACGTGTTTTCTTTGAACAAAGCATGTATGATGCCATAGAGCGAGGCGAATTCTTAGATGGAGAAAAAGTTGCCAAATTGTGGGTCGCAGCGCGGGATAAGATCTACGGTGATTCTGTTGATTGGCTGAGTGTCATGAAGTGGGAATGGACAATGAAGCCCCATTATTACATGGCGAACTATCGCTTCTACAATTATCCTTACGTGTTTGCTCAGCTGTTTGTGTTCGCCTTGTATCGGCTTTACAGGGAACAGGGCAAGAGTTTCGTTTTCAAGTTGAAGAGGCTTCTGGCTGCTGGTTCTAGTAAGTCTCCCCGTGAGCTTGGTGCCGAACTAGGCTTTGACATCACCAATGAGGTATTCTGGGAGAAGGGTATGAAACAGGCTGAAGAATTCACAAATATGCTTGAAGAAATCCTTTGATTCGTATATAGCGTGCCCATAAGTGAATATTAGGATAGAAAATCTTTCGCAAGGAAAATGGCGTATAAGCAGTGAAAATAAATTATAAATAGACAACTTTAAATCATAATCCAAAATATAGAATGAAAAGGCGCTGTAAAATGACGCCCCTAGAAAAAATATACTGGCTAAGACTAGCCCTAGGCATACTCACAGCCCTCATCTGCACGGGCTACGGCCTAGCAGCAGGGATCTTCTCCACAGAAACATTCACTTTCAACATCTTCATGAATAGTTTATCTATAGCTTTAGTAGTCTACCTAATATCCTACTACATTCTAAAAAGCAAATTCATGCCTAAAGTGGAGAAGCCACAGAAAATCGCAACAACTGGAATAGGCATATACTTCATTGCATGGCTAGTCTTCTGGGTTCTCCTATACACAATAATCGCAACAGTTTAGGCTTTCTCTCTGAGAAAATCCTCCATCGTTGCTTGACCCTTATCACTCTTCGAAGATTGAAGCTTTTCCTTCTCAGACGCTGCGCTATTCGCATTTGCGTTTGCATTAGAAATGTTCGCGAGAGCCATTCTGCTCAGCACTCGCATACAATCAGCCCAAGCCGAGAAAAACCCGCGGTCAAAATCTCCATGAAGCCTATTCTTAACGTGCCCCAAAAATTCCCGTCTATAACCATGCAAGACAGTTTTATTGTTTAAGTCCAGCTTCGAGAAAAAAGCATGTGAGTCATTGTTGTTCGACCGGCGCACAAGCAACATCCCATATAAAGCCCTAAAGTACCCCCGATTCCACTCCGTCTTATGCATTTTCTGTTTAATCCTCTCCAATTCCCGCCCGGCTTCAGTAAACTGCCTATTAACCAAAAGCTGAAAGTAACGCGTTACCAATGCTGAAGGGATAGGCATCGTCAACGCCCACGTGACTTCGATTTCTCTTCTTCGGAAACATCCTCTATGCCGTTCTCAGTTATTTTAAATATTTCCTCGCCCTCGGGCAAATATGGACTTGAAACTAAACGGGCAATCCGCACAGGACCATGGGCAGCTCTCCGCAGATAAACCCGCGTGTGGCTTGTATGCCCAACGATATGACCGCCAATTGGATGAACAGCATCTCCGAAAAACACGTCTGGCTTAGCCATAACCTGATTCGTAACAACAGCCACGGCATTAAAAGCTCTGGCTAAGCGAATAAGCTTATGCATGTGCTTGTTCAACTTCTGCTGTCTGGAAGCCAACATCTCACGCCCAATATACTCACTTCTAAAGTGCGAAGTTAAAGAATCAATAATTATAAGCTTCACATTATTCGCCTTAATTACTTCATCAGCGTTGTCGAGAAGAAACATCTGATGATCAGAGGTGTAAGCCTCAGCATAAATAATGTTTCTAACAACTTGCCCTGGGTCAAGCCCCAAATGTTTAGACATCTGCACAATCCGCTCAGTCCTAAAAGTATTTTCAGTGTCAACATATAATGCGGCGCCGCCAAGTCCGCCTCTTTCGGAAGGCAACTGAACATTCACGCATAATTGATGACAAAGCTGGCTTTTCCCGCTTCCATACTCGCCATAAAACTCGGTTATAGTTTGCGTTTCTAACCCGCCATCCAGAATCCCGTCCAAGGTTTTACTACCAGTTATTAAACGCAAAACGCTTTGACGCATCCTAAGAAGCTCATCTGCCCGAACAAAAGAAACACTGATAGAAGAACGGGCAGCCTGGATAATTGTGAAGGCCTTTTTTTCGCTGATGCCTGCTGGCTCCAATTCACGAGCGGTAGCCATAGCTAATGATTCGACTGTGTGAAAGCCTAACTCCTGCAGTTTCTGAGCAGTAGCCGGACCAATCCCTGGAAGATCTTCCAAAAACTCGTACTTCTTCTTGACAGTGCCTTCTAATCGTTCTTCCTCAATCATCAAACCATTTCTCCTTTATACCTTATGAAACAGTTAGGTCAAGCCATATTTAAAATACACGAAGCATAATATTGCTTAATCCATGGAGAGATAAGTTAAAGTGATAAGCCAGAAACGCTTCACCATCCACAGTCTTCCGATTCTTCATAAGCATTAGTTGCTTAAATTATCTTGAGTTTTACGGGCAACATGAGACAAGATATAAGTACACGAATTATTCATAAAGCCGACAAATAGGAGAGAAAAACATTGGAAACAGCAAAAATTGTGGAAAACGTAGCTTTTAACATTCTAAAACAAGCGGTAATACACTTGCCAGACGATGTTAAACAAGAGTTGAAAAAGGCATATGCTGAAGAAACAAGCGAAACAGGCAAAACACAGTTAAAAGCAATTCTGGACAACATTGAACTTGCCGAAAAATATCAAGCTCCAGTATGTCAGGACACGGGCACAATAATATTTTATGTTAAGGCTGGTGCCAAAGCAAAAAATCTTGACAAGGTTGAAGAAGCGCTGATAAACGCGACGCGAAGAGCCACAAGAGAAGTCCCTCTGAGACCAAATTCTGTTGACCCATTCACTCAGAAGAACAGCGGAGACAATACAGGGAGGTACATACCATTCCTGCACTGGGAAATCGTGCCAGGAGACAATCTAGAACTAACTGTCATGACAAAGGGTGGAGGTTCAGAAAACGTTTGTGTTACAGGAATGCTTGTGCCTGGCGAAGGAATTAAAGGATTGAAAAAGTTCGTTGTTGATTCTGTTATAAAGGCCGGGGCTCAACCGTGTCCACCGAACATTTTAGGCGTTGCAATTGGAGGCGGAGCGGACATAGCCATAACGCTAGCTAAGAAGGCGCTGCTAAAACCCTTAAACGAGCCTAACCCAGACCCTGAAATTGCTAAGCTTGAAAAGGAAATATTTGAGGCTGTAAACATGACTGGAATCGGCCCAATGGGGTTGGGTGGGAAAACCACGGTTTTAGGCGTGCATGTGGATTATGCTTTTAGGCATCCGGCATCTTTTCCTGCGGCTGTTGCTTTCAACTGTTGGGCTGCTAGAAGAGCTTCTGCAAGAGTTAACGTGGATGGAACAGTTGAATATTTAACACATAAAATAAAATGGTGAGGTGAAAAGAGATGGCTGTTTATAGATTTAAAACACCGATTTCGGAGGAAGAAATCCGCGAACTCAAAGTAAACGACGTGCTTTACATAACCGGAACCATAGTAACCGCCAGAGACCAAGCCCACAGAAGAGCCTTAGAATACTTTAAAGAAGGAAGATCTTTACCAATAAACCTTGAAGGACTAGCCGTTTTCCACTGCGGCCCAGTGGTAGGCAAGGAAGGAGAGAAATGGATTGCTGTGGCGGCTGGACCAACCACGAGTACAAGAATGGACATTTTTGAGGATGAATTTATAAAAAACTTCAAAGTCAGGGTAGTGATTGGCAAAGGTGGAATGGGCAAAAAGACAACTAATGCCATGGCAAAATACGGCGCTGTTTATGGAGCTTTCACTGGTGGAGCCGCAATATTGGCTGCAAAAGCCATAAAAAATGTTAAGAGTGTTGAATGGTTGGATCTGGGAACACCTGAAGCCTTATGGGTTTTCGAAGTTGAAGATTTTGGTCCATTAGCTGTAGCCATAGATTCCCATGGAAACAACATTTTTATGGACATCCAAAAGAAGGTTGAAGAGAACAAGCAGAAGATTTATCAGAAACTTGGTTTGTTGCCTTAGCCTTAGTTTCAACCATTATTTTTCTGCTTAATTTCTCTTTTTGATTCTTGATAGCTAGCTTAGATTATGTTTAATGTGTCAGAAGATTTAATATTCGATTTTTACACTCCATTACCATGAGGCTTAAACAATGCTTAAAAACTTTAGAGACAAGATAGCCCTTTCCGGAATTACCGTATTGATGATTGGTGTAGCCCTACTAATATTCACTTTCCTAAGCGCCTATGGATTTTTGACTCAAGGTCTATCGATAATTGCTTCGGAAGATTTGGTGCGAACATTTGGCGAAGCATTGGCTCCTTTGATTGCAACGTGCATACGCATAATGTACCTCGGAGTGATGGGTTGGATAGGCTCCTTATTAACAATAAGAGGAGTGACAATAATAGCCCACATGCCACGGGTGCCGCCAACCGCAGCTATTCCGCAAAAACCAGCTCCAGCCCCACAAAAACCATTACCTCAGAAGGCAAAAGCAGAAAAACCAAAGGAAGAAGCTAAACCGCCAGAACCAGAAATGGTGGTCATACCCCCAGAACAAGTTTCACAACCCCAACCGAAGCCAGAAGAACCACAAAAAAACAATTCCTCACCGCAACAACCAAATCAATGAAATCGTGCACTAAACGCCGGAAAAGGTGCAGCCATGCAAATACCGATTCGAATGATAGGGATAGCCACAACATTTTTCTGGATATTCCTAATCGCTTTTTTCGTTTCCGCAGTTTACTCTGTTAAAGATGTGCGTTTCAATTTTGGCGAGCCGCGAATGGGTGTAACTGCGGACAATAAAATGGTTTTCTCTTTGCCCATAGCGATTGTAAACAGAGGCTTTTATAACATAGGCTTTTTCAACTTAACCATCGAAATCTCAAACAAGGAAGGTTTCATCATCATGCGTGGATCGACTTTCGTACCAGTCATAAATAAAAACGATGCAGTGACCATAACTCACAATATGACGATAGATGCCAATGAATTGTTGCAGAGAGACGAAAACTACTTGTTTAATGATACTGAACTGAAAATTTATGAAGCAGTAAGCATGAGAATTGCGGAAGTAATTCCTATTCAAGCTTCAACAAATCTTTCTATGCCTTGGGGTGCACCACTATATAATTTCGCTTTGGGAGAGGTTGAATATGACGCACACAACAATACTCACTTAAAAGTTGTGGTTCCAATAAGCTTTGAAAATCACGCCTTTTTTGATCTGGTTGGAAACATCCAAATACGAATGTATAACAGCACTAACATGTTGGTTGGTGATGGACAAACAAACTTAGAAGCCCGTCATAATTCCCCCCATCAGGGATACCTAGAGCTTTATGTTTCGAAAACAGGGGTGACCGAAAATGGATATTTTGAAGTATATTTTCTAACCACGTTTTTCAATTATGGACCTTTGGTGATTCCTTATGGCTGACTCAAAAAACAATCCTAAGAAAAGAATTAGGAACCTTACGTTTAAAGCTTTAAAGGCAGCTGTTAAAGGCGTTCTTTTCTATGGAATCTACTTTTTTCTATGGATACTTTTAGCTCCACTTTCGGAGATAGTTCCAGGTTTCCAGCAGATGGTTGAAACTTTCGTCATAGTGTATATCATCTTAATCATTATCGGAGAACTTACTTCTGGAACAGTTTTTCAACACTTTTTTAACGCGGCTAAAGCGTTGTTTGTGATTGGTTATTTGGTCTTATCGTTGAAGGGCGGAATATTCGGCTTAACATTCAAAAATGTAAGCTTAATGGTAGACCTTCGCTTGTTTCTGATAATCGTCATACTTCTGAGTCTGCTAGGGCTTACAAAATCCGTGCTTCAAGCAATAAATTACATAAATGAAAAGACGGAATATGCACGCATTTAGTTTCTTCGCTTGGGTTTTAATGGGAGTTCACGACTCATTACGTATGCGTCTTCTCCGTCGACGTAATAACCGTGGATTGTACGGGTGATTTTGAATCCTAACTTCTTGTAGAGGTTAACCGCTGGCGTGTTTGTTGTTCTGACTTCTAGAAAGCATTGTTTCGCATTGTATAGGCGCATGCCCTCCATAGCTTCAGTGACTAAAGCTTGTCCTATGCCTTTATTCCTGTATTGAGGCAGAACAGCCACCGAAACAATATGTCCCTTCTTAATTAAGCCGCTAAAACCAAAATTTGACAAACCTAGTTCCATCCGGCACATTATGTAACCGATAACTTCCCCGTTTTCTTCTGCAACGAGAAAAGTTTCGGGAAATCTGCGATACAAGTCTATGAAGAAATAGTCTGTGTAGTTTTCTGGCAGACAAACACGGTTAATCTGCATTACACTTTGCAAGTCATTCATGGCGAATTTGCGAAGTTTGAAAGTCTCCTGCAAGATTTCTTCTCCACTTAGCTTAAAGGGATTAATGTTTCCCTATTTAACTGCTATTGATTCTTGCTCCTCAATTGTCTTAACTTCTGGAAGAGTAAAGTTTCCATAGGGCATCGTCCAAACCTTAGCGTTTTTCCCAGCGATGTTAAAAGCTTCATTTAAGGCGTCGTTCACCGCCCTTGCTGTCTTCAATTTAAAAATATTCGCGGCATAATAATCTGGCATCGATGAAACCAAAATAATTTGATGATTTTGCAACGCTTTCAACAAATAATAGGCTTTGTGTCCACCTAAAACAAAATTACGCTTAATTTCCCTTTCAACATCCTTTATGTCGCTAAACTTGACCATCCAGTCATAAAAGACCTCGTTTCCATGTCCCTCTGGACATTCAGCCACTAAAATTATCACGCCGCCACGTTTTACGATTTCGAGGGCGCTGTCAACACCCTTGTAGGCTTGGAAGAGGTTTACATCCGCCGGATATCCACCAGAACTAACAACAACTATGTCTGCTTTGCGGGCTACTGGTATGCGGTACATTTCGTCAACAACTTTAACGCCTTCATGGAAGGCTTGTTCCAAATCACCCGCAAAGGCTCTGATAACTTCACTTTTGCTGTTAGTTACAACATTCAAAATGAAGTCTACCTTAGCCAATTTTGCGGCTTCAACCATGTCTTCATGGACAGGATTTCCTTCTAGGACTCCTGTTTTTGCGTTTGGATGCAAAATCATGGCGTGATTGTGCTTTATTGTTTCTTCGCCTGAAATTGCTGGTAAAACGCTTTTTCTTCCGCCACCATAACCCGCGTAATAGTGAAAACAAGCGTCCCCAGTTAGGATTTTTACGTCTGCCTCGGCAAAAACACGGTTTAAGTAAACCCTTGTTCCATGTTTCTGAGTGGTGCCTACATAAACTAAGTCTTTCGCTTTGCAGTCATGGCTTATGGTTTTTACATGATTAAGAACTCCTTCGCTTAAAAGCCTAACAGCTTCTTCAGGTGTAACGGCTCTATGTGTCCCGCAGCCAAAAATAATCGTTACATTTTCATCTTTAACTCCAGCCGCATTCAATTCATCGAGTATTGGCGTAATCATCAAGTAGCTCGGCGCTGGTCTTGTTGCGTCATCCACAACTATTGCCACTTTATGTTCAGGCTTAACGATTTCGCTTAGTCTTTTAGAACCAATAGGCTCTTTTAAGGCTCTTTCAATTTCAGCCCTAGCATCTGGTACGCTGAGCTTCTCTCCAGGTTCTATCAAACCCAGAAAATTCTGTGTCGGAATCCTAGCGCAGACCTCGGCTTTTCCGTAGGGAAGCCAAACGTCAACCATGAATCATCACTATGAATAGTTGAAAACACAATAAACAGCAACTATTAAGCATTACCAAAAACCACAAAGAATGTCAATATGCGTGCGTGCAGAGGCTAAGCCTTATATCTAAATGTTCGATGTTTCACGGAAAGAAAAGTGAAGCTAAATGGGACTAGGCGACATTCTTAGAAGAGAATTCTCCTTCATTACAGGCAACTATCAGGTCCTCGTAGTAAGCTGGATTATAATGGACCTTGCCATGGAAATGCCTGTCCCAAATTATCAACTTTATGTCCAAGATGTCCTAGGCGGAAATGATTTTCCAATGGCCTTGGGAATTATAGGTCTTGCCAACTGGGTTGCAATGGCGATTGTAGCATTTCCTGGCGGTTATCTCGCAGATAAATACGGTAGACGCTGGCTTATTACTACAATGACGTTTGTAATGGCTTTGTCAAATTTGTTCTTCGCTTTCGCCCCGACATGGCATTTCATTTTGTTAGGAACAATTGTGCATAGCCTCTGCCTTATTTATCAACCTGCATTATTTGCAATGGTTCAAGATTCACTTCCTGCAGAACGCAGAGGAATGGGCTCTTCCATCATAATGCTAATCCACGGAACCTTCAACACTCCAGGACCTGCGATTGCAGGTCTTCTGCTGCTATATTTCGGTTTGGAAACAAGCATGAGGATCATTTACATAATCGTGACTATTCTTTACATTATGGCGGCGATTTGGCGACTCAAATTAAAAGAAACGATAACGAACGCCGAACCCATCCGTCCTAGATACTTCATTTCCTCATATCCAAAGGCTGTAAAAGAGAGCTATAATGTGTGGAAAGTTGTGCCAAAAACAGTGTTTTGGCTGTTTGTTGTTCAAACTCTTGTAATGTTCGGAATGTCACTTACCTACGTCATGAACGCAATCTATGCAACAAGCGTGCTTGGAATACCGAAGGAACAGTGGTGGTTCACTTTCATCCCGT
>Ga0315306_10000883_pt1 | contig 14498 bp, 9 predicted proteins | sample TDP1_MG_FD_203803 | JGI IMG/M metagenome (GOLD analysis project Ga0315306, IMG submission 203803) | Freshwater sediment microbial communities from Lake Towuti, South Sulawesi, Indonesia - TDP1 | ecosystem: Environmental > Aquatic > Freshwater > Lake > Sediment | place: Indonesia: South Sulawesi... | reverse complement strand
GTTTTTTTTCCTTTCAATAAGAGCGAAGCTTCAGCACAAATCATCGTTATGCCAAATTTTTTAATTGAATTTCTTTAGTTTAGAGTATAATAGAATTACACATATTCAGGCAGGGACCGGTGATAGAGGAGAATAAGCTTATATTTATCATTTTTTTTCTTTTCTCCCTTATTGTTTCCGCAGCAATTGTAAGACAAAAGATCGAATGGAAAGGGTCGGTTGATGAAAAAGACGGAGTTAAGGTCATTAAGAATCCGAAAGAGCCGATGTATGGAGAGGATATTTTTAGCCTGGAAGAAGAATTATCCATCGGAGAGCGAGAAGGCAAAGAGGAGTACATTTTCTCGGAGATTAGACATATAGCCGTTGATGAACAGGAAAGAATCTATATTGTAGACCCAAAGGAATCGCATATAAAAGTATTTGACAGGAATGGAAATTATATCAGGACAATTGGAAAGAAAGGACAAGGACCAGGAGAGATTGGGCGGCCTCGTTCTGTGTCCATTACAAGTCAAAATGAAATAGTCGTGCCGGATTCAGGAAATCGCCGTTTAGCATTTTTTACTTTAGAGGGAGAATTTATAAAAAATATCTCAACAGCAGAAATGGATTTAATGACAACCCGGATTGATTCCAAGGGCAATATTATTGGGATTGTCGCAGTAAAGGAGGAAAAGAATCCCAGGTATGAACTTAAAAAATTTGATTCTGATTTGAATTACCTTTACTCAATAGGCTCTTCCCCCTTACCCAATACCAGAAGTTTTAATCCTTTTATGGCTGTCTTGAGGTGGGATGTTTACAAAGACGATCAGATTGTTTGCGGCTATCCTGAAAAATATGAAATAAAAATCTTTGACAAAGAAGGTAAATTGATAAGAAAGATAATAAAGGATTATGACCCCGTGGAAATCACCAAAGAAGATATAAATCAGGTTGAAAAGATGCCGCCGACAATAAAATTTTCTATACCCAAATACCACCCGGCTTACCAGTGGCTGATGGCTGATGATGAGGGCAAAGTCTTTGTCTTGACCAATGAACGAGTTGAAAGGCGAGGAGAGTATTACTATGATATCTTTGATTCGGAAGGCAAATACATTGCAAAAGTCCCTTTAAAAGCTCGTCCTTTTGTATTGAAAAAGGGTAAGCTTTATTCGGCAGAAGAAGATGAAGAAGGATATCAGGTAGTCAAGCGATATAAAGTCACCTGGAAATATTGAAGGATTAAATATGAAGGAAGCCAAAGGCTCTAATTCTCTTTTTATAAAAAGATTGTTGAGAAAATCGGCGCATCGTAAGAAAGAGGAATGATAAAATCTTTTATGGAGGAGGAAAAAATGGCTAATAAGATTTATTCTTTCTTAGTTTCTATATTCGTTATTTTTTTAGCATCAAACTACATCTCTGAAGAGGCTCTTGCTGAAGAGAAGAGCATAATTCAAAAACCTGAGCAGGTTGTTGTCGTTTCTAATCCAAAGACGCCCAAATCGAAGATGCGAATTGTCTTTAAAGAAGAACTCTCTATCGGAAAGGCTGAGGGAGATGAAAATTATATGTTTGGCAGCTTTATAATCTTCAATACGGACAAAGAGGGGAATTTCTATGTTACAGACTGGGACAGAAGAAGAATTCAAAAATATGACACTGAAGGCAAATATCTGCTCACCATCGGCAGACAAGGACAGGGGCCGGGCGAGTTTCAAAATTTAACCATAGCGAGATTTGATAAAGATGGCCATTTCTATGTAACAGATCTTGCCAACAGAAGAATTTCTTTTTTTGATACTGAGGGAAAGTATTTAAGACAGATACCTATTCCAGATGTCTTTGAGAATCTCTACATAAATTCCAGAGAATATTTTGTCGCCAGCTGTTCCAAGCGTTTGGGTGATGATATCACAGCGGGATGGAGAATCGTTGACGGCTTGTTTGATGAAAAATTCAATCCTGTTGCAGAATTCCACTCAACGATATTTAGCCCAAAACCACCGGAAGGAAGAGATATGACTTCCATGGCGAAATTTACGGCTGGTATTATTAGTAACGGCGCATTTCAGCCGCGGGCCATGCATACTATTGCAGATAACGATTATATTTATTTCGGCTATCCAGAAAATTATACAGTCGATATTTATTCTCCGGAAGGAATAAAGACCAAAACGATCACGAGGAAATACGACCCGATCGAGGTTGGAGAAAAAGATAAAGAATACTTTGTTTCAAACATAGCTGAGAATTTTATGCGGGGAAGGGCAGAGGATTTCAAGAAGGAAGCCATTCGATTCATCCAGTATCCCAAATACAAGCCTGCTTATCATAGTTTTGCCTTGATGGAGAATGGTTGGCTGGCTGTGGTGGTGGAATTCATAGAGAACGAATACACACTTTTTGATTTATTCGATGAAGAAGGAACATACATCGGCAATTTCAAAGCGAATATTCCTCCGGATGGCCTCTTTTTTAAGAGTGGCAAAGCCTATGCCATTGCTGCAGAGGAGGGATATCAATTTGCCAAAAGATACAGCTTTGAAGTTCAAGAATATAGAGACAATAAGTGGATGATAAAGAATAATATTCACTAATTTTCTATTTGGAGAGAGAAGCCGGATATGTCTGTATTCAATCCGAGTTTTTAGTTCTTAATTTGTTATTCTTTTGCTAAATAAATAGAGGGAATAATGAGCATAAAATAATTCTCAATAGAAAGATTTTTAAATAGAAGCTAAAAAAGCGATTAAAGAGGAAAAGCAAATTTTTTTTAGGAAATTCCTTCCTTGGGGGTGAATCTTGGAAAATAATAAACAACTCTTCCTAAGAATAACTGGCCTTCTTGGAGCTATAAGCTCTTTATCCGCCGCCGCGAGCGACATCGCACTTTCCCATGCTCCGATCAGCCCGCTAAAATTGAATCTCTATCTCTTCCTTCAGGCCAAGCCGCAGTCGCGGCTCTTGATCGGACATTATCTGGGAATTCTCTCCTTTCCTCTTGCCGTTTTGGCCTTGTGGCATATCTATCAGGCCATAAAGCCCGCAGGAAGATGGCTTTCTTTGCCTCCTCTTTTACTCACAGGATACGGCTATATCTGCGCCGCAGTCTGGCATGGTGCCTTTGCCTATTTTAACAGCGGACTTCAGGCAAGAGATGCTGTTCTGGGTGAAGCTCTGGTGCCTTTAAACGGCATGATTGACAAGTTTAAAGATTACTTTATTCCCCTTTTCTGGATAATTTCCGCAATATTTCTTGTTGCCTTTCTGTGGTTTTTTATGCTTATTGTCCTTCGTAGGACACTCTATCCCCGCTGGCTGGCGCTTCTAAGCCCGGCACCAATTGTTATCTATTTCTGGCTGGTGTCTCTCTTATTGCCTCCGGCCATAAGTGGAGCTCTATGGTCTGCTGGCTTGAATATTGCCGGAATTATTTTATTTGGAGCCTCGACTCTTCTTTTGTGGAATGTCAATAAAAATCAGTAATTCATAGATATTGTTGTTCACGGAATTGTGGCTGAAAAGAAGCTCTTCATGATAGAGGGATTTACTTGACGCTTAATAACTGATTTTGCTGTTTATAGGCAAGGTGATGCCGGGAAAAATGAAGGGAAAATCTTTCCCTCTTAATAAATTAATCAACCAAAAAAGGAGGTGTGAGATGGCAACCTACATCATTCTCAGCCAGATTTCGCCTGAGGCATTCAGAGAGCCCAAGGAATTCAAGAAACTGGCTGCTGAGGTATCATCAAGAATCAAGAATGAATGTCCTGGGGTTGTCTGGAAGGCGAGTTTTGCCACCGCTGGCCGTTTCGACGTCGTTGACATCGTCGAAGCAGATGACCTGAAACAGGTCGAGAGGGCATCGATGATCATCCGCGCCTACGGCCATGCCAAGACCGAGACAATGGTCGCCACACCCTGGAAAGAATTTCTGGAGATGCTGTAATCAGCCATCAATCGCTCTTTTAAGCTCTTTGCTGATGCTTTTAGTTTTCCTTTAAATAGCCTTTCTATATACCCAACTCTATTATTTGCAGAGGATTAGAGTCCAAGCTATCTGGCTCTCTTCGCCTTAATTCATTGTAAAAATCTTCGGCAGGAAATAAAAGAACGCCGGCTGTGAGGTGCCAAGGTTTGGAAAGAAAGGGGAAGGTGAGGATCCTCTCCAGCCAGCGTATTCAATTATTTAGTCGATGAAGATGGAAAAAATTGAAAATTGGATTTCTGGTTTTTCGGAAAAGGGGAAGAAAATTATCCTGGAGTTCTTGAATTATTGCATCTTTCTGATATGGATGCTTCCTCCAGAAGTTCTCAGATATAGTTCTGGTCCTCCGCCGTTTATCTTTGCCCTCAACGACGTTCTGCTCACCTCTCCCTGAACAGTTACTGGGAAATCGGTATGGACACCGCCTCCGCTGGTATGGGCATCCACGTCCGCCTTAATATCTTCTGCGAGATAAACAGTAACGCTTCCCCCAGAGGTGGTCAGCCGGCTGGCAGATGAAGGCTGGCCGGAGATGGAGGCGGTGATGCTTCCTCCCGAAGTCCTGGCTTTGATGGCACCCGCCACCTCTTCTGCTCTGATGCCTCCGCCTGAAGTATAGGCGTCAACTTCGCCTTTTGCCCTGCCGATTCTTATGCTCCCGCCTGAGGTGTGGGCGACAACATCACCTTCCACCTCGCCGATTGTTATGCTTCCGCCAGAAGTCCTCAGCTCGGCTTTGCCAACACAGCTCAAGAGTTTTATGCTTCCTCCTGAAGTTCTTCCCAAGACCGGGCCCTTAATTCTGTCAAAACGCAAACTCCCTCCCGAAGTTCTGCTCTGGATTTGACCTTCGATGTCTTCAACTGAGATGCTCCCGCCACCTGTCTTTAAATCGAGATTGAATTTTGTCGGGACAGAAATAAGGTATCTGACGTGAAGGCCTTTTCCGAAAAGTTCATCCCAGAATCTTATGAAGTCATCCCTTTCGTACTCTCCGCTGATATAGACGGTGTTTCCTTCCTGGCGGAAGTCGAGCTTAAAATCTTCCATTACCCTCTTTGCTTTTCTGGAGATCGAGGTATGAACCTTCCGTATGACTTCAGCTTCGAGAACGCTATCTCCGCCAGCTCGAACCTCAACCGACCCCAGGTCTGATTCCAGAATAAGCTGTCCTCCGGCTTCTACCTTGAATGATTTCTTGACGGTTTCTTCGGTGTCACAAAATGCGGGCAGTGCTGCAAGCAGCACCAGGAATGCCAAGAAAATTAGAATGGTGTGAATTTTGCGGGTTTGATTTTTCATTTTTGCACCTTTCGAATGGATTGAATCGAATCCATCAGCAATCTCGTGATTTAGAAATCTATTATAGCGCTTCAGTAAAATAATACGAAATTTCAGCACAAAAGGTTCCATGAATAAGTGAGAAGAAGGTTAAAAAAGGGGGCAGGCTACTTTTTCAATAAAAAATTGCCTGCCCCCTTTTTCCTCCTTTTTTCTTTTTATGGCTTTTCTATTGATGAAATTCATCCAAAAAAATAAAATGAATACCTTAAATTAGACCTCGATGAATTCCTATTTTGCTCTGGTTCTATTTAAAGCCTGCCGTACTTTTTGCTGTTTTCCCTTTCGGCCTATCCTCCGATTTATTTCTTTCTATGCCTATTGAAGGAGGTTTTCATGCTTGGAAAGAATCGCTTCCTTGCAAAGCTTTTATGGGCAGGGCTGGCTTTTCTCAGTCTTGTCTCTATTGCTTTTTGTGCTGATAAGTCTGTCAGGGTCTGGGAGGAGCCCCTGGTCATTCCGACCTACAGGATAGGGGAGCCCGAGTTAAACCCGATTTTCTATGCGGGCAGGGCTTACCAGGGAGCAAAAGGACCTGTCTATCCTTATCCACTTCTGGACAGGCTGACAGACATCAGGGAGATGAAGACCTATAGAGCTCTCTATCTTGAGAACGAATATCTGAAGGTTTGTGTTCTGCCCGAGATAGGAGGCAGGATTTTCTCTGCCCTTGATAAGACCAACAATTACGATTTCTTCTACCATCAGCATGTCGTCAAGCCGGCTTTGATCGGAATGCTCGGAGCCTGGATATCCGGAGGCGTGGAATGGAATTTTCCCCATCATCACCGGGCCTCAGGGTATATGGACATCGATTATGCCCTCACTGAAAACCCTGACGGCAGCAAGACCATCTGGGTGGGCGAGATAGAGTTCCGTCAGCGGATGAAGTGGGTTGTTGGCCTTACGCTCTTCCCTGACCGCTCTTATCTTGAGGCCACGGTCAAAATTTTCAATCGAACTCCTTTTGCCCATTCATTCCTCTGGTGGGCCAATGTGGCTGTCCATGCCAACGACAATTATCAAATCATCTTTCCCCCGAGTACAGAATACGCCACCTTCCACGGCAAGAATCAATTCTCGCACTGGCCCATCTCACACGAAGTTTTTAACAGTGTGGATTATACGCGGGGAGTTGATGTGAGCTGGTACAAGAACCACCCTTCTCCGACTTCTTTTTTCGCCTGGAACTGCGCAGAGGATTTTCTGGCGGGCTATGACCACGGAAAGAAGGCAGGAGTTGTCCACGTTGCTGACCATCACACAGTGCCAGGCAAGAAATTCTGGACATGGGGAACTGGCAGTCAGGGCAAGACCTGGGAAAAGATTTTGACTGAGACTGACGGTCCTTATATCGAGCTCATGGTCGGCGCTTTCTCCGACAACCAGCCTGACTACAGCTGGCTCCAGCCTCACGAGGCAAGGGCTTTCAAGCAGCACTGGTATCCGATAAGAATGATTGGCGGAGTCAAGGCCGCCAATCTCGATGCCGCCTGCAACCTGGATGTCGCTGCCTCCAAAGCCAGGATTGGATTCAACACAACCTCTGAGTGCAAGGGAGCAAAGGCAATCCTTGTTGAAGGAGAAAGAACAATCTTTGAGCAGACCATAGACCTTTCTCCGGACAAGCCTTTTTCCAGGGATATCGAGCTTCCTCAAGGCACAAGCCAGGAAAACCTTCGCCTTATTCTTCTTTCTTCGAAAGGCGAGACTTTGATCAGCTACAGCCCTACAAAAAAGAAGGGAGCTTCGATGCCTGAGACAGTCAAGCCTCCTCCTCCGCCTCAGGAGATAAAGTCGGTCGAGGAGCTTTATCTGACCGGCTTGCGGCTGGAGCAGTTTCACAACCCGGCTTTTGAGCCTTATCTTTACTATGAAGAAGCGCTGCGCAGAGACCCGGCTGATTCGAGGGCCAACACGGCTTTAGCCATTCTTTACTTGAAGAGAGGAATGTTTGAGGAAGCAGAGCAAAGGCTGAATCTCGCTCTCAGCCGTTTGACGAAAAATTACACAAGTCCCAAGGATGGTGAGGCTTATTATTACTTGGGAGCAGCCTTAAAGGCTCAGGGAAAAAATGACGCTGCTTACGATGCTTTTCATAAAGCTACCTGGAGTTCGGCTTGGGCAGGCGCAGCCTATTATTATCTGGCAGAGCTCGACTGTGCGCGAGGAGATTTTTCAAAAGCACTAGATTTCCTCGACCGTTCGCTTTCGATGAGCAGTTTTAACACAAAAGCCTTGAATTTAAAGTCTGCTCTGCTCAGGAAGCTTGGACGCTTTGAAGAAGCCGAAGAAATTGCCAGTCTGGTTCTGGCCTTCGACCCTCTTGATTTCTGGGCCGGGAATGAGCTCTATCTGGCAAAGTCGGCGATGGAAGGAAAGGAAGAAGCGCTGGAAGCAAAGAAGACTTTAAGAACAAAAATGAGGGATGCTGCCCAGTCTTATCTTGAGCTCGCTTCTGACTACGAAAACTGTGGCTTGCTCGACGAAGCGGCTGAAGTTCTTCTCAGGCTTGTCGATAGCAGAAAGAGGTGGGATTCGAATCATCCCCTGCTTTGTTATTATCTGGGATATATTCAGGAGAAGAAGGGAAATAAGGATGATGCCCTGAAATATTACAAGCTTGGCTCGCTTATGCCCCCTGACTACTGCTTCCCATTCCAGCTGGAATCCATGGCCGTTCTGCGCGCTGCCCAGAGAGCTAACCCTTCTGATGCCCGCGCTCCTTATTATCTCGGAAATCTCCTCTATGACCTTCAGCCTGAGGAAGCAATAAAAGAATGGGAGAGGTCGAGGAAGCTCGATGACACCTTCTCCTTCGTCCACAGAAACCTCGGATTGGCCTATGCCCGTGTACTCAACGATGTGCCGAAAGCCATTGCCAGCCTGGAAAAAGCCGTTGCCTGCAACAGCCGTGACCCAAGGCTCTATTATGAGCTCGACGTGCTTTGCGAGGCAGGCGGAATTGCGCCTGAGAAAAGGCTTGAGCTTCTTGAAAAAAATCACGGAGTCGTTCTTCAGCGCGACGATTCCCTTTCCCGCGAGATTCTGCTTCTTGTCCAGCTGGGGAAATACGGAAAAGCTATTGATTTGCTATCAAAGCGCCATTTTCATGTCTGGGAAGGAGGAGGGGAGATTCACAATCTCTATGTCGATGCTCATCTCAGACGAGGTGAGGATTACTTCGCAGCCCGCAGATACAGAGAAGCCCTGAAGGATTATCAGGCCGCGCTCGAATATCCAGAGAATCTGGAAGTGGCCAAGCCCTATCGAGGAGGGAGAGATTCTCAGGTTTATTATTTTATGGGCACAGCCTTCGAGGCTCTGGGCAATGCAAAGAAAGCAAGAGAGTTTTATGAAAAGTCAGTGGAGCAGAAGCAGGGCTGGTCAGAGATTGGCTATTATCAGGGCTTAGCCCTGCTCAAGCTCGGAAAGAATGAAGAAGCCGGGCGAATGTTTGAGGGGTTGATTCAATCAGGAAAGGCAAGCCTCCAGTCAGCGCCTTCCATGGATTTTTTTGCAAAATTCGGAGAGAAGCAGTCTGCGCTCGCTCGGAAAGCAGAAGCGCATTATCTTATCGGACTGGGATGCCTCGGAAAGGGCAACAAAGAAGAAGCCAGAGCCGAATTCAAAAAAGCACTTAAGCTGAATATCAACCATTCCTCTGCAAAGAGGCAGCTGGAGCGATAAATAAGATAAATAAAGGGACACAATATTTATGAATTAGGTGTTGTGTTCCTTAAATTTCCTCCCTCAAATTTCCCTCAGATACCCAAAACTGCCGATAGAAACAAAAAGTTCATCATTATCATCTCATTACGAACATAAGAAGGGTGTGTGGTAGTCTCTTCATAAATTATTGAGAGGGCCACGCTTCGCAGGCGATGATATTCTTTATCGGCAATTCAGGATTTTAAAATGAGTTGAACTGAGCCTGTGTTTATGTTAGATATTTTTATTACGAGGATTGAGTTGAAGAGAAAATTTTTGGTCATCTTAATTTTTCTGCCTTTTTTCTTAATTTTTTCCTTATTCGCCGGCCAGGAAATAAAGGCTATTGCATCTCTAAAAATAGAAGAACCGATCAAAGTGGATGGCCTGGTGAGCGAAGCTGTCTGGGAAAAAGCTGCAGAGGCAGCCGATTTTATCCAGTTCGAGCCAGAAAGAGGGAAAAAAGCCTCGCAGAAGACAATTGTCAAAATCCTTTATGACCGGAATTTTATCTACTTCGGATTTCTCTGCCACGACACCCAGCCGGAGAAGATAGTGGCCAGCATAACCAAGAGGGACTCTGATGTCGATGAAGATGATTCGGTCTATGTCCTTGTAGATACCTTTCACGACCGGAGAAGCTGCTATTATTTTGCGACCAATCTTTTAGGCACTCAGCTTGACGGCCGGATAACCGAAAACGGCCGAACAGAGGATGATACCTGGGACGGAATCTGGAAGTCGGCCGCTCAGAGGACAGAATTTGGCTGGAGCGCAGAGATTGCTGTCGAGTTGAATTCATTGAAGTATGAGCCCGGAGATAACAAAAGCTGGGGGCTGAATCTGGGAAGAAATGTGCCCCGAATCCTTGAGGCAAGCTTCTGGGCAGGACCCCTCGAATCAGAGTTCAAGGTTTCTCAATTCGGCGAATTGAGGGGGCTTGACCTTCCAAAGTCTGAGAAAAAGTCTCAGGTCATTCCCCACATCTTATCAAAGGCAGAAGAGGGGCAGGAGACAGAACTGGAGGCAGGGCTTGATGCCCGCTATGCCTTCAGCCAGACGGTTTCCGGCAATCTGACCGTTAATCCTGATTTTGCCACGGTCGAAGCGGACCAGGAGACGATCAACCTCACCCGTTTCGAACTCAACCTCGCGGAAAAAAGAAATTTCTTCCTGGAAGGGTCAGAGATTTATAAGCAGCGGATCAGCCTCTTTTATTCCAGAAGAATTTCCGATATCTACGGCGGAGTCAAGCTTTATGGAAAGTCTGGCGGGAACGAGTTTTCCCTATTGAGCGCTCAAACAAAAAAGAATGAATCGACAGGCGAGGAATCTTCGAATTTCACAGTTTTTCGTCTCAAGCGCGATGTTATGAAATCCTCGATGATCGGCTTTCTGGCCGCAAATAAAATGATTGAAGGAAAAAATAAAGGGACGGCAGGCATTGATACGACTCTTCATTTCAGCGACACTTTTAATTTCACTGGCCAGCTGGCCGTTAGCTACGGAGATTACTATAACAAAAAAAATATTGCAGACAATGTCGCTTTCTTCCTCCGCCCGAGTTATGACTCAGCTACATTTCATATACACCTCCGCTACACCCATCTGGGAAATTATTTTGGCGATAACGCCAACCAGGTAGGTTTTATCCGCGACGACAACCGCCGTGAGCTTGATTCCGCCATAGAAAAAACTTTCTGGCTGAAAAAATGGGGCTTGGATCGGATTGAGTACGAGTCAAACTATAATATCTACTGGGGAGAATTGAATGGCATTTTACAATTACGGAGCTGGCAGGTCGATGAGGGATTATCCTTCGACTTGAAGAACAAATTCTCTCTGGGCATTGACCACACCCAGGAATACAAGCTCTATGAAAAGGAATTCAGCAACTATCAAACCGAGCTTGAGCTGGGCTATAACACCAGGGAGTGGGAGTCGGCCACAATTTCCTGCGGCTTCGGCCGGAACTTTGACCTGGACTTCAGGCTTATCGGCGGAAACTTAAACTACAAAATCACCAAAGATTTTTCCTTCCAGTATTCTCTGACCAGGTTGATTTTTGAGCCTGACCCTGAAGGAGAGAGCACCTGGATCCATGTCATCCGGGCAACGAACTATTTCACCAGCGACCTCTTCATCAAGGTTTTTTACCAGATCAATTCAGCCATCGACAAGAAGAATATTCAGTTGCTTTTTGTCTACCGCTTCCAGCCTCCCTTTGGCTCCATCCAGCTTGCCTACCAGAGGGGAACGGCCAGGTTTGGGGAAAGAGGAACTCAGGGAAATACATTGTTCTTGAAAATCGCCTACATGTTTTAATATCTTGTTGTCTAGCTTTTTTGAAGATAATATAATAATCCATCTTTAGAAACAAACTGAGAAATATCTTTAAAAAACCGAAGGAAAGAATTTTGTTATCCTGCCAAGGAATTAAAGAAACTCTTTTCAGCAAAAGCTAAAAAGGAGGGCTTGTCTTTATGGAAAAAAGAGAAGTTTTAGAAAAGATAGCCAAGAAGCTTCGCATTCATTCCTTGAAGATGACCACAAAGGCAGGCTCAGGCCACCCCACAACCTGTTTATCCATGGCTGAGCTCATGAGTTGCCTTTTCTTTGACGAGATGAGGTATAACGCTCGAGACCCTGAGGACTGGGCAAACGACGAGCTAGTCCTTTCCAAAGGCCATGCAGCTCCGATTCTATGGGCGGCCTATGCAGAGGCCGGAATCATCCCGGAACGAAGCCTGATGAGCTTGAGAGAGATAACGAGCGTGCTCGAAGGCCATCCGACTCCGAGGATGAGATGGGTTAAGGCTGCCACCGGCTCTCTCGGACAGGGGCTTTCAGTCGGAGTGGGGATAGCTTTAGCCATGAAGCTCGGAAAATCGCCGGGAAGGGCTTTTGTCATGATGGGAGATGGGGAATGCGCTGAAGGCGCGGTGTGGGAAGCTTGCAATGCGGCTCGAATCCTTAAGCTCGATAATCTCTGCGCTGTGGTCGATGTCAACAGACTTGGCCAGTCAGAGGCGACGATGCACGGCCATGACCTCAAGGCCTACGAAAGGAAATTCAGAGCCTTTGGCTGGGATGTTATTCCTGTGAACGGCCATAAAATCAATGAGATTCTGCGTGCCTTCAAAAAAGCAAGGAATAACAAAGGCCCCACGGCCATCCTGGCCAGAACGGTCAAAGGAAAGGGTGTCTCCTTTCTCGAAGATAAGAACGGCTGGCATGGGAAGCCTCTTAAGAAAGAAGAGCTGGACAAAGCCCTCAAGGAGCTTGGCCCTATGCCTGCTGTCGAGGCCAAGAAATATGTCAAGAAGCCGAGAAAGATGAAAAGCCGCAAACTCATAAAAAAATATAATTTCAAAAGAACTCATTATAAGGATAAGACGGCAACCCGCCGCGCCTATGGTCATGCACTCTTAAACCTGGCCAAAATCAACGAGGCTGTCATCGCCCTGGACGGAGATGTGAAGAATTCAACCTACGCCGAAGATTTTTTTGAGGCTTTTCCTAAGAGAGCTTTCCAGCTCTATATTGCCGAGCAGAATATGGTCGGCATGGGCATCGGCCTCTCAGCTAAAGGCTATCTTCCTTTTATTGCCACTTTCTCAGCCTTCCTCAGCAGAGCCCATGACCAGGTCAGGATGGCCGGCTATTCCTTCTCCAATATCAAATTCTGCGGCTCCCACTCAGGAGTCAGCATCGGCGAGGATGGGCCGTCGCAGATGGGGCTCGAGGACTTGGGCATGTTCAGGCCAATCCCTGGCTGTGCTGTCCTTTATCCCTGCGATGCCTATTCCACAGAGGCTTGCTTAGAATCCCTGGCCAGGCATAAGGGACTTGGATATATAAGAACAACCCGTCCGGCCACCGCTCTCATTTACAGCAAGGATGAAAAGTTTCCGATAGGAGGCTTGAAGGTCATCAGGAAGAGCAATGATGATAAAGCTGCGGTCGTCGCTGCTGGAATCACAGTCCATGAAGCTCTGAAGGCTTATGATGAGCTCAAGAAAAACGGGATCTCCATCCGGGTTATAGATTCTTATTCAGTTCAACCGATTGATAGAGAGACGCTCTGTGCAGAAATCGAGGAAGCAGGGAAAAAGGCTGTTGTCGTTGAAGACCATTTTCAAAGCGGCGGCCTGGGTGATGCTGTATCCTGTGCTCTGGGCGGAAAGGCTGAGCTCATTCATCTGGCTGTGAAAGAACTGCCCCGCTCCGGAAAGCCCGATGAGCTGCTGGAAAAATACGGAATAAATGCCAGGCATATCAAAGAGGCCGCTCTGAAGCTCATCAGCCATTAATACCAACACAACAATAAGAGTGTCATCGTCAGAGGCAAAGCGACACGGCGACCAGACGGTGTCATTGCGAGGCGCGAAGCGCCGTGGCAATCCTATGGAGTCATTGCGAGGAGCATAGCGACGAAGCAATCTAATAAAATAAAATTTTTCAAGCTCCCTTCAGTCCTTCGCCATGACAATGTAATAAAATTTTTTGCATTTGTATTACCTGGTAATAGTCTGTCTTCATCGTTCGCCGGTTAAAAAACGACTATAATGTATTTGTTTGTCCAATGAAAGAGCTAAGAAAGAACACTGGAAAATTTATTTTTATTGCATTCTTTTTTCTCAGCTTTTCCTTTTTATTTGCCGAAAGATTCCAACTCCCAAAGCCAAAGAAAGATTCTTCCTTATTAGAGAGAGGGCAAGTGACAGCTGTCTATGACGGCGATACGATCAAGGTAAGGTTCGGCAGCAAACAGGAGAAAAGAGTCAGGCTTATCGGCATCGACGCGCCTGAAACAACTGACGTGCGAGAAGAAGAGAGGTTTCAAGCTTTTATGGCTAAGCGCTTTACTTTTTATTATCTTTACCGCAGAAATGTCAAACTATCATATGAAGAAGGGCAATTGGAGGATAAATACGGAAGGCTCCTTGCCTATGTCTGGACAGAAAAGCAGGGACTTTTCAACAAGTTCATCGTCAGCCAGGGTTTTGCTTCTGCTTTCTTGAGTTTTCCATTCAGATACAGGAGTGAGTTCGCCGATGCAGAGAATGAAGCTCGGAGGCTGGGCAAAGGACTGTGGAGTCAAGGCCGTTATCCATCGATTCCTGCTAGCGAAGCAAAAAAACACATCGGCAGCCTGGTCTCTGTTCAGTTTATTTGCTCCAGAGTCGAGGCAAAGGGGAAATTCATCTTCTTTCATCCTGCGCAAGAAGATTTTTCTGTGCTCATGCCACAAGAGAACATATCCCTATTTCCCGAGATTAAATCACTCGAGGGCCGAGAGCTTTGTGTGACAGGCTTTTTGGAAGAATACCAAGGCAAGCCAGAGATTGTTATTTTCTTCCCGATGCAAATCAAAGTGCTAAATCTTGTCAATGGCTATTTTCTTTTTTCAAATTCCAAAAAGTCTTTACCTCTGTCAGACAAATGTCGCTCCTATGATTGATAT
>Ga0315306_10000882_pt1 | contig 14503 bp, 10 predicted proteins | sample TDP1_MG_FD_203803 | JGI IMG/M metagenome (GOLD analysis project Ga0315306, IMG submission 203803) | Freshwater sediment microbial communities from Lake Towuti, South Sulawesi, Indonesia - TDP1 | ecosystem: Environmental > Aquatic > Freshwater > Lake > Sediment | place: Indonesia: South Sulawesi... | reverse complement strand
TCTCCGTCTGTGCCGTGAGGACTGGTTCGGGGAAGAGCCAAACATCAAGGAAGGTCGCCAGAATACTGAAAAAACTGGGGTTCAAGGTTGTGGTGATTCGGCATCCAATGCCCTACGGTGACTTGACGAAGCAGGTGTGTCAACGCTTTGCATCGTATGAGGACCTTGACAAGTATGACTGCACCATTGAGGAACGGGAGGAATATGAACCGCACATCGATAACGGAATCATAGTTTACGCGGGTGTTGACTATGAAAAAATTCTTCACGAAGCCGAGAAGGAAGCCGACATCATAGTTTGGGACGGGGGCAACAACGACATTCCCTTCTACCACACAGACATGCACATTGTTGTGACAGACTCGCATAGACCGGGACACGAGATAGCCTATCATCCTGGTGAGACGAACCTAAGAATGGCAGATGTGGTCATCATCAACAAGGTGGACACAGCGGACCCGACCAATGTGGCTGCTGTTAGGAAAAACACTAAGAAAGTGAACCCAGACGCAACCATAATAGAAGCGGCTTCTCCGATAACTGTTGATAACCCCGAACTGCTAAATGGGAAAAAAGTTCTTGTTGTTGAAGATGGACCCACCTTAACTCATGGAAACATGGCATACGGCGCAGGAATGATAGCTGCTGAGAGGTTGGGTGCAGGAGAAATGATCGACCCAAGACCTTACGCAGTTGGCTCAATTGTGAAGGCTTTTGAAAACTACCCACACTTGAGTGCAGTTATACCAGCGTTAGGGTATGGCAAAGAGCAGATACGCGAGCTAGAAGAAACGATAAACGCAACCCCGTGCGATGTCGTTCTCATAGGAACCCCTATTGACTTGCGACGAGTGCTCCACTTGAACAAGCCTGCGGTTAGAGCCAAATACGAGCTGCAAGAAATCGGTACACCAACACTTGAAGACATACTCAAAGAAAAGTTTCCCAAAAAGTAAGATAGAAGAACCAACAATTTAATAGTTCGAGAACGTGATTGAATGCCAGAAAGTAGCATCTCAAGGATACCAATAAAATTCATTATTGAAAGAGTGGGCGAAGCAGAGGGTGAATTGATTCGTCATCTGGCTCCCAGGACTGTGGATGCCATTGTTAAGAAGTTGCCAGTTGAGGGTCGAGCGGCTCTCTGGAAGGAAGAGGTTTACTTTGAGATTCCAGTTACAGTGGGCAAAGAAAAAGCCAAACCAACCGTGAAGAAGGGTGATTTGGCTTATTGGCCTATGGGCAATGCACTCTGTGTCTTCTATGGCGATTCAAAGCCTTACAGTCCCGTTAACGTTGTAGGACGAGTTATGAAGAATTTAGAATTGCTTAGTCAAGTGAAGAGCGGGGCAGTTATACGTGTTGTGCGAGTCTAGGGAAACTGCATCTTAGTCTCTGCCCATTTTTTCAGAAGCTCGCCACATCTTTTTCGGATTTCTTGCCTTTTGCTCTTAGCTTGGAGTGTCTTTATGAATATTAAACGTTTTTCAATGGCGACCATTTCGCCTATTCCATAATATAGGTTGCCTTCCAAGTAGTCTTTCATCTGCTGTGCCTTCTGCACTACGTAGCTGGCTGCGTCTATTGGGTCGATGAGCATGGACATGTTGGCCCATATTGCTGCGTCAGCCTCGTGGAGTTGGCTAAAGCCTTCCATTTCTACAATCTGGCGTATGTATGTACGTAGAAAGTCGTAGTAATCAGCTGTCTTGATGAGCTCTATAACCTGCTCCGTCTTGTTTTTGAATTGCGGACTGCCCTCGATCTTTAAGGTGTGCTTGTAGCCTTTTTGGATGAGTTCTCTGGCCCTGTTGACTTCCTCTTGAGTGTAGACGCGTTCTGGAAATCCCAACCATTTGCCTCAACAAAATAGAAAATAAGTTAGTCGTGGGGCTTGTATATTTTGATGTTTTTGCTTCCCGAAACGTATTCAATAACGCCTCTCTGCGCTAGCTCGTCGAGCACATCTCTTGCCACGCTGAGGCGCAGGTTAAAGCGTGAAGCTACAGTATAAGGCGTTACAGCCTTCATCTTTTTGACTTCACTGATGATCTTTTCGCTTTTTGTGTCAGGCGCAATTATTCCTGGCGCCTTTTTTTCGGGACCAAGCCCACTTGACTTGCCTCCTCGTTTGGCTGCTGCCTCGTCTTTCTTGTCTTGCATTCTTTCCATTTGTTTGAGTGTGAGCTTTTTCTTTCCGCCCATTGCTGATCAACCGAGTTGCAACAAGGGTTCTGTTGCTTATAGGTTTATTCCCGAACGAAACAAAGAACAAAGACACCGACGTCGAATGGAAAAAAGATAACTGGACTCTGAGACATCATCATCCACGAATACTTCGAAGTCGACCTAGGAATCATCTGGGACATCATCAAGAACAAGCCACAGAGATATCAAAGAAACAAGCTAGAAAACACTCTCAAAGCTTCTCTTAGCCGCAGAATCTTTAACACCTTGGTTCTGCATATTCAACTTCTGAACACGCACTCCCCACACAATATATTATCCAACAATATTAACGGCATGAAAGAAGAAGGCGTAAGCCGATTGTTCCCTTCTTCTTTTGAAATTTAAAATCACCCACAGCCCTACAATGAACGACAGCTTGTACCTAAAAGTCGCTTCTTGACAACATTGAAGCCACTTTCAACATTGAAGCCTCAACACAAAGTTGTTGATGATGACACAGAGACAGGTCAACAATTCAACACGCAGACAAACTCCACCATCAACCCCGCTTCTTTGTCCGCCTCTTCTTTTCCTGAGGCAGAGGAACCGCATACTGTTCCTCCAATGTCCGCCTGTGCAGCGTGTTCATGGTGCAGAAAGGAACAATTCTGCCGCCTGGAAACCCGTAATTGATAGTGCAACGCTCCACTCTAGCCAAGTCGAAGTTGTACGCGTCCATGAAATGCATCAAGCCTATCATCAATGTCTTGTAGTGAAACGGCCTGAGCGAATCATATTTGCCCTGCAATATTGCAGGCATGACTTGGCGTAGAATTTTGAGCCTGATGTTTTTCAGCGCCGACGCTCCAACACGCAGTTTGGCTTTGGTTCTGTGTTTGTGTCGAATGTCTGCGGCAGCCTTAGTCAATGCGTTAAAGAATGAGTCAACGTTAGCCAGTTTGGTTATGGGTGTTGCCTTTCCCTTCTCCACATACAGATACGTGGCTGCTCCGCAGTGAGGATGCACGGTGAATTCCACGTGAGGCTTGTTCTTGTACTCGTTCAAGAATTCTGATATGGGAACCACGCATGGGACAGGATAGAAATCTTGTGTTCTAACGAGTCCATTGGTTTGCTCCTCGATTTTACTGAGGGCTTCGGGAATGGTTATTCTTCCCTTCTGAACCTCCCATTGTTCGGTTCTTCCCGCAAAAGAGACTGGTTGAAAGTTGACGCAGCGGACAACATCGATGTTCTTGATTGCAAAGTTGATTATGTCGCCGATTTGGTGGTCATTCATTTCCTTAACGATAACGGGGACCAAGACTAGACTGTGCATTCCTGCTTCGCGGCAGTTCTGTATGGCTCTGAGCTTAACATTGAACAACCACTTTGCATATTCTTCCTTGCCTTTTTCATCTAGATGACTTGGGGCTCTGCCAATGTAAGGTTCTGGTGTCACGCCGTCAAAAGACAGATAAAATGTGTCGGCGCCCGCGTCGCTAAGCTGACGAATGTATTCAACACCGTCATTTTCATCCGCGATTCTGATGCCGTTTGTATTGACTTCGATGTGTCTGAAACCCTTGTCTTTAGCCATCTTGACGATTTCCAGAAAGTCAGGTCGAACGGTGGGTTCTCCACCTGAAAGCTGAAGCGCAGGTGGAGGAACGGGCATGTTTGCGCGCAAATTGTCCATAACCTCGCCAATTTGTTCAAGAGTTGGCGTGTACAAGTAGCCGATTTTGCCGGCGTAGGCGAAGCAAATAGAGCATTGGAGGTTGCAGGCGTTTGTAACGTCGATTATTGCTAGAACCGTGTGCGACTTGTGATTAGGGCAGAGTCCGCAGTCGAAGGGGCAGCCCTTCACGGTTTTGGTTCGTGGATTCAGAACTCCTTTGCCGACTCTATCGTATTTTTCGAAGCGTTTGTAGGTTTCGTAGTCCGACCAATACACGTCTTCGAAATGCCCATGTTTTGGACAGTCTTTGGTTAATATGGCTTGCCCATTTTTTTCTACGATTAAGGCGTCGATTCTTTCTAGACATTCTGGGCAGAGGCTGAGTGTTTGCTTTACAATGCGGGGTTCAGCTTGCTGGGGTTCTTTCAACGTTTGCAATTTGACACCACTGAAAGTTGTAACATTCAACTATGAGGTTTAGACCCTACACTATAATAATGTTTCCAAACCTTTCAGAGGATGAAAAGGTTACATCGATTAAAGCAAGCAATTGAGGAAGTGCATGTTTTTAGGGTGCTTAAGGAGATTTTTATAGAATTTCTATTTTTCACATGATTTTGTGGTATACGCATTACTATTAATCTATATCCAGAATTAACAAAACTTAACTCTAAATTTCGTTCAAATTTTGCCGATGTCTTAAGTTAAGGTGAAAAAGATTTGAATAAAAAGAGAACAATGTCGAAAGCATTTTGTCTAACCTTGCTAGCAGTCTCATTCTTTTCAATAATGAGTATCCCTAAGCAAACTGTCTTTGCTCAGCCATCAAGCAACGCCAAGCCTATGTACTTCTACTTCCACAACACTCCCACACCGCAGTCAATCGGAAGTGGCTATACTTCCGATAGGCATATCATGAACACGACGCAATTGTGGGGTGGAACTCAGAGGATAGGACCACAGCCGGGGTCTTTTGATGTCTATTTCTACATGGCTCCGGATCTTGCTGGGGACTATCCGGTTAACGGCACGTTCTGGATGCATTTGTGGGCAAACGCAACTGGAGCAACACCCTCTGCCGTCTTCACGATAACTGTCTACGAGTTGGACGCAAGCGGATTCCATACAGTTGGTTCATGGAACTCTGGAAATGAGAATCTCTCGCCAGAGATTTACGACGTTAACGCGATTCCCGGGAACTCTCCGTTAATGTTCACAATCCCATCCTACACCTTTAAGCCAGGTTCATCGGTTGCTATGCAGATTACCATAAAGCCAGGCGCAGCTACCGAAGTATCTATGTGGTATGACTCAGCTCAGACTCCGAGTCATGTTATAGTCTACTCCGAGGATTTTGCTCGCCCAGCCTCCACTCAAACATACGCAGTGGACAATTCTGAGACAGACTTGTTCTACTACAACTGGAGTGAAAGTCAGCGCAAAGTGATTGTGAGAGCCAACGTCACTGATCCTTTGGGCGGGTATGATGTCTACAAGGTCAACATGACTATTCTTGACCCGGATAATGTCCCAGTCGTGAACAACGTAGACATGGCCCGCAAATCAGACGGTCAGTGGCGCACCCGCTTCTCACTTGAGTTTGAAACAAACTGGTCTTATCCTTCAACAGCGAAGCTTGGCAATTACACCGTAAGCGTTTCAGTCATTGATAATAACGGTTACTATCACAGCTTGATAACGGGTTCGTTTGCACCGTACATCGAATATAAGGAGCACGTGTTCAGTATCGGCATCATAGTCTACTATAATCCAGCTTTTCTCATAGTTGATGACGTGGAGGCTCCGCTTCCAAACGCACAGGTTTTCATCACATGGCCTAACGGCTCAATGGATAGATTGCCACGCTATACGGCGACCAACGGATTTATTAATTTGACCCACGTTCTTCCAGCCAACTACGGATTCACGATTCTCTGGAAAGATGTGGTTGTTAAGCAGGAAACTGTCAGCGTGAACTCTGACGGACCATACACGATCAAGACCGAAGTGTACCAGTTGACGGTTACGGTACTGGGAAACAATGGGGCTGCCGTTCACGGGGCTTATGTCATAGTCTACACGCAGAGTGGAGTGGGCTATGGACTTGACACGACGACCGCGGCTGGGCAGGCGGTGTTCAAGTTGCCGAGGGGCACATATAACATAGAGGCACACTTCAGCGCAGAATATTGGCTTAAGGTGGTCACTACGAGTGCATCTGAGCAAGCAGTTTCTGTGAACGCATCCATGTCGAGGACTATCGTGTTGACAGAGTTTCCGCCGCCGATTTGGACGACAACTGGATTTTGGCTTCTCATGGCTTTGGTTGCAGTTTCGGTGTTCGCCGCCATCTACATAGTGTTCCTAAGTCGTAGGCATGTTCCATTCGGTAGCAGAAAAAGAAAGTAAAAAAGAAAACCTTTCTCCTCTCCTTTTTGCGAGACATTGCGGTTAGGGCGTCTCATATTATTGCTTTTTGTCGAGGCTTTGCGGAGCCTACCCTCTCGAGGTTTCTGCATTCTAAGAACATCTAGATCCAAATATGATTTGTGTCTTTGTTTACAGCGCTTGAAAATAGGTGAGAAAGTTTTTTTATTTTAGCAAATGTTTTTCAGGTGGTGGCTGTTTTATCAGTCCTTGTTTCATTAGCAGTTTTACGGATTCTCTGGCGTTTTGGATTATGGCTTTGGCTCTTTCGTAGAGTTCTTTTCTGCTCGGCTTGATTCTTGCCACGCCTTGCTCTATGGATTTTAAGGCGCAAGCCACGGCTTCTCGAGGAAATACTTCCCACTCTTCCATTCTTGGTAGGATATCTTCTTCGTGCATTCCTCTTTCTTCTGCGAATTTCGCCAGCTCCTGCGCTGCAGCTATGCACATGTCGTCTGTTACGGTTGTTGCCCTTACATCTAAGACGCCTCGAAAGATTGCTGGAAAGCCTAGACTATTGTTGACTTGGTTTGGAAAGTCGCTTCTGCCTGTAGACACTATGCGGGCTCCAGCCTCTTTCGCTTCCCAAGGCCATATTTCCGGAATCGGATTCGCACAGGCAAAGACTATTGAGTTGTCAGCCATTGTGGCTATCCATTCTTTCTTTATTGTGCTTGGTCCCGGCTTCGATGCGGCTACAACTGCGTCTGCGCCTTTGAAGGCTTCGGATATGTCGCCTGTTCTGCCTTCAGCGTTCGTTTTTTGGGCTAGTTCATATTTCCATGGATCTTCATCCTTTGTTATGTCTTTTCTGCCCGGGTAGATTACGCCTTTAGTGTCTACCATTATGATGTTGCCTGGTTTCATCCCCCAACGGATTAGGACATAGGCTGTTCTGAGGTTGGCTGCGCCGGCACCCACAAGTGTAACAAGACTGTTCTTTGGTTTCTTGCCGACAAGTTTGAAGGCGTTCACTAGCCCAGCTAAGATAACTGTGGCGGTTCCCTGTTGGTCGTCGTGCCAAACTGGAATTCGCAGGCGTTCTCTGGCTTTTTCTAGAACGTGGAAGCATTTTGGTTTCTCTATGTCTTCGAGGTTTATGCCTCCAAATGAGGGTTCGATGAGTTCGCAGGTTCGGATTATTTCCTCTGGGTCTTTGGTTTTGAGGCAGACTGGGAAGCCGTCCACACCGCCTAAATATTTGAAGAGTAAGGCTTTTCCTTCCATAACTGGCATGGCTGCTTCTGGACCGATGTCACCCAAACCTAGTACGCGTGTGCCGTCTGTCACCACAGCGACGTAGTTCCAGCGGTTTGTGAGCTCGAACGACTTGTCTCTGTCTGCTTGAATTTCTTTGCAGGGTGCAGCGACGCCCGGCGTGTACCATATCGCAAAGTCATTTGGGCTCGTTATAGCGCATTTGGGCATGACCTGAACCTTGCCCTCGTAAAACCTGTGCATGGGCGGAGACAACATCGAAGGCTTCTTAGCCTTAGCCAACAACTCATCAACCGTTGGCTTCCTTTCAACTTTTTGAGACTTGGATTTTGACAAACTTAATCACCCTCTCAAACACGTGTTTTTGAAGGGAAGCTGTTTGTTGTCCAATGCCGCATATAAAGATGGTTATGAGATTGAGAGGCCAATATATTTTGAGTCTTGAAAGTAGCCACTAACCAAGAAGTCTCTACGTAGTTGGTTGTGTTTTGTTGTTAACCAGCCCCTTATCATAAAGTGTAAAATGGAATGGAAAGCTAGGGAACAGTCAGGGAAGCAATCGGAGAATAGAAATGGATTGAGATAGAAGGGGAATTTGAATTTCCAATTTTAACGGAATTAGACTTGGTTCAAGCCAGTCGTTCACCTACTCAGCCTTCTATGCTGAATTATTAACGGACGCATCAGTTTCTCGAAGTAAGGGGGCAAAGAAGCAGAAATTCACTGCAGAAATCCATAACGGATGGATCTAGTCTCCATTCTCAAAATCATACAACTGCAATGAGACTTCAACAGAAGAAGAAGACTTTAAGGGACAAATGCCTTCTTCTCCCGAACAGTCTTTTCTCTTTACGGCAATTCTTATCTGCTGTGTTAGGCAATAGCGTAGTGTTGGTGGTTTGTTGGTAACCTTTAGCAGGTTGATGGGAAAGAAGGTCATCGGCGCAAACGCCTACACACTCGGCGAAGTGCACGGAGCCGACGTGGACACTGAAAAATGGCAGGTTACGCACCTGCACGTGAGTCTAACCGACGAGGCCACGCGAGAACTCGGTTTCAGAAAACCCCTCTTAGGCTCAGTCGTTGTTTGTCTCCCCGTAAACCTCATTCAAGCCATGGGTGACGTAATCACACTCAACAAATCCATTCAGGAACTGAGAAGCTTCGTCGAACCCAAGGAACACCGCTAAATAGACAGCAGAGCCCCCTAACTCGATTTCGTCCACTCTTTTCGTTACGTTAGGTTGACAAAGCCTTCAATAGAAAACGCAACTGTGCCTAGCTGAAGAACAGAAAGAAAAAAGGACGCTTATGGACCTTTCTTTGTGATTTCTTTAACCACACCTGCAGCGATTGTGGTGCCCATGTCTCGTATTGCGAATCTTCCCAACTCCGGAAAGTCTGAGTAGGCTTCGAGGGCTATAGGATGCAAAGGCTCAAGACGCACAAGCGCACCATCTCCAGTCTTCAAGAACGAGGGTTTCTCCTCAACAACCTGCCCAGTCCTCGGATCGAGTTTTTTAATAAGCTCAACAAAGCGAACGGCAACCTGACCCGTGTGGTAGTGTAGCACGGGCGTGTAACCTGCAGCTACAGCAGTTGGGTGCAGTATGACAATGATTTGCCCAAGGAATTCTTTGGCAACAGTCGGTGGATTGCTGGTGTGTCCCCCCACATCTCCGCGTCGGATGTCGGTCTTGGACACGCCTCTCACGTTGAAGCCGATGTTGTCGCCCGGCTCAGCCTTCGGCACCCTAACATGGTGTGTCTCAATGGATTTAACTTCTCCCTGAACGTTAGCAGGCATAAACACTAAGATGTCACCTTCCTTCAACACGCCTGTTTCAACGCGCCCAACTGGGACAGTGCCGACGCCTGTGATTGTGTAAACGTCTTGTATGGGCAGTCTCAACGGTTTGCCAGTTGGCTTAGGCGGAATCTCAAAGACATCCAAAGCTTGGTACAGAGTTGGTCCCTTGTACCATGACATCTTTTCACTTGGCTTGACCAAGTTGTCGCCCGTCCAACCAGAGGTAGGCACAAAGGGAATCTTATCCACATTGTAACCCACGGTCTTAAGCAGTCTGCCAATCTCGTTCTTAATTTCGTTGTAACGCTCTTGACTCCAGTTCACTGAAACATCGTCCATCTTGTTGATGGCCACAACCAGCTGACGCACACCCAACGTAAAGGCTAAAAAGGCATGTTCACGCGTTTGTCCTCCAGGTCCTATTCCAGCCTCAAACTCACCCCTCTTAGCCGAAACGAAGAGCACTGCGCCGTCAGCTTGGCTTGCACCGGTCACCATGTTCTTTACGAAGTCTCTGTGTCCAGGCGCGTCGATGACGGTGAAGAAATACTTTGGCGTTTCAAATTTCAAGAAAGCCAGGTCAATGGTTAGGCCGCGTTCGCGCTCTTCCTTGAGCTTGTCGAGCACCCAAGCGAATTTGAAGGCTTCTTTGCCCATCTTTTTGGCTTCTTCCTCGTAGGCTTTAACCGTCCTTTCGTCAATTGTCCCTGTCAAGTAGAAGAGGTGACCAGTCGTGGTGGACTTCCCGTGGTCCACATGCCCCACTATGACAAGGTTCAGATGCGGCTTCTCAGGTTTGCTCATATCGTCGCTTCTCCTCCAAATTTTTTTACGGTTTCCTATTTTTGTGGTGAAATTCGATTAACAACAGTCGCTTCAATTATATATCTTTTTTGAACATGCCCATGAGTCTGCCGAGACGAATTGTGACGTTTTGAAATAGCAAAGATAAAAAAGAAGGAATTTTAGGCGTTGTCTTTAGCAAAGGAATGAGCGCCTTTGTCTTTCCATGAGTGCTTCAGTCTTCTCGCGTTGTGTCTTCAACAAAGCGGTTTCAGCTGATTTCCAGCCGTTGTAATCAATAGGAGTGTTAACGCGAATGCTTGATGGCGGCAGAGAATCTCTCTTTACTCCAAATATTCCAAGCATTCTTTTCGTCAAGGAGACTCTTCCTCGCACATTTGTATCTTTCATTTCATTACACCCTGAACAAACCTAGCTAGTAAGAGAGGAATAGGGATTGTGCCGTCATTTGACGGCACAACGGATCATTAGTTTTTTCGTATCTGGATTAAGTTTGCTAGAGCGGGTTTAGCATAGGCGGGTAGTATATGACGCTAGAAAGTTTATTCTTCAGCCGCTTCATCATCAACTTGACTGAAAGGAGACTTGATGATGCCTTTAACTCAAGACTCGAAGCAGAAAACGATTGGAGTTGGCTTTATATCTGTTGGCGTTTCGACCCCTGAAATGTTTCGTGGCCTGCCATATGGATGAGAAGGCAAAATCCTTTGATTATATCTAAATTAATGCTGTTGGGTAAGTTGGGGACTATTTTGTGCGTGAAATTCAATCTGTGGCCTTCAAATTCCCATTCTTCATCAATGAGAGCTACATTTTCTTCTTTACTTACAGTTTGAACGGTCTTTAATTCTTCGAATGGTTAGTCACGTACAATTCAGGCTTAGCAAAGTAAGAAATCACTTTTTCTTTGGAACTTGAATAATCTTCGTCAATTCCACCTCGACCAACCTCTCACCTCAAAACGCACACGAAAGTAGGACCTGTTCTATCTGATTTTTAGACGTTCCCGTTTCTCCGGTGAAGCCTGCTTGTATAGTTGTATATAAGGAACAAGCGATACGACAAGTTTATTCTCGGCTTTTTTGAGGTGCTCCTGAAATGTTGTTCTTGGCACTCGCCTCTTGCTAGCTATGCTTTGAACATCGGCTCTTCTCGGCAGCCTATAATATCCATGGCTGTACGCCGTCAGTAGAGCATCCATCTGTTTTTCAGTCAAATCCGAAAATAAGGCATCGGCTGTGAGCGTCAACGAACTTGCAATAAAACCATCGAAGGAAACTTTGCGCACAATATCAAACACAAAACCCTTCTCTTCAAGCTGCTGCATAAGCTTTCTCAGGTCTTCGTGTCTAAAAATTATGAGGCGGTAGTATTCCCAGCCTTGGTCATAAACTACGGGTGAAACATGAAGAAGATCAAAGTCGTCTAGATTTCTTACAACCGAGTTTTCCGTGGTGCAAGTGCATATTCTTGAAACAAAGTGGGCCTTATGACGGTCAGATGATACGCCTAGTATCCCGCCGATTTTAGATATTTCGTCCATCACCGCTGAGGACTCGTCTTGCTTTTCCATAATCACCTCGTATACTTCATGTTCTCTGTTGCACCAACTAAACATCTTGATAGATGGAAATTTTCGTGAAATATTGCCGAAGGGGCAGTCGTGTGTTGCTTTGAGCACAACTTCAAAGAGTGTCATGGGAGAAAGATTGTTTCTCATCTATTTATCATTTAAGCCGTCACTTGACTGTAGAGCCTTTTTAAAGCTGTGAAACGAGTAAATGCCGAGTGATACACTATGGTAAAGCTGATTGCTGGAAACAAGACGATGGAATCCAAATTAGTTATCTTTGATAAAGATGGCACCTTGATTGACCAGCATTTGTCGCTGCTTGAGTTGGCGAAGGCACGCAGAAACAGCGTCCAAAAACACGTTGAAGAAAAAACAACTGAACTCTGGGAGAAAACTGTGGGTGTAGACTTAAAGAAAGGAAAAATTGACCATGATGGACCATTAGCGACAGCTTCACGTCGAGAAGAGCTTCTGATTGCGGCTGCGGCATTTTATTTGAATGGTTTCACATGGAGTGAAGCTCGACAAATAGCCCTCAGGGCTTATGACGAAGCAGACAGCTGCATGAAACCGCCTTACGGCATGCTTCTTCTGCAAGGCGTGAAAGCAACCCTGAAACAGTTAAAACATCACGGATTGAAGCTGGCAATTGCGTCGACTGACACTCACAGACGTACAGAAGAAGCCTTCAAAGCCTTGAAAATAGCTTCTCTCTTCGATGCAATCGTAGGAAGCGACGATGTCCCCTTTGGAAAGCCCTCGCCCGACATGATATTTGAAGCCTTGAAAAAAACCGGGGTCAAGCCAGACGAAGCCGTTATAGTTGGGGATTCTGCAACCGACATGCAGATGGGAAAAAACGCAAAGGTCAAAGCATGCATAGGCGTACTAACTGGGTTCACCTCAAAAGAAGAACTTGAACAACTAGCCGACGCAATTGTCTCTTCGGTTGCAGAGTTACAGGTTCTCTAAAACATGCCATAACTATAGATGGCGGGCCCGCGGGGACTCGAACCCTGGACCTACGGCTTAGAAGGCCGCCGCGCTATCCGTGCTGCGCCACGGGCCCGTCTCATACGAATCATCATAGACTTGAATTCACAAAAATATTAATCCTTGCATTCAATAAGAAAGAAAGCGCAAAACGAAACTGAGCTTTCTTATTCTATGTAAATAGCTGGGCGATACGGTTTTGCCAATTGGGCTCTGCCTTTGGGGTCATAGCGCTTCGCATCTTCCTCCCGATATATACAGACTTCAGCGTTGAACTCACGTTTCAAGAAGGGCTCTGCCTCCTTTAGACTTTGATTTTCATCTATCGCCCCTACTTGCAATTGCCTCTGTTTTCTCACGGCAGATGTCCGATTGACTTCATCAACGATTTGACCGGCGAATTTTGCTAGCGGCTTTGCCATATTTTTCATGTTTTTGTCTTTCATCAACTCCTTCATGAGTTCGCTTTGAACAACCTTAGCTGAAACCGATTTTCGCAACGCCATCAAGTACGCTTTCCACTTCCATGGAGCCGCAGCATAGTAGTAGATTTTCTTTGGGGTTATGCTCGTAGCCTTAATTATGTTCAGTGTGTCTTCTAACGCGCCCTTAATCAACTCTTCGTTTTCTTCAGCGGCTACGTCAACTTTGGCTTGATCCGGAGTGGGCCAAGCAGCCAAGGAAACGAAACCTTTGCCGCCCAACTTTTCCCAAAGCTCTTCGCAGATGTGAGGCATGGCTGGAACTAGCATTCTAATCTGAGCGTCTAAAATCTCTCTCAATACCTGATTTATGGATTCTTTTCGCGCAGGGTTTTCTTTTTGCTCTGCGATACGACGCATGTACCATTGAAAGTCTTGGTCCAATTCGTACATGGCACTGTGGATGGCTTTGCGCACTGCCAACTTGTCCATGGCTTCTGTAGCCATTTTAATGTGTGCTTGCAGTCGACTCAGCATCCACCTGTTTGGTAGTGTTGGAGCTTTCCGTGCTGGCTTTGAGCCCTTTGTTCTGGCGATTTCTTCCCCAAATCTGTAGAAGCGTTCCAGACGATCTCTCATAGATTTCGCCAGTATGGAGCTAAAATCGGCGTCTTGCAATAGTTCCGCCGTGGTCAAGATGCTCAGTCTCAGCGGGTCGGCTCCAAACTTTTCAATGCCTTCGATTAATGGTATGATGTTTCCGAAGGATTTGCTCATTTTTGCACCGTGCATTGTGACGCTGCCGTTCGTCACTATTTGGCGCGGCCACAGCTTTTCTGGGAAGATAGCGGTGTGATTGAATATCATAAAGGTCAAATGGTTTGGAACCAAGTCGCGTCCTGAATGGCGGCTGTCTAAAGGATAGAAGTACATGAACTCTTTCCGCATTCTCTCCAGAACGTTGGCGTCTAAGCGTGCTTCTTTAGCAACTTCTCCGGATTTCCCAATGCCAAAGAAGATGTAGTCGAACACCTCGTCTGTGAGCTGAGTCGGCTCGACACCGTGCTTCTTAATATGCCCAATTATGGTGTAGTAAGCCATGTAGATTACAGAATCTGACAGCGATTCTATCATCCACTCTGGATCCCAAGGCAGCTTAGTGCCCATGCCCGACTTTCTAGCACACGCCTTCTCATGTAGCCAGTCGATGACGTAGTTGAATTCAGCGCGCAGTTCCTCGGGCAATATTTCCATCCGGTCTAGAGCCCTGTGCGCCAACGCTTTCCATTCACTATTGCCGTAATCGATGAACCATTGGTCCTCAAAGATCTTGACCACACACTCAGTTCCGCAACGGCAGACAACAGGCTTGTTTAACAGTTCATACATTGTCTCAGCTTTATCTT
>Ga0315306_10000881_pt1 | contig 14503 bp, 13 predicted proteins | sample TDP1_MG_FD_203803 | JGI IMG/M metagenome (GOLD analysis project Ga0315306, IMG submission 203803) | Freshwater sediment microbial communities from Lake Towuti, South Sulawesi, Indonesia - TDP1 | ecosystem: Environmental > Aquatic > Freshwater > Lake > Sediment | place: Indonesia: South Sulawesi... | reverse complement strand
ATTGAAAACTGTAAAGACCTCTTGCTATCCTGTCACGTTAAGCCAAAGCTGGCACCAGTTCCCTGTGAACATGTAACTACGGGTGATCTCATCAAAATACCAAAGCTCAAAAATTAGTTCCCAGTTCATTCCGGCTTTGTCCAAACGTATTGTAACAGGGTCACCTGGGCCCTCAAACTCATAAGTTTCATTGCCTGCAAGGAACCGCTCATAAGTTGCATAAGTCGGGGCAGACGAGGGCTTGGTGCCGGAAGGAATCGATGTAGCATTTGCACCCACCTTGATAAGGACCCGAACTAACTCGGTACGTCCCATACTATTGTAAACTCCAACGTACACGTAAATTGGCTCTCCAACGCGAACCTTCGTAGGATAACCAGATGCCATATGTTTTGGCCCGAGCACATATATTGCACGAAAGTGTTCCACAGGCTTAGGTTGCATCGCAGCGGTGACAACCATTCCTAAAACCAAGACTGTGGCAATTCCAACCGCTATAAGAACTGCGGTATCTTCTGTCAACTCGAATTTAACCATGCGTCTCCTCCTTCTTCGCTTCCTCCGCCGCTCGCACTTTCATCTTTAGGATTTTCTCCCGGCTCTTCTGGCTGTATAACTTCCAGCCATAAAACAGACCAACACAAATCGCTATTATTATAACCGGAACTGAAATACCGACGATTATTCTCTGCCGGTTTGCTGCTTCAATTGCCTGCGCTTTCGATTGTCCAGCCTCGATAACCACTTGATCTGCTATGGACTTTGACTGGGTCGCATAGGAAAGGGCTCCGCCATTGTCACCGCGAGCATGATAATCCTCAGCCTTATTGAGCAGATTGAGCGCAGTGTTCAAGTTGACCACAAGTTTTGTAACGTCAGCGCCAGCTCGTTCCGCATCTAGAACCGATTCATACGCGATGTAAAGAGCGTTACGCGCGTCATCAATCGCCTTCCTTGCGTCAGAGGAAGCAACACCCACATAACTATACTGCCCATATGCAGGAAGGGATTGAGAGAATAGCCCGATAAAGAGCATGAATGTAAACAAAACAGCAAGATGGAGTTGTCGCATGGCATTTACCTTAAGACTTTTTGACAGAACAGTGGATACACAAACTTGATAAGAGTTTTGCCGAAATTTAAAATCTTAAATCATCATAAAGAGGATGCCTTTTGACTGTTTCAACACGGTTGGAAAAAGCTAGCGTCCTTGCTATAATTGCTTTTGCCTTTTTCTTTCGGGTGGTGGTCTTTGTCCAGCATACATTCCCGCCAGGCGATGATGAAGCAATGAATGCCGGGTTCGTTTATCTCATCTTGGAACAGGGACGCATTCCAACTGTGAATACCTATCATATGCCAGGAACACCATATTCTTATCCACCCATTTTTCATCTGGTAGCTGGAAGTCTTACCTTTTTCACAGGTTTACCGATTTTATTTGTGGTAGAGGCGCTTGGAATAGGTGTAAGCGCCCTTACGGTGCTTCCATTTTACTGCTTTCTTAGAAAATTATTAGGAAACGGTGCTATCCCTATGACTGCCGCGTTTCTTTTCACAATAAGCGATGCAGACCTCTATATGCTTACTTGGGGTGGATACGTAAACCTCTTCGCATTATTTTTCTTTCCCTTAATTATTTGGCTGGCAATTCGAGAGACGCACTCAGAGATAAGGCATATCGTAACCATGGGGATTTTGACCGGAACTTTATTCATGACACACCACTTCAGCGCATTTATATATGGAATTATTTTTGCCATAGTTTCGGTTACAACTTACCTCGGAGGAAAACTGATAAAGAAAAATGAGGAGTGGCACCTTTTTTCCAAAAGGCTCTTGGCATCACTTATTATAGGAGTAGTTATTTCCGCAGCTTGGATAACAACAAAAATCCAATACTACCTTATGATGTTCGGACCTGCCGGAACCTATTGGGGTATTGTTTCCCTCCCATCAGCGGTAACCATTAGCATCACCGCATTAGCAGGCATGGCGGCGGCGATGTTTTTCATCGTCTGGTTTTCTTTAATTGGTCTTTACTGGATCGCAAATAACTGGGGTTGGAGAAACTATCGTACAACCCTAGTTATCCTCTGGATTGTTACTCCAGCGGTAATGTCCACCTTCTATCTTTTTGGTCCACCCGACATCTATCAGCGATTCCTCTACTACCTTGTCCAGCCGATCTTCATCCTCATAGCGATGGGTTTAGTAATGATGGTCAATGCGACAAGGGACATTAAAGTCAAAGGAATAAAAATCGGTGTCCTACTCTTCATCGGGTATATTCTCCTCAGTTATACCGTCGGAACAGCATTCTTCTTCAATGGAAACTATAATTACTTCCTCAAAGTCCAAGAGCGGGAAAACAGCGCGATTAATTGGATGGGACAAAAAGTCCCAGAAGGGGAAGTAGTCGCGGCAACGCATTCCCTAGGATGGTGGACCGCTGGCCTAGCCCACCGCCCGACACTCGCTGCCACGCCACTCCCGTATGTAGGGTACCCGTATGAAGTCCCATTGGTTGAGGCTGCAAGCTTCATTCTTACGGCAAGTTACCAAATAGATAATGGCATCCTTCAAGTCCAAGAATCTGGTCCATATGCTGGCTGGGGCAACCCGTCAGTAGCTCTTGTGAGAAGAGGCTTACATCTCCCGGCCGCCGAAATCAGAGACAATGAAACTGCTATTCTCTCCCTAAAATCCGGTCAACTCAATTATATAGATCTCTCTCAATTTCCTGAGAGAACCGCTGGTTTAGTAGTAAGAGCTGCAAACGAAGCGGAAATTGCAATCTCATACAAATGGGAGGACCTCGTCATTACGAAGCACGTTGTCGTCCAACAAGCTACATGTTTCACAACCATAAAGTACCAGTGGACTTCTAGCAGTGAATACCAAGTTCTTGGAGTTATTACTAAGCTTCACTTCTCTCAAGCCAACAGAACCGATATAGGGGAAGATTGGGTTGGAGCCCTTGAGCTTTTGAGAGGTGTTGGGATAGCCGCAACTTTTGAAGGAGCTCCAAGCCGAATTGAACTTGCTCCGCCAACTGCAGTTCAAATAGTGTTTACAGCTACTAAAAGCGATTCAAGTTTCACGATTCAACTTGGATTATTAGATGCGGAGGGAATGAGAGAAGACGAAGCGATGAACAATTTAATTAAGCTCATCGAAAATCCCCTTTCGCAAGATGCCAGATTCATTAATACCCCTGTATCCGCACATGTATACACCGAAGCTGTTGAACAATACAATGTACGTTACATCGCCGCTGATGAACCTGGACTAATCATTAGATTTGCCACGGATGCCCGCTTCAATTCTGTCTACTCAAATGGGCGAGTTTCCATTTTTAGGGTTACTAGTTGATTAAAACACCACGTAAAAGTTTTAACTATTCATCCTAACAAACTCGACCAAACGTCGGGAGAACTTCATGAAGGCTCTGATTCTCGCTGGAGGATTCGGTACACGCTTACGCCCTTTAAGTTGCACTAGACCAAAACTTATGTTCCCAATAGCCAATCGTCCACTTCTTGACTGGACTCTCGAAAAGCTGGCTACGAGCGGCGTAAAGGAAGTAATTCTCGCAGTAAACTACATGGCCCATGTTCTTGAGGACCATTATGGCGTGACTCGGTACGGAATGAAAATTTCCTACTCCCACGAGACAAAGCCCCTTGGAACTGCTGGTCCAATTAAGAAGGCTGAACGACTAATCGGTCGAAACTCCCCATTCTTTGTCCTTAATGGTGACATTCTCTCTGAGATTGACTATCGGGGATTACTCAAAGCCCACAAGGCGAAGGGAGCAACCGCTACGATTACCCTGCGGGCGGTTTCTGATCCAAGTCGTTTTGGCGTGGTGGAAATAGATTCATCGAATCGCATTCACAGCTTCGTCGAAAAGCCAAAACCTGAAGAAGCCCCCAGCAATCTTATCAACGCCGGCGTCTACGCCCTTGACCCAGCAGTATTTAGGTATATCCAACCGAATGAAAAAGTCTCAATGGAACGGGAAGTATTCCCAGTTCTTGCTAAGCAAGGAAAGCTTTTCGGATATAAATGCGATAAGCTTTGGGTTGACATTGGAAAGCCAAATGACTACCTCCACGCTAACCGATGTATGCTAGATAGAATTTCCTCCAAACAACCGATTCTTGGGAAAGCAGTGAAAATTCAGCCAAATGCAAAAATAACTAGGACAGTTTCGATTGGAAACAAAGTGAAAATTGGAGAGGACGCTCATATAGGTCCATACGCCGCTATTGGTGAAAACACCTTTGTGGGAAAAGGAACTCGAATTGAAAATTCTATTGTTTTTCCAGGAGCATGGATCGACGCCCACACTTCAATCCGTGGAGCGATTATTGGGGAAGGCGCTATCGTCGGCCAATGGGTTAAAGTTGAAAATTGGGTAATTGTGGGTGACCATGCAATTATTTATGATAATGTCACTCTCACCCAAGAGGTAACGGTGTGCCCCAGCAAGGAAGTTGATGAATCGGTGCTTGAGCCGCGTCAAGTTATGTAAGGAACAAGCACAACTGTTTATTTACTCCTAGAATAGAAGCGGTTTCAGAGGAAGCTAAAATGACTGAACGCTTTTTGTTTGGAACAAATGGAATTCGTGGCGTTGTTAATCAAGATATAACTACCGAGTTTGCAGCGAAGGTCGGGGCGGCTGTTGGGTCCTTTTTTAATGGAGGAGAAATTTTCATCGGACGCGATGGAAGAACCAGCAGTTTCATGTTGCAAGAAGCGGTCGTTAGCGGGCTTCTTTCGGTTGGCTGTCGGGTTTACGAAGTTGGGCTTGCTCCTATGCCGGCTGTTCAATTCGCTGTAAAACGCTTCAAGCCAGACGGAGGCGTTATGATAACAGCTTCACATAATCCTCCTGAGTTTAATGGAATTAAAGTAATAGACGTAGATGGCGTTGAAATTTCAAGGGAGAAGGAAATGGAAATTGAAAAAATCTTTTTCAAGGAAGCAATCAAATGGAGGAAGTGGAATCAACTTGGAACAATAGTAACTAAGCCTGACATCATCCATATGTATATAGAAGCAATCAAAACGCATGTTGACGTAGAAGCAATCAAAAAAGCGCATCTCCGCGTGGTTGCAGATCCAGGCAACGGTGTTGGAGCCCTTGCTGCCCCACAACTTCTAAGGGAGTTAGGTTGTGAAGTTATTACGATTAACGCAAACGTAGACGGAAACTTTCCCGGAAGACAGCCTGAGCCAACTCCAGATCACTTAGAAAATTTGTCAAAGACAGTTCAGGCAGTAGGAGCTGATTTAGGTGTCGCCTTTGACGGAGATGCTGATCGAGCTATATTCACTGATGAAAAAGGGGAAGTCCATTGGGGAGATCGAAGTTTTGCGTTAATTGAGAAGTTCTTTCTTATAAGCCATCCTGGCGAAACAATTGTTACACCAGTAAGTTCTTCTCAAGTAGTCTCGGACATCGCCCGCGAATATGATGGAAAAATTCACTGGACCCGAGTTGGCAGCGTTACTGTCGCAAGAACTATGGTTGAGATAGATGCGAAGCTCGGAGGAGAAGAGAACGGAGGAGTATTTTATGGACCCCATCAGCCTGTTCGCGACGGTGCGATGGCAACTGCTCTAATACTCGATGTTATGACTAAATCTGGTGAAAAACTTCGAAAACTTCTCTTCGATTTGCCAATGTATTATAACTATAAAGGTAGGGTTCCATGCCCTAACAAGTTAAAGAAGAAAGTATTAGATGAACTCCTTAAAAAAGTCAAGGACCTTAAAGTTGAAACCACCGACGGCGCGAAAATCAGGTTCCCCGACGGAAGTTGGATCCTCATTCGACCCAGTGGTACAGAACCAATTTACCGACTGTTCGCAGAAGCGGCTTCAAAAGAAAAAGCCGTGAATCTCGTTGAGCACTATATGAAAATAGTTTCGAACCTGATCAAAGCAGAATCCCCATCAACCTAACAGTAAAATTACTACGACATTATAAAATAAGAGAGTTCGGCTGGGCGCTGGTAGTCCATTGAAGATAGCTCACATCATTCACACGTTCCCGCCTGCGGTTTACGGTGGAGGAGAGGCGTTTGCATACCAGCTTTCCAAGAAGCTGGCGGAAAAAGGACACGAGGTCCACATTGTCACCAGAGGCTTCAAAGGCTTAGCTGAAAGCGAAAAATTAGATGGTTTATTTGTACACCGATATTCAAATCCAGCGCCTGAGAGGTGGAAGTACCATCCTATTGCAAAGTCCAAGGTTCCGTGGTACGGAAAATATCTTGCAATAGCTCTGGACATCCCAAAATCGATTCAAACAATAGAAAGAATTCAGAAAGAATTTGGGTTGGACATCCTTCACGCCTCGTTTATCCTTCCAGCTGGTTTCTCAGGAGTACTTGCAAAAAAATCAACAAATCTTCCCCTAGTCATCACTGTTCATGGAAACGCTGACTTCTACGAAGTTCCATGGATCCTACGCTCCGTTTTAGGCTATACATTGCGCAGAGGAGATGAAGTGGTCGCAGTGGGAGATGAACTTCGAGAAAATCTAATGAAAAAGTTCAGTGATCTTAAAATCCAAGTTATCCCCAATGGCATAGAAATCAACAAGTTTGCTCAAGCCACACAAGAGCGAGAAGAAGCCAGAAGACAATACAAAATTGGAAGCGAAGACCCGGTTGTTTTATCGGTGTGTCGGCTTGTAGAGAGAAAAAACCTCGACATGCTCTTAACGTCAGTTCCTCAGATCTTGAAAAAACTCCCGACTTGCAAATTCTTAATTTGTGGGGAAGGACCTGAAGAAGAGAAGTTGCAAAGATTAGCTTCTGATCTTAACTTGAGTTCATCGGTAATTTTCACAGGATTCATCTCTGAAGCAGAAAAAATCAGATTGTACGCTGCATCAGATGTTTTCATCCAACTTTCTTCAAGGGAAGGGTTGTCTGTTTCCTTGCTGGAAAGTAAGGCTGCGGGAATCCCTGCTGTGGTTGCTGATTTCCGAGGAACCAGAGAACCAGTAACGGATGGAGAAAGCGGAATTGTAATAAAAGGTGAACTTAGCCCAGCCAAAGTTGCCGAGACTATCTTGACTATTTTAATAAATCGAGAGTTACTCAGGCAAATGGGTAACAACGCCAAGAAAGAAGCTGAGGCCAAATACAGTATTGAAACCATGACGAATAGGTATGTTACCGTTTATGAGAAGGTTATGAGTCAAAACGTTGTTTAGGCATGCATCTACGCAAATGTTCTGTCCAAGAAGTCAATAAACCCATGTACTGGAGTTGGTAAAATCCGACGAAGCAACATGAAGTCTTGGCTGTTCAACCCACGCAACAGAAGTAAAACCAGGCTGTAAATCACAAAACCAACTGTCATTTCTAAACCCAACTTCAAAAAGACCTGCCCAGTTAAAACGATCTTCAGCTGGTGCTCAAACCAGTAAACACCAAGAGCCATCGCAAAAGAAGATACCAGCGCCCTCCAAATTGCCCCCTTATCAAACTCCACTCTCACCCTGCGGTTCAGAGCTGAATACATAAATATGAAGTTCGTAGTCCACATCCCAACCCTTGCAATCGTTGGTCCGAAAATGCCTAAAACCGGAGTTAAAATGGTGACGAGAACCACATCAGCAACTGTCGCTGCTAATGCAATTTTTATGAAAACCCGCGTTTCCGCGATTGCACTAAGAGACGCGATGAAAATATAATTAAAGCCCGCTAATATGGCGCCTACAGCTAGAATGGAAAGGGGGAGACTTCCAACCGCGTAATCACTACCAAAAAAAGCGATGATAACAGTCTCAGAAATAGCCATCATTCCAAAAGCCGCAGGGAAAATAAGGTAAGCAAGATAACGGGTAACTCGTTTAAGCGCAGTAGTTAGTTGGCTTTTTTCCTCCCTACCGTAAATCTCAGAGAGTAACGGTAAAACGGTCACATTAAAGGCGAGATATATCACCGAAATTGTAGCCGCCCCGCGAACTGCCAAAAAGTATACTCCCAGAAGAACGAGGTTTCCGGTGATGGCGAGGAAGAGCATTTGATCAGCCCAATCAGTGAAGTTTGCAACTCCGGTTTCAAACAATAATGGAAGACTAAAATTGAACAAGGTTTTTGAAGGATACAGCGACTTTGGTTTTGGTAGCTGCCCCAAGTTAAACATGAAAGCCAATGAAAGCCCACACAGTTCACCTATCAGCCATCCAAGCATTACTCCAGTTACCCCATACCCGAGAAAAGCTAAAATCAAGCCTACTATGCGACCGACGGCAATTGCGGTGACTACCACGGTTGAGTATCTGCTGAATAATTGTAGTCCCCGCAGATAGGACATATACAGTAGTCGAAGCATGTAGACAAAAGCGTCGAGAAACGCTAGAATAAAAGTCACAGTACTTGCAGGCGATCCCCAGAGGAGGGTGGAAAACCAGCTTGAAAAAGCTACGGCAACAACTAGGGCTACTAGCGATGAGAAGAGGACATATCTCCTTACAGTTACGGCTACAGAGGCTGCTTGTTCAATCTCCCCACGACCAACATGCTCTGAGATGTACTTGGTAGATGCAGGACATAATGAAAGGTCTGCAACAACCGTGAACATTACAATCGCAAATGAAAGCGCTGATATGGAGCCGATGTCGGCTTTTGTTAGGATCCTCGCCAAGATCATGAGAAAAACAAGGTTAATTGCAAACTGTGCAATATTTTGGGCAGCGACGTAGATAGTGCCCTTTGTCGTCTTAACAAGTGCCACAAGTTATCCCTTACTTATTTGTGAAAGAGGGTAAAGGTAACTGCAAATCATAGCATGACATGCCATTTATTGATTACGTTTGAACTTTAAACGTTCTCTGACTGGTTTGAGTTGTCGACGGCTTAGCGCAATGAATACATTCTGATTAAAACTTGCGAATCCAATAATCATACTGCTTACAAAGGCGCAACTAAATATCATTGAGTTGCTATCTTCCTATCCAGTTTTAGTAACTTGTTAAGAGCGTAGTTATTATTTGGGTCAAATATAGTAGGAAGAAACTCAGTTGATGTGATAATATGCCTTTGGCTTCATTAGCCAGTAGGAAGTTGCGATTCTGTTTCATAACTAGATATTATCCACCGATGATGGGAAGCGGAGCTCCTCGAATGGAGGATTTCACTAGGATCCTAGCTGAAGTAGGTCACGAGGTTCATGTCGTCACTATTTATCCGCCACATGGCTTCCCTACGATCGAAGAAGAATTGCCAAGTCAAGAGAGGCTTATTGTACATCGAGTAAAAGTTCCTCAAGTTGCATCTCCTACCATCTACGCCCTATTACTCACCATAGCCTTCTTCTTACGTGCAGTTTATGTAATTTTAAAACACGGTGTCGATATCATCGTAGCCACTGTTCCAAACGAGGACGCTGGCATAGCTGGTTGGCTTGCAGCCAGCATCACTAGATTTCCATTAATCATAGACGTTCGCGATGATTGGGAATTGATGATTCTTGAGGTAGGTGGATCCAAGCTTTTTGTAACAATGCTGTACAACCTATTCAATTTAATCTATCGATCTGCGAATGCTGTCGTCTGTACATCGATGATATTAAGAAATAAACTGATTAAACGAGGGGTTAAACCAAGTCAAATTAAGTGGCTTCCAAATGCCGCAGACACTAACTTATTTAAACCACTTGATGAAGCACGAGTTCTACAAATTCGGGTGCAGCATGAAGTTAAAGGACCAATGATTGTCTGGGCTGGGACCTTTAACATCCACCAAGCAATTGATACATTGATCAAAACTGCACCAAAAGTGAAAGAGGCATTTCCCGATGTGCAGATCCTCCTTGCAGGAGGAGGCCCATTGACACCAGAACTTAAGAAATTACGAAACGATCTCAATATTGACTGTGTGAAATTCTTAGGAGTACTTTCAAGGACAAAAGTCGCAGAGCTTATCGCAGCGGGAGACATAGCTGTCGTGACGATGCGGGACAGCGCGTCAGGTGGAAGTAGAATACCAATAAGATTTTATGAATACATCGCTTGCGGTATCCCCATAGTTGCCTCAATTCCACTTGACAGCGAATTAGCTCGAATCATTACAGATAACAAAATTGGAATGGTAGTTCCAGCAGAAGAACCAAACGCATTAGCTTCTGGAGTTATCAGCATTTTAAAAGATTGGAAGCTCGCCAAAGAGTATGGAATCAATGGAAGAACCTTAGCAATTCGAGATTATGATCGGCGTGCCTTAACAATTAGACTTTTGGAAATTGCAAAAATACTTGCCTAGGTTTCACTACGTCGCTCCGTTTTCATCCGTTCCAACAACTCAAGCCTAAAAGTGGCTAAGATGTCGGCTAGAAAACCGAAGAAGAACGATTGAAGCCCTGCGATTATCAACAATACCGAGAGCAGCAACAGCGCCAAATGGTGTTCAAAGGGTTCGCGATAGAGAAGCTTCAGTAACACTACATAAACCCCAAAAATGCCTCCAAGGAAAAGCAGTGAAATTCCAGAAATTCCGAAGAGAGTCATTGGACGTTCTCGGAACAAGAATTGAAGCTTTAGAGAAATTAAGTCAAGGACACCCAGAATTAACCTTCTCGCTCCATACCTAGTCTTGCCGTAAGATCTTGGAAAGTGTTGAATTTCTATTTCTCCGACACGGTATCCAAGTTGGTGGGCAAGGGGGAGAAGATATCGATGAAAGTCGCTTCTTAAGCCAGTTGTTTCGATATCTTCGATTACCTCCCGACGAAAAGCTTTGAGACCACTGTTAAAATCTTGAATTGTAAGCCCAAAGATTTGTCTTGTCAGGAAATTGTAGAAGGAAGAAGAAGCTTTTCTACCTATTGAATCCGCTCGGCTTTTTCTCCAACCGTTAACAACATCATAACCCTTGTTGATCATGTCAATGAGTTTAGGAATATCCTCGGGAGCATACTGAAGGTCAGCATCAAGCATGACAATAATTGTTCCACGAGCTTTGTCGAAACCAGTTCTTAGAGACGCGGACTTTCCAAGATTTCGACGATGATGGAAAGCCTTAACAATATCGTATTTTTTCACAAGTTCATCAACGACTTCCTTGGTCTTGTCGGTGCTTCCATCATTAACAATGATAACTTCACCTGAGAAACCCGCACTTGAAAGAACTTGCACCGCTCGCCCTGTCAACTCTGAAAGAGATCGGTCCTCATTATATGCTGGAATAATCACTGAAATTTCTACGGGTGTCAGCGTCGTTGACCTCGTGCGTTGAATACTACGACGAAAACTTCTTTTTACGATTACGCCTCGTAAAGCTTGGAAGCAGTAAGAGCTTTTTGGTAAACATCTAAAATGCGACTAATGCGGTAACTAGCGCTGTACTCGGATGAAATCTTCTCTCTAGCCTTTTTTCCCAAAGATTCGCGAAGATTCCCGTCAAGGGCAAATTTGACTATCGCCTCCTTAAGGTTGGACGGGGAGATGGGTGCAACTAGAAAACCGTCTTGGCCGCTGGTGATCAATTCGCGATTTGCCGGAATATCTGAGGCTATAACGGCTTTCCCACATGCCATGGCCTCAAGAAGCATCCGACTTAATCCTTCGTAGGCGGATGGGAGCACAGCGATGTCGGACGCCGCATAAATCGATGGCAGCTCATTTGGTGAAATAGGGCCGAGAAATAGTACTTGATTGACCAGTCCATACTCACGAGTTTTTTCAACTAGCTCGCCACGTAATGGACCGTCACCCACAATGAGGAGCTTCAGCATTTCAACCTCGCGGCTCGCTTCCTTGAAGCTTTCCAAGAGAATTTGCAATCCCTTCATTTTGACAAGACGGCCGACATACAGTAAGCATATATCTCGCTCGGTGATTCCCCAGGTTTTTCGATCTACGTTCATCGGTTTAAAGAGACCCGTATCTACAGCATTCGGAATATAACAAGTTTTCTCCCGCTCAAGATCAAATTCTTCTACAAATTGTTCTTGCATTGGACGAGAGTCAAAGGTAATAAAATCTGCATGATGCGTGACGTATCTATCTACTGTTAGCGAAATTTTCGAAGTTAACGTATCGGGAAAAATTAGTCCATGAAATGTTAAGACGAGAGGACGGAGGGTAGCCTTCTTACAAGAGTAACCTATAACTCCACTTATTCCACTATGGGCGTGAATAATATCAGCATGATCTTCTTGCACAAGTTTGCGACTTTTCCTCGACGCGTTAACGATGAAACTTACACCTTTAAGCCGAGGAAAATCCCAATACGGGATTCGCTGTATTTTAATCTCATCAATATTTTCATGCTTCGGGGCGTTTGGGGCAGAACATGTAACCACAACTATCTTGTGACCTAACCTGCTTAGTTCAGTGGTCATTTGATGGACACAATATGGCGCGCCACCCACATAGGGTGGGTAGCGTTCTGCAATCATGAAAATTCGCATCAACCTATTCTCCATCAAACCTATGTTTTGGGTATCACTTGTTTGTCAGATAACTGTCTTTACCTTAAAAATTTGGAGAACACTGAAGCAGGCAGAGTCCCTTGAGGGCTCACTCTTTGAGAAGTTTAATATTAATATCGCAAGCAATCATCGTTAAGTAAGTCGATTCCCTCGACTCAGTTGAACTAAGACTGGGCGATGTATCGCATGCGGAAACTCAGCATCCTAATGCTTACCCCGAGTTTTCTCCCTCTCATGGGTGGGATGGAAGTCAAAATTTATGAGGTGTCAAAGGGGCTGGTCAAACGTGGGCATCAAGTAGCTCTCCTAACCATACGAAGAGAGACCAAAACTTCAAAACATGAGTTAATCCAAGGCGTAGACGTGTACCGTTTCAAGCTCACAGGATTATTTGTCCTCCCTAAATTTCTCCATCTTATGACAACCCGGAAAGTGAATTTAATTCATATCCACTTCATGTGGCGGACCGGGCTACTTTGCGCCTTAGTCGGTCGGCTTTTAGGAAAACCAACTGTCCTCGGACTAGCTGGATCGGATGTTTATCATCCACTTATCCATCCTAAATTTCTAAGTCCATTTTATTTGAAAGTTGTAAAAACTATAATCAACCTCTTGATAACGACAAGCGAGGACCTCAAGGAAAAAGCTCTTAAAAATGGTTTTCCGCCCCGAATACTAGCCATTCCTCAAGGCGTTGATCTGGAGAGATTTGATTTTAAAATTGAAAGAGAAAAAACTAGAGAGCAACTCGGAGTTTCTAAGGAACCACTTGTTTTATCTGTCGCCCAGTTAATTCCACGGAAGGGTTTAGCCTATCTTATCAGAGCTGTTCCCGAAGTGCTAAAGTCGGTACCTAACGTCAAGTTTATAATAGCTGGGGAAGGCCCTGAACGCCCGAAACTTGAAGAAGAAATTAAACACTTGGAAATTGGGAACACTGTCAAGTTAGTAGGGGGCGCACCCTACGATATGGTCCCAAAGTTTTACGCAGCAGCAGATGTTTTCGTTTTGCCAACCCTATACGATGCGATGCCACACGCAGTCTACGAAGCGATGGCTATGGAAAAACCAGTGGTTGCAACAAAGGTTGGAGGGATCCCAGAGGTTATTGAAAGCGGATCTGATGGCTTGCTAGTGGACGCGGAGAAACCAGATGAAATTGCTAAGGCAATAATTACCTTTCTCAAAAACCCAGAACTCGCGACCAGACTCGGGAAAAACGCATTGAAAAAAATTAAGGAAGGGTATACTTGGGAAAAGATTGTTCAACAATACGAACAAGCATACGAGGAAGCCATGAAAATCGGTGGTCAAAGACATTTATAACATCCAATTTCAAGCATGGTGAATTTAATGTCACTCGTCAAACTTCTGCCATGGCCTAACGGTCACCGGTGTCCATTCCTTCTCCGGGACGATGACGTATCTTATTTTACCAAGCCAGATACCTTGAGGAAATTGTACGAATCTACTTGGCAAAGGAAATTTGTAGTTAGTTTTTCAGTTATCCCAAACATTGCTTGTAATATCCCTTCCTATACGTACACGAAGCAGTTTGGACTAACGTACACGCCGATGGTCCCGCCAGACGTACGGGGAAAATCCGCGAAATACAAAATCAGTAACAACCCAGAACTCATTGAGTTTCTGCAAGAACATAGAAAAAAGGGACAAGCAGACCTCATACTCCATGGGTTTACGCATGAGAGAATCAATAATACACCAGAGTTTCTCATCCGCAATAGGTTAGAGATTAGAGATAGACTTGAGGCAGCTATCGATCTATTTCAAAAAACATTTCACAGCAACCCGAAGACCTTTCTCCCTCCAAGGGAAAAAATCTCTAAGGAAGCATGGTCAAACATAGTTGGAAATGGACTAAACCTCTGCCGCAATTTTCCATTATTTTTGAAAGAATACTTCAGCAGCTTTTCTAAAGGATACTTTCCTCTTCGCCCACATCCACGTCTCCGTGCAATTTTCCCATGGTTTGGCGTAAACTACGCAACTTTCTATGATGACACTTACGAGTTTCGAA
>Ga0315306_10000880_pt1 | contig 14506 bp, 12 predicted proteins | sample TDP1_MG_FD_203803 | JGI IMG/M metagenome (GOLD analysis project Ga0315306, IMG submission 203803) | Freshwater sediment microbial communities from Lake Towuti, South Sulawesi, Indonesia - TDP1 | ecosystem: Environmental > Aquatic > Freshwater > Lake > Sediment | place: Indonesia: South Sulawesi... | reverse complement strand
AGGCTCTTCTAGATCGAATAGACTACTACCTTGACATTGAGTATCTGGGAATCAAGGATACATCTCACATTCTAGAGACTAAGTTCAAGTATAAACATGTCGACGATCTGAGATTTCTTGCCGAGCCAGTCCTAAACTCGAGCCAGATGAAGGAAATCTGGTCTGATGTCGAAAAGGTTCCAGTGTCTGACCAGAACATCTTGAAGCTGTCAATGATCTCTATGCTCCTTAGAAAATGCGTCAGAATCGACCGGTCGATAACCTCGATAAGATTCAGAATGCAATGCGAAGGCTGCCCTTACAGCGGCGAAATATGCACCAGACTGGAAAGACCTGTTGGGCACAGATGGGTTGATTCGCTGGTCAAATTGGCTAAAGCATGCGCTTGGATCGACGGCAAACCAGAAGTAGATTTTCAGGATGTACTCTGGGGCATAGAGCGAGCCTTACCGCATAGAATGGAACTCAAACAGAACCTCTTCCTAAAGTATGCCAACGAGACCGAATGGATCGACCAAGAGTTGATGGAGACTATTCTAGCCAAACAGCCACTATGGGACGAAGCAACAGTTGCGTTCAATGAGGCAAGAAACGGGAGCATCGAAGCACTCCAGAAGCTTTCCAAACTGGCTGAGAAATGCCTAGCAGTGAAAGATCTCTACGAGTGGGCAGAAGCCCCATTAAAGAAGCCTGTTAAAGAGGAAAGGTTGGTAGCAAGAATAGGTTGAACGAGACCGAGATAACAGAGCTTTTTCAGAACCTCATATTTGAACGCCAAGTAGAGCTTCAACTCGACATCGGTAGAAGACCCACCGCGTACATGGAATACGACAGGATATATGTTTCCCGAGAGGTTCTGAAGGAGCAGAAGGCTTGGGTAGAAGGATGGTTGCTCCATGAGATTGAGCATAGGGCCTCGATTCCGGGAAGTCTTGAGAGACAACTCCTATGGGAATACATCGCTTTAGACGAGGGGGTTCCGAGACCCGCGAGGCTTGTTCACTTTTTTTCTGATATGCTCATCGACCGTAAGATCTTGTCGAGAACGCCGACAAGATATATGAAGTATCTTCAGAATAGAGACCTTACCTTAAGATATCTTACAGACGATCTGCGTCAACTCCACTGTCAGATATTGGATTTATATGGCAATGAGCAAGCTGAGGTCGGAAGAAAGACTCATGAGGTCTATCAGGCGATCTTCGGCGGAGCGATCGAGCTTGAGACGCGTCTAAGGAAATTGTCGAGAATCCTTAGGACAGACTTCGTCGATGCCGCCAATTACTCGCCTGATTTGACTTCCCCAATTGGACTATCTTTTCAGCAACGAGATAGACTGATACGTTCGCTCCTCTACACGGGAGCTACACCAGCTAGGGTTGAAGACTTCTTCAACAAGATCCATGCTAGGATGTCTCAAGCAGAGAAAAGACAGATACTGGCCGCAACGAGGAAACTCTACCTATACAATATGCTCCAAACGATCTCTCCGATACTCAGAGCGTTCAGGACAGCTGACTACCCAGTCATGGAGATCTGGAATCCAGGGGACCATCCAAGTGAACTTTCAATCGTGGACACCTATAGGATCTATGGCATTCTAGTTCCCGGAGTTTTCGCCATAAAGAGGAGGGAGCTGGTCTCAGGGAAGAGAGCGAAGAGCGTATCCATCTTAATGGATTGTTCAGCGTCAACGGGATTGAGTATGAGCATCGGCCGCGAGAGGGAAGCGGCTTTCGGGCTTGTGGAGGCCGCTAAAGAGCTTAACGACATGGTATCGTTCGTTCCTTTCAGCACAAGCGTCCTCTACGACGATACAGTCTTCTTCTCGAAGGACTACGAAGGGATACAGGACGCGGTCGTTCGAGTTGAGCCTTCTGGATATACAAACGTTACACCGCCGCTTTCTCTAGCTTTGAAGGCGGCTGAAATGGCTGGTAGGCAGACTACATTCATAATGACCGATGGAGGTATGTGGGACTCCGAGCAAGCTCTTGGGATGCTCAATAGGCTGACGGAATTCGGAAAAGTTGTATTCTTCATATTTGGAGCAGGTGTCTCAGGGATGCAGAAAGAAGCCAAGGAGTTCATTAGAGGCGTAAACGTCTACGAATGCGACCCAAAGGAACAGATCATGGAAGAAGCCCTAAAAGAATACCTTGCGTGAATCCTGAGAAGGATGGCAAAAAAGATATAGCGGGTTAACTTGCCGTTCCGGCGATGCAACTGAACTAGAAAACTCCACCAGTCTCTCTAACAACTTTTGCCGTATAAGCAGTTCCGGACGCAGGGCTGCCCAAGCCGGTGAGAGTTGGGACGCCAGTCCCTCTTACGGTGATCGTTATCGGAGTGAATCACGCTGCCGTACCACTACATATATCGCAACTACTCTGACATCCGTCGAGCCGACATTCCTCAAAAAGAGCTTAAGCGAAGCTACATCTTTCCAATCATATGCTTCCGTTATCAATTGCTCATTGAGTTGGGAGCAAATCCTAACCCTGAAGCTTATTCGCTACGCTATCGAGCTTTCCAAGGTAGATGAAATAGCAGTCATAGATATGGCTCCAAGCACTGCGACGCTTGAAGCAAGGCGGATAGGGGGCAGACTGGATGAAATGTCAGATCTTGTAAAACAGGTCGTATACCTCGCACCAACAGAGATGGCATGTTGCTATCTTAGCCTCTAGCGTGACTCAAAGAGGTCCTGCAGGAAGCTAAGGTCCTTCCCTCTGACTCGCATTACGCCGGGAACGCTTGTGCGAGCAAGCAAACTACGGATTCAAGGATTTTCGAAGGTTTGGGCGCAAATTCAATGCGGATCATCTGTCTGAAAACTTAATTACAAGGTCCCTTCAAGGTGATTTTGAGCTATCTGAAGTGATTGTAGCTGACACCCTCGATCTTCATGGTGATAGCGAAGATAATCATCGTTGTGGCAGCTGGATCTGTTTGGCTTTTTGTCTCTGGAATTGCCTGCAAAGCGAACGCGGTGGAAAAGGTTGTTCTCGCGGTCAGCTTAGGCCTTGCTTGTGCTATGCTCGCGGGTGTTTTGTCGATAGTGGCGGGATTAGCGTTCGATATCGTTGGCAATGGCATTCTCTTTGCGGTGGCAGTCGCCCTAGTAGTCGCTTGGCTGTTTAGAAAACCGAAGCTTGTTCACCCGAAACTGAAAGTAAACGAGCTTTGGCGATATTGGCTTCCGGCGGCGCTATTTTCTTTCCATCTGGCACTGTGGGCGATCTACCTGATCAAGTATCCATATTTTCCGAATAGCCTTCCAATGGATGTTGTCTGGCACAGCGACATCACAAGCTTTGTTCTTCGAAGAGCTGTAGCGGGGCCTCTGGCCGAAGCTTGTTTTCCTACGGGTTCGCACATCTTATTCGCGTTCGTGTCGACATACTTGGGCATAGACGTGCTTCCATCTTTGAGAATTACTTCAGCAGCCGTAGAAACCCTGTCCGTATTAGTCGCCTTCTGCTTGTTTCAAAGGCTCTTACCGACTAGGCAGGCAGCTGCTTATGCAACAGTGGCCTTTTCTTTAGTAATTCCGGCAGGTCTGGTGTACTATGCTCGAGTAGGAGCTTACCCCAATATAATAGGCGACTTCTTTGCGCTCGTGTCTCTGCTCCTCGCCCTCATAGTCTCGGAAAAACTCACATTGCGCTCCGTTCTGACAGCTGCTCTTGTTCAAAGCACAGCCCTAATGTCCCACATAAGTGTAGCCGTCCTCGCAGCACTTGTAATTTGCTTTTCGGTCGCTGTCCTCAGACAATTTCGCTCGCAGTTTCGCATCTATCTTATCTCGAACGTGGGATTCTTCGCTTTTCCAATGGTTGCCCTCGCAGCCGCACCGACTTTGTTGGCCCGGGAGTTTGCATACGTCTCAACATACTACCTAGAACTCAACAATAATCTTGGCTTAATCCTGCGACAGTGGCTTCATAACTATCTGTTCTTAGCGGGTTCTCTTAACTTCATTCTTCTCATGGCCGCTTTCGGTTGGATAGCTATAAAGTCGGAAAAGCGAATCTGGTCATTGTTTCTCGTCGCGTGGTTTGGTCTTCTCTTTCTGTTAGTATTTGTGAGTACGAATGACTGGCGCTTGGTCCTTTTGTCGCTTGTTCCGGGTGCGGGATTGCTTGGTCTGCTTCTGTCAAGACTCCAACAAACTCTTGAAAAGGTAACTGTAGAAAAAATCCCTGCCGCTAAGTTGAGACAGATCTGTGTGAATTTCGTGATGCTTGCTATGGTCATAGTCTTGACCATTGGTGGACCAACGGTCTTTGCTATGAGCGAGGCCTTGGCCAACAGACAGGCCTTAAGCCAAAGCCACATCTACGAATCCATGGTCTGGCTTCAAGCCAATTCATCTCGCGACTGTGTCGTGATAAGTGTTCATTTGCAAAAGGAGTACAGGTACTTGCCGATAGTAGCCAACCGGTCCTATAGAGGAGACTACGAACTCGACTCACAGGGTATTCTGAAACTCCGAGGAAACTTCCAGTTCGACTACGTTACAGTTTCAACTGACTTTAGTGGTTTTGAGACATTTTACGATGCGTTCCGGGCGGTATACAGGAACCCCGCCGTCGCCATCTTCGAAGTCCAAACTGTCTGCTGATTGGTATGCGAAAGATAGAAAGAAGCGAGCTCGTAGGATTTTGCAACGGTTAGGGGCAAGGTCAGATTTCAGCATCGCGATTTTGGGTAAATCTTCCAAGCTTTGCCGCATCCCAAGTGACTTGCTCTGCTCTGGTTGAATGTCGATCCTAGAATTTCGCGCCTGCCTCAGAGTGTTAGGTAGCTATCTGAGATAGTACACCGTGATCCCGTTATTGGAATAGACGATTCGGCCCTTGCTCTGGACGAATTCTAGGACTTGCAGGGGAGGGTGACCAAACACTGGCCGATACTGATCGTACACTATCGAATGATAGCTCACCAACACAAGAGTGGGTTTGAAGGTTTGATTAGGCAGCATCACAGAAAGCGTCGGCGGTATCGCTCTTACGTCGGCGTTTGGCGCGAAAAATCTGGCGAAGGCCAGTAGGCGCTCGTCGGTATACAGTTTCGCGGTTGGATAGGTTCCCTGGACAAATAGGATCGCTTCCTTCTCCTGTTGGTAGTAGACGAACTCTGAGGCGTGTACTGCCATTCCAAGGGAAGATGATATTATCATGATAGCAAGTAAGAACGATCCTCTTAGAATGTGAGTGAATTGCGAACGTTTTGCCGAAATAAACCAGGTCGCTGAGAGTATGCTTGAAAATAACACCACAAGGTCAAACAAGCGCGGGACTTCAAGAAAAAGCCCCCTAAGCAAGACTATCGACACTAGCATCAGAAATCCGAAAGACAAGGTCGCCGCAAGTGCGCGAAGCTTTTCCGGAGATAGCACAGAGAAAGAAAGGGTCTTTTGTGTCTCCCGGATCCACAGGACAAAAAGTAGAATAGCACTGACTATAAGCGGCAGAAGCCGGAATCCGTACACGAACAAGCTGGTAATGTTAAAGGCGTAGGTTCCAAGGGCATAGATCTTCGAACTGGTAGAAGTATATGTATATGTCGAAGTCTTGCCCGTTATCACTGCAACCATAATGCTCAAGAAATAGAGAGCAAAGTCTCGGGCAATTGTCGCCAAATACCCTACCCAACTGAGGAACATTCCCGCTCCCAGCAACAACAGCTTCCACCGGTCGCCAATGGAGTTCGGATAGACTGAAGATGAAATCCTCAATTTCCTGAGGAGCAGTGCTAGCGGATCTTCAAGAAGAAGCATGAAAACATAACTTGTAAGCAGAAGCGCTGTGAGATGATGCGTGAAGAGTAAGAGCGCAAAGAGGCCTATGAATAGACTGAGTCTTCTCTTTGTGGGATGTCTTTCATAAGCAAACAAGGCGAGCACAGCGGCAAGGAATATGCTTGATGCAAGTAGCTGAGGCCCCATGGTTTCATAATAGTAGAAATTGAAAGTCGGAGCTAGGGAAATTACAAGAAGACCGTACTTCGTCGTCTTTTCGTTCACGAACCTCCGCAGAACTAAGTAAAGTAAGAGCGCATTGACTCCGTAGATTGCTAGTGTCCCTAAAGACCATAGGACCAACTCACTAACCCCAAATTGCCTAAAGGCATAGAGCAAGAGGAAAGACACAGGCCAAAATTGGACTCGCTGATCGACTGAAAGATCGATCGTTCCCGTCGCGTGCCACTCTTGGATGAAACTCATATAAAAGTAGGAATCAGGATGGCAGGGAAGTCTGAACATCACGAGCAGGGGCAGTCGCGTGGCAAGCATCGTAATAACAATGGCAGGAAAAGCTAGAGGATGGTCGGATTCTACTAAGAGTATGGAAGTTGTAGCCAGCGCAACCAACATTGGCCAAAACACGAACGGTGCCACTAGTTCGAACGAAAAGTAGCCCAGCGGCTCAACCGGTGAAGGTTGCACGAAAAGAAGAGTTATCAAAAGTCCTACGAAGATCAGGAAATGAACTGTTGCGATCGCTACTTTGACAATAGGAATGTGGAGCAACTCTTCCGGGCTACGTACATTGAACTTCAATTCCTTCATCCCAGCAACCATTAGTCTTCAATCCCTGTCCACAGCCACTGCCTGGTGGCGTGGCGGCTTTCTTCATCGAGAGATGGTGGCGGGTCTCTGAGCTGCAGAGAGGTTAATAGAAAGATTAGCACTCTTGTGACTCCCCTCTCGAACAGTTTTGGCAATTTAGTCAGTCTCAACGCTGATCTTTCTTCTTGAGCGCGAACACAATGTGATATGAAAAGATCGTTGGCAGCGAATATCGAACTCTATCATAAAGTTTGAGCAAAGGTCGCAAAAGGGGATATAATCGTCTTAAAGTGGGTATCGACTTAGCTTTCAAAATGCTATCCGAGCGAGGGTTGGCAGGAACCGTCTGGAGAATATAGAATCTTGCGCCTTCTAAACACCGTTTCCAATTTGAGAAGCTGAAATCGTGTTCGATAGGCTGATATCTGTACTTGCGCAGAGCTTTACACAAAAGCGTATACAGAAAGTAAGGGTTCGGTAGCGCTACGAGACAAGTGCCTTCATTAGTTAATGATTGACACATTTGCTCAGCCCCTTTTCTTGGATCACTGAAGTGCTCTAATGTTCCGATACATGTTACGAGATCGAAAGTCCCTTCTTGAAATGGCAGATGATGACCGTCCGCCGCAATGAACTCCGCTTCTCTAAGAAAACTCTTGGCTCTCTGCAAAGCACTGGGAGAGAGATCTATTCCCACGAGATTTTGAATGCCTGTCTTTTTTGCTCTTGCCAACAAGCCTCCAGCTCCACACCCTACGTCCAAAACAGCTGCTTTCGCCTTCAGTCTCAAGTGCGACAAACCTATGCTCAGCATGTAAGCTACGTCTTGTTCTACAAATGAGCACCAATCGCTTCCCTCGCGATATAATTGGTCGTACCACCGCAGTTTTCCTGTCATTCGTTGGATCTTCCTGTCGATTGAGATAGTCACAATATGTATGCCTTAGAGAAAGCAATGTGCAACTCGAATTATCGTTACTTCTCAACAACCGAGGTCAGGTATGTTTCCAAGTCATCCACGCTCCTGTTCCAATTGAACCTCTCAGCAAAGTGCCGAGCTCGAACGCTCATCTGCTTCCACTCCCCTTCCTCTCTGAGCATTCGCCTTATTGCAAGGGCGATCGCTTGCGGTTCAGGTGACGTGACGATTCCATTGCCCTCCTTGCAGATGTCGACGGTACCATTGTCCGCATAATTCACTGTTAATACCGGAGTGCCAGCAGCCATGGCTTCGAGAGGGCCATGAGGTAACCCCTCTCTCTCGCTCGGCATGGCAAAGAGCCAGGAGCTTCGAAGAAGCTTAACCTTTGCGTCCTCTGAAATATACCCATGCACGTGAACGCCATTAAGCTTGGAGGCTTCTCTCGAGATGCTCGGCAGGGTCGGTCCTGAACCGGCTAAGTGAAGTTCAATCTCTGGGGCTGCGGCCTTCGCTAGGCGGTAAGCATTCAGCAGTATGTCCAAGCGCTTATGAGGCGTCATTCTGCCCACATAGACTATCTTGCCCCACTTCTTCTCCCAGTTGCTCCCGCCAAACAGTGCCAAGTCTACCCCGCTATGGATGGTTACTATGTCCTCGGACCTAATCCGCAGGAATTCTACCATCCTACGCTTGATCAGTTCGCTTACAGCGACATGATGCCTCGTAGCCCTAGACATAGCCTTTTCGAAAGGCACGATTTTGCGGTACCAGACCTCACACCACTCTTGCACTAGAGGCGACACTAGCGTCTTAGATAGTAACGAATGGATCATCGGCCACTGGCTGAAATACCAAACGTCGAAATCTGCCGCGGCTGCCCTAATCATCGTCGATAAGGCGTAAGTCAATACGCCTCTGATAGATCTCAGACCGCTACTGGTCACGTACCCTGTGTTGTCGGCGTATCTGTGTATGCGAATACCGTCTTTTTCTTCCTCTTTCGGATGCCTACTATCATATCGGACTGTGAATATGTGGACTACGTGACCTCGCCTGACAAGTCTCTTTGCCATTTCTAGGAGTCTGAGTTCAGTTCCCCCTATGTGGGGATAGAAGAGTTCTGTTGCGATGGCGATTCGCATTGTCCTAAGGCCTCGCTTCAGACTGTACTTGCGGGAGCGGAGGGCGTGAACGGAACCATCTTAATGTCTTCGCTATGCCCTGGGGTAGGCTGATCCTAGGTCGCCAGTCAAGCTGTTCCTCTGCCTTGGTGATGTCGGCGTACGCGTTTGTAACATCGCCATACCATGATCTTTCTGTGAAACGCAATGCGGGTCTGCATCCCGCCTGTCGGCAAATTTCTGCCGCTAGATCCACAAGCCTAGTGGCACTTCCCGATCCGATGTTGAAAATGTAAAGTTCAGACGATGAATCAAGGTCTAGGGCTACGAGGAGAGCGCCTATGAGATCCGAAATATAGACAAAGTCCTTGGTCCAGTCAGGTTCTCCCAGAAGGGTAAGCTCTCCCCCAGAGCGTGGAAGTCGCTGGATTACGTCGTGGACAACTCCGTGACAATGTGGGCCATAGCAATTGAAGATTCTCATTACGACGCTGGCAACGTTGTAGCATTCTTGATACATTCCGCAGTACTCTTCGGCAGCTTTTTTTGAGAGCCCGTAGAATGATATAGGTCTCAGCGGGGCACTCTCTGAAATGGGATTCCATTCGGGTGGACCATAGACTGCAGCGGACGATGCGAAGATGACTCGTGCCCGTACGCGTCTCGCGGCTTCGAGGACGTTTACTGTGCCCCTCAGATTCGTCTCCATGTCGCGGCAAGGATCTTGCGTCGAGTCTGGTACGCTTGTCTGTGCGGCTAAATGATAGATGAGTTCGGCGTTCATGCAGGCCTTATAGAGTTCTTTGGGGTCCAGAACGTCACCTCTGACTAATGTTGCTTCCTCAAGTTCGAAGATTCTCTCAGAGCCCAACCCAGAGAAGTTGTCGTAAACCGTGATAGCGTTTCCTCGTTTGAGAAGCGCCTCCGTCAGATGGTAGCCTATAAAGCCAGCCCCGCCTGTTACTACGATATTCAATCGAGGAAACGCCCCATTGGTATTGCCCGAAGAATTGACAGGTTGTCTTCTATATGGTGGAGCCTATATCTTCTAACTCTAAGCGTGCAGTTTATCGGAAATTCGCCTACTTGACCGCCTGATTTCAGCTGTTCTACGAGCCGTTCGGTCAACAAAGCGAACATCTGCCCAGCTCGTCGGACCTATTTTCCACCGGACGAAAGCGTGTGGCTATCTCGATACGCTGATGCCCTTAGGTAACGGAGTAGCGTGTCGAGCAGAATGCCGAGTACAAGAACAACGGTTCCGCCCACTAAGAACAGGACCGAGAGTAGTGCTGATCCAAGGCGAGGCCAAGTGTTTGCACCCAAGAATTGCCACTGGTACCAACCTATGAATGCGTAGGAGCCGAATCCGAGGCCCAGCATGAAGAAGAAAAGGGCTAGGCCGCCATAGATGAGGAAGGGATTGAGCTCCGAAACGAGTCTTATGGACGTCCAGAGAATGCTATAGCTGTCGTGCAACGGGCGGATTTTGGATCGGCCAGCTCTCCTAGCATACCTACCCGGCACCTCGATGATCTTCGCCCCTACCTTGCGGGCTTCGATCAGCATCTCAGTGGCGAGCGGCATACCCCTTGCTTCAAGGAACATTCTACGCAGGCAAGCCTCTGATACGGCTCTAAATCCAGATTGCGAGTCACGGATCTTTAGACCGTAGAGCCTGTTGACGATTTGGGAGATGATCTTGTTTCCGATTCGGTTCCGCAAGGACATTGCATCATGTTCCATGTCCACGAATCGGTTTGCCAAGGTGATGTCGGCCTTTCCTTCCAGAATGGGCTCTATTAGAGCCGGAATGTCTTCTGGGGCATATGTTAGGTCGGCGTCGATCATGACTATTATTGAGTTCTCGCTTTTTCGTAAGACGTAGTCGAAACCAGTTAGGTAAGCCCCTCCATAACCGTGCGCCTTTTCCATGAGCACTGTTGCCCCGAGTTTCTCCGCTATTGTCGGTGTTTCATCCATTGAGTGACCGTCAACAACAACTATCTCGCGTTCGAATTTCGCGAGCGAGTGATTTGACCGTTGTATTACCTCACCTACTGATTCACCTTCGTTCAGTGTGGGGATTATCACGTATACGCGGGGCGGTAATGTCGGCTCTGTTGGAATAGGGGCTGCGCCTTGCGTAGACATTTGAAGGGCACTTCGGTATACGCTCATAACTGCCACCATCGATCCCAGAGCGGACAAGTTTCGAAGGGCGATCAACAGAGTTGGCGAGCATTTGATATGCATTCAAGAGAAAAATAAGGGAATATAGGTCTAGCCTGAGCTACCGTAGATACACGAGTATGAGAAGACTCCACCTGTTTTTGTGACGATCTTAACAGTGTACGCTGTGCCTAGAACCAGAGAGAGACCAGTAAGGGCGGTGACTGTAATAGCTTGAGACTCGCCAGGGTTAATAGTAGTAGTACCACCTACTGTGCCAGACGTACCACCTACGTAGATCTTGTCTACGATTACAGACGATGAGCCAGTGTTTCTTAAATTGAGTGTAAACGTGCCTGCAGCAGGCCATGAATATGCCTCGACTATCAACTGCTCTTTCACTTGTGATCCTCCTCCGCCCATCAGCGTACCCAGCAGACCAGCACTCCACACGTAGACGATCACTGATGCTGCAACTGCGACGGCAATCATCAGTAGCGTTGCGATGACAGGAGAAACCGCCTTTTTGCTCACCCTCAATTTGCCAATTTTCAATTCAATCTCCTCCTTTTTTGCCAAATGTTGCGGAAATAGGGATTGCTACTCTATTGAGTTTACTTGGTAATAAGCCAATATTCGATCGTTCGCAGGAAATCTCTTCAATGTTGAAACTCGCCTTGAACAATATGACCCCTTTCCGCCTGAATTATACACTCGGGCACATATTTAAGCTTGCAGACATACGAAAGCATATCCAAACATACGAAGCACAGCCCCAAAACGCCTTTTTCGCGGCCCTAGATGCGGGTCAAGGCATATCTAAGCATACCAAGTATATACGGAAACTCAAGAAGCTTTTTACTCTAAAAAGTTGTTACCGGCTTCGCTCAACAACTTCAAGCACCATTGGGGATGTTGTTATTCTGGGTTCTAAGGAGCACCCTAACATTCCTTCTAAGAATCCCATGAGCATCTGAAGATTGCCTATGAAGGGATTCTTAGCTATGATGAATTTGTCTCGATAGATCACATCGCCATACCCGAAGACTCTAAGCCTCTTCAAGACTTCCGGCCAGTTTTCTCTCTTTGTGGGGTCTATATTGAAGCTTGCTTGAATTGAGAGTCTCATCGCATCCCCTACCTTGCGGCCTGTCTCACGCAACTTGTCTTTCGGTAGCAGATCAACTAGAGTGTTCAGATTCTCTTGGCTGAAGAAGGCTATTCTACTGACCCCGCAGTAGTACTCGCCGGGGAACTTCCAGTCGTAGATAGCCATGCTCCGATAAACATCGAACATCTTAGATATTAGGGGTTTTATTCCCGGCTCCTTCCCCTCCTTAATGAGTTGTTCTAGATACTGGCGGTCTTTCTCGTTAAAGATTATCGTAGTCCTTTTCGTGGTCTGTTTCTTTTCCATTCGTGAGCCCTCAGGCATATCTAGGTTGAATTATACATATAGGTATGCCCAGTAAATAATGTTCCGCCAAACAAGCGAGCGTCAAATATACTATCTTGTTGGCTGTTTTGCTTCCATAAGATATTGGGCCAGCGTGATTATGTTGCCAACAGGATCTTCGTCGAGCAGTCTACTGCCCTTGCCGAAAAGCTCGTTATAGAGCTTCGTGGCTTCCCTTATGTAGAAGAAAGCCTCAGCTGTCTCAAGCTCCTTTGAGACTTTGACCAAGAAATAGAGCCTAAGAATGTTTCTGACCCTGTACGTGTCCAAAACTCTTCTCTGGAAACCAGTGAAAACAGCGTCGTATAGGTCGCTAGCCCTCTTGAGCCGTTCTTTTACCCTCTCCACCGCACTAGCACCGATAATATGGTTAATGTCCGTATGTATAATTAGAGCTTACGTTCGACCCAACACAACTGTCACACGAAGCAGATCTCCGGTAGCTAGAGATCGATGCTATCAGTGATTGGACCTTGCTCTATCGGGCTAATGAGTTATCGCCGTTGCTATTGCGATCTGATGGTTATTTCATCTTGCCCAGTCGAAATGAAGGTAATCTTTGTTGTCTTCGCGAATCTGTCGTCGAAGAATCTCCAGTAGTTGGAACTGCATGAGACTATGGGCGCATACTCCGTTTTGAAATTAATGGTGATGTTGAATCCTAAGGAACTTTGTATCGCAAGTTTCAGTTCTGCTGGCCGATAGCTAACGTTGGCTTGAATAAGGTTGTGCAGTGAGGGGAGGACCGCAGTCACGTTCTCAAGCTTCAAGGGTTCGGATGGGTACGACGATTGAAAAGTCAGGTTTCCAGCAACAAACTTCGGTGAGAAGGGGATTCTACCCAGTAAAGTTCTGTCCTTGAAGAAGGTATAGGCTAGAAGGTATTTTCCGCTAACCCAGATGGGGTCTTTGCCTTCATACCCGTCGGTCTCTGTTAGATACCATGGATCATTAGATAGTCCGGCTTCCGCGTATGCTTCGAGGATGTCGTATGCCACCTGAGAGTACTTTGGCGCTAGTCCTATTGCTGCGAAGACCGATCGGCTGCTCGCTGTTTTGTCTTCTTTCCTCCATTTTATTAGCCATGAGTTCTCATTCTCACGAAGGTTTCCAACTAAGTATTCCTTCAGCTGGTCGACTTTCTCATCTTCATCGACGAATGGGAGGGTCATTCCCAGATGGAGCGCTATCCCGTAGGCTTCCTCAGTGTTGGCTCCGAATATGCTTGTCGGGAACCAGTTCCATGTTTGATTGTAGAAGTGGGCTATGAGATCGTTCGCGTAGAGTGTGTAGCGTCCATAGCTTTCCATATCGTTTACTAGGGTCCTAGCGACTTCCGCTGCTGCTATCAGGGCTGCGTATTCGAACGCGCTGTCTACGCTAGCGGTCAGGTCTTTGATTTCGACGACTTGGATTCCATCTTCTGTTCCGTATGCGTCTATGTATGCGCATGGTTGATGGCGTTCCGGAAGCCACATTTTCATGAGGGAGTCCGCGACATTTTTCAATATCTGGTAGTTTCTCATTCCCCACTCTTTATCGAAGCATGAAAGCGTGTAGTATTCGAGGATGAATGCTGCGACGTGAACCGGTTTGTAGTCGTTCCAGTAGTCTTCCCAAGCTCCATCGGCTCTCAGATATTGGATCAGACTTTCGAATGGCATTCTAGGGCGGTTCTTAACGTTTGGATACCAAGCGCGATTATAGTAGGTTACTAGTACGTTCTCCATTGTGTCAAGAATCGAAGTGTCGCCTTGATCTATTCTCCGCAGCGTGTAGGCGAGGACAGTCCACCTGAGGAAACGGTCACCGTAGATGATCTTGCTGCTGTCGTTCTTCTTCAAGGCCTCCGTGACTGCTCTCAATTCTTCAGCTTGGATTCTCTCAGCCTTCAAGGCTGCTTTCTCAATTGTGCTGAGACCCGCTGGATACCTGACTTCTGGCTGCTTGAAGGCAATATACCAAGAGCTGAGAACTATGATAAAGACTATCACTAGAGCGCTGATTACTAGAGTTCTCTTCAACGGTTCAGCCCTTCAAGGTATTCTAGAACGTTTGTTATTCTTGGATTTTTCTAGGTATTTCGACGAAAAAGCAAGGTGTTCTATTGTGATGCCTCAATGGTTGAAGCGCGTTCGAGAATATAGTTGTAGGAGAAGAACCAGAATAGTACAAGATAGAGTAGTGTTAAGATTGTTCCAGCGTAGTCGTGGAATACGATAGCTGGAAGATAGCCCGCATAGAAGGCGAGTAGGACG
>Ga0315306_10000879_pt1 | contig 14507 bp, 14 predicted proteins | sample TDP1_MG_FD_203803 | JGI IMG/M metagenome (GOLD analysis project Ga0315306, IMG submission 203803) | Freshwater sediment microbial communities from Lake Towuti, South Sulawesi, Indonesia - TDP1 | ecosystem: Environmental > Aquatic > Freshwater > Lake > Sediment | place: Indonesia: South Sulawesi... | reverse complement strand
AGACCTAGTAATCAGCTGTTCGCTACTTGGAATCTGTGGAAAGCGATACCTGATGAGACGAAGCGGCGCCAAACCAGGAGACTTGGTGGCAGTCACGGGATTTTTCGGCAAGACATCCTCTGGCCTAAAAATCTTGCTTGAAAATCTTTCGGCTCCTCCGAAGATGAGCAAGGAACTCGTTGATGCTGTCCTCATGCCTAAAGCTCGACTGAGAGAAGGTTTAGCCCTCGCCAAGACCAAGGCTGTGACAGCATCCATAGACTCGAGCGACGGACTAGCTTGGAGCCTACATGAAATCTCAAGGGCAAGCAATGTGGGCTTCATCATTGACAATCCACCGGTCGCGCCAGAAGCAAGGGAATTCGCGAAGATTCACAATCTCAACCCACTCGAACTCAGCCTATATGGCGGAGAGGAATACGAACTTCTGGTAACCGTTGAACGACAGCTTTGGGAAAATGCAGAAAGAGCAGTAAGACGGATCGGCGGAGTTTTGATGAAAATTGGGCGGGTCACAAAAAGGAAAAGCCTCATACTGAAGGAAAAGAAAGAAGCAATTCCTATAGAGGCTCGTGGATGGGAACACTTCGCAAAAGGCTAGACTGAAGCAACAGTTCTGTTGAGGTCCTACAATGATTGAATCCTGCGATGTGGGCAGCTTACCTTTAATTGACGATGAAAGAATGTTTTTGGAAGGAGCAACACGCCCACCGCTATCCGCCAACCAATCTCTCAAATATTTTGAAAAAAAGGTCATTGGAGCCTTTCTTGACAAAGTTGCCGCTGGCATCGATGTCCCAACATATCCCCAATTCAGAGACATGAACCAGATGTTTCTGGAAATGATCGATGGAGTGGAGAAAACCAAAGGAGGATACATCGAAACGGGAGTTCTGTCCCTGAAAGCAGAAAAGGGTCCCATACCAGAGGTGTCAGCCATAAGAAGAGCTTCACCAGAAATTTATGAAAAAATAGGCGGCCCCTTCAAGCTTAGAGTATGTGTCACAGGTCCTTACACTTTATCTTCGCTTTTTGTTTATCGAGATAGCGGGATCTTCACTAGGTTAGGTGATGCGATTTCACAGATTACTGAAAGCAATGTCTTTAGGGGAGAGTATGGAGGTGTGGTTCTAGTCGCAGTTGACGAGCCAGCTTTCGGGCTAATGGACGACCCTCTAATCGATCACGGCTCTCAGGGAAGAGAAAATCTGCAAAAAACATGGGAGACTATCTTTCAAAAAGCCAACTCTAAAGACATACAAACATGCCTTCACCTCCACAACACCACAGACAGACTCTTCTGGAATGTGGACTCGCTCAACATAATCGAACCGCACGTAGATGACTCTCTTTACCACACGGAAAAAACAAGAGAACTCCTAGAAACAACAGACAAATTTCTTAAGGCAAGCATATGCATCACAGACTTTGACAGGCTGATCAGAAACAGAGTCATTGCCGACTCTAAACAAAGGCTGAATGAATTATCTGTAAACCAAAGAATCGCAGAAGTCTGGAAAGCTATCAGCCACAGAAAACTTGATTCCAAAATCTTTCTCGAAGACGAGAAGACTGTGGAGAAGAGGCTGATCAAAACTGTTGAAAAATTCGGAGCAGAGAGAGTTCCATATGCGGGACCAGAATGTGGATTAAGAAGTTTCCCAACCTACGAATGCGCACTTGAATGTCTGAAACGCGTCTCCAAGATCGTTAAGCGCGCATCGGAAGCCTTATAAGTATCGATGTCGATATCAAATTCGATATCAACAATGACACAACATCGTTTGAAGGTGACTGAATGTATCGTCCACATCATTTCGGGCATTGGATGAGACATATGGCGTCTGTTCCAAAGGGCTTCCTCAGATATTACATGTTGAGACTGCTGAACGAAAAGCCCATGTCAGGCTCAGAGATCATGAATGAAATCGAGAAACGAACCGATGGCCGTTGGAAACCAAGTCCAGGCTCCATTTATCCCCTCATGGCATGGCTACAGGACAAGGGATATGCCAAAGAGGTTCCTGAACAAGAAGCAGGGATCAAACGCTATGCCCTCACTGACCAAGGCAAAGCGTTTCTTCAGGAACATGTTAAGAGAAAAGAAGAACTTCGCAAAAGATTCGGATTTCTCATGCCTCCCTTCCCTGGACTTCCGTGGTTCAACTTCTACCCTGAAAAGACAAAGGAAATGATCGAAGCAGGAAAAAAGCTGGTGATGGCTAGTTGGAACCTTCTAGACAGCCTACGTGAAAAGTACTCAGAAGAAGTCGCCACCGAAGCTAAAGAGGTTATCGAACAAGCCGCTCAAAGAATTGAAGAATTGAGCAAAAAAATAAAAGGAGATGAAACATGTGGCGACATCTGTTGTTGAAACAATAAACCTTAGAAAAACTTACATGCTTGGAAAGGTTCCGGTAGATGCGTTGCGAGGAGTAGATTTGAAAGTTGAAAAGGGCGATTTCCTCGCAATCTTGGGTCCTTCTGGAAGTGGTAAATCGACGCTTCTAAATATGATCGGCGCATTAGACAAGCCAACTGAAGGAAAAGTCTTCATAGATGGTGTTGACGTTTCCACACTAAATGACAATGAACTGGCTGATTTAAGGCTGGAAATAGGCTTGTATTCCAATTCTTCAACCTCATTCCACGGCTCACTGCGAGAGGAAATGTTGAATTGGCAATGGCTATACCTGGCTTAGGAAAGGCTGAGAGAAGAAAACGCGCTGAAGAACTTCTCGAAACCGTAGGCTTGAAGGAAAGAGCAAATCATAAACCAGCTGAACTCAGCGGCGGTGAACGTCAACGTGTGGCAATTGCTAGAGCCTTAGCAAACAACCCAAATTTTCTCCTAATGGACGAACCCACAGGAAACATAGACTCAAAAACTGCAAAGGAAATAATAGAGCTAGTTAAAAGACTGAACGAAGAAAAAGGCGCAACCATAATAGTTGTTACACACGACCAGAATATAGCATTACAAACCAAGAGAAGAGTCCAGATGCTTGATGGCTTAATAATTCAGGAAAAGGTGAATTAAGAATGAAGGCAAGCGACATTTTCTCCTATGCCTTCGGTGCAATAAAACTGAGGAAACTCCGTGCAGGTTTAACGACCTTGGGGGTAGTTATCGGTATTGCAGCCATCGTTGCCTTACTCTCAATCACTCAAGGTCTGCAACATACCATAACCGTGCAACTTCAAACAGGACTTGCAACAGACACGCTAACTGTTTCCACTGGCGGAGGCTTCGGTCTTGGCGGAGAAGGCGGAGTAGGCAGGGCTGATTCTGGTTTCAAATTGTTAGTGAATGATACACAGACAATCAATGAAATAGAAAATGTCGAGACTTCGATTGCGATAATTCGAAGGGTAGGCTATGTTAAATTTAGTGAAAGAGATCGGACTGCTACCATAGCAGGTGTGGATTTCGCTAAATACGCAAACATTTACAGCAGCACCTTTGTAGCCGAAAGTGGAGACATACCTCTAAATCCGGCAAATGAAACGGTTGTAGTTGGTAAACGAGTAAGTGACCCTTGGAAAAATGGCACAATACTCAGTAATGTAAATGACACCGCTGAAATCATCTGGACTAACGCAACTGCACGCCCGCCCAGAAATGAGACTTACATGGGCAGTGTTACGGCTGTTCTCAAAGAGATCGGAGGCTTCGGCATTGGAGGGCCTTCGGATTCTAGTGTTTACATTCCAATTTCTCAAGCTCAAAGTTTCTTTGGAACAGATGAATGCAGTCAGATAATTGTGAAATTAGTAAACAGTGATAAAGCAACGATCGACAGTGTTTCTAAGGCCATAACCGATGCCTTCAGCAATGAAGTCTCAGTAATGTCTTCAACAGCTGTGCTTAACACTCTTACAAGTGTCTTCTCAATCATACAACTTTTCTTGGCTGGAATTGCTGCCATCTCACTTCTAGTGGCAGGCATAGGCATAATGAACATCATGATAGTCTCTTTGATGGAACGTACAAGAGAGATAGGTATACTGAAAGCGCTAGGCATGAAAGGTCGGACGGTGCTTTGGGTTTTCCTGTGTGAATCCTTGATAATTGGATTTATCGGTGCAGCGATTGGCATAGCCTCAGGTTGGGGTTTAGCAAACGTGGTTGCAATACTCTTCCGCGGAGGAGGCGGCATAGGACTGAGAAATCAAGCATCTCAAGCTGGGGCCTTTGGTGCAATGACGATAACCCCTGTTTTAACTCCAACAGTGTTCCTAGGAGCCTTAGCCTTCGGTTTAATAGTCAGCGTGATCTTTGCACTCTACCCAGCTTGGCGAGCTTCAAAGCTCAAGCCAGTAGAAGCCTTAAGATACGAATAAGACAAGACCAAAGCGTTTCTTCAAGAATATGTTAAGATAAAGGAAGAAGTTAAAAGACTGATGAGAGTTAGACATCAAGCTTCAAACTAGAGAGAGGAAAAGAACATGCACGTCATTGAAGCCAACAATCTCACTAAGCGTTTCGGAAACCTTGTAGCCGTAGACCATGTGTCTTTCTCTGTAGAGGAAGGCGAGATATTCGGCTTCCTAGGTCCAAATGGCGCTGGCAAAACCACTACCATAAACGTGCTCACAACCCTACTCAACCCTACCGAAGGATCTGCCAACGTAGGCGGATTCGACGTTGAAAAACAAGATGGTAAGGTCAGGGAAATAGTCGGTCTCGTGCCCCAGGACCTCACAGTTGACGAAGACCTCACGGGCATGGAAAATATGATGCTTCAAGCAAAGCTTTACCATGTTCCGACCGAAGTGGCCAGAGAAAGAATTAGAGAGGCTTTGAGTCTTGTTGGCCTAGCAGATGCCGCAGACAGGAGGGTCGAAACTTATTCCGGTGGAATGCGCAAGCGTCTTGAGCTTGCTGAAGGCCTAATCCACTATCCCAAAGTGCTTTTTTTGGACGAGCCTACGCTAGGCTTGGATGTTCAAACTCGAGTCGTCATGTGGGATTACATAAAGAAACTGCGAGACGAACATAAAATTACCATGTTCCTGACGACTCATTACATGGAGGAAGCGGACATCCTCTGTGATCGCATGGCCATTATAGATCACGGAAAAATTGTAGCTTTAGATACTCCCCAGAACCTTAAAGACAGCCTCGGTGGAGACATCATTGAACTAGAGTTTAACAGAAAAATGGATGACCAAACAGAGAAGTTAAGCTCTCTGCCTCAAGTGAAAGACGTTAAGAAAATTGGAGATATGTATAGGATCAAGGTTTCAAAAGGAGAGAAAGCGCTCCCAGAGATTATGGAAAAAATGCTAGAGATGAATTTGAGGATGGGCAGGGTTTCGTTAGTTAAGCCAACTCTTGACCAAGTTTATTTGGAATATACTGGCCGATCACTTCGGGAAACTCAAGGTGAGACTGAGGAAGTCTGGAGAAGGATGAGAACCTTGAGGAGGATTAGAGGATGATAAAGGAAACAATGGCTTTGACGAAAAGAGAAGTCAAGAAGTGGATTAAGAACCCCTTCTTGCTTCTCATGATGCTCATCCAACCAGTCATTTGGCTGGGTCTCTTCGGAAAAGCGATGAACCTAACAGGTCTTATTTCGGTTCCCCCCGACTTGTTGAATCAACTGCCACAACAATTTCGAGATCAAGTGCCCGTACTTCTAAATAAGATGATAAGTGAAACGTTTGGCGGAACAACGGATTATTTCACGTACATGGCTGCCGGAATGTTGTCAGTTATTGTATTGTTTACCGCCATGTTCACCGGCATGTCTGTGGTCTGGGATAGAAGATTCGGTTTCCTGAACAAACTTCTTGTTGCGCCAATTCCCCGAGGATCAATCGTACTTGCAAAGGTGAGTTCCAGTGTAATTAGGGGTATGTTTCAAGTTTTGCTCGTCTTTGGTATTGCCTTTGCCTTTGGGTTACAGGTTGGAGATGCCTTCGGAATCTTGGATCTCTTTGGGATGTTAGCGGCCATGTTCTTGTTAAGTTTAGGACTCTCTTCAATGTTTTTAGCGATTACAATGCGGATAAAGAGCCACGAAACCATCATGGCCGTTGCAAATTTGCTGAATCTTCCTCTCATGTTTGCCAGCAATGCTTTGTTTCCGATAAAGCAAATGCCCGAATGGCTTCAAACCATCGCAAACTTCAATCCTATATCATACGCGGGGGACGCTGTAAGGGCTTTTATTCTTCACTCTAACGCTGGGTTTGACCTGGCCAAGGTTGTAGCGGATTTTCAGTTTTTAATCGGCTTCGCCCTAATCTTTTCGGTAGTGGGAATCTTGATTGCTCGAACGGGGCTAAGAAAAGGGTAGTCAAGACTCTTTGAAAAGGTTATGTAATCTACAATCATTTTCTTATAGAATGTGTTGGAAGTGCAGGAGCTACTGCAATATCCCACGGTTCACGAAGCCGTCCTTTACGAGAAACTGAAGGGAGATAGGGTTAGATGCGGCTTATGCGAAAGAAGATGCCTGATTCGCCCCAACGAGAAGGGCTTCTGCAAAACTAGAATGAATATAGAAGGTAAGCTTTACACCTTGGCCTACGGAGACCTCAGCGCCCTAGAGAGCAGACCGATTGAGATCAAGCCCTTCTTCCACTACTGGCCTGGCTCGACAGCGCTAACATTCTCCACATGGTCATGCAACTTCGACTGTATCTGGTGTCAAAACCACCACCTCTCAAAGACTGCGCCCGAACCTGCCAAATCAAGTTGTTACTCTCCTAAGAAGCTTGTCGAGATGGCTGTCCGCGGAGATGACGATGGCTTGTGCTCTAGTTTTCAGGAGCCTACGGTTCTGACAGAATGGAATCTGCAGGCATTTAGACTAGGTTCTGAGAAGGGGCTATACTGCTGTTACGTTTCCAACGGCTACATGACATTGGAAGCATTGAGATTGTTAAGGGAGGCAGGCATGGATGGACTGAAGATCGACGTGAAGGGAGATGCAGAGACCTACCAGAAGTACTGTGGCGGGGCTGACGTGGAGAAGGTCTGGAGGAATATTCGAGAAGCTAGGAAAATGGGTTTCCATGTTGAGGTTGTGAACCTCGTTGTGACGGATGTGAATGATGACGAGGAGTGCCTTAGATGGGTTGTAGAGAGGCATCTCAAGGAGGCTGGAGCAGAAACGCCACTCCACTTCACCCGATACTATCCAGCCTACAAATTCTATAACCCACCCACGAAGGTTGAAACGCTGGAAAAAGCCTATGAAATGGCTAAGAACGCCGGAGTCCTCTATCCATACCTAGGAAACGTTCACGGCCACACATACGAGAATACCTACTGCCCAAACTGTCGGGAACAACTCATCAAGCGGTTTGGCTACAGAATAATTGACTACAAGGTGACAAATGACAAGGAATGCCCGAAATGCCACCAGCCAATCCCAATCACGGGAAAAAGACGTTGAAAAATCGCTCTCTCTGTTTTAGAGTAAACAGTAAGGGGATAGTCTGCCTCTTATTGAAACGAGCAAGACTCAAGGAGCAGACTGTCTTCCAGTCAACAGTTTCTCTATTCTCTCAAGCCTCTTCTCAATGGCATCCAGCCTATCCAAAATCTGCTTCAAAATCCTATTGGTGTCCTCTGCTGGAACCACGGGCATCGGGAGCGGTGAAGGCCATCTCCCCTCCTCAAGCCTCTCAGGAAATCTGGGCAATGACGGCCGATGAGCCGCTACTTTTTTCCTTTCTTCAACAACTTCTTTCATACCTAGAATACTATGATTAATATGTTATAAAAGAATAGTCTCCCCTAAGGGAATAGATATAAGAGAGATTGTTTGATTTAATTTCTATCTCGGATGATATGCGCCATTTTCGGGCGAAACAAACTCTCAAGCTTTAATCTAATACTTTTATGATGGATTTCTTCCTCTTCTTCTCAGCCTTAGGTTTCTCCTTTTTAGGCTCCGTTTCCTTCTGTTTTGCCTCCTCCTCCCCAACCACTCTAATCAACGGCTTCTCTTCCAAACCCTCAATCCTAGCCCCAGGATACCTCCGCTCTATCTCTCTACGCAGTTCCGCCATGTCAACATCTCCACGTGTCTCAACCCGAACCAGAGGCTTACCACTCTCGTCATAAGTCACTGAGATCGAGTATCCAGAACCCCCTCGGGCGGTTTCTCGCCCAAAGAGAAAATCCTCGTCGCCGAAGTCGAACAGGTCGAAGATCCCCTTCTTCTTCCGCTTCTGCTCGGGCATCTTCTCAACCCTCAAAGGAAAACGACATGGTCAAATTAAAGTCTTACGACACTTGGCTTCCCAAGCGAAGCTCAGTCTTTGGCGCCGTTGGCCTAGCTCATCAACAGTGGGGAGTCTGCGGAGTAAAGAAGGATAGGCGACGCTAAAACAATGTTTCCTAACGCCTTCAAGATAGAAAGGTTGCATGAAAACTCAGGCAAAAAAAGCAAAGAATCAGAAGATGCCAACCTCCCAGATTTGCGAGAATTAGCCTCTAGCTGCCTTCCTTGAGAACAAGGTAGGTCATGATTCTATTGTTTTGACAGCTTTGTCATTCTCAGCGCTTCGTGTATGATGGATTTGGCTAGGGATCTGGCTTCTCTGTCTGTTGGTAGTAGTATGAGAATATAGACGGCTCCTCCCACCAGGGTGATGGCTACAGTGTAGATGACCCTGGACGGATGAGGAATAACTGATGGGTGCAACACTAGAGCCATTATAACTGATGCCCCTACGTACTTGGCTATGTTTTTCCAAGGCATGCTGAAGTCTATACATCTTCTTGCTATTGCATAATATGCGTATAATAGGGGCATATCTGTTACAAGGATTATCGCAGCTAGAAGGGTGGCTGCCTCAACGGGTGTCCCAGCCATGGAAGTCAGGACAAAGTATGTCAGCGGCAAAGAGATGGCGGCTTTGATGTAGGGTAGTGTGTAGATCAGAAACAATCTGGTTTTTACGAGTTTTCTGAAGGGGATTTTGGCTTTTTTATCTACTTGTTCGGTACCAGAAACGATGGTGCTGAAGACAGATGATAAGCTTATGCATAGCACGCTCATCGCTAGTATTATAAGCACCGGCCTTGCAGCCCGGTAGGCAAACTCTACCATTTCTAAAATTGTTACATAAGAGTCAGATAAGATCATAGCTCCAGCTGTCATGGGTATAGCAAACATGAGGACCAGCTTTAGGCTAGTTGATATGTCTTGTGGGTCGGCTTTCGATAGTAGCTTGGGGTATAGGGCGAAAGCGAGGAGTGACGAGTAGCCTATGATATTGGCGATGGTTAAGCCTGCACCGTAATATGCTCTTGCCACTTTACCTGCGCAGATGAAAAGAAGGATGAGAACGAAGGAGGCCAGTCTTTGGCCTGCTATGTCGTAGAGATTGATTGGTGAGGCTTTGAACCATTCCTTTAGGTAGCTCCATCTGATTTTCCCTTGAAGTTCATGTATTGTGAGTTTTAGGTAGAATGTAAGTTGTAGCGTGTAGGCGACGATTACGCTTGTGACGGCTCCGAAGAGGCTTAGGTCGCGTTGTACGATGAGTATGTAACCTACAACGACCCTGCAGACTTCGAAGATTAGGAATCCGTATCCGATTTTCTGGGGTTGTTTTGCGTGTAGAATTGACTCAAAGGCGTATAGCGTGTAGAACTCGAGTATTTGGATTACTACAATGGTGTATATGATTATGTATGCTTCACCAATTTGGAATGCTGATGTAATCGGTGGTAGCAGTAGCATGTAGATTGCTGCAGATATCGTTGATAGAAGGAGGTTTGCTGCTAGCCCTGTTTTTGGTGCTCCAACGTGATTTCTGGCTGTGAATCTTGTGGTCCAGAATGGTATGATTAGGGCGGGTAGGGTAAAGTAGCTGAGGGTGTCGCCTAGATTGCCATATATCCCGTATTCTTGGATTGTGGTGTTTCTCAAGACCATGAGTGAGAAGAATAGGCCCGTTCCTATGCTGAGTAGCCTAGATAGAAACATGATCATGCCTGAGTATGTTAGTCGAATCTCATTCTCAACCATTAAGATTCACAACTATCTTGAGTAGCCATTTTCTTTGGCTTTTCTTTGTGAAATGACTATATAAGAGATGCGAGTGACAAAAACGAGGTGCCCCTACTCTTCCTTTTCGTTTAGTCAAAAATGTACCCTTCATTAGCAACTTTTATATTTGTCTGTCAACATCTGAGGGTGGGCGTGTGTCAGGATGAGAGGTGGACGCCAAATTCGAGGCTTATTCTAGACGTTGGCTGACGTTAGACCACAGTCGCTCAAAAATCGGAAAAAAATATAATACTTCTAGAAAATTGAGAAACTCCACTAATATGAGTTCTGATGAGCTTGGAGGATGAAAGATGTTCAAAGAGGTAGAGCCTAGGGTTGACTTTCCGAAGCTTGAGCGTCGCATCCTGAAGTTTTGGAAGGAAACGGATGCCTTCAAAAAGCGTGTAGCCCTAAGCCGAGGCAGGAAACGTTGGTCATTCATGGATGGGCCCATCACAGCGAACAACCCGATGGGAGTTCACCACGCATGGGGGCGTACGTACAAAGATGTGTTTCAGCGCTACAGAGCTATGAAGGGATACGAGCTTCGCTACCAGAACGGCTTCGACTGCCAAGGACTCTGGATTGAGGTTGAGGTTGAGCGGGAGCTCGGCTTCAAATCAAAGCGTGACATCGAAGCCTACGGAACCGCTGAGTTCGTAAAGAGGTGCAAGCAGAGGGCCCTTCACTACGCCGCCTTGCAGGTCGAACAGTCCGTTCGCTTGGGGTACTGGATGGACTGGGACGACCCCCAGCTCTTGCGCGAGTTGGCGGACCGCTTGGAGAATGAGCAAGAGCGTTTGAGTGTTAATGGAGCAAGGGGTCCAGTGTCTGACACAGTGGAGAGTCTCGTCAGCAGGCTGGGAACACCCCCGCTGGGCGGCTCCTACTTCACCTTCTCTGACGAGAACAACTACACAATCTGGACTGTCCTCAAGAAATGCCACGAGCGTGGTTGGATATATAAAGGCAGAGATGTGATGCCATGGTGTCCCCGCTGCTCAACCGCACTCTCCCAACACGAGATAGTCACTGAGGGCTACCGAGAGATCACGCATCCAGCACTCACACTGAGGTTCCCCCTCCGTGGACGCCCGGGAGAAGCCCTTCTGGTCTGGACGACTACTTCATGGACCCTCTCCTCCAATGTCGCGGCGGCGGTTCATCCTGACATATCCTACGTCAAAATTCGTCACAATGGTGAAATCCTGTACCTAGCCAAGGCGGCCCTAAAACGGGCTTTTACTGAAGAAGGCTACGAAATAGTTGCAGAGCTGATGGGAACGGACCTAGTCGGCTGGACCTACGACGGCCCATTTGACGAGCTTCCAGCTGAGCAGAAGCTGGGAGCTGTTGACTCCCACAAGGTCATACCCTGGGAAGAGGTAAGCGAAGTTGAGGGCACCGGGATCGTACACATGGCGCCAGGCTGCGGCAAGGAAGACTTTGAACTTGGTAAGCAATATGATTTGCCACCTGTCGCCCCGTTGAATGAGTTCGGCATCTTTGTCAAGGGATTTGGCTGGCTCACAGGCACGCACGTTTACGACTCGGCTGAGCCAATCATCCAAAACTTGAAAGAGAAAGGTCTGCTCCTCAAAGTTGAGGACTACACCCACCGCTATCCATTTTGTTGGCGCTGCGACAGCGAGCTTGTGTTCCGCCTAGTGGACGAATGGTTCATATTCATGGGAGAGAAGCTCGAAAACCCGCTTAATCAGGTTAGCGAGCAGGAGAAGGAAAAGAACGTCCGATATCAGATCATGGAGGTTGCCAATCAGGTTCGATGGATTCCGGATTTCGGCCTACAGCACGAGCTTGACTGGCTGCGGAACATGGATGACTGGATGATTTCCAAGAAGAGGTACTGGGGCCTGGCGCTGCCGATCTGGGAATGCCATGAGTGCGGAAACTTCGATGTAATAGGCAGTAAGAAAGAGCTTAAGTCACGAGCAGTTGAGGGTTGGGAGGGCTTCGAGGGACACACACCGCACCGACCCTGGATAGACGCGGTCAAAATAAGATGTTCGAAGTGTGGAGCAGTTATCTCTCGCGTCGCAGATGTGGGCAACCCGTGGCTGGATGCTGGCATAGTTGGTTACTCGACGCTCAACTATCATCATGATAGAGAGTATTGGGAGAGATGGTTCCCAGCTGATCTTGTCTGTGAGTCCTTGCCTGGGCAGTTCCGAAACTGGTTCTATTCCATGCTCGCTATGAGCACCATTCTAGAGCGTAGGCCGCCTTTTCGCACCTGCTTTGGCCACGGCCTTGTGCTGGATGAGAAGGGGCAGGAGATGCATAAGTCCTCTGGCAACGTGATCTGGCTTGATGATGCAGCTGAAACTATAGGTGCAGACGTTATGCGGTGGATGTACTGCACAAGCAAGCCTGAAAACAACATGCTCTTCGGCTATGCCCAGGCGGATGAGGTTAAGCGGCGTTTTCTCATCCCATTGTGGAATGTTTATAGCTTCTTCGTAACCTACGCCAACCTAGACAAGTGGGCACCGAAGGACGCTACAGCCCATTACTCACTCCTAGACCGCTGGATTCTCTCAAAGCTTCAAACCCTCGTCCAAGGCACCACTGATCGTATGGAAGAGTATAATGTATATGGGGCCACTGCAAGCTTAGAGCAGTTCGTGGACGAACTGTCTAGATGGTATGTTCGTCGTTCACGGCGGAGATTCTGGAAAAGTGAAGCAGATGAGGACAAAAAGGCTGGCTACACAACCCTGTATACCTGCCTGACAACCCTTGTCAAACTTCTTGCATCGTTCCTTCCCTTCCTAACTGAAGAGATGTATCAGAACCTAGTGTGTACTGTAGAGCCTGACGCGCCCGAGAGTGTGCATCACAACGACTGGCCCGTGGCTGATACATCCTTAATAGATGAGCAACTGATGGGAGACATGGATTTGGCTGTTAAAATCTGCGGTCTGGGCCGTTCAGCGCGTGACAAGGCTGGAATAAAGCTACGACAACCTCTACATGTGGCAAAGGTTGTAGCGGAGGAGGCCATGTTAGAGAGACTGCGTAGACTCGCGGAACTGATCAAAGATGAACTCAATGTAGAAGAGTTGGTCTTGACCACAGAGAAGGAGGAAGTGGTGGGCTATGAAGTACGACTGCTACCACAAATACTTGGAAAGAAGTATGGAAGGCTGTTCCCAAAACTGCAGGCCACCATAGCCAGCATGGACGCTGATACCCTCTTACAGAAACTTCAGGAAAACCGGGGCGTTGATGTGAAAGTGGACGATCGGGTTATTACCTTGCTGGTCGAAGAGGTGGAGGTTCGCAGCTGGCCAAGAGAAGGCTACACTCTTGCAAAAGAAGAGGGTGTCATTGTCGGATTAGACACCCGCGTTACTGAGGAACTGAAGAAGGAAGGATTAGCCCGAGACATCGTGCGTCGCATTCAGAACCAACGGAAAGAAGCTGGTTTCGAGATAGCCGACGAGATTGAGACTTACTATGAAGCTGGACCGAGACTCACGCAGGTCTTCAACGTTCATAGAGATTACATAGGGTCAGAGACCTTGTCAATCTCTATACGCAAAGCAAAACCTCCAAAATGGGCGCATGTAGCAAACTATAAGATTGAAGGCGAATCGTTAAGGATTGGACTAATTCGGAAAAAATGTCAATGAGAGGAGTTAAGTTGAGTGATTACGAAAAGGAAAGTGAGCTTATCGCCTATTGTGGTCTGTATTGTCGCTTATGCGACTATTACACTGGAAGGATCAGGGACTCGGCTAGGCGTTTGTTAGAAGTTGTTGAAAAGCATAGTGAACTTAAAATTTTTGCAGAGGCTTCGAAAGCTTTCGATTTTGAAGATTTTGTGAAAGGGGTGAAATGGTTGTCAAGTGAGATGTCTCCTTGCGTTGGTGGTTGCAGGGCTGGTGGGGGTTGGGGAGACTGTCCCTTGCGTAGATGTTGTGTCGAAAGGGGCTTAAGATTCTGTTTTGAGTGCGAAAACTTTCCGTGTGATGTTGTGAGGCGATATCGCAACAGAGTTGAACTTCTTAATGAGATCAAGGGGTTAGGAGTAGAAAACTGGATAAAGAAACGGTTGGAGTAATCGCTATAGCCAAAACTTAAATCAGCAAACTTCCACAAATAGGGAAACGTGGAACCACGCATGTTGTTCATCACTCTGTTGGTGCCAAAGGGAAAGGGTGAAGAGGCTGTCAAATACTTGAGGGAATTCAAGGCTCCGAAGGGCATCACAATCCATGACGTATACTTCACATTCGGAAGATACGACGGCATAATAATTTTCGAGGCTCCAAGCACTAACGAAGCTATGGACTTCGCCATGAAAGTGGGCTTCGCAACACACTATACAATGGAAACCCTGACAGCAGTCCGAGCGAGAGAAACCTAAAATCCCCTTTCTTTTCTACCACGCACGTAGGATTTTCCGAATTAGAGCAAGAAAGGAAATGAGATGAAGAAGATTGCAGCCATCCCAAGAGC
>Ga0315306_10000876_pt1 | contig 14539 bp, 12 predicted proteins | sample TDP1_MG_FD_203803 | JGI IMG/M metagenome (GOLD analysis project Ga0315306, IMG submission 203803) | Freshwater sediment microbial communities from Lake Towuti, South Sulawesi, Indonesia - TDP1 | ecosystem: Environmental > Aquatic > Freshwater > Lake > Sediment | place: Indonesia: South Sulawesi... | reverse complement strand
TAGAGGTCTGGCGGCATAAGATCTTCCTCCAGCTTGGCTTGTGTTGTCGGAAATATGCTTCCGTACGACACAACCTCTTGCCCCCCCTTTCTCACATGGCTGAGATATTCTTCAACTCTTTCATTGAGAAAGCTGAACTCTTTCGAAAGCATGATTGTGCTCATTGGTTTAAGGATTTCAGCAACGAGCGGATTGTAGGGCGGTCGGCACATTCTTCGAAACGTAGCTCTCAGAAGATCGAAGTTTGAAACCTCCGGAAACCCGCATACAGAGATCAGCACTGACGACTGCCTCTTGCGCGATCTAGGTTCGTGGATAGTATTCCCATCGGGGCCCTCCAAGAGATATGGCTCTAGAAGAGGCAACGTTCGCTCGATCATCGCCTTCATTGTTGCCGTCATTGTAAAGTCGTAAAGGGGAGTTGCATAGACCAACATGTCGGCTCTCTGAATCCTTGTAAGAAGAGGCTCAGCCTCGTCACCTTGGACGCATTTACCCGGAGTCTTGATCCAGCACGAGAAGCAGCCCAAGCAAGGCCTAATGTCCTTTCCCTGAAGGTAGACTGTTTCTGTGGCGACTCCCTCCGACCGGGCCCCTTCCAAGAATGCCTGAAGAACCTTGTCCGTGGCACCTCGTTCTTTTCTTGGGCTACTGTTCAACGCAAGGATTGACGAGGGCCGGACCCAGCCCGTTGTTCTCAATGCGAGTCTTGGCTTCTCTTCCGACCTGGGTTTCTCAGCAACAACTACGGTCATTCAATATCCCACGTGACATCTCTCAGAACAGATATTAGATTGATTGAAGGCCAATCTTGGCGAAGGGGTTGAATGTGTTGCGTGACCCCCACGTTCTCCTTCTGGATAAACTTGGTGACAAGTATCTTCTGCTTGGGAACGAGGCCATTGCACGTGGAGCTGTGGAGGCTGGCGTCCATGTTTTCACGATGTATCCCGGTACGCCTGCTTCTGAAATAGGGGACGCGTTGGCTCAGATTGCCGATGACGCTGGCATGTACGCGGAATTCTCAACCAATGAGAAAGTAGGGTTGGAAGTAGCTGCAGGTGCTTCTTTAGCAGGGGCAAGAAGTCTGACGGCTATGAAGATGGTGGGACTCAATGTTGCTTCCGACACGCTGATCACCCTTGCTTACGCCGGAGTTAAAGGAGGATTTGTCATCGTTTCCGCTGATGACCCTGATTGTTTCAGCTCTCAAAATGAGCAGGACAATCGGTACTATGCGTTGCTGGCCAGCATTCCGTGCCTAGAGCCTTCGAATCCGCAAGAGGCTCGAGACATGCTCCTCTCTGCCTTCGATATGTCGGAGGAGCTAGAGCTTCCTGCCATGGTCCGGATGGTGACCCGAGTCAGCCATACGAGAGGTATGGTGACATTCGGACCTATCGAGAAAAGAAAAGTCGGTTCATTCGTTAGGGATCCTGAGCATCTCGTTATGGTTCCAGCAAACGCGCGAAGGCGACACATCACTCTCCTAGAAAAGATGAGCCTTGCCAGCAAGATCGTCGAGCAATCTCCATACAACAGGATCTCTGGCACAGGCACGCTTGGACTGATAACCTCAGGAGTATCATACAACTACTGCCTTGAAGCGTTGCGTCTTATCGACATCAGTGCCCAAGTATTGAAAGTAGGAACGGTAAACCCGCTTCCTACCGGTTTGATCTCGAAGTTTCTGCAGAGTGTGCGTGAGGTTATTGTCGTTGAGGAGTTGGAGCCGTATCTGGAGGTTCAAGTCAAAGCAATCGCCGATGACACGGCCAAGGATGTCAAGATTCTGGGAAAACTAGGAGGGTTCTTTCCGCGGCACGGAGAGTTCTCCCCGGGAATAGTGGCTGCAGGACTCTCAAAGATCCTCGGGAAGGCTCCTACCTTTAGCTGCGAAATGATAGCAAAGAAGACAGCTCAAGCGGATAGGATGACTCCTCCTAGGCCTCCCATGCTGTGTCCCGGGTGCCCACACATCGCTTCTTTCCATGTGATCAAAGTTGCCGCCGAAGGGAGAGCCATAGTCGCAACAGATATCGGTTGCTACGCGCTTGGCTATCAACCCCCCCTGTCTGTCGGAGATGTCATGATATCTATGGGGGCAAGTGCTGGGATGGCAGCTGGCCTAAGCAAAGTCACAACTGATCCAGTGATCGGCGTAGTAGGAGATTCAACGTTCTTTCACGCGTCACTGCCGGGCCTCGTGAATGCTGCGTACAACAATCACAGATTCGTATACGTAGTACTTGACAATCTGACCACTGCGATGACTGGCCATCAACCTCATCCAGGAACAGGGTTTACAGCCACAGGAAAGGTATCCAAAAGAATAATGATCGAGGATCTGGCGAAGGCCTGTGGAATAGACTATGTCAGAGTTGTAGACCCTTTCCAGTTTGAAAGCGCAGTCTCTACGATGAAGGAAGCGATCCGCCAGACCGGGCCAGCTGTCGTGGTTTTCCGAAGACCTTGCGTAGAGATTGAACCGCACGAAAGAGCTGTGATTGAGCAAAGTGTAGCCTGCCGGTGAAATGTCTGGACAGAAGTGAACACCATGAACCATAAGACCTTCGAGGTCATAGTCTCAGGCGTCGGTGGACAGGGAGTAATACTCGCAACTGAGATCCTCGGCGACGCCGCGTTGAAGGAAGGTCTAGATGTGGTCATAGGCGAGGTACACGGAATGGCACATCGAGGCGGCTCAGTAGTTTCTCACGTTAGATTTGGCTCTGACATGTACTCGCCTACGATAACGGAAGGATCGGCAGACGTGATCATGGGATTTGAACCGATAGAAACCCTCAGAGCGCTCAAGTTCGCCAATCAAGATACAAGGATCATCATGAATTCCAAGCCGATAATCCCTGTGACAGTAACCACTGGCGCATACAAATATCCCACCCTCAAAGAGGTCATAGAGCAATGCCAGACCTTCACGAAGCATGTCACCGTCCTAGACGCATTCAAGATCGCAGAAGAGGCAGGAAGCCCCAAGACGGTGAACATAGTGTTTCTCGGCGCACTAGCAGCGACCGGTCTACTACCTGTCAAAGAGGAAAATCTCATTCAAACAATCAAGAGACACGTTCCTGAGAAATTCTTGAAGGAGAACCTCAACGCTTTCGATGCTGGCAAGAGGGCTGTCGCATCGAAGTAATCTTCAACTTCACAAGATCCCGCCCAACAGGGCACTTGGCTCACGGTTCGACGAGATCTCCCGAACCTCCTTCACGCTGAAAATGCTTCTGCCGGTCTTCGAATCCTTAGCCAGAACTCCCCTCGCGAAAATCTTCAACCCAATCAACCGACTCAAGGTTTCCACTGTTAGCTGGACTCTGGGCGTCTTCCTTTCGACGAGACTTCTGAGGATCCACTTCGTGTCTTGGCTCAACAGAATATTAGATTCAGGGCTTTCAACGACGGCATCAACGCCACCTGACCCATCATCGATCCTGAGAAAGAGAGTTGCAGATAAGTCTAGATCTTGACTTGATTGGCACCGTTCGCAAATCGTTGTATCGTCTTGGGACTCAATCTTCGACCCGCATCTTCTGCAAACAGGCGAAGCGTGAGACGCGCTTGATAACTCCAAGATGATTCCTTGAACAGCCCCTTCGACATTCTCCTTTAGCTCGACGATTTTGCCAACTCTCTGAGAAGTGGGCTCGCTAGACGCTTCGATATATGTCATTGGACCTGATGATAGTTCGACTCCACCTCTGAATCCGAGCCGGGGGTAGACGCCAAGTAGCCTTACCTTGGAGCCTTGCCTCGTCATGGCGACCTGCTTTGCCAGGCCTCTCCAGAATACAACTCTACATTCACCGGATTCATCCCTCAGCTCAACCTCGGAGAGATCGATCATTTCACCAGTCGAAGTTTGAACCTGTCTTAGGGATGGTTGGTTGATGATCGTTCCTTCAACTAGGACTGGCCCCCCAGCGCTTGGTAACTGTGCGATCTTGGTCGGAGTCGGTTGAGAGATCTCGAATTCCAGCTCTGGATTCACTGTAATAGCCCCTGACCTTCCTACACTTATCGAAACTTCGCCCAAACGTTCCCTGCTCGTCGCGTCCTCTATGAGAACCGTTTCTTCTGCCTTCAGATTGAGGTCAGCCTTGTCGTCCCACAGAGATGCTTGGATAATGCCTGAATCGTCTCCGAGGAGGAGTCGCATGACTCTTGTCGTTTCCCCGTTCTTTCTCCTCACTTCCATTGGAGGCTGAACTTTCAGTATTCTCGCCAAGACATCTATGTCTCGCATGTTCGCCTTGATTTGCGAGATCTTGAGCGGTTGTAGCTTAAGATTGACCAGTTCAGTCGGAGTAGACTCAAGAACCTCCAGTTGACTCATGGAGTTTGCGTGAATTTCTGGGCTTCCGTTTATGGAGGTCTTGATCCTTCCTCCGGATATTCGAACTGCTCTTCCCACCTTCAAATCATGTAACTCGTCTACCTTCTCGTTCCAAGCAACCAGTGTTATTCTTCCGGTTCTATCCATGATTCTCGTTCGGAGGACTCTTCCCAACCCATCGGCCCTTCTGAATTCTGCAATCCTAGGTGGGGTCTTCACGATGCCTACGAGGTCGATCTCTCCCACGATTTTCGGGGCATCTGCAATACTGGCGAACTGACCTGTAATTTGCTGGCTTGCTTCGGAGGTGTCTTGCGCGAGTTGAACTTCGCCCCTGTCACCTATCATTAGTTCAATGTTGCCGCCCAGACCTTCACGTGTGTACCCATGTAGTATCGACACAGTTCTGCCGTGCAGCTGCTGATTCGCCAACCCCTCAGCTTGTTGATCCCAAGCCACACAGTTCACTTCGCCTGTAGGATCTGCCAGAATGAATCTCAGAGCCTTGCCAGAGCTACCATCCTTGCGTGTGAATCCTTGAAGTGTTGAGACTGTCACGATTCTACCTGTAACTGTCACGTCGCTTAAGCCGCTTACCATATCTTTGATTCTGACCTCAGCCAGACTGCCTCTCTCGATCTCTATGCTGAGGTCTTGGGCGACGAGCATCGCTGCGCCCTGTTCAGAGAGAAAACCTCCCGATTCGGTCTTCTTCTTCTCGATAAGATCCATCACCATATCCTTTGAGAGATCCTTACGTCGCACCAAGATCGTGTGAATGACATCTTCAGACAAGTGGCGTTCTCCTCATGGGGGTCTCATGAGTGGCGCGAGTACGCTTTATGGATCGGAGTCGCTTTCTGACGGTCAGAATCAATACAGTGATCGTACCTACGAGGCCGATTGCTGCATACATAGACCATGGAGAACTAGGTTCCTCCTCACCTAATGACGGTCCCAAGAATACATCGTCGAAGAATGTTTCGAGTTGAAGAAGGTTTTTGGGGAGAGCGTACACAAGCCCGTTATAGATTCCGAAGGAGACCATCGTTATCGTGTCTTCTCTCGGAAACTTCGCTTCGTTGATCCAGAGCTTTCCTAGGTCCACTCTGATCCTGAACCAAGCGTCGTATTTCTCTACTCTTGTCTGGAAGCGATATTCGTTCGCCTTTGGCTTAGGTAAATCGTCCGACCAGATTCCGACATCAAGGTATCTGCCCCCGGAACTGACTACGAAGCACTTTATGTACCCGTAGAAGGGAAGTTCGTGACGCTTCACGCAAAGCCAAAAGGACAATTCTAGGTTCGAACTCATCGATATGGAGACACCTTGGGATACCATAGCGTATCCGTCTCCACCGATGGTTGTCGCTTTGGTGTATGCAGAGTAGTTTCCACTGTGGGCTTGGGTTGGGCTCCTTGGATCTGCGACATCATTGACATCGGCAGTATGCGCTTTCCACGTACCGACCTCTTCGAAGCTTGGATTCCTCAACAGGTTTATTGGCTCGGCTGATTGGGCGCGATAGCAGCTTGCATATATCGCTGCTGAAAGAATGAGCATCACTGAAATGATTTGTCTAGTCGCGGCTATCACTTGACCTTTTCTCCAGGTATCTGTGACTGTCGTTCCTTTGGTTTCGTTTCGTGTCTACATTCTCGGCCACTTCATTATGAGCCTTCCTCAATGGTCTCTGTAGGACATCAGAGCGAGAACTTGAATCCCAAGTCTGCATTAGATCTATGATACTTCAGTCCCAGAACATGCGGGTTCTAGCATACTCTCTTTCCGCTTTGAGTATCTCCGTGTAGAATTCTTCTTCAGTTCTACAGAAACGTCTCAGGATGCGGATCGCTGTAGCCGGACCCACGCCTCTTCCACTCATCGCAATTACTGCTCGCTTTCCCGAAGTTTGAACTAGGCTGGCGCTAGTCCAACCTCTCTGCCATTCCCGTTCTTCTTCAGGGGACAGCGGTTTTCGCTGCGATTTCTTCTTTGCGACCTTGATCAGGTTCTCATCGCGTGGATATGTTGCTGCGATCAACGTCGATTTGCATACGGGGCAGCGAATAGTTTCTTGGAGAGTCCGAACTGTTCGAAGCCCCTCCCAGTCTGCCTTATAGAAACAGACAAGCCTCACCGTTTCGGATTGTAGCCGCTCCTTGACGATTTCAGCAAGGGCCTTCGCAGGGACCGCAGGACGGAGAAGGTCGTGAGGGATCACCTTGTCCACTATAGGCATAGCCAGCGGGGAACAACTGGTCCCTTTCTGTTCAATCGCTTCGATCGAGATTTCTCCTTGACCGATCTTCCGTAGAAGTAGCTTTGATTGGTCTAGGTCGAGTTTCTCTAGGAGGATTTCTCGGCGTGCCTCCTTGTTTATCGGTGTGTTTCTATATGCTGAAACTAGGAATTTCGCTCGATTCGATTTGTAGTCTGCCTTTCTTTCGACTGCGCCAAATCGTCGAGCTACGTGCCAATGTCTCCAAGCAAAGAGCTCCGTTTCTTCCATTGAACCTAGAACTACTTTCTCAAGATCCTCAGGCTTCAGATCTCTGATTTCATTGGCGACTAGGTTGGCATAGATCTTGATCGGGACGATAAGTCCGACTCTGTAGGGGTCGGTCTGCGTTGCAACATTGATCCCGTACTTCGAGGCAAGGAGCGGTGCCAAAGCTGCGGCTAGGGTTGCGTTGACAAGGTTGCCGAAGCAGGCATGTATTACTACGCAGTTCTCAAACTTCTCGACAACTACCTTACTTTCAGTTGGGAGTTCGTATTCACCCACGTGCTCTCTGAGAGTGTCGGCGACTCGCTCCATTGCCTCTGAGTTGATTGAAAGTTCAGAGGCCATTTCGTCAAAGCGAGATGGTGGGGAGGCATCCTGAGCAATTCTTCTTCTAAGAGCGCCTACTCGCTCCGATACGGCGTAATCGACCGGTATGATCTCTCCCTCCCAGCTCGGGATAGCCGTCAGGCTGGGTGGAACGGGCTCGACCTCGACCGAGAGCTTCACCTCGTCAACTGCAACAACTCTCCAAGCTTGGCCATGCATGATGAATTCTACGCCCGCCTTGCAGCTTCGGGCCACGAACTCCTGATCCAGGGTCCCAATCTTGCGTCTTCTTATGAAGTCGAAGACGGTGAACCGTTTGACATCAGGTATCATTGAGAGGTTCTCGTAGTAGTAGTGGAAGGCTTTCGGGAACCTCACTTGGACGATTTCCTCTCTCTGCATCAAAATGCGTAGATCAACAAGTTGCTTGAGAGTGGCCATGAAGTCTTCAAGTTCTAGGGCTTTGTATGGGTATGCTCTTGTAATAGTCTCTAGGATTTTTCCTGCTTTGCATCTTCCTTGATCTAGGAGTACTCCCACTATCTGATGTGCGAGGACATCTAGGGCGTTCTCGTGAATCTTGACTCTCTCAAGTCGTTCCTGCCTTGAGTAACTGATGATCACGGATGATTCTAAGATGTCATCAGCCCAGCCTGAAATTATGACGCCTTTTGGGACGCCCCTGATCCTATGTCCACTTCTTCCCACTCTCTGGATCAGCCGGGTGGCTTCTCTCGGCGACATATATTGGATGATGAAATCGACGGAGCCGATGTCGATCCCAAGCTCTAATGATGATGTGCATATGACCGCTTTGATAGCCCCTGACTGGAATTCCCTCTCCGCTTCTTCTCTTACCTCTCTGGACAATGAGCCGTGATGAACCTTGATGGGCAAGGCTTCGTAGAGAGCACGTATCTGTGATCCCAGAGCCTCCGCATGTTCGCGGGTATTAGTGAACACGAGCGTTGACTTGTGCCGTGATATCAGTTCGCATATTCTTCTGACTCTTGCCACTGTTGGAGCCGGAATCCCGAGCCTTTCTGAGTCCTTGTAATCGTTCTCGCTCGGTTTGACGTACTCTACTTCGGCTTCGAACCTTCGTGCTTCTTCAGATCTGACTATCTCGACGACCCTATTTTCTCCGACTAGAAATTGTCCAACCTTGAGGTCTTCCCCTATCGTTGCCGAGAGGCCGATCCTCTGAAAATCGCCCTCGGTTAGGTTTCGTAGCCTTTCCAAAGCTACGGATAGCTGAGCTCCTCGCTTATCTGTTGCCAGTTCGTGTATCTCGTCAACCACTACCCACCTCACGCCTCTCAAGTGTTCTCTCATCCTCTTTCCTGGAAGAATCGCCTGAAGGGTCTCAGGTGTTGTGATCAACATGTCTGGAGGAAACTTTGCCTGTAGCGATCTCATGTGGGTAGGAGTATCTCCATGCCTGACCTGCACCTTAATGTCAAGCTGTTTGCCATTCTCCGCAAGCCTTCTCATAATATCGCGATTGAGGGCTCGCAACGGAGTGAGATATAGTATGGAGATCCCTTTCGTCGGTTCTCTTTCTCTCCTTCTCAGAAATAGCTCGAAGATAGGCATGACCGCTGCATAGGTCTTACCTGTTCCTGTTGGTGCGATTATCAAGACGTTTTTTCCTTGAAGAATATCGGGAATAGCGAGATCTTGGATGGCGCTCGGCTCGGCAATGGCTTCCCGATCGAGAAGCTTCTGCAAGTCAGGACGCAGAAGTGAAAAGACGCTCAACTCTCACGCTACTCCTTTCAGCCAGATGCCTCCGCTCTGTGTCCCCAGCATTTTGAAGTGCCGTCGTTTAGCGACGGCTCCCCCCCTCCCCTAGGAAAATCCTGAGATCACTCCTTGATCATGTACTCCCGAGGTGTCAGAAGTGTTCGTCTTCGCATCGGAGCGCCTTCAAGGGCAGACAAAGCGAGTTCATAGAAAGGTTTCCTAGGCGGTATCGCTCCTCGTCATGTCTTAAGTGACCTATGCGGGTCTCGTCCTCTCATACGCCACGTAAACGAATATCAGCAGTAGAGCGATGAAGGACAGTATCTGAATCCCTAGCATGAGTATACCGTAGAGCTCGTCAAGCGACATGGTCGAAGCTCCTTGTATCGCACGGTCTAATGCCGGATAGGGTTTAAAAACGTGTGCTCAGTCGGCTCTGTTCGGTTTGTGGCTGTTCGACTCGGCTGTTCTCCACCGGCGGGTTTGGCAGTCTTAAATTGATGGAGTCTATTCGCCGATAACCTCGGCAATGTATTCTGAGCCGAGCTTGTCGCTAGGTCTGACTTTCTTCGTAAAGGATACACTTTGCCTGAAATGGCTGTTGATTTCAGCAGTATGCAGTTCCATCTGCTCTCTGAAAAGTGGATCCGAGCCAAGCAATACGATATGAAACACTAGCCAGATCCCTTTCGTAGTCATCAATCCTCTTCCTCTGATCGAGAGGCTGCTGCTGTTGTAACCCTCCGTAGGGGCAGGGATTTATGTCTCAGACGTTCTCATAGAATCTCAGAGATCGCCACGCTAGTCTATCATATATTCTCCCACGAATTCAAAGCTGGCTCAAGTCGGCCAAACCGGGTCAATATACGCCCCTTCTCCCAAACATCTAATAGAACTAACCGCAATCAACCAACACCAGCAGCAATGCCAACTACCGAGGCACTTTGCCATTGGCTACAGAAGATCAACTCCAGGCAATTCGAGCCATCCTCGAAAGAGAGATTGCCTGCCACTACCTCGAACTAGTAAACCGTGCATACGCAGAATACGGCATCTCCTCCTCTCAAACAAAATCTGCATGCACCATACTGACGGCAACAAACATAGTCGAATCACGAGTCTCTCAAGTGAGAAGTCAGAATCCAAGAGAAATCTCGTTCATCTATCTCAGAAAACAACCACAGAATGAAGTGAACAGCATCATAGAGAGCAAAGGTCAGCTGATGGCAAAGCACTACGACCTATCTGAAGAAATCGGCCATCACGGAGAGAAGATTGTGGTAAAGGCTTGCGAAAACCTCGGATACAGCGAGATTGAGAGAAGAAAAGAGAAGCATGGCCAAGCGGACATCGGCATCGCGAAACACGACATAGATGTCTGGGCCAAACATCCAACCGGCGGATATTACCAAAACATCGAAGTCAAAAACCGAAGAGATCCACTCAAAGAGCCAGAACTCTCATCCATTGTCAGGACTACATCCATTGCCAGAGATCGCTGGAATCTCGAAATCAAACCTGCGGCCGTGACTGTATTTGCTCATACAACCACAAGACACACCGCCGGTGTTCTGAGAGTACCAATTGCATTCTCAGACGGCATCTACGTACCAGAGGAGCATCGCGACCTGTACGAGGCCCTGAACCGCCAGCTGGCACTCAATGTGATAATCTCGAACGAACCAACAGACTTGCTTAGAGACAGAATGGAGAGACACGTAATGAACTACCAATACTAACATCCTCGATTGAGTCTCTCCAAGTAGATGACTTCCAGCCTAGCCAGATCCCTTTTTCAGTTTTCTTTGGTCTTGACTTTCCCTGTGTAGATCTTCTCAAGGTCTACGATTTTCTGCTCCAAATCCTTCATTCTCAGTTGTTGGTCAGTCCAGTCTTCAGGCGTGGAAATACTCAGGTACGGTTCAACCTTCCGGTAGGCTTCTGCGAAGTCTTCCGGATGCAACTCATGCTGATGATTATACATGTATTCTACGCCTTTGTCGTGGCCCATCCAGAATTCGCTAATCATTGGGTGGCCCCCTGCGTGAGCGCACTCTGCCTTGAACAGGCGTCTCAAGGCGTGAGGATGGAAGTCGCAGCGCCATTTCCTTTCGCCGCTTCTTGTGGCTAGACCTTTGGCAACTACGGCTCTAACGATCTGTCTTTCCACATAGACCTACGGCTCGGACAGAACCGAGGGAAGTCACTGATCCAGCAAAGCGCAAAGGCACGACCCGCCGACACCTAACAAAAAACCTAAACCAGCCGATTGGCGAACAGAGCCGCTCAGTCAACTTGGGGCATGTGCCCTGCTAGGGTTCTTCCTCTACGTGCCATCTTTCCGTAATTCTGTTGTAGGCGGAGTCGGGAAGCTCCTCGAACACATAGGTTCCAAGCGCGTCGGCAAGTCGCTGCGCGATAATATGGTAGCACAGCTGCCTCCTGTGATCGATCACTCTGAAGTAGTAGTCGTCGCAGCTGCAAAAGTTCGAGTCCGGGATTATTTGATACTCGGCCTTCCTGCCCTTTACAGCCCATACGACGCGTCCACTGGGGGAGAACAGGTACTTCTTGACCCTCTTCTTCTCAATAAGGTTCAAGGCATTCTTGAATCTACTGGCGAAATGAGCCAGTAACTTGGCTCTCAGTTTGCTGTCAATCTCCTTGGAGAGCCTTATCTCGGAACAGATCTTGTCAACGGCTCGGAGCTCCTTCTTCTCCGCTGTTTCCAATTCGAGAGCTTCCTGTTGCTCAATGCGCCTTAGGCTGCACTAATCTCTTTTCCATGATTACAAGCAATCAACGGTTATTAGCGGAGAACTAGATTACCATGGAGAGTTGATCTGACTTCGACAGCTAGTCACCTGAGACCTGTGGAGCCATATCCGGCACTTCTTCTTGAGAACATGTCAGAGAGGGTGCTAGTGGTTGCGGATCTGCATATAGGGTGGGAGGTCTCTCTCGCCCAGAAAGGGATACATGTCCCATCGCAGACTCCGAAGCTTCTCGAGAAGATGATCCAGCTTATCAAGGCGACCAACCCCTCATCGATAATCTTCCTTGGCGATGTCAAACATGCAGTGAGAAGAGTTGAGCTTGAAGAGTGGAGGGATGTTCCGGAATTCTTCGAGAAGATCGGTGAGATGGTTCGAGATATTCAAGTTATATCGGGCAACCATGATGGAAACCTAGAGGCTCTAACCACGCCCAACGTTAAGATTCACCCATCAAGTGGAATTACTCTCTGGAAGAAGATCGCGCTCCTTCACGGCCACGCCTGGCCCAAAGCCGACCTGCTTGGATGCGAAACCATGGTTATGGCCCACCTCCATCCCGTAGTCACGTTCACAGACGAACTTGGATTTCGAATGGTGAGACAGGTTTGGGTGAAGGCTCGATCAAAGAGCCGTAAACTTGTAGCCTCCTTGCTCAGGCATATGAAGGTCAAACCTCGGAAAAGGGTCGAAGAACAAGCGAAGGAGCTGTTTGGCATTGATCTCGTCGACCAACAATGCGTAGTGATGCCTTCGTTCAATGAGAACTTGGGAGGCAGATCAGTCAATAGAAGACGGGAGCAGGGAAGAAGAGGCGGAACCCTGATAGGTCCAGTGTTGCGATCCTCGGCCGTTGACTTCGAGAATGCGGAACTCCATCTGCTCGACGGAACGTATCTCGGGACCGTAAGGCACTTGCAGTCGCTGGGCTAACCTATAAGATAGACATAGTGAAGACCAATTCTCTCCTAGGAGGCGAAAAGCGTGAACGTCGTGGCAGTACCGGGTGAAATGAAGGATCACAAGGTGCTCGTCTATGCCTTGAGCACATGCGTTTGGTGTAAACGCACCAAGGAGTTCCTGAAAGATCGGAAGGTTCACTATGAGTATGTGGATGTTGACCTGGCAAGCCCAGAAGACAGGAAGAGGATCGAGGATGATCTTCGAAGGTTGAACTGCTACTCCTATCCCGCAGTTCTAATCGACGACAGAAGGCTGATCGTGGGGTTCAAGTTAAATGACTTGAAGGAGGCGCTTGAACTTCGATAACCTTGGAGTCCGTTCGGAGAAGGGCTGAGTCAGATGCAAGAAGCCGCGGGTACTATCTGAATCCAGAAGAGAGTTTTCTAAAGGACCTGATTGAAGGCCTCAAGAAGAACGAAGAGAGATACGGCTATCCTTCATGCCCCTGCCGACTGGCCTCCGGAAACTTCGAGTTTGATAAGGACATCATTTGCCCTTGCGACTATCGGGACCCAGATGTGGAAGAGTTCGGAACTTGCTACTGCGGCCTCTACGTGAGGAAAGATGCGTTCGAAGGCAAGACGCCTCTCGGGTCGATCCCGGAGAGGAGGCCTCAAGAGAAGCAGATGAGGGCATATGCAATGCCAGAGGAAACCCCTTCATCTGTGCCAAGTTCAACCGCCGGCATCACGGCGGAACCTGTGAAAGGCGAGTTGAAGCTATGGTACTGTAAGCAATGTGGCTACGTTGTCTTTCGAGAGAAGCCTCCATACATTTGCCCCATATGCAAGGCGAAAAGGGAATTCTTTGCTGAGATCAGGGTAGGAACCTATGCGCTTGGCTAGGCTTACGCGAAAACACAGGCTTCACGTGCACATTCCCGGAAGTCATCAATGGGGCGGGTTTTGGCTTGGGAACCATTTTCGGTAGCATGAGAGAGGGTTTGGGAGATTCTTCTCCCGACATAATCGTCGTATAGAAAGCAGTATTTCGTATGTGATCACCATGTGCGCCATTTGACTAACTACAACTCAAACTACGGCGTACCTCGTCGCGTTTCTCCTTGAATTCCGTTATGGAGCAGATCGTTTTTCTTAACAGAATCTCAGAATGGCGCGGAATGATGTAGTCTTTCAGTTGGCCGACGACTCGGTAGCCCAGTCTTCTATAGAGTTTCTGTGCGTCCTTGTTGAAGGAGGACACGCATATGAAGACATTCGGGGCCTCACTGAAAATCCGTTTCTCCGCAAAAGCCATCAATTGTCTACCAATACCTTTGCCTCTCCATTCCCCCGCAACACAGATCGACTGGACATAGCCAATAAGAGCCCCATGCATAACAAGAACAATGAATCCCACAATCTCGCCATTGAAGACGGCTAGGTAGACTTCCCGTGAGGGATCAGATATTAGCTTGAGTGAAGCATCAAAGTTCCGCCGTAGAGTCAACCAAGGCTCTGAACTTGCCATCATCCTGGCGCATGTTTCTGCTTCGGTTCTGTTCTGTTCTGCAGTTTCCTGATCTCTGGTCTTACGCCTTTGCTGACCATCCCCGTCTTCTCCCGATAATAGCCCCTGAACTGATGTAACGATATCTGGCAGATCCACAATAATCTATTGTGGCTTCGGAAACACTAATCATGGCAGAATAGAGAAGAAGGGATCTGAGGAATTCTTTCCCCGGCGAGGGAATTAGAATTGTGTGTATTATCCTTTGGTGCACACACACAAATTTACTAGCTACGACGAACGACGACTCGCACCAAGAAATGCACGCCGAGGCCGCTAGCGCGCTGCTACAGGGGGGTCATGGAAAATTGTGAACCACACCTTGTTGCATCTCTTTCATGATTCTTAGTACG
>Ga0315306_10000875_pt1 | contig 14543 bp, 14 predicted proteins | sample TDP1_MG_FD_203803 | JGI IMG/M metagenome (GOLD analysis project Ga0315306, IMG submission 203803) | Freshwater sediment microbial communities from Lake Towuti, South Sulawesi, Indonesia - TDP1 | ecosystem: Environmental > Aquatic > Freshwater > Lake > Sediment | place: Indonesia: South Sulawesi... | reverse complement strand
TCTTTTCTTCTTTGGACATGTTGGCCTTGATCAATTTCTCCATTTCAACAAAACCTATGATTTCTGAGAAGTCCACTCGATCAGGAGATAGAGGCTTGTCGCTTATTCCCATGGCTTCTGAGAAGTCTTGGAAAAAGTTTTTGATGAAGATGGGGTCTTTCACATAGTCCGTTCCCAGCTTCTTGACCCACGCGACAGCCATCTCCTCTTGATGCGGTGTGAGAGCTGTTGTTTCGCCTCTGATTTTGATGTGGAAGCCCTTAGCTTCGTAGCGTTTGGGTATGAGAACGCCTGAATGGATAAGCTGCTTCATCTGCTACTTGACCTATGTCGTCGTTTTGTCTCCTTTAGTTTTCAAGAGAGAAGTGATGCTGTCATAATAATCTTACGTTCTGGAAATCAGCAAGAAGAAAACCCTTTATAATAAAAGCTAGAGTTTTCGGTTGTCTAGCTCATCTGCTCAACATGAGGTATTCGGGGATGAATGGTCAATTGATGGAAGTGGAGTTGAAGAAGATTCGTCCAAACCGCCTCAACCCAAGGCTTGAGATCAACATTATACGGTTGAATGATTTGGCTGACAGTATCAAGCATGTTGGATTGCTTGAACCCTTGATTGTTCGTCCTGCGGGCGATGGATATGAGGTTGTTGTGGGCGAGCGGCGGTATCGTGCCTCACAGCAAGTCGGCTTAAAGACCGTGCCAGTTGTTGTTAGGCAGTATACGGACGAAGAAGTTATTGAACTGAATTTGGTTGAGAACATCCAGAGAGAGGATTTGAGCGCTGTTGAAAAAGGCAACTGCTGCAAACTCTTGTTGGAGAAGTATCCGCAGAAATTCAGTAACATTCAAGCGTTAGCCAAGCGGCTTGGATTGTCTGCTGCCACAGTCAAGACTTGGCTGCAGTTGACTAAAGCACCCGGGGAAATCCAGAAGATGGTTGCTCCCGCGCAGGTGGAGAGGAGAGGCACGCCTGAGGGCAAGATAGACTACACTACGGCTAGAACGATCATGCGGCGAATACCTGAACAGGAAAGGCAAGTTGAATTGGGGCAGAGGCTTGCCAGCGAGGGAATGTCCCAGAAGCTTGCCAGAAGAGTGATTGAGGAAGCCGCTAGAGCACCCGACAGACGAGTGGAAGAGATTTTAGCCGAGATCAAGGCTGAACCGTCAGAGTTTTTCTTCCAACCCAACGAGATGGAACCCATCATGAAGGGAGCGAAGACTCAGGTTGTTAGTCGCAGTGCACCGGATCCTAAGATAAAGACTGGCGCAACAGTCTACGCCAGCGTGTATATACCCCACTTCGCTGATCTCCGTGTTGTTTCTGTTGAAAGAAAACGATTACGATTCTTCGATGCAGAAGACGCTAAGAAGGAAGGATATTCAAGCCTTTCAGAGTTCAAGCTTGCTTGGAAGAAACAGCACGGAGAATGGAACGAAGACGAGCTGGTACACATCATTCATTTCGAGAAGATTGCATGAGCGAAAATGGCATGGTGAACACGGTCTTGGGAGACTATCGCAGAGGTTGTTGCCTCAGAGCCTTTCGTAATAACAACTTCTAATCGAGCCTGCGGGCAGTGTCGGTTCCCTATTGGGTTTTTTTGGCGAATCTGAAAAAGACTCTTCCGTCTGGCAGTTCAACTAGTTTGAGGTGTAGTTTGTCGCCTATTGTCAGTTGGTCATATTTGGCGTTGTCTATGCGACTTGATATGGTCAAGCCGGCGATTTTCACCAGGCCTACGCAGAAAGGGGCGTCTTGAACATAGCCGAGGGGCGCTCCAATTCGCACTTCCGTGAATGCGTAGAGTTCGCCCTCTGTTCCCAGGTCAATCCATTCGAACTTGTTTGAGAAGCAGTTGGGACAAACGATTCTCGGAGGCCATAGAAGCTGACTACATTTCTTACATTTGGTAGTGGTTAAATGCCCTTGCTTCAAGTTTTGGAAGAACTGGCTGATTTCGGTTGTTTTGGCGTCTTCAAGTGGATAGAAGTCAAGCATGAATGGTAGCTTTACAGTTTCAGGTCGATTCACTTTGTCGAATTGTGCTTGGTCCACTTTTATGTCACCTTGTTGAACTCGAGTAGACAAGAATGCTATGTACGTTGGCTGGTCCGCTCAGGTTATGTGTAATGGCTACGTCAGCGTCTGGCACGTGTCTTCCTTTGGGCACTTCTCCTCTGAACTGCTGCATGACATCGATGGCTTGTAGGATGGCTGTGGCTCCAAGCGGATGTCCGCATCCGAGTAGGCCGCCTCTTGGGTTGACCGCTATTTTTCCGCCTATGTAGCTTTGTCCTTCTTCGATGAATTTACCACCTTTGCCTTTTTCACACCAGCCCATTGCCTCGTACTCCATAATTTCGCTTATCGTGAAGCAGTCGTGCAGTTCAGCGATGTCAACGTCTTCGAGATTTATGCCCGCGCTTTGAAATGCTTCTTCAGCAGCGATCTTAAGGGGGATCCATTCGGTTAGGCTTGCTAAATTGTTCACGTTGTTTCCTATGCTGGCTTGTCCGCTGCCAATTAGGTACATTGGAGTGTCCGTGTATTTCTTCGCGTCTTCAGCTGACACTAGGACAACGCCTGCTGCACCATCGGTTATGCCGCTGCAGTCAAGCAGTTTTAATGGCGGCGCCACCACTAGAGACTTCAACACGTCTTCCACGGTTACTTCCTTAGGAAACTGTGCCAACGGGTTCAGCGCAGAGTATTTGTGATTTTTGACGCAGACCTGAGCCATCTGCTCTTCGGTTGTGCCAAACTCGTGTATGTGCCTTTGAGCTGTCATAGCGAAGAAAGGCGGCGCCGACAAAGCATTAACGCCGTCCCATTCGCGGTCAAGAACGCAGCTCATGTTTGTCTGAGCCTCAGCCATGTCAGGCATGTACATTTTCTCGGCGCCAAAAGCTACGGCTACGTCAGACAAGCCTGTGGCGATGCAAGCCCAAGCGTAACGGATTGCGGCTTGACCAGAAGCACACATGAGTTCAGTTCGAGCAAGCACTTTTCTTGGCTGGATGCCCAAGCCCTCGGCAACCATTGGAGCCACGTGGGATAGAAAGGCGAATCGTCCAGGGTCAGCGGCTCCTACGAAGAGGCTGTCCACATCTTTAGGCGACAGGTTTGGGATGCTTTCAAACATGGCCTTTCCTGCTTCCTGAACTAGGTCGCGCCATGTTGCCTCACGTTTGCCGCAGCGTGTTGCTCCACCGCCCGCAATTGCTACCTTGCGCAAATATTGACACCTAGCCGGATTTGTGTAATGTCAGCTTTAGACCTTGAGAACTAGTGATAGTGCAACATAGCCTATATTAACTATGATACTCGGTCCGAATGGATGTTTGCTATATTGAGAGGGCGTAGCAAGCTTCGTCGTAGTATTCTCTGTCTCGTTTGACGCGTTTTGTTCTGGTGCCCTCAAACGTAAACCCAGTTTTTTGGAGTAATCGTTTCATGGGTTCGTTGTGGGATAGAATGTCTGCTTCGAGCCGTTCGAATCTTCGAGTTTTAGCTAAATCTACACGTGACCTTAAGAGTTCTGCGCCGATTCCCTTCTTCTGGAAATCGGGTGAACTGCGATGCCAATTTCACCGACGTGTGACATCTCGCCTATTTCTCCCTCTAACCTGTGGATTCCAGCAAATCCGACGACTCGACCATTTAGTTTTTGCTACTAGGAACTCGTCGCCTGTAACACGGCTCAGCGATTTTTTGAAGCCTGCAAATGCTCTTTCCACGTCGCCGCCGAAAGCGGGTATGTCCCACTTGCTTATCTCGGGGTGCTCTTCTATCTCTGCTACCCCTCGAATGTCGTTGTCTGTTAGCTTCTGTTTTCGTGTATTGATTATTTCCAGTGTCATCTGGTTTTTTCACTTAGTTACGGAATCTGTTCCATGTGATTATGGTTAAGCCTTCGAACAATTGGAAGTCGGCGTGCAGGTTTCAATGTGCCGTGTCGCTGGGTTATTTTCCTTTGTACTGTGGCTTCCTCTTCTCCAAGAAGGCTGTGACTCCTTCGTTGAAATCCTCTGTTGACGCGACTAGCCCAAAGGCTTCTGCTTCTTGCTTTAAACCAGCTTCAGGATGTGTCTCAGTGCTGTCGTTTACAAGTGCTTTGCAGTATTTGAGAGCGATTGGTGGTTTTCCAGCCATTTCGACGGCTAATTCTTTGACCTTAGCTTGTAGCTGGTCTGCGGGCACGACCATGTTAACTAAGCCATGGTGTTCAGCGGTTTTTGCGTCGATGCGTTTGCCTGTGAAAATCATTTCTTTGGCTATGCCCTTGCCGACAAGTCTGGGCAACCGTTGTGTTCCACCCCAGCCAGGTATGAGACCCACGTTTATTTCAGGCTGACCGATTTGAGCGTTTTCGGAGGCAACTCGAATGTCACATGCCATGGCTAGTTCGATGCCGCCGCCAAGCGCGTAACCGTTTATGGCTGCGATAACGGGTTTGCCACAGGCTTCGATTCGCGTTGTGAGACCTTGCCCAGCCCTTGAGATTTCTGCTCCTTTCACTGGGCTGGTGCCCTTCATCATTCTTAGGTCTGCGCCCGCGCAGAAGGCTCGGTCTCCTGCGCCTGTGATAACTATAACTCGTATGTTTTCGTCTCTTTCGGCGTCCTCAATCTTGGCTGAGATTTCTGTTATGGTTTCTTGGTTGAGCGCGTTTAATGCGTCTGGGCGGTTTATTGTGATTGTGGCTATGCCCTCAGCCTTCTCGTAGAGTGTGTTCTTGAATTCTATCATGTTGATCGCCTTCGTGTTACTTTCTCCAGTCGTAAAAGCCTTTTCCAGTTTTTCTGCCTAAAAGTCCCGCTCTTACCATCTGCCTTAAGAGTGGGCTGGCTTGATACTTCGGGTCGAGCTCTTTTACCATGACTTCTGTTATTGCCAAGGTTGTGTCCAGCCCGACGTAGTCTAGGAGAGTTAAGGGTCCCATCGGCCAGTTGAGGCCAAGCTTGATTGCCTTGTCTATGTCTTCGGGCGTGGCTACGTCTTCGTTGACTAGGTTAACTGCTTCGTTTAGGGCTGGGATGAGTATGCGGTTGACTACGAAGCCTGCCACATCTTTCTTAACTACGACTGGTTCTTTGCCCATCTGTTTCGTAACTTCGACGATGTTGTTTAGGGTTTCATCGCTTGTCTTGGCGCCTCGGACGATTTCAATTAGTTTCATGAGTTGAGGCGGGTTGAAGAAGTGCATGCCTGCGAATCTTTCAGGTCTCTTTGTGGCTGAGGCTAGTTCGCTTATGCTGATTGACGATGTGTTTGAAGCTATTATGGCGTCGGGCTTGGCAAGTGAGTCGGCTTCAGCTAGTACTTTCTTTTTGAGGTCGGGGTTTTCGGTTACAGCTTCAATTACTAGGTCAGCGTTTGACAGAGCTTCTTTCAAGTCAAGTGTGGGGTGGATTCGGCTGAGCACTTCGTTCATCTGAGTTTCGGTTATTTCTCCTTTCTTAACGAAGCGTTGTAGGCTGTCGTTTATCATTTTCATGCCGTTGTCGATGAATTCTTGTTTGATGTCGCGCATGTACACTTCGTATTTGGCTGTTTGAGCTGCAACTTGGGTGATGCCGTGTCCCATGAGTCCGGCGCCTAAAACTGCTACAGTCTTGATTTCCATGATTTTGAGTCCCCTAGATGAGAGCTTAGTGTTAAGCTTGCGAACCGCATATATAATTTCCGACAATCGGTTTGGCGTTTACTTCTCGAGTTCGTGGATGAGAGCTGCAACTATGAATAGCGCTGGAATAATCATTGCCAGTGTTACGTAGAATGGCAGCTGCGGGAAAAATGTGATGTATAGGTAATTGCCCAGCAGCATTCCAAGTCCGTTGAATATGTAGCCCACGAAGTTTCTGAATCCAACAACTTTACCTCTGTTTGCAGGGTCGATCAAATCTGTTGACAGCGCCATTGCCGAAGACATAACTAATAGTTGCCCTATTGCGAACATTGACATTGCGATCATGACGATAATGAGGTTGCCCACTGAGAAAATCAGAGTTGCCGAGGCAAAGACTACGAGACCTAGAGCCATTGGGATTTTCCTGCCGATTTTGTCCACCATTTTGCCTATTGGAATTGACATAACTATCATACTTAGCAGCAGCGGTATGAAGGTGAGCCACCATTGCTCCTCTGGAATACCTAGCACTTCTCTTGCGTAGATGGCGTTCATGACACCGGTCATTGACATGCCGAACATGACCAGTGTTTGCACTATGAACAGCCAGAACACTGTTGGTGGCAGGACTTTCCACACGTGGAGGCTTTCTTTCACCGCTTTGGGATAAGACGAGATGAAGTATCTGACTTTGATCGGCTCAGGGTCTCCGTTTGCCACTGTCTCTTTAAGTCTCAGTCGCCAGATTGCTGCGATCAAGTAGAGAACTGTAACGAGCACGTAGATGATTCTCATGCTGTCGACCAAACCGAACTGAATAAGCAACAAACCTGCGACTATTGGTCCAGGCGTGTTGAAAGTTCCGTGAATCAGCATTATTAAAGAAGAGCCCATGCCTCTCCTCTCAGCAGGCAGCGAGTCTTGAACCATGGCGAACAAGGCAGGCTGATAAATCAGGCAGAGGCTGTGCACAATCGTGCCTACCAGGATGAAGTGCCACGTTGGCGCGAATACGAAGAAAAGGTTGGATAGCGCCATTATGAACGTCATGGTTGTTATGAGCCAGCGTCTGCCGTACTTGTCAGCTAGGTAGCCGCCTGGGAAGGCTACTACTGCCATGGCAACCCAGTTGGCTAAGCCGATGACGCCTAATGCTAAGCCCGTTCCTTGAAGCGCGGTGACGTAGTATTGAAAGTTGGGCACGGGCATTTCCATGGCTAGGTCCATTATCATCCAGCTTACGACGAGGACTTGATAGTTGCCTGTGATGAAGGAGAATTCTTGTCTTAGGATGCTGCCTAGTCCCATCTTTCCTTTCTCACGCTTTGGGGCACGAACAGAGGGGTCTTGGATATAAGGTTTGACTTCGTTGTGGTTCAGGTGACTATTGCGAGAAGCTTTTAAATGCCGCTTGAAAGATTGCAGATGAAAAGGACATTGCGAAAGCTGGAAGGGAGCATCGAGACGCATGGCTTGGTTGAATCTGGGTCAGGTTCTTCGTGTGCACGCTAAGAATTATCCAAGTAAGGTTGCTTTGAAGGATTGGCGTGGTAAGGCTTTGACTTATCCTGAGTTGGAGTCAAGGACGAATCGCCTGGCTAATGGTTTGTTGAAGATGGGTCTGCGCAAGGGTGACCGTGTGGCTGTCATGCTTTACAATTGTGTTGAATTTGTGGAGATTGACTGTGCTTTTGCTAAGGCTGGACTGGTTGTTGTGCCTGTTAGCTGGCGTTATGTTCCGAAAGAAGTGGCTTATGTCGTGGATAATTCTGATGCGAAGGCAGTGATTGCTGGCGAAGACTTCATTGACTGCATTGAGAGTATTCGTGAAACGTTTACGCAGAGGCATGCTAACCGTTACGTTTCTGTTGGTTCTCGTAAGTTTGAGGGATACATTGACTATGAAAGCCTAATCGCGGAGTCGCCTGACACAACGCCTGACGTGCAAGTTGAGGGCAAGGACACGTGGATTCAGATTTACACTTCTGGCACAACTGGTATTCCGAAAGGTGTGGTGCGTTCGCATCAGTCCTACATTGCCTTCTACTTGATTAATGCGGTTGAGTTTGGTTTTTCTGAGAAGGATAAGGGCATGATTGTGATGCCTTTGTACCATGTGAATTCGACGTTTTACGGACCCTTATTCCTGTATATTGGTGGGTCTTTGTATGTGGGGCGTGACAAAGGCTTTGATCCTTTGGAGCTCTTGCGCGCTTTTACCGAAGAGAAGATTACGTTCACTTCGTTGATTCCGACGCATTATAATTTGATGTTGAATGTGGCTGAAGACATGCGTAAGCAGTTTGATGTTAGCAGCGTGCGCAAGTTGTTGTGTTCGTCGGCGCCTGCTCGTGGCGAGGTTAAGAAGGGCATTCTGAAGTGTTTTCCGAATGCGGAGTTGTTTGAGGCGTATGGCTCAACTGAGGCAGGCTTGGTCACATTGCTTCGTCCTGAAGATCAGCTTGGCAAGATAGGTTCGATCGGCAAGGAATGTTTGGGAACGGACACGTTGAAGCTGGTGGATCAGAATGGCAAGGAAGTGCCCGTTGGCGAGGTAGGGGAGTTGTATTCGCGTGGACCCATGATGTTTGATGAATATTACAAGTTGCCTGATAAGACGAAGGCTTCGTTCCGTGATGGCTACTTCACTGCTCGTGACATGGCACGGAGGGATGAGGAAGGCTACTACTACTTGGTTGACCGAAAGGATAACATGATCATCACAGGCGGCGAACACGTCTACCCAAGCGAAGTGGAAGAGCTCCTTTGCAGGCATCCTAAGGTTTTTGATGTCGCTGTGATCGGTGTACCCGACAATGTCTGGGGAGAAGCCGTCAAGGCAGTAGTCATTCTGAAGCAGGGAGAAAAAGCAAAACAGAACGAGATCATCGACTGGTGCAAAGGCAAGATTGCAGGATACAAGAAGCCCAAATCAGTAGACTTCTTAGCACCAGAAGAAATGCCAAGAACCACCACAGGAAAAATACTGCACAGGAAACTCAGAGAAAAATACGCCCAGCTTTAATTATGTGGGTTAGCTTTTAGACTCGGGATTCGCAGGGCGTGGTGTTTCCTGCGTGGGGGTTTCCTTGACTACAGCTTTAGCCCAGTTTCCATACTTTATCCATAGGATGGAGATGACTCCGCCTACGATATTACTCAGCCCAATGGCTAGCCACACTCCTAATGAGCCCATTTCGAAAGTGAAGGCCATGAGATAACCTGCAGCCAACCTTACTCCCCAAAGCCGCAGTATGCCCAAGGATGTGGGAAACAGCGTGTGACCGGATCCTCTGCCAGTGGACATGCCGCTTACGAACAATCCAAAGATCGGAAGCGTTGGAAGCAATGTCGCCAGAAACAATTCAGTCTCCCTTAGAATTTCTGCGTTGTCAGCGAATACGTCGATTATAACTACCCTAGCCGGATAGATGATGCAGACTCCTAACACCATAAGGCTGAATATTAAGAGAGCTGCTTTGAAAGCAACCTCTCTGGCCCTTTGTCGGTTCCCTGCTCCAAGGCTCTGTCCTATCATTATAGCCGGCGCTCCCATCAACCCCCAGAGCGCTGCATCCACGATGTCCATTATCACAAAGCCTATGGAGAAAGCGGTGGCTACGATGATGCCTAATGCATTAACGAGTCTAAGCTGCATAAGGAAAGCAAGACCGTTCATCAAGCCCAGCGTCAGAATCGGCAAGCCTATGCGCAGAACCAGCCGAGCCCATTCCACGTCAAAATTCTTAGTAAACGCTATCTTAAGCTCCGGATAGCCCTTCCTAACAATGTAAGTCATGGCACTTATTGCTATTATCTTCCCCATAACGTCGGTGAGAGCGGCGCCTACCACGCCCAAACGCGGGAAAGGCCCTATGCCCAACACGAAAAAAGGGTCTAACGCCACATTGATGCCGACAGCTATAACGTTAACTATAGCAGGCCGTTTAGTGTCGCCTACACTTTGCAGTAGCGTGGTGTATGTGAGGGCTAGATAGTTGAAGAATATGTCGAGAGCGATTATGCCTGAGTATTTCATTATGTCCTCAAGTATTTCAGGCGGAGTGGAAACAACCGACGTGAAGATTAGACCTCTAAGCATGAAAAGCGAGAGGCTAAGTGTCGCTCCTGCAACAAAAGAAGTCGTAAAGAAGCGTGAGGCTTCCAAACTGGCCTCCTTGTATGCTCTGCCCCCGATGTACTGGGAAACTATGCCTAAGCAGGCAGCTGTCAAAGCCATTACGAGTGCCTGAAAAAGTATTATAACAGGCCACATCTGCCTAGGAACTGCCACTGTGAGTTCGCTGTAACTGCTTAGCCAGTAAGTGTCTGCTACGTTGTAAGCCACGATTACAAGTTGGTTTATGAGGGGAGGTAAGCCGAGCCAAAAGATTGTGCGAATGATTGGTCCGTTGACGATTTTGTCTCGGTATTTGCTTATTCCAAGCCTCTCTGTCGGTCCTTCAGGTTCATCGGGCATACCCCCCTTTTGACTAGTAACCAGTCATTAAATCTTTCCTTGTGAACAAGCCTTTTCAGTACGCATCGCACAGTAAGAAGCGCTTTGGTGTGGGATTCACCCTGAGCCATGAAATCAGATGTACGGCATGCAGCCACTTCTCCAGTGACATGCTTGACTTCAGATGTTCTCAATGTGGTAGCCCGTTAGACGTCACAGTCGACCTCAGCTTCAACCAGTCCAAAATCCGGTCACAGGACTATTCTTTGTGGCGCTATGCCGGGTTCTTTCCATACATCAATAAAAATGACATCGTGACTCTTGGTGAAGGCTGGACGCCCTTAGTCAAATTCGCGGACAACCTGTACTTCAAGCTGGAAAACTTGAACCCAACGGGTTCCTTCAAGGACAGAGGCTCAACCATTCTCATCTCAGCCATACACAGACAAGTCAAGAAACTGGGCGGGTTCATAGCTGAAGATTCATCTGGCAATGCAGGTGCGTCCATAGCTGCATACGCTGCAAGAGCACAACTGAAAGCCAAAATCTACGTGCCAGAGAACGTGTCAGGACCGAAAATCAACCAGATCCAATCCTACGGCATGCCAGTCGTCAAAGTCGCGGGTTCCAGAAGCCAAGTCGCAGAAAAAGCCCAGCAACATGAGAAAGCGAAATTCTACGTCGGACACATATATCATCCCTTGTTCAGAGACGGCATCCGAACCCTAGCCTACGAAATCGCAGAACAACTCAACTGGAAAACCCCAGAACGCATTTATCTTCCAGTTTCCGCTGGCACCCTGCTACTCGGAGTCATCAACGGCTTCAAACACCTAGCCCACTCAGGCATCATCAACGCAGTGCCTACAATAGTAGCCTGCCAGACCAGACAGGTTTCACCGCTTTGCCACCGCATGAAGAAACTCAGCTACAAACCTCCAGAAAAAATAACATCAATAGCCGACGCCCTAGTCAGCACAAACCCACCACTACTCGACTTGATGATCAAAGAACTGCAAGAAGCGCATGGAGACGTTGAAATAGTAGACGAAAACGAGATACTGAACGCCTTTACCGAACTCGCTCACAAAGGCTTCTATGTCGAACCAAGCTCAGCAGTAGCCTACGCCGCACACCAGAAACAGCTCGAAAGCAAGAAAGCATCAAACAAAGACAAAACCGTAATAATCCTAACAGGCAGTGGACTGAAAACCCCGCTACAACCAGCCAAATAAAAGGAATGCAGTCTGCGCGTCCTAGAATCGCTTTGGTTCTGGTCTGGTGTAGATCTCAACCACGTAATTATCTGGGTCACAGAATGACACGGCATAGTATCCTGGCTCAAATTGAGGATGCTCTTCGCATGGGAATAGGGGTTCAAATCCTTCCTTCCTCATTTCTCTCTCAATTGCATCAACAGCTCCCCTGTCTTGAACGAGGATTGCCAAGTGATCCTCCACGACGAACTCTTCTCCAGTAGGCGCCTCACGCTTGACCCTTGGTTTCCTTGATTCGGCTACCCAGACCTGAAAATTCTGATTAGAGAACCCAGTTGCATCTTCACTGTCCATTATGACTTTGAAGCCAAGCCCTTCTAGCAATGTCTTGTAGAACTTCTTTGAAGCGCCTAAATCGGAAACCTCGATTCCGACATGACCAACGATTGCTTGGATCGGTTTCTTTGAGACCATGATATCATGCCACGATAGAAACCTGTGAGCTTCTTCACATAAATAATTATCCGGATGCATGTGGGCTTCCGTAGCCGGAGTGAGGGATGCTTTCTACGGCAATTAGGAAGTCTTTGAAGGGCAAGGTTACTATGAGCTCGTTTGGCGACCATTTGCCTCTTCGCCTCTCGAAGATTGATATGAAGTTCACGTCAGGTTTTCCTTTTATAAAAGCATACGTAATAGCGGAGCACATGCTTGAGACTGGATAATGCAAGTAAGGTTCAGCTCCTTTGTAGGATGCCAGCCCAAGGATTCGGTCTGCTTGTGCAGGGTTCACGAAGAACAGAACCACATCTGGGGCTGCCTCGAACTTGTCAAGAGGTCCCAGAATCAGAAACCTGCCTCGGTATGTTGGCTGCAGTTGTTTGCTCACCGAAGCCTCTGCGGCTTCTTTTGACTCATAAGCTTTGGCATCTAGATATATTGCTGCAAGTTCTTCTGGAGGAAGAGCTTGCCAACCTGCGATATGACAGCCGCCTCTGCAAGGGCAGTTCTCTTTTGAAAGGTTGATTACGGCGTTCTCTTCCCTAATGACGTTGAGAGCTTCGCAGATCCTTAGATGTCTATTGACTCCTTTTCTGTCTGGGCTTTCAGAGAATCTTGCTCCAACTGGCATCCTCTGCAATTCTAGAGCTTGAACTATCCTGTCTACATGCTTTTCGAACTTGAGCATATTGTTTCCCACCAGACTGACCGCTCACAACCCTATATGCTTTAGCGTGGCTTACTTTCGGGTTACCAAGTAGACTCCAGCGAAGATGAGAAGCCCGCCAATACCGATAGGCATAGTGACCTTTTCTCCGACAAACAAAGCTGCCAACAAAACGGTCACTAGAGGTTCAGCAAACAAGAAGGAACTGGTCACGGTTGCACCCACCTTCTTCAAAGCATAAAACCAGATGTAGTAGCCTACCAGCGTACAGGCAACTGCTAGATAAGCGATCGCCGACCAACTGGATAAGCTCAGAGACAAAGCTAAACGAATCGAATTATCCGCCATCGAAAAAGGAAGTAGAAACAAGCCTCCAAGCACTGCTATATATGTCAAAGCCAGAATCGGATCGTACTTTTCAACTGTTCTCTTTCCTAAAATAGTGTAGAAGTTCCAGAGAACCGGCGTTGCAAGTAGGACAAGGCTTCCATAGAAGAAGTCTGGGTCAAACTGCATGCTCACTGAACCGCCTAAAATAACAACCAACGTGCCCACTCCAGCGAAACCGATTCCAAGGACCTGTCGCTTACTTATCCTCTCCTTCAGAACACGTGCTGAAGAAACAGCTATGAATATCGGTGAAAGTAAACAAGCAAAGATAGCTGCAATAGAAGCGCCAGCCATCTTTATTCCAGTATACTGAGCAAGAAAGAAAAACGTAACACCAGAGAGAGCCAACAATACCATATTAGGCAAGTCCGTAATCTCGATGAAAGCTCTGTTCCTTGATTTCCGAATTCTCCTCAGCACTAGCATCAAAGCAAACAATCCGCCAGCCAACAAAAACCTGAATGTGGCTATTGAAACAGGAGTAAGCCCTTGCTCCAACGCCACCTTTACAACAACGAAAGAACTGCCCCAGAAAAGAATCAGAATCACCAGCAGAAGAGTCTCAAGTGCCCCTACAGATTTGCTTACCATAGCGCACAAGATTTCCAAACAAACCTATAAACAATTACAGTGAAACAGGCACTGATTCGTGTCTACTGCATCAGCGCTACCCTGCCATCCCTGTAAACAGGAACTACACCAAAATGATCCTGCATACACGAAAACTCAACGTCTTTCTTAAACCCAAGCTCCACTAAGTGTCCAGCATGCCTGGACCTCCTGACATACTCGCTCAAAGCACCACGTGCATGCTCAAACCCTAGCACAGCCGCCAACACCTTATCGGAGAAGTTAAACCTGCCAACTGGAAACTTGGAGGCAACTGCACCAGCGCAGAGAAAATCTTCAAGCGAGAACAAGCCTTTCTCACCAGCCAAAACAAACGAGACGTTCACCTTGTTCCTCTGGGCAATCTCCATAGCTTTCTCGGCAACAGCCTCAGCGTTTAAGAACGCGCCAACAAGAACATGCTCAGCCCTGCGACATCGAACTAACGCAGCAGTCCCGCTCGTAGTTGTCATGATTACAGTCTTCGCTTCTACAATGTCGCGGACAAACTCTAATGGAGAATTCCCTAAATTGAAACCTTTGGGTTTACGTCCCCCTCTTTCCCCGGCTAGAAAGTAATCTGGGTGCTGTTCACGCAGCTTGTAAGCTTCTTCCAAAGTCTCCATTGGAATCACCGCCTTGACTCCATTGGCCAGAGCGCTGACGATACTGCTGCTGCATCTCAAAACATCGATAACGATGATCAAGTCTTCACGGTTAACAGCCTTTAAGGCCTCCTTCGCCGTGAACTCAACATCAACCCTAACAGCCACGCTGCCTCACCACAATGGTAACGTCTGCATCAACGATTCTTAACGCTTACCCACATAGCCAACAAGCACAGGCAGTCTGTCAGCACAATGCTGAACTCGTAATAGAGTCTGTCTCGTTTATGATGGGATACGTGCTCGCGGATAAATAATAAGCAAGGTAGATTTCTTAATATCTGCATTAGAAGCATGTGATGGCATTGAGAGAGGCTGCAATAGTAATTGAAAACTTAACCAAGAAGTTTGAAGATGTCACTGCAGTGGATGGACTTAGCCTTACCGTAGACAAGGGAG
>Ga0315306_10000874_pt1 | contig 14544 bp, 9 predicted proteins | sample TDP1_MG_FD_203803 | JGI IMG/M metagenome (GOLD analysis project Ga0315306, IMG submission 203803) | Freshwater sediment microbial communities from Lake Towuti, South Sulawesi, Indonesia - TDP1 | ecosystem: Environmental > Aquatic > Freshwater > Lake > Sediment | place: Indonesia: South Sulawesi... | reverse complement strand
GCATAAATCTTGTGCCTTCTGGAGTTTGGCTCTCCTGTTAGTCTGCCGGGCTGCCGACAACGCTTCTAAAATGATAGGTAGCTCGGCTTTTTGATATATGTATATACTTGAATTAAATTTTTTAGGGGGAGGTGATGCACAATATCAACAAGTCCATTTGTGTTCAAAAAATCTATTTGAAAGGGAGGTGAAAAGAGATGAAAATGCGAACTATGTTAATTCTCACTTTGTTGTCGGTCGGTCTTTTACTGACTGTAACAGGCATTGCTGGCGCTGGTGTTGTAGTTTCAACGGGCGTTCCTACCTCCGCTACACTACAGGTGATAAACACTTTGAGTGTACAGCCGGTACCATACGCCGGCGGAACAGCCACGTCAATATCCTTTGGATCCCTTCCAGCGGGCACGAGCTTCTTAGTCCCGGGCCAGTATATTAAAGTAGTCCACAACGATAACAGTCTGGTATGGGAGATTAAAATCTACACCAATAACTTTGCCACGGAGCCCAGTACTACAACCTGGGGTCTTAATTATGGCGGTATGATAGGACTAGTTCCTGGTGCCAGGCTGCCAATGGGCTGGCATGCACGGGTAGACGATTCTCTTACAACAAAGTTTGCGGCCGGAGATCCCGCTGCCACGACTTCTGTAGGATGGAACTTCGTCAAGGATAAAAGGGATAAGGATATCCCTAATACACCTGCAGATGAATCCTGGCTTGGACCTAAAGGCGATGCGGCATATGCGAATGTTGCTTTTGGAGGCCCAGGGTATCAGAACATTGTTAATCCGCAGGACACTGTGGATTACTCCGACCCAGATACTAATAAGACATTTGTGGTTGAGGCAGAGGGCTGCTTTGGTTCTGCACCAGCTGATACTTATGCAACTACGATTTACTTCGACTTGGTCCATAAGTAGTCGAATGTAACACTTCTCTCCTTCTTCCTTAAAGGCAGCAGAAAATGTAGAGGCAAAGAGGTGTCATTGCGAACGAGGTGAAGCAATCTCGGGACTGCCACGCTTGTTCCTTCGCTTCGCTCAGGACCGCTCGCAGTGACATGATTACAATGAAGAGCTTTCGCTGCGGCTACAATTCCAGAATGCTGGGGAATTCCGAGCTGCCTTTAAGGAGGAGAGGGGAAGACGTCTGAGAGTGTCGGATTAAAGGAGACCTTTTACTGTGAGGAAAGCGTTTACAATTGCACTACTTATAGTGCTAATAGGGATATTTCTATCTTCTTCTCCTCTTTTTGCTGGGATTGGCGTTGAGCCGACAGTTATTGAAATAGGTGTTTCACCAGGAGGAAAAGCTAAGGGAATATTTACTGTAGTGAATGATGGTAGTGAATCAGTTCAGGTAGTTGTCCAGCCAGAGACTTGGCCCCGGAAAAAAGAGGCTATGGATGTTGGCTCCTGGCTCACCATTAAGCCTGAAGAGTTTAAACTTGGGCCAAAAGGGACAGGAAAGGTGAAGTATAAAGTAACAGTCCCGGAGGATGCAAAAGGGGAACTAATGTCTATGGTTTTCTTTGCCACCACAGCTCCTGCAGGAAGGGCTGTTAACATTATGACCCGTTTTGGCGTTGCCCTTTATGTAATGGTTAAAGGAACGGAAGTTCTGGGAGGAGAAGTTTCAGAGCTAAAAGTCAAGAAAGATGGAGGAAAAATCCATTTTATGGCTTTTGTTGAAAATAGAGGAAATGTCCACTTCCGACCGAGAGGAAAGGTCGTCATAGAAGATGGAGGGGGAAAAAAATTGGACGAGGTGGAAATACAATATGGCTGGCCTGTCTTTCCCGGGGATAAACATTTATACGATGGTTACTGGGAGCCAGAAGAGATTCTTCTAGGTCGTTATAGGGCTATTGCGATTTTTAATTACGGAGATATCTACAGTAAATTAGATAAACAGTTCGAAAAAGACATCTCTTTTGAAGTAACAGATAAAGGTGAAATAGTAACCACTAGAGTTGAAGAAAAATGAGAAGGAGATTCCTTACCCTAATTTTAGTTGTTTCATTTATTCTGGCGACTAAGGCTACCGTTACCCTTGCTGATGTGGCCACAACAGCAGGCGTTAGCGTTGGTGCTGAGCTAAAGAGTATTCTGGTTACGGTGCGTAATGTAAGCAATAATCAACCAACCGGTGGAATAGGATTTGGGAACATATCTTCAGCAGCAACCTTTGTCTCAGCACCCCAGTATCTGGAAGTGACCTATGGAAGCAGCGCTTTAGCCTGGGGCGTCCAGATTTATACTGACAATACTGGATATGGAGGGCAGCAGAAAGGTGGTTTAATTGGCGCTAACAATTCGTCTCGTGTTCCCTTGCTCTGGCGAGTTTACGATAATGTGCAAAATTCCGGTATTGGAGTTCCTTGCACAAGTTCGGAAGATTGGGGATTTGTTAAAGACAAGAATGATGCGGATATGAATGCTAGCTGGCCCGGTGATGGCGCACAGATTGAATACAGGTCAATCGTTACCAGTAATGGCTTGGGCGCTTTTCCTTCGCCGGGAAGAAGTGGGACTTCGCCGGTCTATCTCTATTTTGGAGCAGACTTTAGCAATGTGCCATCTCAGTCTTATTCGACTCAGATAGTAATCGAGGTGTATAACCTGTGATAAGAAGAGTATGCGAAATCATAAATAAAAGTATAAGAAAGCAATCCATCCCGATCCGCATGAGTATATTGCTCACATCAATCTTTGCCATTCTCTTGCTTTCTGGCATAACTATTGCTCGGGCGGATTTTGTCAAAGACACCGCCTTTCCGGGGAGCGGGGATGCTGTTGCCTGGGGAGACTATGACAATGATGGTGATTTGGACGCAATTGCAGGAATGTCGCTTTACCGGAATGACGGGGGTTCTTTCACTCTGGTGAGGACATTTGATTGGGGCATAGGGGCAGATGTATGGTTTGACTATGATAATGATGGAGACCTGGACCTGGCTATATGCGGTCCGAAAAGCGGGGCAGGACCCTTTTATATAGTGATATATCGTAATGATGGTAGCGATATTTTTACAAAGGTTCAGGAACTGTCCCGTTATGCTGACAATAACCAGTCCGGTCTAGCTGCTGGCGACTACGACAATGACGGTGACCTTGACCTTGCCTATACTGGTTGGGCTGGTTCCTGGCCAGGTTTGACTGCCATCTTGCGTAACGATGATGGAATATTTAATGAAGATACTAATCAGAGTCTTCCTGACATGCAATGGTCAAATGTGGCCTGGGGTGATTATGATAATGATGGCGACTTAGACCTCGCCTTGGGAGGCGACGAGTGGATTGATACTCGTGTTTATTACAACGATAACGGAGTATTGAAATACGGACAGTTTTTGGGTGGTGGTGGCTTTATGATGTACGGGTCTTTTGCCTGGGGAGACTACGATAATGATGGCGATCTCGATTTAGCGATAGGTGCTGCCACTTGTCGTATCTTTCGTAATGATGAGGGAATTTTAAATAAAGTAAAAGAGATGGAAAGTTCAACTCAATACGGTCATTGTGCCTGCTGGGGGGACTACGATAACGATGGCGACCTGGATATCTTTATAGGAGGCAAGGTTTATCGGAACGATAATGGAACATTCAATTTCGTGCAGACATTATATGAGTCAATATATAATAGGGCTGCTGCTTGGGGAGATTATGATGGGGATGGTGATTTGGATTTGATTACCAGTGGTGGAATTTACAGAAATGATTACATTGTTAGTGTCAATGCCCAGCCTTCTCCTCCTACTATATTTGACAGGAGTTACACTGAAGGTGTTCTTACCTTGAAGTGGGAAGATGGCTCGGATGCGGAAACACCAACAGACGGGCTTTATTATAATGTGAGGGTAGGATTGAGTCCCGGAAGTGATGATGTCATATCTGGCATATATGGTTCACCGTTACTCGGGAATTATCTCAGACCTAAGATTTCTTCGACGCAACCTGGGGTCAATTTCAAAGTTACTCAATCTGGCACCTACTACTGGAGTGTCCAGACCATTGATACCGGTTTAAAGAAAAGCGATTGGTCAGAAGAACAAAGCATATATGTAGATGTTATGCCGCCAGATGCGATAGACGACCTCACAGCGTCTCCTGAGACCCTCCGGGAGGAGATTACACTTTCCTGGAGCGCAACGGGTGATGACGGAGCAGTCGGGCAAACAGCTGATGGCAGATGGAGGATAAAATACTCCATTGATTCAGCCTATCCCTGGCAAACTCCTCCCCTAAACGACTACGATATTGAAATTCCTATCCAGAATGTTAACCCCGGTGAAGCTCAAACTTGCACAATTACAACTTTGACCAGCGGGGCAACTTACTATTTTAGCATATGGCAGGCAGATGAGATGCCCAACTGGTCCAATATTTCCAATCCAGCGAGTGCCTGTGTAGTAAGGATACCGCCACAGGCAATAGGTGACTTGTATGCTTCTTCTGGTTTGAATTATGGCACTATTGACCTAACCTGGACCGCTCCTGGAGACGATGGAATACTTGGAAGGGCAACAGGTTATATAGTTAAATATTCGAACAGCCAATTCACCGACCAGGCGAGTTTTGATAATGCTACTGACCCGCACCACGAAGAAAAGACATCGTGGGATGTCAAATATGAGGCAAATGAATTACCACAAAATTCGACACCTGTTTGGTTATTTAATTACGGTTCATCGAATTACACGGAAGAAATTATAAATGGGAAGTTACACCTTACAGCATTTAGCGGCGGGGCAGTTTCATATTGTCGAGATGAAGAAAGCATGAGTAACGCAATAGGGACAACTGTTGAAGCACGGATAAAAGTTATTGAAGGAGCAGAGGGGAATGTGCGAGTTGTCATTATGGATAGGACAAAAAGCGCAGAATTAAAATTATATAATGATAAAGTTTGTATAGATAACGTGCCTTATTATTATATGAACACGACAGACGATTACCATATATATCGTATAACTTTGAAAGGCGATGAAACGAAGCTTTATGTTGATAATAAGTTAAGAATTGAAACAACGTCTGGGGGGACATCAACAAATAAGCAAATATGGATTTGGAATATAGCTGATGCCGAAGCATATTTTGATTGCGTTTATTATACGGTTGGTGGGGCTTTTGCACCACAATACGAGCAGTCTTGGGTTCCACTGGAACCTGGAGAGAAGGAGGATAGGACATTAGAGGGACTGGCTCCTGGCACAGCCTACTACATTGCTATTGAGGCGGTGGATGAGGGGGATAATCAAGGCTCTCTTTCAAATACAGACGCCAATAATATGGCAGTCGCCACTGATGACATTACTCCTCCAGCTACCATAAACGACCTGTCTGCCTCATCTGGAGATAAAGATGGAGAGGTAATTCTTAGCTGGACGGCGCCCGGGGATGACGGGAATCTAAATAACAATATTAACGGTTGTTATATTGCTAAATACTCGGTTGCTTCAATTGATACAGATGCCAAATTTAATGAAGCGACGGAGTTTCCCAATTCCTGGAAGCCATCCAATGCAGGTGACAGAGAAATGCATACGATAAGCGGCTTAACACCAGGAACACTCTATTATTTTGCGATAAAGAGTAAGGATGAGAAGCCGAACATATCGGGTCTATCAAATAGCCCCTCTGCCACTCCTCGTGACCTCGTTCCCGCTCCGCCAACAGGAGTAAATGCTGTTGCTGGGGATAGAGTCATAAATATTTCTTGGATTGCCAACTCGGAGCCAGATATTGCGGGATATTATGTGTATCGTGGCATAACGCCCGGTGGACCGTACAGTTATAAGAGTTCATTAATTATAGCTACTGATTATCAGGATAACGTATCCAACCTGGTGAGATACTATTATGTGGTGAAAGCAAAGGATTATACGGGTAATGAAAGTGGGTATTCATTTGAGGTTAATGCTGAGGCATCTGCGCCGCCGAATTTTGTCTTGGTGTTGGATGATTTCAATGACGGAGTAAAACCGAATGATCTGGGTGGCGGCTCAGGGGTCTTTCAAAACAATGCTACGTGTAGCGATTCTATTTATAACGGAAATCCAGACAATGTCTACGGAAGAGAAGGGTATTCCCTAAGACTGAATTACAATGTTACCAATCCTGATTCGTATTCTGGATATTGGGCAGCCCTAAATGGAATTGATTTATCCAGTTACAGGTATGTCTCCCTCTGGGTGAAAGGCGAAGCGGGAGGAGAGATATTTAAGGCAGAACTCAGGAACAACAGTGCCAGCAGGAATAAGGCCTATGTTTATCTTACCGATTATTTGGCCACAGGCATAACTACCAATTGGCAGAAGGTCCTTATACCCCTGTGCGCGTTTGCCAATCTGGGCGATTGGACTAATATGAAGGAGTTCTGTATTACATTTGAAAACTCAGCGAACGAACTCCGTCCATCTGGAACGGTATATGTGGATGATATTATATTTGGTTCATTGGAAGAGAATATGCTGAAACTCGATAGTTTTAATGATAAGACTGCTGCCAATGCCTTCGGTGGAGATACTGGCGTTTGGTCAGTTTCTGGTGAGTCTACGGATCCGATTGTAACTTTAGTCTCCGACCCGCCGGGGTATTATAAACAGATACACCATAATTATACACCAACTAATCATGCGTATGGTGGGACATGGGATAAATTCTTTCATGCGGACCTGTCATCAATAAAAAATGGTGATGGTCATTTGAGATTTCGAGCCAAGGGCACCGCCATAGGCAAAAAGTTCAATGTAGAACTCAAATGTGGCACAGGAGACTCAGGCGCTGGAGAGGTAGCAAAAGGGAGTTGGTATAACATCCGCAGCGACTGGCAGGAGTTCGACCTTCCGCTTTCCAGTTTCAGTCTTCCCACTTGGGAGAATATGTACGAGTTCGTGCTTGTGTTTAATGATTGGGCTACCCAGGTTGAAGGAGATTTCTACATTGATGATATCCGTTTTGAAAAGAGTGGCTATGAACCCGATTCAACACCACCATCGGCTCCTTATAATTTGAAGAGTAACGGAGTCCTTGTAAATAATGGACAGGTTTTTGGCGTTAACAATACTCTTTCGGTCAGGGCAGATGCTGGAGGGATGGATGGGACTTTAGAAGGTGTGAGGTTCGAGTTTCTTATTGAAGGCACGACGATGTGGCATATTATTGGCACAGACTACGATGTAAGTGATTACGATTATAGTGGTTGGTGGGACACTGTGGGTTTGGACGCAATTAAGACCTATTCTGTGCGTGCCGTTGCTCAAGACGCCTCTGGTAACGAAGCGGCGTCAACAATATTTACTGGTTGCAGGATTGATAATACGACCGTGCCTTCTGCCATTACCGACCTTTCTGCCTCAACCGGCGGCGATGATGAGATTCTACTTACCTGGACAGCTCCGGGTGAAGACGGGACAACCGGTAGCGCCGCCACTTATATTGTTAAGTTTGCTACCTTCCAGTTTAGTGACCAGCAGAGTTTTGACGATGCTATGAGCTATAAGCAAGGATGGGTTCCTCTTCCTGCTGGAAGCAGGGAAGAGAGGGCAATAGAGGCTTTACCAGCGAAGACCACATATTACGTTGCCATTGAGGCAAAAAATAGTAGAGGAAATCAAGGGTCGCTATCCAATCTTGATAAGAATAGCGCTTGGGTTGATGACCAGACACCACCGTGTCCAATAACCGATTTGGTAGTGGCTACAGGGGAGTACGGTGGTCAACTGAATCTATCGTGGACGGCCGCTGGCGATAATGGAAGAGAAGGCAAAGCAACCGCCTACATAGTTAAGTACTCACTCTCCCAATTTACTGACCAGCCAAGTTTCGATAGCGCTACCACCTATGAACAGTCCTGGAATCCGTTAATCTCGGGTAATCAAGAAAACAGAACAATTAAAGCATTACTAGGTGGGAAAACATATTATGTGGCTGTGGAGGCAGTGGATGAAGTAGGACTGCGGGCATCCCTTTCCAACACTACTAACAATAGCGCCTTTGTAAAAGAGGATACTGAGCCGCCAGCGGCTATTACTGACCTGGTTGCTTCCACCGGTGGAAATGAAGGAGAAATCGTCCTGACCTGGACAGCGCCAGGTAATGACGGAACTACAGGAAGGGCAAGTGAATATGATGTGAGGTATTCTACGGTGCAGATTGCAAGCGATGCGGATTTTGCTTTCGCGAAAGGAGTTGTTAATGTTTCCTCACCTCGAGCCGCTGGAGAGACGGAAACATTATTTGTGAAGGAATTGGCTGGTAATGTCGTCTATTACTTCCGCATAAAGACCGCCGATATGTCTAGGAACTGGTCCGCTTTGTCTAACCAAGCGTCGGCAGGGACTAAGGCGATTAAGGATATATTTAATTACGGCGATTGGTGGGTGAAGACTGCCGTAAGTTATGACCCTGTGGATATGGACACTTATATATGGGAAGGGGGAGACTGGAAATTTAAGGGTAGGTACTCTGAACTCCAGGTATGGAATTTTATTCCGGGCTACGGCTTTGTGCAAACAATTGCTATTAGAGGTAGTGGATATCTCCGTGCCTGTCCCCCATCTTTTGAGTGGGGAACGTCATTCAAACTCACTGGTTATTATAATGGAGATACTTTATATCATACAATGAAAATTAAAGAACTACGCATTCGTATTGACCCGGATGATTGGAGCATACTGATGTTCACTCAAGGAGGCGCTTATGACGACCCGGACAACCCTCATCTCTACACTGACGATTTGTCTATTCGTTGTTATCCTGCTACTCCTAAAAGAGTGAATATGAGGGTGTCTTATACACTTAAGGCTAATCAAAACATCATCATAAATTCTATCAGACAAGCAAACCACGAAGGGTTTAGAGTCGCACAGTTTTCCTCAATGCACATTGATGATACTACCCATGATGCAAATCAAAGCAAATATTTAAATAGCAAAGGAGCTTGGAATATAGGAGTGCTGCCAGACAGTAAAACCACTTCTTCTGGCTTATTTCTTGTTAGTCCAACTAAGTTGGGCTCTCACTCTCTCTACCTGGTTCACACTGATGACCGTCCGAGGAATACACCAACCACTGAGATTCTGTTGGAAAGCCCATTTTACTGGAAGATTACTCCTCAGGGATATGTCACCTATAATCCAACTGGAAGAGATGACTGGGATGACACAGGCTTGTGGGTGAACTGGGATGAGCCGTCGGGTGTTTATAGTGCTGGGAGTAATATCGGATTTATGGATTATTATCTGAATACATATGAAAATGGATTGATGAGGGGAGATTACGCTGAAACAGGTATTGCAACTGTGCCTGTTTCGGCAACGAAAATACCATAATATAGAAGATAAAAGATGAATAAGAGAATATTATTGATTATTATTTTAGGCTTTCTGGTTGGCGGGATAAATAGTGTTCAGCCTGTCGCTGGAGCTACTCTGGATGTTCGGGCGGAGAATGTGGTTGGTGCTGGATATGCCGATGAAGTAACCTTTGGTACTATTCCTGCAGAGCATGAGGATTTTGCGCCAGCCAACCAATATATAAAGATAGAATATTCCGGAGAAACTGCTCTATGGGCTATCGATATTTACACTGATAATAAAACTGCTGAGACCGGATATCAGCGGGGTGGATTATTGAGCACCAGTACTACCACGGCTCGTATTCCCGTGCTGTGGAGCGTTTATGATAATATTCAGGCTGGGGTTAGTTGCTCGACTCTAACGTGGCACTGGATTAAGGATAAGGGAGACGAGAACATTCCTCCCGAACCAGGGCAAGAGGATAAATATGATGAGAGCTGGGAGAATGCGGCTGGAGGTTATGCCCAGGTAATCTACGGACAGGATAACTGGAGTAATTTACCAGCGGTTCCTACTGAGGTTATTGATGCGAAATCACCCATTTTTGTATATATTGCGGCGGACCTGCGGGCAGCTGCGGCGGGGGACTATTCTACAACTATTTCCTTTGATTTGTACCATCTTGCTCCTCCACCGGATATTACACATAGTCCGATAAAGAGAATCGGGATAATTGGGGATAAGATAGTTTTTAATGCGACTATCAGCAATGTCACGAGTACTATGTTACATTATATAATTGAAGGAAGCACTGGGAGTGTAACGGGACTTCCTGTAGGGAAGGCTGACAGTTATACATATACTTTGTCCAGAGATAAAGTGATCAAGCCAGGTTATGTTTACTACCACATTGAGGCAACAAATGGGGAGAAGACGATATGGTGGCCAGGCCCGGGTGAAGCCCAATGGCAAGAGATTGATGTGAGTCAGACAACTACTGGGACTGTTGGGCCTAAAGGTGGAAAAGTAATTCTTCCCGATGGAAATCCTGATGATGGAGAAGTTATGGTTGACATTACAGAAGGAGCGGTGAATAGAACCACGAGAATCACTATAGAGCAGATTACAGATTTAAATCGAATGCCAGGTTATGGAGAAGGATGGGAGCCTGTGGCAATCTATAATTTCACAGAGGAAGGGACAAGATTCAAAAAACCAGTAATGATGAATCTATTATATTTTGACCTGGATGAAAATGGCAAGCCTGAAGATTGGAAAGGGGAAGAGGTAGATTTTAACGAGAGCCAGCTGGCTTGTTACTGGTGGGATGGATTTAACTGGAGGCAGGTGGGCGGGAAAGTTGATAGCGATAGAAATATTGTTACTGCGAAGATAAGCCACTTTAGCTATTATGCTCTCTTCCAGGTTCGTCCAATGGGAATTTCCGAATATAGACCAAAGGAGAGAATTATTACTCCTGCCTGTGCCGACGGAAAGAATGATGTTGCGTATTTTAGTGGTCTGACTGGTCAGGTTGCCACTATCAGAATTTATGATATTACTGGTAAAAAGATAAGAACAATCGAGGGAGATCCTTACGAATGGGACGGGACTGACGATGATGGAAACATAGTGGAAAGTGGTGTATATATTTATCAGTTCAAGGCAGATGTTGACGGGAAGAGGAGATTGGTTAGTGGCACTATAGTAGTAGCGAAATAGAATCACCTGTAGCTGTCCCGATGAATCGAGACTAACAAGGGGGGAAAGTTTGATGATGAAAGAAAGAATTTCTGGTGAGAGGAGAAAGTTTACTCGTTTTGAGGTAGACATTCCGGCAGAGTGTAAACCGGTTTCTTCAGAAAAGAAGCGGAGCGGGATAGGACTGGTCTATGCTACCATCAAGAATATCAGCACTAATGGGATTCTCTTGCACTGGCCTGCCGAATTTCAGTTACCACGATTTTTGAGATTAGCGATAAAGATTGCCACTAATTCAAAACCGGCGGAGTATATTGCCAGGATCATCTGGAGCAAAGAGAAGAAATTTAAGATTAAGGCTGGAAGAAAAGCGTCAGAACGTTATGACGTGGGATTATCTTTTATTCAAGATGAACGTAGCAGAGTTCCTAAACTTATTTCCCAGGGAACGAATTTCTACTGGGAGATTTTTGAGAGAACCGGTTATATTTCGGCTTATCTATTGCATAAGGGAATTGGTGAGAAAGATGCGTAAGAAAAATTCGCTCTTATTGGTTGTTTCTATCTTTGTTGCGGTAAATGGAGCAATTCACGGGCCACAAAGACTGTATGCTGCATTTAAAGATAATGGCTGGGGAACCCGCTCGGCTGGAATGGGTGGGGCGTTCTGCGGACTGGCTGACGATGCTTCAAGTCCCCTTTGGAACCCTGCTGGACTTGCCCAGATGAAATATCCTGAGTTCAACTTTATGTACTCCAGATTGTATACAGGCCTTGATGGAGTAGATTTGGGGCTGAACTATTTTTCTTACGTGCTTCCTGTACATAGAGTTGGCTCATTCGGAATTAGCAGGGCGGGTCTCGTTTCTACAAACCTCTATAAAGAGGAAACCTATACTCTCACTTACGCAAGCAAAATTAATCAGTATGCTCCCAGGCTAATCCCGGAAGTATTTATGGGTGTAAATTTGAAATGTTTGAGTCATGGTTATACACTGGATGAGTATTCGAGGGGAGACCCTGTATTTGCCAGCGGACGTTCTAAAGCCAACTTTACATTCGATATGGGGCTTTTGGTCAAGCCAAAGGTGCCACGTTTTTCTGGACTCTCTATAGGTATGTGCGTGGAAAACATCACCACGCCTGATGTCGGTTTGAAGAGCAGAGATAGAGTTCCCCTGGAGGCGAGGGTGGGATTTGCTTATAAACTGAAAGGATTTATGATACTTAGAAGAATTATAGTGCGGGATGTGACACCGACGCTCGATTTCGGCTATCGTTTTCAGGATTGGGGAAGGTCGGCGAATAAATTGGACGTACGTTTGGGATTAGAGGGCTGGTTCGCCGACAGGTTGTTAGGACTCAGGATGGGTGGGAATATCAAGGAAGTTACATTTGGTTTCAGCTTCAATAAGGTTCTGTCAAGATATTTTGGTATCCAGCTCGATTACGCTTTTATCTTGCCGCTGGAAATAGCAGAGACCTACGGTTCTCATCGAATTTCCCTGACCACAAGATTTTGATATGGAGTAGCGGAGCGCCGGCTCCGCGTTATAATTGCGAAATTTAGTTACGCAAAGATATAGAAAAGAAAGGAGGAGGAGGAGCAAATGGCAAAAAAGGTTATCTTCGCTTCTCTGGCGATGTTAGGAGGCTTAATTCTTTTTGGTTGCGTTCCATTAGAAGAGCATCGAGTAGAAGAAGTGCCAGTGAAGGAAAAGAAGGCAGTTAGAGAAGAGAGAGTGGTATCGGAACGGCCCGGAGACATTCTGATGGTGGATGACTTTGATGATGGAGCAAAACCCAATAACCTGGGAGGCGACTTAGGGGCATGGGACCGCGACCCTGCGGATGACACGCAGACTTGCAGAGAATATTTCACTTCTGAGGTCAAGTGTGGAGACAAGGGGTACTCTATAAAGATAGACTACGATGTCGATTCTCCCAGCCCGGCCTTCAATGGCTATTGGACCAAGCTGCAAGGCATTGATGTTAGTCCCTACAAGGATTTCGTCTTCTATGTGAAGGGCGATGAAAAGGACGGTTTCACTACCCAGTTCAAGATTGAACTCAAAAATGACAAAAAAGAAGTGGGTAAATATTATGTGAAGGGAGTTACTACAGAATGGCAAAAAGTCATTGTTCCCCTTAACAACTTTGTAGGGATTACCGACTTCACTAACATGACCGAATTTGTGGTCGTATTTGAAGATAGAATAGCCACAGACAGGGACGGAGCAATCTATATCGATAATCTCCAATTCACAAAATAGATTGGTGGCTACTCAAGAAAGGAGTAGCGAAGCAAAGCTTCACGCTTATTGATTATGGCGCACAGCTTCGCTGTGTTACTCCATCCGAGAATTAGGAGTAGCGAAGCAAAGCTTCGCGATTATTGATTATGGCGCACAGCTTCGCTGTGCTACTCCATCCCAGAATTAGGAGTAGCGAACCAAAGCTTGGCAATTATGACAAGGAGGTAAGAGATGTTTAGAAAAAGCTGCACTAATCTGTTAGTAGTGATTTTGGTCTCAATGAGTTTCACGCTGGCCGGGAGGAGCAATGCTGCCATCCTCAAAGTGGCAGACTTTGATTCAGGGAGTAAGCCGAACGACCTGGGAGGAGACTTCGGCGCCTGGAATAGGGACGAGACCGACCTCACTCAGATGTGTGCCGACTCATTCTCTTCTGAGGTGAAGTACGGAGACAAGGGTTATTCCTTGAAATTAGCCTACGATGTAGATTCTCCTAATCCTGCGTACAATGGTTTTTGGACAAAATTGCAGAATCAAAACCTGAGTGACTACAAAGAGCTCGTCTTCTTCGTCAAAGGAGACGAAGAGAAGGGCTTTACACCAAGGTTTAAGGTGGAGTTGAAAAATCCTACTCAGGTGGCCAGTTTTCTCGTTACTGGTGTGACGAGCGAGTGGCAAAAGGTGGTAGTTCCTTTCCAGAAGTTTAAGGCAATAACTGACTGGAGCCAGATGACTGAATTCGTGGTTGTATTTGATGATTTGACAAGTAATCCTAAGGAAGGGGTTATTTACATTGACGATATCTATTTCTCTGATGGCAAAGGTGTTGAAGAGGCGAAAGAAGCCAAAGAGACGCGCCTTCCCGCTACCGTGAGGATCAATTTCGATTCTGGAGACCTTCACATTCCAACAAGGGAATTTCCCAAGCTAAACAGAGTGGCAGACATTTTGAAGTTAAATCCGGAATATAAACTAAGCATTGAGGGATACTCGGATAGCATGGGAAGTGATGAGGTGAACCTTATCCTCTCCAGAAAGAGGGCTGCGGTCGTTTTGAACTACCTGGTGATAACAGGTGGAATAGACCCTGACCGCCTGCACGCTGTGGGCTATGGAAAGGATAAACCGATTGCCGATAATTCTACTCCAGAGGGAAGAAAGCTTAATAGGAGGGTGGAGTTGGTGTTTATTGAAAAATGAGGCACCTGTATTCAAGAAAAATTGGAAGAATAATAGAGTCATGGTTTGCAATTTCTCTTCTCCCCGTTCTTCTCGCGGGGATTAGTT
>Ga0315306_10000872_pt1 | contig 14562 bp, 10 predicted proteins | sample TDP1_MG_FD_203803 | JGI IMG/M metagenome (GOLD analysis project Ga0315306, IMG submission 203803) | Freshwater sediment microbial communities from Lake Towuti, South Sulawesi, Indonesia - TDP1 | ecosystem: Environmental > Aquatic > Freshwater > Lake > Sediment | place: Indonesia: South Sulawesi... | reverse complement strand
GCAAATCACCGGAGGTCGCGACCCTGCAGGACCTGCTGATCTATATGCTGAAGGGATTATCCCTTTACGCTATAGAGGGAAGAAAAATAGGAATAGACGACCATGAGATTAACAGGTTCACATGCAAAGCGGCCTTCGCAACACTCACAAACGTCAACTTCGACCCAGAAAGAATAAGAACACTCATTTATGAGACAGCCCAAAAGAGAGAGAAACTCAAACAGAAAATAGAAGCGGCTGGAAATAAACCAAGTTTCTCGCTTGGCCCAGCTACAATTACACCTGAGGGGACGACTGAAGGCCTCCTCCAACAGGGCGAGAAAGTAGGCATAATGGTTGATTCCGAACTCAACCCAGACATCCATTCCCTTATTTGGGCTCTGACCTACGGGATCAAAGGCATCTCAGCATACGCAGACCATGCAAGCATACTCGGAAAGGAAGACGAAGCAGTCTTCAGATTCATACAGGAGGGTTTGGCTGCTACTCTGAATAGGAATGCAACACTTGACGAAATGCTCAGCCTTGTGATGAAGGCGGGACAGATCAACCTACGCACCATGGAACTACTGGACTCAGCCAGCACAGGAGTTTATGGTGACCCTATTCCAACACAGGTTCCACTCGGAACAAAAAAGGGAAAAGCAATCTTAGTTTCAGGCCATGATCTCAGAGACATGGAGCTTATACTGAAGCAAAGCCAAGGTAAAAGCATATACGTCTATACGCACAGCGAGATGCTTCCCACACACGGCTACCCCAAACTAAAGGCTTACAGCCACTTCTACGGCCACTACGGCACCGCATGGCAGAACCAGAAGCGAGAGTTCGTAGACTTCCCCGGAGCCATCGTCATGACGACCAACTGCATCCAACAGCCACAGAGCTCCTACAGCGGAAACATATTCACTACAGGGATGGTGGGCTGGCCTGGAGTCAGACACATAGAAAACAAAGACTTCACTCCAGTCATAGAAAAGGCTCTTGAGATGCCAGGCTTCACATCTGACATGGATAAGGGCTATATTACGGTCGGCTTCGGCCACAGCGCTATGATGAAGGTCGCGGACAAAATAGTCAGTCTAGTGAAGTCAGGTAGGATTAGACACTTCTTCCTTGTTGGAGGCTGCGACGGCTCTAAACCGGCTAGGAGCTATTACACGGAATTTGTCGAAAAAGTGCCGAAGGATTGTGTTGTGCTCACACTAGCCTGCGGCAAATTCAAATTCTTTGACAAGCAGCTTGGTAATATCGAGGGTGTACCTCGACTGATAGATATTGGACAGTGCAACGACGCCTACTCAGCCATCCAGATTGCTATTGCCTTGTCAAAAGCATTTGACGTGGGAGTTAACGATCTCCCATTGAGCCTCATACTGAGCTGGTATGAACAGAAAGCCGTCGCAATACTTCTTACGTTGCTCAGCCTAGGAATAAGGAACATTCGATTAGGGCCGAGCCTTCCAGCATTCCTAACACCGAACATCCTTGACTATCTGATAAAGAAATATAATATTATGCCAATAACAACTCCTGACCAGGATCTGAAAGCTATACTAAACAGATAGAATTCTTATTCAGTACTTACTTTACAACCATCAAATGTCAAGAAAGTAATTGGAATTGGTAATTGAGGAGCAGAGTCTATGCCCATTTCTCAATAGAAAATCTTATGGTAGCCCGGGATAGGTTCAAATATCGGTTTAAAATATCGGGGTTAAAGCTCCATTCTCAGTCCTTTCTGGAAAATGCTTTCAAAATGAACCCAGAATAAGATTTAATCTGGTTTTCGGACAGCCGCGTAGCGTGCGCTATCGGCGAACGTTTGCAATGTTGCGTATGTGCTGGGCTATTCTGTCGAAGGCGTCAAAGGCTTCAATGGTTGGAAACGCAAGTTCTGGAGTGGCATAGTGAGTGCCAGAGGCGGAGATCTCTCTTATCCTGACGCGTTGGTGTTTCTTGTCAGGCTTTATCTCCAAAGAACCATACCGCGTATCTCTCAGGTTAGCGTCGCCGTTCAAGACCTGTGCCAATTCCCTTCCCTTCCACTTAAAGTCGACTTCTCTTCTCAAGAAGCCCTTTGTGACTACCTCTAGCTTTGCCTTCAACCTATCCTCCAGACCATTCACCTTTGCTTGCACAACATAGTTGCATCGATAGCCGCCGTATATCCCCCGTATCAGTTCCAATTCTACGAGGTCAATGTTTCGGTTCACAACCCTGACGGAGCCCAAGATCAAGGAAAGTAGATCGAAACCTCCTAGCCTCTTCGATTTCTTCGACTCAACGGTCGCGTTCAAGCCTATCCGTACAAGATGCTTACACAACTCGTCGATTTCTGACCAGCTTTCGGACAGTCTCTTCCCTCCATCAACCTGATTCATTATTCATATCAAGCTGCATTAACAATTTGCGGAGAAATCTTGACGCGTGCGATTAATAACTCATTCCAATTTCTTTTGCGGTGACACCTAATTTCTTCAGCACAGCTTCAATGTCCTTTTTGGTTTGAACCATATGGTCCAAGCTCCAATGGCATGGAATTTCGATTTGCTTGAGGTCTGGCTCATCGTCATCGATCCACGTGGCAGTAGCCACGTGGAGGGGGGCGCGTGTGGGCGCAACTACAGTGAATTGGGTGTTGCAGTTACTGCATCTGAAAGTAGGTGGCCCCGTCCATAGGGGTTTGCCGACTTCTTTATTGCATTTTGGACATTTGCCCGAGACCCACTTCTTCGTCTTTATCGTGCCATTCATGATAAAACCGTGACGCATTTCCCTAGTGGTACCTTTCCATGTGCCGTCTGGTTGCTTGGTTTTGTGAACTTCTTGTTTGAATGTCTGGTCATGTATTGCTTTGAATTCTTCCTCTAGCTTCTTCCAGAGTTCAAGAGTCAATGGTTTGTCAAAGATCACGATTACGTCAACTGTCATTGACGGCTCACCCAGAAATATAAATGGGTTCCTTTCTCTCTAAAAGTTTATTCTAGCGCGCGCTTTGGCTATTTTGTCGAACAGAAATATAAGTAGTGGGGGAGTAGTTTTATGCGGTTAAATAATGTTTTAAACAGCAAATTAACGAGTTTATACAGTTAATTTAAACATCAACCATATTGTTGTTGTAGAATCACCCAACTATAACAATAATGAATAACTATGCTCTATGTATCTACTGTGTCGGCTAAGTGTTCGGCTTGTGTTGGTTTGTTAACTGAGTGTGTTGGCTTGTCTTCTAAAAGTCAAAAGATACATTTAATAGTCTTATTAATAGTTTCCTCAAAATGACCTGTGGGACACTAATAATGACTAATCTTGGCGTGAAACCATCAAAAACACTGGCGATTGTTAAAGTAATATTTGGTATTTTTTTAATTGGCATTGCCATTTATACTTATTTAGATGGCAAGGAAAAAAGGGAAACTACTCTTATTCTCGCTATAATGGGTGTGTTAGCGGTAGTGTCAGGTATCTGCGAGTTCGATTTAGCCAAGACAGAACGGAAATTCTAGAAAAATAGAACAATTCTCTTCAAATGCATACCCAAGAGTTCAAACAGTGCCCTGACTAGTGTGTAATGGTAGCCCGGGATACATGACTTATCTCGTCTAAATTCTCAAACTGAAGTTTACAGCTTAAGTGGATGCAAAAATCGGTTTAAACTATCGGATTTGCACATTTCAAAGGCATGCTCGCTAGGGATTCAAAAAATGCTTGTCGTGCTTAATGCGTTCTTCAACTACTAGAAACTCTTTTCTAGCTATTAGCTTAGAAAGATATTTGAGGCAAAAGATGACCAAGGTTTCAGACATTTTGCGGACTAAAGTTGCACCTGTGTTGTCGTTTTCGTTTGTGTTTCCGATATTTCTTCTAACAACAATTGTTCACGAAATTGGGCATGGGATTATCGCTCTTGCTCTAGGCGGAAGGGTTTTAGCCATAGAGTTATATCGCGATGCTGCATTTATCCGTGCGCATTTCGATACTCAACCAAATAGTGTGGGTTATGGTGTTTTTCTCGCCGGAGGCTGGTTAGCGCAATATGCACTAGGGCTATTAACAATTCTCGCCATAAGAAAGTTAGGAACAAAGAACTTTCTGCTAAGCTCTCTTACCTTATGGATTATCCTGCAGAATCTTATTGCACCATCAATGAGTCTTGGAAGCCTTCAAGGAGATTCCTACAGTTTGGCTACAACGTTAGTAGATGCTAGCGGAATTGAAGTGACACCTTTATTATTGCAAGTCTCAGCCCTTTTCTTCGTACTTGCCACAGCATATATTTGTGAAAGAGAAACTGAAGCCTATTTACGGAATGCTTTTCCATGGTTAAGAAAGCCAAGAATTAGAGTGATAGCAGCACTCATAGTCTTATCCTACATCGCCATATCGATCATTTATTTTTTCGCCAAATTCTCCTTCCCTCAATATTTCTTGGCGATTGCTCTGGGAATTACAATGCTGAGCTTGACTATTCCTTCCACATCATTAGCAGAGCAAACCAAAAATTTCTCGCTTAGAGATTTAGTCTTCTCTTTTCTCTTCTTTAGCTCCATCAGTGCCTTATTCTTGTTCGCGACTCCTATTTTCATTCAGTTTTGATCAGACATAAGCAGCGTTAAATCTCGCCAAAGTTTGGTACCTCGGGATACGTGACTTATCTCGTTTAAATTTCTCACCTCGAATTAGCGAAAATGACGGGTCTTACTGGAGAAAAAATATCGATTTGAATCATAGGGTTCAAACCCCTTCCCCCGCACCAAAACTTTTTAGTCAACTTTTGGATTCTCGGTTTTCTTGAGTTCCAACGCGTAATTTTGAGTAGTTCAGCAAAGATTGTTTAAATTAAGATGCCTTGTCGTGTTTCATAAACCTCATAGAATAAAAAGAAGGAAGGTGTGGGCTCACAACTATACGGAGTGCTTTTTATCCCTTCTCTATGAGTTCCTTTGTCTTTTTCATAGCATAATCCAAGGACCTCTCCATGTCCTTGCGAACCTTGCGCGCGCGCAAAAACTCACAGTATTATATATCTCAGCTCAGGTTCAAACAGCGCACAGTTTACGTCTTTTCTTACTGGAAAATCTTAAGAAAAACTTATGGTAGCCCGGGAGAGATTCGAACTCTCGTCAGCGGGTCCAGAGCCCGCCATCCTTGACCGCTAGACGACCGGGCTGCTTTGTGGGCTATTATGATGAATGCGGCTTCGCTCTAATAAATTTCACACAACATCATTAAATGAGATCTGCCCTAAACCAACATCCATTGTTTGAAAATTAATTCAGAAATCTTACGGTTAAAGGAGAATCGAGATAAAGCTGCAAAAACAGTAAGTGGGATAAACGTAACAAAATCGTAAACTTTATATATTAAAACATTTCCAATAGTTTAGCACGGCGGGGCCAGATGGACGAATTCTCAAACAGAAGGTTCTGATGAAGAACCCCATGCACAGAGCAACGTTGTGACGGTGTTCTCGCCAATTCAGCACTATACGTGGAGGCATGGACCATGGAAAAAGGAGAAATCAAGCAGAGACCAGCCGACAAATGCCCAGAATGCGGCAGTGCAAACCTTGTTCATGATTATGACACTGGAGAAACCATATGTGGCAACTGTGGACTGGTTCTACACGAACAAATGATTGACAAGGGACCCGAATGGCGCGCGTTCACACAAGAAGAGAAAGAATCAAGAAGCCGAGTGGGCGTGCCCACATCTTACTCGGTACATGACAAGGGCTTATCCACAGCCATCGGAAGAGTGGATCGAGACGCTTTCGGACGCAAGCTCCCACTGTCAACCCGCCTACAAATGTGGCGCCTGAGAAAATGGCAAATCCGATCAAGAGTACATTCTTCAGTTGATCGCAACCTAGCCCAAGCCATGGCCGAACTGGACAGGCTCTCAGACAAGCTCTACATTCCAGGGCCAATCAAAGAGAAAGCCGCCGTAATCTACCGCAAAGCCCTAGAAAAGGGCCTAGTACGAGGACGCTCAATAGCCGCAATAGCTGCAGCTGCCTTATACGCAGCCTGTCGCAACAGTGAAACGCCAAGAACGCTACGCGAAATCGCCGAGGCCAGCTTGGTCGACAAGAAGGATGTTGCCCGCTGCTACCGCCTACTGCTCCGCGAGTTAGACATACACATGCCAATTTCTGACCCCATGACTTACATTTCCAAGATCGCCGAGAGAACCGGCATAAGCGGTCAAACTCAGGGTATAGCCATCAAAATCCTCAGAGAAGCCAAGAGAAAGCGAGCGGCTTCTGGCAAAGACCCCATGGGATTAGCAGCCGCAGCCCTCTATATCGCGTGTCTCCAGAGCAATGAAAAGAAAACGCAGAAAGACATCGCTGAGGCTGCGGGCGTGACCGAGGTCACGGTTAGAAACCGTTACAAGAGCCTGAAACGCCAGCTTGGGTTGGCGCTGCCAGATTAGCTACTGCTACTGACGCTGTTGTCTTCTTCCTCTTTTTCCAATTCCATTGTTATTGGACCTTTATAGCCACAGTTTAGACATACGTATTGCTCTGGGAAAAGCCAAATGTCAAATCGGCTGGACAACCTCAGTTTGGGGCTTCCACACCTAGGACAAAGTTTGAGCATGGGTCTATTGTGTTTTAGGTTCTTTACTACCTCACGGAAGTTTTTGAATATACCCATTTAGCTGGCTCCACCGCTGCGCGTGTCTGCTTGCTGTTATTGAACTTCAATGTTATCTTCTGGATAACCCATTTGATGAGTTAGGAACTCGTGGATCTTGTCTCTATGGTCGCCTTGTAGAAGTATTTGACCGTTTTTGGCTGTTCCTCCGCAGGCGCAGTAAGTCTTCATTTTTTGAGCTAACCTACCAAGGTCAGTGTCTTTATCGTTTATGCCGTCGATAATGGTCACTGCCTTTCCAAATTTTCTTGTTTCAAGACGAACTCTGATTCGCTGCTGCTCCTTACTGATTTCTCCGCAGACGCATATGTCAAGTGGGAGTCCGCATGTTGGACAGATTTCGGCCATGATCCTCAAACTGATAACATGGAGCGCCGACTATTTAAGAGTAACCGTAAAATGATCGAGGAGTCTAGATTGAAGAAGTAAGGTGAAGGCAGACCAGAACCACAAGAGTTGTTACTGCTTCTCCGAAGGCGCCGGCTCTTCCCACTTTTCTACGGTTAATTTGTCGTCTCCAATTTTAAAGCTAATCTTCACTTCCAAGGAAGCTTCAGTCTTCAACGGAAACATGCTGTCCTCAGCCAAATCCACTGGAACATAAATGAGATACTTGCCATCTTTCCTTCGAAACAGCCTCCCCTTCCCCACACTCACCATATCCACAAATCACCCGTTAAACCAATAACCGGCTACGCATTACTTAACTTTTATCGCGAGAAGAAATCAATAGACTTTTGAAAAAGCACTGCAGGTTTAATGACCTCAAATTTCTGGGAACTGCCTTACTTGCTCAGAAGGGCATAGGCAGTTGAATACTTTTCTAACGCTAATGACAAAAATCAAGCCGCAACAACAACCCAAACACAAAAAACTACAAAGCATTAACAATTAACTTAAATTTTCAGACATCCATAAATCATCATAAATAGAGTATAACGAAGTCCGAAGGAGTGAATATTGTAATGGTGGAGTACCTAGAAATCTATTTGCTAAATCTCGCTGTGACCATTGGGATGTTCACTATTCTTGTATTTCGAGCTTGGCTTGAACTTAAAAACTATCGAATTATGTGGAAAGAATTGGAGTGGCGAAGAACCTACGAGGTTGTAGGCAGAATCCTTAAAGCCGAAAAAGATATGTTCACAGGAGTCGAAGGCGGCGAAGAACTCTACAAAATCCTAAGCGAAATGTTCCAAGCAGAGGAACAAAAATAACTCGCAAGAAAACGCAAAAATCGTTGCTTCAGAATCGTTTTCACTACCTTTTCATTTCTCATTAACCTAATGCCAATTCCTAATCATTGTCTTGGACTTGCTCGTTTTTTCTAGTCCATAACGGCTAAGAGGCTTTGTCAAGTGACGTTGAGAACGAGGCGACGTAACATATAGTTTCTCTTTCAAATCTCGATTTTGCTCAATCCTTACCTTCTTCAGCCTTGAGGATCGAAACTTGCATTTTTCACATCTGAAGCCTTTTCCTGTGCCCATTGACTCCATACGTTTTCCACAATACGGACATAGTGGATTCTGAAACACAACCTTTGGAGCCAAACGCACAACCCTAAGTTTTTCAAGGTTTATCGTCAATGGACGCTTAACCGATGCTGGGCGAACACCACCATAAACTTCGACTATGTCTCCTACAATCAACTGCTTAGCGGCTTTTCGTAAATCTCCTGTGGGCTCGTAGGCGGCACAGTCAACCTGCCCAGTTTTGTCTCCAATTGTAAAGATAACGTGTCTCTTGGGAATAATATGAGGCTGCATGATTACAGTACCTTCAATAACTACAGGGTGATACGGATGCACATTCCTTATAGATCCAGCACTTTGCAGATGTGCATCGGTTCCATGATTGGTGCGGAAAACCATCCAGCGTTCAATTGACTCTAATGTGCGAACCATCGTGTGAGCTTTTTTAACAATTGAAGCATTTTCTCCACGTATGCCATAGAGTATAGGATCTGGACCATGCGGTGTAATAAGAACTCGTCCCGTTTCCAAATCAATATTGTTGAAGGTTAACGGCGCTGTCTTTTCATTCATTTTCATAACGGATGAAGCGTCAAGTCTGCGGGGTTTACCACGGTTTTGAGGCGCCCGATAAGCAATTAGTTCATAGGTATGGTCGCCTTCTAATGTCTCACCGATAGCAGCCAGTGCACCTATGATCCCACGTCCTTTTTTGAAACCTATAGCCTCTGCTTTGAACGTCTTCACAAGTTTCATTGCATCCTTCATTTGTACAATTCCTTGAATGGTTTGTTTAGCAAAGGCTTTCAACATATCAGGGATTTGGTTGCCAAAGAAGAAAACCACGCCTGGTTCAGTACCCACATGATCCATATCGCTGTTGTTTTCAACTGTTTCAATAACTATCTCTTCTATGTCTTCCACAATGCGTTCGGCACACCTAATTCGCAGACAGAGTGCGCCATTACCACGGGTCTTCCAAGGAACGTTTGGATTCAGCCTAACTAGGTTGGGATAGTCCAGAAAAGACACACCTAACGGCTGAAATTTCTCAACGAGAAGCGCAGCTACATAGGTGGTGCAACCCATCCTAGGCGAATCTGTGTCGTCAATACCGATGTGCATGAAAATCATTGCGTCAACTCAACTCAGACACTCTAGGCTAACTTTTCTAGTTTCTTTTTCAAAATGTCTGCAGTTTGTTCAGCGTTGGCTCTGCCTCGAACCGTCTTCATAACCATGCCCATAAGAGTGCCAAAGGCTTCTTTGACGCCTTTTTTCTCTATTAGAAGCCTATTCTTCTGAACGAGTTCATCGATTATTTTTTCCATTTCTTTTTTAGAAAGCATGGTCAAACCTAAATTCTTAATAGTGTCTCTGACGGTTGCGTTTTCGTGTTTTGTCAGCCAAGAAACAATGTCAGGTATAGCCTCTTTGGTTGTTTCTGCTGTGTCTATTAAACGGAACAGTTCTCGAATTTGTTGGTCGTTGATGTTTTCTATTTCGATTCCTTCTCGCTTCAAACCTTTCAAGGTTTCAGTCAAAACAGCCGCAACCGTTGTGGGTGAGACGCGTGTCTCGGTAACAATGGTTTCGAAGAGATGCTCGTACTCTGAATCCAATATTTGCTTGGCTAACTTTTCATTCAGCCCGTGTGACTGCATCAAGTGAATCATTTTCTGCGCTGGCAACTCTGGAAGACGAGTCTGTAGTTTCTTCAAATACTCTTCTGTGATTCTGATTGGCGGAACATCGGTTTCTGGATACATCCGAGCGGCTCCTGGTCTTGGTCGCATATAGCGTGTTGTCCCGTCTGGGTTTGCTCCGCGGGTCTCCTCGGGAACTCCCTTCAACGCTTCTCTAGCCCTCTCCGTCACCGCCTTCAACGCTTCAGTTGCGTTTTCCTGCGTATCTGCCACAAACACTACAGCGTCTTGCTCATCCGCTTTCATCAACAGTTTCAGGTGATTAACCTCTTCCATAGTTATGCCGTAGGCTGGCAATTCGTCGGTGTGAAAAATTCCGCTAACTCTGCCCCAGAAATGAGCTCTGTCAGCCATTTCGCTGCCAAGTCGTATGCCAAGCGCAAGTTCTGTTTTAAGCAGATTGGTGAATCTCCGAAGTTTGACAGCAAAAACCTTTTTGTTTTCGTCTAAGGCTTTGCGGATCACTCTACACTTGGTATTCTGAAAAACCTCTGTGCCATCTACAAATTCGTCTTTGATTTCACCTTCATTTACACCTTTCTTCTTCAGCTCGTCTCGAATCTTTAGTAGGTTGAGTTGACGCTCCACCTCGTATTCCACAACTTTAGCAACTAACTCCAGCTCTTGAACTCCTTTGATCTCGATAAGGGCACCGTTTGGAATAGAGACATTCAAGTCTTGGCGAATGGTTCCCAAGCCTCGCTTCACCTTTCCAGTTGCTCTCAAGATTCGTCCAATGGCTAGGGCGGTTTTTTCTGCCTCCTGAGGCGAATAGAGAACAGGAGCTGTTGTCACTTCAATCAATGGAATGCCCAGCCGATCGATGCGATAGCGAATGACTGTGCCGCCGTTTTCCTCTCCCATTTTGCGTGCGGCGTCCTCTTCAAGCGCCACGAGTTGGATGGGAATTTTATTGCCTTCCACGTCAATGGCTCCATTAAGCGCTATGACGCATGTTCTCTGAAAGCCCGTTGTGTTTGAGCCGTCTATGACGGTCTTGCGCATGACGTTAATCTCGTCGGTTGATTTGGCATTCAACATTAGGGCAACGGTTAACGCTATTTCAACGGCTTCACGATTGAGGGCGTGCGGCGGCTCCTCGTCCATCTCGACTAGACATGAGGTTTCGCTATCGGCTTCATATAATATTTTGACGCCTTTCTGAAACTCGAAAAAAGCCGCCGGGTCAATCTGTCCAAGTTCGCTCTGAGTGGGACGCAGACGCCTTGGAAACGTTATTTCAGGTTCTCCCTTAAACAGTGTAGGCTTGCATGAGCAAAAGAGCTTGTGAGCTGTGTCTAACTGCTGATGCACCTCAAGACCGACTTTCAAGCCAATCTTACCGTAGTCGATATTCATCTAATTTTTCCTTCTTCACTTTTTAGCTCAAGGTTCTGGGTGAAATCTCGTGTGCAATGTTTGTGGTTAAGAGATTCTTTGCTTCTTCTACGTTGCTTGTTTGCCCAAAGGCCCACATGAGTTTGACCAATGCGGTTTCGGCTAGCATGTCTTCTAATGGAATAACACCTATGGCTAAGAGGTCTCTTCCCCTGTAATACACGTCCATGCCTATCCGACCCCATATGCACTGAGAGGTCATGGTGACGATTAAGCCCTCTTTTATGGCTCGACTAATCGACGGCAGACAATAACTGCTTATGTGACCTAGGCCTGTTCCCTCGAGGATCATGCCCTTATAGCCTTTGTCAACGTAAAAATCAATTATTTCCGGGTTGAGGCTTGCGTAAAACTTGATTAGCGTTACCTTATCATCAAAGTTGGGTTTTAGAATCATTTTTCGAGCATGGTCTTTCCTTCGATATTCTTCAGTTAACATGACAATTTGGTTGTTTTCCATTTTAGCGAGCGGCGTGGTATTAACAGACCTGAATGCATCCCGTCGGCTGGTGTGGCACTTTCTCACTTTGGTTCCTCTATGAAAAACTATGGATTTGTCCGAAACAGTTTCGTGCATGGCTAGGGTGACTTCAGCAAACGGTGCTCTCGCCGCTGCGGCAACAGCTGCTGTCAGGTTTGTAGCTGCGTCTGAACTGGGGCGGTCTGCGGATCGTTGGGAACCGACTAGTATAACGGGCACGGGCAGTTCTTGCAATGCAAAACTTAGCGCAGCGGCTGTGTATCCCATTGTGTCAGTTCCGTGAGCAATGACTACTCCCTCAACTCCCTTCTCAATGTGCTTGGCAACATTTTGGGCTGTTTCCGACCAATGCTTTGTAGTCATATCCTCGCTGAACAGTGTGAACAAAATCTGTGTATCTATGACGGCTATTTCTGCGAGTTCTGGAACAACGCTGTAGAGGTCGCTAGCCGAAAGCGCTGGGCGCACTCCACCAGTTCGGTAATCCACCCTGCTCGCAATCGTGCCTCCAGTGCTTACAATGGTTACTTTTGGTAGGTCATGTCTCTGTTTTGGAAGCGGTGGAGCAACAAATGTGGGCTTAGCTGCCGTTCCAATTTTTTCAATATTTGTGTCTGGAGTTATGCGAATCCCAATGTTGTAGCCGTTTTTCAGTTTAATAACCACGTGTTTTTCGTCGCCGTACTCAGACCGAGGAATCAGAATACCTTCATAGGTTTCGCCATCTTTGACTATTCGAACTATGTCGCCTATTTCCGCTTTCGCTTGCTTCAGAAGCTGCAATGCTTCTCCTCTGTAGCCCAAAAATTCTTCACTCAACTTTTATTTCTCCAACACATTCCAATACAATTCAATTAATCATTCCTATATCTAACTATTCATTTTTACACCAATAATGGCAATGTTTAATTAAGAACGCAGGAGATACCTCATAAATTCTTTTAATGTAGGAACATAGTTTGAAACTCATTTTCTCTCCAAACCAACGTGAGACATATTTCGGTCATATAGTGGACCCGAGGGGTAGGCTGTGAGAGAACACGCAAAGAAGTCTGCAACAAGCGACAAAATTAATGAAGTGCACATCAACTCAGAATACTGTAGCAATCAACTAGGATAAGGTCTTTGACATGTATGGTCCGTCGTAATTGTAACCAAACCGCTTGTAGTATTGTTTTGTTCCCAGCGCGCTTGTAACAACAGTTTTTCTGCAGTTGTAATCCTTTCTCGTGATGCGCTCTGCCTCGGCTAGGAGAGTTTCACCATAGCCCCTGTGCTGCCAAGCTTTGGTTAAGTGCTCCCCGACTGGAACCAGTGGTCCATAAACATGCAGTTCGCGCACTATGGAGCAAGGTTCAGAATTGATTTCAGGTCTATGAGCCCTTTCAGATGGTATGCGCAGTCGCAGATAACCAATTAGAACATCGTTAACCGTGTCCTCAACCGAAATGAAGATTTCCTCTCCCTCAGAAGCGCTGTACATTGTTGTCTGAACTTGAATGTTCTCAATATTGGGTTCGACTTTGTCTATCAGCCAACGGTGTCCTACTTCACGGCATCTTATGCATCTGCACCGTGTGTTCTGTTCTTTGAGTTGTTTTAACACAAGTTCGCGCAGGTTGCTTCTTTTTACACCAGCTACAATTAGGTAGGCTGGTATGTCTCGTTGAACCCGCATGATTCGAACCCATGGTGGAACAATTTTCTTCACTTCTGAAATGAGTTGCGCTGCCTGTTCGGTTGTATAGGGTTTGTATTCGCCTTTTTTCCACCATTCATATGCCTTCGTTTCCTTCAGGACGAGGCAAGGATAAATTTTGATCATGTCTGGTTTGAAGGCTGGATCAGCGAATATTGTTTGAAAGGCTTTTAGGTCACGGCTGTAGTCGGAGCCAGGTAGTCCAGGCATCATGTGATACGCAACTTTTAATCCTGCGTCTTTCAAAATGCGTGTGGCTTCCACAACGTCTTCGACTATGTGCTCCCGGTTCACCAACTCGTAGATGTCATTATAGATGTTCTGTACGCCTAACTCAACTCGGGTGACGCCCATCGAAAGCATATGGTCAACTTGCGCCTCTTTTGCCCAGTCTGGGCGAGTTTCCACTGTTATACCCACATTTCGAATGCGGCTAGTTTCAGCGTATTTTTTGGCTTGCTGCATTGAGTCAGATTTTCTTTTTGTTATGGCGTCTAAGCATCGTTGAACAAAGCATTCTTGATATTGTTTGGGTGTGCTTGGAAAGGTTCCGCCCATGATGATTAACTCGATTTTGTCAACTCTATGTCCTATGGCTTCCAATTGGCTGATACGGTTTCGAACCTGCTTGTACGGGTTGTAATTGCTTTGCACACCCCTCATGGCTGCTGGCTCATGTCCAGTATAGCTCTGAGGAACACCAAACGGTGGGCCTCCTGGACAGTAGGCGCAAGGTGAACCCTTTGGGCAGGGATAGGGCTCAGTCATAACGGCAACCACGGCCACGCCAGAAATAGTTCTAACAGCTTTTCTGCGCAAAACTGGGAGCAGTTTCCTTCTTTCAGAAGGTTTTAGACTATGTACGATTTGGGAGTTAGATGGAATTATTTTTAAGCCGAGTTCGTCGGCGATTTGCATCTTGACGAGGCTTACGTCTCGACCTGTTAGCTTAGGAATCTGCATGAGACGTTGGATGATTTCTCGACTTGGGTCAACTTCTCGCTTGTTCATTGATTAGTCCTACAATTATTGATGAAATCACCTTTAGATAAATACTCCATTTTTGTGGAAAACGTTTCAGCGAATGCGTCCGAAATTTTTAGAATGTTCCCCATTGGCGATGTTACAATGAAGCTGG
>Ga0315306_10000870_pt1 | contig 14577 bp, 19 predicted proteins | sample TDP1_MG_FD_203803 | JGI IMG/M metagenome (GOLD analysis project Ga0315306, IMG submission 203803) | Freshwater sediment microbial communities from Lake Towuti, South Sulawesi, Indonesia - TDP1 | ecosystem: Environmental > Aquatic > Freshwater > Lake > Sediment | place: Indonesia: South Sulawesi... | reverse complement strand
TTTCTGAAGGCGGTTGAAGAAGAAGGCTTCAAAGATTTGAAGAATTTCGTTTTCTGTAGTGGAATAGGCTGTTCTTCATGGATCCCATCGCCGTACATGAAAGCCGACTCAATTCATGTGACGCATGGGAGAAGCATCCCAGTAGCATTGGGCCTCAAACTTGTCAGACCTGAGCTGAATGTAGTAGTGTTCGGAGGCGATGGAGACATCGCTGCCATTGGCCTGAACCACTTGCTGCATGCTGCTAGACGAAACTTGGAAGTTGTGGTCATAATGGTCAACAACATGATCTATGGAATGACGGGAGGTCAAGCAGCTCCTACAACACCTTTTGGAGTTGTGACCACGACGACTCCTTACGGAACGTTCGAGTATCCTCTGGATGTTTCAAGCCTCATGGTTTCCGCGGGAGCTTCCTATGTAGCTAGATGGACGACTTACCATGTTGTTCAGTTGAAGGAAGCTATGAGGAAGGCGTTGAGGAAAAAGGGCTTCTCATTCTTAGAAGCCGTCAGCCAGTGTCCTCCAGTATATGGGAGAAGAGTTGGGATGGAATCAGCGAATCAGATTCTCCATTGGTTTAGTAGTAACTCAATCGCAGTGAATAGAGCTAGAAATATGAAAGTAGAAGAATTGACGAACAAAATCGTCGTTGGAGAACTCGTGGATATGGATAAACCGACACTTTTAGAGAATATTCGCAAGGTTCGGGAGAAAGCGGCTAATTGAAAACAAATGGGAAAGTTGAAGTTGTCTTCGCTGGAGCAGGCGGCCAAGGCGTAGTACTGTCTGCGGTTATTCTAGGAGCAGCCGCAACAGTTTATGAAGGAAAATTTGCTGTGCAGACTCAAGGCTACGGCGCTGAAGCGAGAGGAGGAACTTCATGGAGCAGCGTCATAATCTCAAATGAAGAGATAGGCTTTCCCGAAGTTGAAAGCTGCGACATCTTGGTCGCCATGAACCAGCGAGGTTTCGACGAGCATTCTAAGAAACTTAGAGAAGGCGGAACACTGCTGGCAGACGAAGACCTTGTAAAGGCAGAACTTTCTAAATCAAAATGGAAAGCCTACAGAATTCCTGCGACTAAACTTTCTGAGCAACTGTTCAAGAACAGGATGTACGCAAATATGATCATGCTTGGTGCATTAGCTAAACTGACCCGCGTGGTTGGTGAACAAGCAGTGAAAAAAGCGGTTAACGATAATTCACCAAAGCCTACTAAGAAAACCAATGCTGAAGCTCTGCAGAGGGGCCTCCTCTTCGCTGAGAAGATCCTGCCAGATATTTCCTCTGTCTAAGGCCATTAACGGACTACTTAACGATTAAGACAGGGCAGGTAGACCATCTCACAACCTCTTCAGCAGTGCTGCCGATGATCACCCTATGAGCACCGCTCATACCCTTCGAACTCATGATGACTAGGTCTATTCTCTTCTCCTCAATTTCTTTCAGTATGTCTTCAGCTGGCAGTCCCTCACGAATTTGATTTTCAAACTTGATATTCTCTTCCTCAGCCAGCTTTCCCGCTTCATTCAGATATCTCTCCGCGACATTCCTCAGCCTCGTCTTTAGAACCGCTGGATCCATGCCGGCCAAGCTCGAGGTTTGAATTGTTCTGACATCAATCACGTGTAGAAATACGACTTTCGATTCAAGCTTGCTGGCAATGTAGACTCCCTGCTTCGCCGCTTGTAGAGACAGCTGGGAACCGTCTATCGGGATCAGAATTCTCTGGAACAACTTTGGTCACTAGTCAAAAATCCCATTCGCGTGTTCTCTCCTTATCAAGCTTGTCATGCGTATGACCAAGGCCAAATCGAGGGCAGTTTGAAAGCAAATTCAAGAGAAGGCAATCTGATGTAAAAGTACACGTAGATAGATAAGGTCAAAAAGGCAAGCGCCACAATGGCGGTCAGATAGTCAGATAGCTTCATTCTTAAGGTCACCAAGGATTCTCTCTTCTCAGATGCCCCGAATGCTCTCGATTCAAGAGCTTCCGCTAGCTCGATACTTCGCCGTATTGCGGAGACGATAAGCGGGATCAGTATGGGAATGTAGTTTCTAATTCTCTTAAGGAAATTTCCTTTTTCAAGTTCAAGTCCTCTAGATCTCTGAGCATCTATGACGGTTTGAGCGTCAACGGCCATAGTGGGAACAAGTCTAACGGCCGTCGTGAATGTGAAGACAAGTGTAAATGGCATACCGACGTTCTCAAGAGCTAGACCGAGATCATCAGGCGAGGTTGTCATAAAGAAGACTGAAAAGCAGGATATCAACGCAAGAAATTTCACTGTCATCGCTAACGAGTACATCAACGTCGTTCCGGTCAGGAAATTCATTACGAAGATAAGGGTTGCTAGCAAAGCGCCTCCCTTCATTGAGACAGACCATCTTCTCAGCGATTTAGCAGAAGCGATTATTGGTATTTGAGCGAAGAAGACTATGAGGAGAACCAGCAGATTTGAGAACATAAGACAAATCGCGAAGATGCTCATAACTAGAATGAATTTAGCTCTGGGGTCCATTTGATGAACTGGGGTAGGCAGCTTCGTGAACTTGAAACCGTCGAATATCCTCATCGACATGTTCCAGCCCTCTTGAGTTTGCTAGCCAGGACTGTTCTTGCTGTGAACAGGTCGATTACGTTCGCTGGCAATTCGATATCCGAAAGGGATGACATGAGCTTCGCGATCTGCGGTCGAACAAGCGATGCTTTGTCAACTAACGATTCGTCGGTCAATATGTCGACCGCAGGCCCGTCTCCTACTATTCTTCCTCCAGACAAAACCACAACTCTCGGTTTGCATTCCGCGATAAATTCAATGTCATGAGTAACTACAATTACAGTCTTGCCTTGGGTATTCAGCTGTAGGATGAAATTTCTCAGCCGGTCTTTTTGCTGATAGTCTTGACCTATAGTGGGTTCGTCGAGAACTATATGCTTCGGATTCCAGACCAATACCGAAGCGAGCGCTACTCTCTTTCTTTCTCCTCCGCTCAGCATGAAGGGTGAGCTGTCGATATAGGATATTAGATCTAGGGTCTCGAGTATTCCTCTAACTCTTCTTTCTACGACCTCTTCAGGATATCCAAAGTTCTTGAGGGAGAAGGCAACTTCATCCTTAACGGTCTCGCAGAACAATTGATGATCGGGATTCTGGAAAACCAATCCCACGATCCTCGCAAGAGATGCTACGCTCGACTTCTTAGTATCGATACCGTCAACTAGAACGCGACCGGTCGTCGGCTTTAACAAGCCGTTGAAATGTCTTATCAGCGTTGTCTTTCCCGCCCCATTCTCTCCCATCAAAGCGACAAATTCGCCGTCTTGAACCTTCAAGTGCACGTTGTAAAGGACTTCTTTTCCATTGGGATAAGTGAAGCATAGGTTTTCAACGTCTATCAAGACATCAGCTTCCTCCTCAGTTCTTCCGTTGCGTCTTCGACGGTGATAGGTATAGAGCCTAAAGAGACGCCATCCTTCCGCAACAAGTGAAATAGCATGGTAACTTTGGGGACACCTATTCCTATCAGCCAAGCCTCTTCGCCGTATACGTTGGATGGTTTTCCATCTAGAACTACTCTGCCCTTGTCCATGACGATAACCCTGTCGGCGTGTCGCGATACAGCGTCAAGTCTATGCTCTACGAGAAATATCGTTATCTTCAACTCTCTATTGAGCCGCGAGATCACATCCAATATCTCTTGAGCCGATTTGGGATCGAGGAAAGAAGTCGGCTCGTCTAGTACTATAAGCCTCGGCTTCATAGCTAGAACCGCTGCTATGGCAGCTCTCTGCTGTTGCCCACCAGAGAGCTCATAAGGAGCCATATTCCGCAGGTGAGAGAGGCCGGTGACCTGCATAGCCCAATCTACTCTTCTTCTGATTTCATCTCTAGGTAGACCTAGATTTTCAGGCCCGAAAGCTACGTCTCGCTCTACAGAAAGAGAAAAGAGCTGGTTCTCCGGATTCTGGAAGACGAAGCCTACATATCTAGCAAGTTCCATTGTGGAGGTCTTTCTTATATCCAAGCCAGCAACTTTCACGTCGCCGGTCATCTCACCCGAGTAGAAATTCGGGATTAGACCGTTCAGGCATCTGCACACAGTCGTCTTTCCGCAACCGCTTGGGCCGGTCAGAACCACGAATTCACCTGGCTCGACGACGATATCGGTCCCTAAGATGCTTGGTTTGCCAGCGCCGGCGTAAGTGAACGTTAGATTGCGCATCTCTATTATGGGCAACGACGAAGTACCTCTGCTTGCACATTCATGAGTTTTTCAAATTTGAGTAGCTACTCTTTTTTGAGATAGAGCCTCCTTCTCCTAAGAATCAGAAGATATGTTTAACCGTTTTGCTGATCTGAGGAATATTGCTAGTTGGATCTTGCAGAGATCAAGTCTAGGCACTGATTGATCGCCTGAGTAATGTCTCCGCTTCCGTTAATTCCCGCTGCAAGAGCGTGGCCTCCGCCCATTCCTTGGAATTGCTCACCAACGGGAATTGCTATATGCTTCCCCAAGTGTATTCGCGTTTTCCTATAGAAATCTGATGTGGATCGAAGGCTTATGCGCAGCCTCTCCTTCTTCTCTCCGCCGACTACTGCGACGTGAGCACCCAACATGATCAACGCCCTCGCTACTGAGGCGTGATATGAGCCTACAACGGTCGCAGCAACGATCCATTTTCCTATTCGTCTGATCTGGACTCTTTGAGCTGCTTTCAATCTAGCGATACGCTCCGAATCTTCCATGGGGAAGTGAAGAATCGAGGAGACTTTTTCCATGTCAAGCCCGTAGGCTGTCAGTTCAGACAGCACATGAAATGTTTTCGACTTCGCCAGCATCAAACGCCTAGTATCGTAGTATATTCCTAGAATCATGGCAGCGGCGTCAAGAGGGGACGGTTTAACTCCGAAACTCTTGTACATCTCATAGATGATCTCACAAGTTGATGTCGCGGTTTCGTCAAATACAACCATCAGAGCCATCTCACAAGTCCTCGGATGAAGAGCATGGTGATCTATGACTATCAGATTACTTCGAGGTAGAGAGAAGAAATCTTTCCATTCGCCAAGTTGTTGAATTGTATTCGTATCAACTGCGAATATCAGGTCGGACTGTTCCAAATGCGGTTTCGTTACAAACTTTTCGGGAAAATGCCTCAGTACCCTCTGAGAGATCCTACTCAGGCTTGGAGCTGCAATCTCTATTCTCAGCTTCTTTTTGACTCTCTTGAGTAGCGAATACAAGGCATATGCAGAGCAAACAGCGTCGGGGTCGGCATTCTGATGACATAGAATACTTACTGAGCTCGTCTTTCTCATCAGAGAGGCAAGTCTTTTGAATGGTTTCAAAGTCCTAGGTCCCTAGCTTTAGACTCTGCCGCATTCAGCGCTACGCGAGTTGCTTCATCCAAAATCTCGCGCATTTCACCGCGTTGATTACCCTGTATGACGGAGACCTCGATGTTCAGAGTTAGGGGTTTGTCGCCAATAGCTTCGACAACTATTTCAAAATCTCTCATATGTCTTAACGGGATCTTCGAAGCAAGGAAACTCATTACAGCTTGTTGGGCGGCCTCACACATCCCTTCGATTTCTCTTGGCGATGGTTTCCTCTTTAACGCAGTGTTCACTCCGCTTCCAATCCCAAGGCGTCGATTTCGAGAAGAAGCTCTTCAGCTGGGTGCGGCTGGCCTCAGTCTCTCTTGGAGCTTCTGTTGAAGCTCCTTAATTCTTTCCCGCGTTCTTTCCTCTTGTCTCCCCAGGACCGTTACTCGAGTATTGTAAAGTTCCTTCTTCTCCTTAAGCTCGTTGACTAGGAGTTGCTGATCATACTTGACCAAGATGCTTCCCACACTCTTATACACCGGGGTCTGGTCGCTAAGTTTTTCCAGTTCTGCGATCGCTCTATCCGCCTCCGTCAACTCGATCTCGAGCTGCTGCTTCTGTGTCACGACAGCCTGCAAGGTTTGCTGCAGCTGCTGAAGCCTCACCAATTGCTCTTGAACTTGAGGCGGCAGTTCAACTCTCTCGCCCAACTTTTCCACTCCTCGAATTAGGCTGAAGCACATTCACTATGCTAATAGCCACGATAATAAGGATTTGCGTGCGCAAATGTATTTTATCGATTATCTCCTCCATGAGAAAGAATTGGCTGAATTCGTTACTGATAGCGCCCCGCCCTTTCGTATGCAGAACACACGAAGCTACTGCTCAAGTTCTTCGATAATTCGAACGGCTCGCCGCCAACTTAAGACAGAGCGCAAGTATAGATTAATGGAAGCTCTCAATGCCACAGGATCTCTGGCGTAGAATTTCATCTTCAGAGCGGTTCTATCCCGCGATATCGTTATTCTTGATCGATCACGCTCACGAGCTTTGAGTTCAGGTTTGAGAGCCTCTAGGATCGCCAGAGTATGCTGTTCGTCATCGAATTCAATCGTAACTTCGGATTCCGCTTCTATGATTTTTCACTCCCCTCAAAATTTTGCCACCTCAAATGCTTAATGGTGAGCGAGGGGCCAATTTCTCGGATTGCGGGCAGACTTGCCAGAACCACTTTTGCCTTCCATTTTGAATGTCGCATTACATGCAGCGCCACTCTATAAGAGCCCTTGGGAGGCAATGTATTAAGGGGCAATTCGAAGAAACTTGACAGACTCTTCGCAAGTCGAACTAGTTCAGAATTTTCTTCTGATCGAATCGTTATCGCTTCGGCCTGAAATCTGCCTAGAGTCCCGTACTCTCTCCTCAAATTTACTTCTACCAAGTAAATGAGCGGCGGTATCGGTGTAAGATTGGAATTTTTGAACTGGAGGAGTTGTATCCTACCCGGTCCTCCCATCCACCTTTCCAATATCAGTGCCTTGTCGCAGTTTAGCTCGAGACTTCTTTCGGCAACTCCTTCGAGGCTCAGTTTTCCTCTGTTAAGTTTTATGCATTTCGGAATCGAATGGGAAAGCTCGCTTACAAAACTTCTGACGCGTTGGATAGGGCGCCTGGAGGTTGTAAATAGGATCACTCGTCTTCTTCCTTCGGCGCTTCCTCTCTAGCTTTTCTACGTCTCCTTCTTACCTTCTTCCTTTCTTCCTCTTCAGTCTCGGGTTCCGCCTTGGAAGGCAAAGCCTCAGCGGGTTTTACGATTTCCTCTTGTGATTTCACTCCTATTCCGAGCTCAGCGGCAACCGCCTTTGCCGTTATCGCGCCTCTTGTGGCTCTTCTGGCTATCTCTCCAAGCTTTGTGAATGGCGTGTAGGCGCCTCCAGCAAATTTGACTCCACATTTTCTACACAGCCATATCCCAACACTCAATCTCCTCACTGTTTTGAAGTGACATTGAGGACATTCGTGGGGCCTTCTCATTTGACTTACGACTTCCATGTATCTTCTTCTCGCTACGGTACCATACCTGGGCCCTAGACTCCCTGCAAGGCCGACCTTTCTTGTCCTTCCCAATTACTTTACGGCCTCCAAGATCTTCTCTCTTATCGCATTCGCTTTGGTCGATGCGATCTGAACTGCTGCTTTCACCTCTTCTATCGTCAGTCCCTCCATGCCCCCCTTTTGCATCGCGCAGACTCTACCAGTTTCGTCTATGGCCGCAGTTAATCTGGCGCTCATAACTTCTTCCTCCTCAAGGCATGGGTCGACTACAAGAGAATTACCTACCTTCGCGATAGTAACTGTGATTGGGTAGTTCTTTATCGGAAGAGGCTTGTACCCTGGTTTATAGACGACCTCTCTGTCTCTGATTTCGTAGTCGCTCATTCGCGCATTCAGAAGAGCTGCTAGAGAAGCAATAGCAGATGCGTCGATAAGGTTTCCGTCGTGGTCGAGAACGTAAACATCTACAAATACTACGAATACCTTCTTGCCAGCTTCCACGCAGAGCTGTCCAAGATCTATCGCTTTGGATTCTCTCAGTCCTCTGTCCACAACCCTCGCCAATTCGATTGAGTTTTCATCAGGAGGCCCTGGTTCGAATGAGGGCGACGCCAATGGCACAAGCTCGGCATTAACGGTAAGTATCCCTTCATTAGGTGTGTCTGGAAATGGGTCTCCCGTCTCCACCTTGACGCCGACCATAACCTTCGTCTTTCCAAGAAATACTTGAGCTGAACCGTTTGCTTTTTCGATAATGCCGACTTCGATTCTCAAATCTCTATAGTCTGTTAATGATCGTTGGTCAATACGCTTCCCACGAGACATCATATCGACTATGGTTCTCTGCTCTATCTTTGCCATAGGAGATATTTGTGGTGTCGACGACACTATTCGCCAGCCTCCGCGCTCTCTTCTTTTTCTTCGACTTCTTCCTTGATCGAAATATATTTCGCTTTGAGAGCTGCCTTCTGCATCTCATGAATCTGTTTACAAGATTCTACAGCCATATCTAGAGCCTTCGCAAATTCCTCCAGCGTAAGAGAGCCGTCCATCTGTACGAGAGTTATCGTGTTGAAACTCGGCATCAATGCAAGAGGCATATCTGCCTCCCCATACTTGTCTTCTAGATCGGATAGATCTAGAGCAATTTGGCCCTCAATCTTTCCGACGGCGCAAGCTGAAACGAGACTCTTCATAGGTATCCCCGCGTCGGCGAGAGCGAGCGAGGCGCCTGTTATAGCGGCACACCTCGTCCCACCATCGGATTGGAGGACTTCAATGAATATGTCTATTGTCGTTCTAGGGTAATACTCGGATAGAATTGCTGGTTCGAAAGCCTCTCTTATGACTTTCGAGAGTTCCATCTCTCTTCTTGAAGGAGCTGGAGACTTCCTCTCCTCCGTTGAAAATGGTGCCATGTGATACCTACATCTAGCCACTGCTCGATCAGGTAACGCTATGTGCTTTGGATGAGCCTCCCGCGGACCATAGACTGCTACGAGTATCCGGTTTCTACCTTGCTCGACGTAAGCAGAGCCATTTGCTTTGTCGAGAATTCCAACTTCTAGCTTGATCTGCCGAAGCTGATCGAGCTTTCTCCCATCAACTCTTAAGCCGTTAGCGTCTATAAGCCTCTCAGGACGCTTTTCCTGAAACAAATTCTCTACCTCCAAATTCCTTTCGAATCATTTCTTGTATACGGTCTGTCAGCCCTCTCGTGTGGGCCTCACGCTCAATCATATATATGGCGGAGACGGCGACCCGTTCATTTTCGGAAGACTTTCCAGATACAAGGACGATCCCATTCTGCCCGACCATTATCTGGCATCCCGTCTCCTTCTTCAACATGCTTATCATGGAACCTTTTCTTCCGATCAATCTCGGGATCTTCGTAGGCGATATCTCAACAACCCTTCCCGAGGTAGCTTTACCAAGTCCCGGTCCCTTGACCGTTATCAATGGATCACGCGTTCTGTCGAAAGCTATCACCTTGGCTAGAACCAGATCACCTACGTCAAATATCTTCGTAAGATCAGCTTTAGGAAAGGGTTGTCGATGACCGAATGTCTCAGAAGCTGGGAGCAGTGCTGGGTAGGGGGCGTTTATGTCAACAGACCATCCTGACATACCGATGTCAACTATCCGACCGATGACAGGGTCTTCGACATAGGGAACATAGCAGCCTTTTATAGGGACTACCAGCACCCTGTTCCCGACGACATCAACGAGACCTATTCTCGACGCAAAAATCCTGTCGTTCTCCTTGTAGACATTGTCTCCTGCAAAGTATCCTCCTTCGGCGACTATTTCACCCGGAGCCACTAGCTGCTTCTTTTCGACATGAAGGATCAAAGATTGTGTCCTCTCAAGATATACGTTGAAAGAGAGAAAGAAGGCAACTATCTACTTTAAGATTTTGGTCTGTACCGTTCCCTGAGTTAGTTTACCGATCCGTTCAATGAAAGGCCCATATGAGCCCGCCGGCATCTCGACTACCCCTATCCATGACCCATCTGGCTGCCATTCCTCTCGAGTTATTGTCCCATAGTTCTTGACGGTCCCGTATGCTCTTGCGGCGTACTCCGCGAATATCTTTACAGCAATCCGCATCTGCTCCATTTTCAGCGGGAGCAACGGCCTAAGCTCATCGATAATGGCTCTTGCTTGCTCCTCAGCGCTCTTGAATGGGTCGATGGAAACTTTCACCTGCTCCAACGCCTGTTCTACTCTCAGTGGCGGATGAGGCGAGCCTGTTCTAGGATCGATACAGTTTCTCGAAATGAAAGCGATTATCTGTCTCCTCTTATCCTCAACGAGTTGCCTTCTTTGATCAGTCGTGAGCTGAAGTTCCCCATGCTTCATTATTTCCTCTGAAATCTTGAGAATGTCAGTTGTTCCAAAGCATTTTTGAAGCTTCTCAGCTGATGCTCTAGTCCCTTTACTAGCGTCAGAATAGATCTCCTCGATCAGAAGAATTTGCGATATGCTGAAAGGCTTCCCCAACTTATAGTCTAGAGCAGGCGTAGGCTTCACAAGAATCTCAAACTTCTCTCCACTTAACGTGATCCTTGCTGTTGTATACTTCTCACTCATTTCGACGCCGCCTTTCTGCCAGCGTCGAGTTTCTTAATGTGTTTTTCAACTTCCTCCACAGTGAATCTTTGAAATCGCTTCGTGGTAGCTGGAACCGAAGCCATACGGATCTTCTGAGGATCTAACTTCCCTTCCAAAACCTTTGCCATGCACTTGAGAGCAAGCAGTATCGCTTCCTCTAGGCCGAGATCATCTCTGTACTCAGCTTCAAGAATCTCGTTAGCAGCGTCTCCACCCGCTCCAATAGCCCAAGCTCTGTACGCAAAGAAGCCTCCGCTTGGATCTGTGGAGAATAGGCGGCTACCTTTCTTGTCCACACCAGCGAAAAGGATGGAAATACCGAAAGGCCTGACTCCGGCGTGCTGAGTATAAAGCTGCTTTATCTCGCCGATTCTCCGAGTCAATACTTCGAGGTCGATCGGTTCATCATACATCAATCGGTTGCTTTGCGCATATATTCGAGCCTGATCGACAAGTATATGTGAATCGCAGCTCAGACCGGCGGTTGCAGCCCCAATGTGCTCATCGATCTGATATATCTTCCACATAAATGAGGGATCTTGAAGTTTCGAGATAGACCTCTCCTCAGCAGCCAACACAACACCCTCGGAGCATGCTATGCCGAGGACAGTTGCACCTCTCTTAACAGTCTCAGATGCATATTCTACTTGGAATAGCCTGCCGTCAGGGGAGAAGACTGTTATAGCGCGATCATATGCACCTGGAACAGCGAACATCGACAAGGCCTAATTACACCTCTTGTGACACGTTCCTCATCTCTCTACATCCATCTAAACTAAAAACCTTTTGCAAGCTGAAAACGGAACGATGCATTGCATCTCAAGTTTGCATTCGGGTCAGGTCTGTCGCGAGGCTATCATGCCTTCTGCATCGAAGGTCTATCTGGGACTGGCTTCCTCATCCCCGATAGTCTCTTGAGAACGCCGTGCCTATATTTCTTTATCGCTCCGTTCTACGTGATTTCGTGAACCAGCCGCGATCTCAAGAGCTTAAGAGAAGGATGGAGGAAATGAGTAAGAAGGAGTACCGAATCAAAGTGACGAAAATTATGAACAAGCCTACAGTCAAATACGCCATCGTTCGACCCGTACCAAATTCCTATGATCGTTGTGTAAGAACCAATGTTGAGAAAATAGACGTTGACTTAGCGAAGAGGCAACACGCAGAATATTGCAGAGTCTTACAGAAACTTGGATTAAAACTCATCTGGATAGAAGGCGACAATACCCTTCCCGATAGCTGCTTTGTAGAGGACACAGCAGCAATATTTGGGGAAAAGGCAACAATCTGCAACATGAAAATAGAATCACGAATCAAGGAAGTAGTTGAAGTTGCCAAGGTTCTGGAAAGACTAAAGGAGACATACTACATTAGACCGCCAGCTACCATCGACGGCGGCGATGTTCTCAAAATTGAGGACAAAGTTTTCGTAGGGCTCTCAAGTCGAAGTAATCTACAAGCGGTACATCAACTTAGAAAGATTCTGGAGAACAGCAAATTCGAGATCTTCCAAGTCAAGATCTACAACGTACTCCATTTAAAGTCTGCATGCACTTATCTTGGAAATAAGTATGTCATACTTTCAAAAGGACACTTTGACACAGAAATTCTGCGAGATTACAATAAGATTGTGGTTCCAAGAGGAGAGGAATACGCCGCAGATTGCCTTGCCATAAATGGAACGGTCTTGATGGCTAAGGGCTATCCTGGGACCAAGCGACTTTTAGAGAGAGAAGGTTTTTCAGTCATAGAGTTGGAGATGTCAGAGTTTCGGAAAGGAGAAGGTGCTCTGACATGCTTATCAATAATATGGTGATCCTTTCAGCCAGTACTGGAACCCGCGGCATCACCATAGATCATGTGCGAGAGATATATGATACAGCTAGTGGGATTTGAATCCACGAACCCTACAGGTAAGATCTCCGGCCAAGTGAGCTATTCTGTTTCCCGGTCAATCTTGTCGGCTCGCCGGTCTAATTCTTAAGGAGAGAAAGAGCAACTCTGAAAATGTCTTTGTCAAGCATTAGGATAGCCTCCGCTCTGAATCTTGGACCTGCTTCCTCGCTTTGACTTCAATGAGCGCCTTCTCTGCAATGTCGACCGGATGAAGGTTCTTCGTGAAGATGCTAATCGATATCCCTCACAGACCATTCGCTCTCAACCGTTGGTCCTGAAGCGACCTGATTAGGAATAAGATCTGAACTTGGGAAAAAATTCAATGCATGGCCTTTGCCTCAAGCTTCTTATCGTTCCTGAAACTCTTAAAACGAATGCTGCTGTGGGACTATTCTCTATTTCTGCAATTAACGCTAGAGTAGCCCTCAGTTTCTGTACACCTTCTCTAGAACATTTCACAAGTGCTATTGAGCGCTCTTCGTCGAAAGATACTACTTGCGGGGATATCTCAGCGAGACCGATGTGGCCGAACAAATGCTCCACCGACTCAGTCAATTTTGTAGAGAATACTTTATTCGTGAGGACTTTACTACCGACGATTTTGACGAGGAGGTATCTCCAGCCTCTTCTACTCATCTCTGATCCCTAAGATCCTCACGCTCTCTCCACATTCGCGCGGACCCAAAATCATCCTGTTCTTGTTTACAAGAGAAATTGGAATGCTCGAAATCGACTTGAGGGCCTCACCGCTATCCAGTCCAAGTAGCATTCCAACCGCAGCTATGTCACGAGGCGCTCTCAAATACATCGGGTTATCTGCACCGCTTGAGATAATTATGCGAAACCGATTTTCCTTCGCCTTGGCTATTTCATTTCTGATTCTGGCGATCTGAACGTGCTCTGGCAGTCGCTGCCTTCTGATAACCGTTGACATATTTATTTCTAGATGAGCGCTAGATGGACCGGCTCTGTTCAAATGGAAAGCTCTGCTCGATAAAGCTGAGTCTAGGTAGATCACATCTACGCGTGCGTCGCGTTGTGCGACGCTCAGCGCCTCAGTCGACCTACATTCTATCGCCACTATCTCGAAATTTCTTCTAAACTCTCTGAGCTCCTTGAGCAACTCGTTTCTAGAAGTAATTGAAATATCTATTCTCGACGCTACGTCCAAGCCAGCGTCAAGGAATATTTTCCTCACTCTGTTCACTTCGTCACTCTTATCGCTCGGTCGGAACGCCACTCCAACAAGCGAGTAGTCTAGATAACGGGCTAACTCTGCCATTTCCTTCTGGGCTTTAGCATTATCGATCGGAGGCTTCAGATGCAAATCCGCGAACTTCGTCATTCGATCAATCCAAGCCTCCTGAGAGCTTCTCCTATTTGCTCAGGTGTTCTCAGTCTGGTTTCAAGTTTGATTCTTATCCTTATCGGATCCTCTTGCTTTAAGCTCATTCTGCCAAGAAGAGCTGCCTGTTTGTCAAGTCTCATGTACAGGTTTCCATCGGCATCGATGTGTTTCGTGAACTCAGCGGACAGGAATCTCTTGTCTCCGTCGCTCAGTCGTGATGCAAGTCTTCGTACAAAAGCTTCCACTAGATCTGTTCCTCGAATCTTCATTATGAGAGTCACTATAGGGTTTCCGTGATGGCCCTTCAAATCTTGCCTGTTGATCCGCGCTCTCTTCGCAATCTCTTCAGAAGCAACATTTCTCAATGCCGAACAGACTTTTTCCAGATCCTCGGTTGCGTGGGAGATCGCGCTGACTTCAACTGCTCTGATTCCTAAGGTTGCGGACAAATGCGCTTCCTTCACAGTTCGATGATTATATCTCACAGATATTAGAGCTTGCTTGGTATATTCAAACTGCATGTGCGCAAGTCATTTTTAGAGCTCAAATCTTTATACTCTGGACGAGGAGACAATTCAACATGGTCGTTGGAAGGTAATTTCAGTTGGAGATGTTCAGGTTCAAGCAAGCTTTCGTTGTAAGAAGAGATATTGGCATGGGAAAAGGAAAGATCGCTGTTCAAGTGGGGCACGCAGCAGTTTCATCAGCGGAGGAGGCTAGAAGGAAACGTAGAGCGTGGTGGAAGGCTTGGCTGAATGAAGGTCAATGTAAGGTCGCTCTCAAAGTGAGTTCTGAAGCTGAGTTGATTCGGCTTGAAAGAGAGGCGAGGCG
>Ga0315306_10000869_pt1 | contig 14589 bp, 13 predicted proteins | sample TDP1_MG_FD_203803 | JGI IMG/M metagenome (GOLD analysis project Ga0315306, IMG submission 203803) | Freshwater sediment microbial communities from Lake Towuti, South Sulawesi, Indonesia - TDP1 | ecosystem: Environmental > Aquatic > Freshwater > Lake > Sediment | place: Indonesia: South Sulawesi... | reverse complement strand
CACTCCTACAGATAGAAACCGGCAAAATTGTCGATGAGCAAATGACCCTGATTGAAAGACTGAAGGCGAAAGGCTACGTCTTCTTCATATTTGAAAACGCTGAAACAGCCCGCAACGCCCATGAAAAACTAAAGATCGCAGTCGAAGTAGCGCATCCATCAGCAGCAGGAGAAACACTTCGCGCCAGTCTCGAGCAATTCGCCGTTCAATCAGGCTTTGTGAAAGAGCCAAGCGAGCTGCGAGATTGGACACATCGTGTTTCAATGGAAATGACCAAGCTCAGAGTTAGGAGAGCCGCTGAAAAACGTGACATGCTCGTGGTGCAGGCAATTCAAGCCATCGACGACCTAGACCGAACACTCAACCTCTTCATGGGACGAATCCGAGAATGGTACGGACTGCACTTCCCAGAACTCGACCGCCTCGTCGAAAAACACGAGACCTACGCACGCTTAGTAGCCAACCTAGGAAAAAGAGACAGCCTAACCAGTGAATCCATAGAAAAAGAAGGCTTACCCAAAGCCAAAGCCGACCAACTCGCCGAAGTAGCTGAAAAATCCATGGGCGCCGACCTAGAAGACAACGACCTAGCACAGATCCAAACCATCTGCAAAGACACCATGCAACTCTACGACGCAAGACAGTCACTCGAAAGCTACATGGACACCCTAATGGAAGAAGTAGCCCCAAACGTAAAAACCCTTGCCGGCTCACTACTAGGCGCAAGACTCATAGCACTAGCAGGCGGACTCCCCAACCTAGCCAAAATGCCAGCAAGCACAATACAGGTTCTAGGCGCTGAAAAAGCCTTATTCCGCTCCCTAAAAACCGGCACAAGACCCCCCAAACACGGAATAATATTCCAGCACACCCTGATCCATGAAGCAAAGCGTTGGCAAAGAGGCAAAATCGCAAGAGCCATCGCAGGCAAACTCGCAATCGCAGCACGCTCAGATGCCTACAGCGGCAAGTACATCGGAGACGGCTTGAAAGCAGGCCTAGAAAGACGAATCACCGAAATCCAAGAAAAATATAGAGAACCACCGCCGGAAAGACCCGCACAACCACCTCAGAAACAAAAGCAGGCCAAGGGGCAACGTTTCAGGAGAATGAAGCGTGGACGCCGACGTTAAACCCCACCCCACTTTCAACGGAATCTACTGGATAATCCACGAAGACGGCTCCAAAAAACTAGCCACCCAAAACCTTGCTCCCAGCCACACTGTCTACGGAGAACGCCTCATCAAACATAGAAACATCGAATATCGAACCTGGGACCCATACCGAAGCAAACTTGCCGCCGCAATCATAAAAGGCCTAGAAACCGTACCAATCAAACCTGAACACAAAGTTCTATACCTAGGCGCAGCATCAGGCACAACCGCCAGCCACGTCTCCGACATCGTAGGCGAAGATGGACATGTCTACTGCGTAGAGTTTGCGCCTCGCAGCATAAGAGAACTCGTCGACAATGTGTGCACCCATCGCTTCAACATGTCACCCATTCTAGCAGACGCCCGCATGCCTGAACAATACGCCACTCTAGTTGGGACTGTTGAAGACATGTACTGTGACATAGCTCAGCCTGAACAAGCCAAAATACTAGCAGACAACGCGGACAGATTCCTGAAACCCAGAGGCTGGACAATGCTTGCCATAAAAGCTCAAAGCATAGACGTCACAAAAGAACCATCTGAAGTCTACAAACAGGAGATAGGCACTTTGAGGTCTCGTGGCTTCAGGATTGAGCAAGTAGTGCATTTGGAGCCGTACGACAAAGCACACGCCATGATAGTGGCGAGGAAGACGCAGTAAAAGCTGTTTTAAAATTTTCAATCTTGAAGCAATTTGCCCGTGAAATAGTCAATTTAAGTATTTCGCCCAACGTTTATATCACCCTCTGCTTTATGGTTTCATCCGTCGAGAGGAGAATCGATGAACCGCGAGGAGATGTTTAACGCCGCAGAACATGTTTTCAAAACAGCTGGCTTTAAAATCTCCAAACGATGCCACTCCAGACCAAGCTGCTTCTGCATGGTCGCCAGAAAAGACGCAGACCTCACCTTCATCAAAGTCCCCGCTGACCTCGGTAAGATCTCCTTGAAAGACGCCCTGCAGCTACAGGCAATCTCATCCCACTTCTCAGCAACACCCTTGTTCATCGGAGACAAAGCACGAGAAAGACCACTAGAAGACGACACCATCTACACACGATACGACATCTACGCCGTCACATTAAGAACACTCGAAGACGTAGTCACCAAAAGCATGCTGCCCCTTGTCGAAGCAGGACCAGGCGGCTATTATGTACGGCTTGACGGCGAAACCATCAGAGAACGAAGAATGAAACTCGGACTCTCAGTCGGCAAACTCGCTGAGCAGCTACGGATTTCACGACGAACATTATACGGTTATGAACGCGGCATGGCTAAAGCTTCAGTCTCAGCCGCCTACAGCTTAGAATGGGTACTCGGCATCCCCGTGGTGCAACCCATCGACATCTTCAAGCCTATACCAGCAACAGCAGGCTTCTTCGCCGCCGCAAAACGCTTAATCATAAAAAACCGATTTCTCAAAACCGTGCTAAAACGCCTCATCCTATGCGATTTCAAGGTGGCAGCAACCACTCGAGCACCATTCGACTTCATCGCTCAACCACCAGACGAAAACGTAAAGATAATCGGCGGAGTAACACGCAAAGGCGAAAAAAGCGTCGACGAGAGAGCAGAGGAAATCCTAAGCATAAGCCATATCGTGGGCGCTCACCCATTATTCATAACAGACGGAAAATTCGCCCTCGACACAGACATCCCATTGATCGACTCTGAAGAACTCGAGAGAATCAGCCTAGCTCAAGACTTGGTTTCGAGACTCTAAGAATCCCTTGGTGACAAACTGCTTACTCGAACCTCATCTGTCTTGCCCTAGCATTACTTCTCAATTCTTTCGCTGGTTTCCAAGACTTCCGCACAAACTCGGGATACGAACCGTGCTTGACAAGCCATTTTTCAAGAAACTCAACGGTCTTTGGGTCGGTAACGTAGCCTGAACCCAAGTCTCCGTACCTATCTCTAAGTTCTTTAATTGCCCTGTCGCGTTCAACTTTAGCGATGATTGAAGCAGCTGACACCACAGGATACCTGGCGTCGGCTTTATGCTCCGAAACTATCCTAACAGAAAAAGGCAGTTTCTCCATTACGTGTTCTTTGAACCTTTCAGCGATTACATCTGAGGCGTCAACGTAAGCAACATCTGGCTTGAGGACTTCGATAACTCTAGCCATCGTGTGTGCCTCCAAACGATTCAGCTTGTGCAATCTTCTACGCGTTTCAACCACCTTGTCAATTTCCGCAGGCGACAGGCTTTCCACATGGTATTTGACGGCAAGTTTCTTGATCTCGATCGCTAATTTCTCGCGTCTTTGAGGAGACAGCACCTTAGAATCCCTGACGCCCAAAAGCTTCAGCTTCCGCAAGTCTTCTTCAGCAAACAGAACGCCTGCTATGACCAGGGGTCCAATGATTGGGCCACGTCCAGCATCGTCTACTCCTGCTATCAGCATGAATTTCTCAGCCTATTGCTTTTCTCGCTGCAAGTATTGAAGTGCATTTTGGATAAGAATGTTGTGAACTCGGCTTCTGTTCTCAAACGTCACTTCGACTATCTCTGCGTCTTCCCGTTTCCTGATAGCCTCTACTACCGGGTCTCGTGCACTGTGATGGATTACTCCCAGAATCAGCTTGCGGCTGTCCACAGTCTCTTTAATGACTTGCTTGAAAGCCCGCGAAAACAACTCCATAGGTCCAATCTCATCAATCACAACCAAGTCAGCTTCTCTCAAAGCTGCTTGAATGGCTGTGACGCCAACCGTTTCAAGGTCGTTTAGATTCACCCTGTATTTGCTCACCTGTGGACCGGTAGGCTGATTTATGTGCGCTAACCACCCCTTCTCATCTGTCTTGAGGCTAATGATCTGAAAGCCCACGCGTGCACCCTCATGTCTGACCTCTCTGCTTATCATGCCCCCGACACTGTAGCCTTTAGCTCTAAGCCCCTCTACAGCGTTCAGCAAGACCGTGGTTTTTCCAATGCCTGGCCGACCAGTTACAAAGAGAAGCCTCTTCACGTTCGATCTTACCTACCCATGTTCTTCAACAACTGCTTTATTGACCTAATCTATAAAACAGATTTCATAGTAGGTATGTGGCTTGAGTTTTGGATTTCCAACTGAAACCATAAACGAAGGAAATGTCAAGGTCTCGGTGCCTAGACTTAAGGCATTTGTGAAAGAGGCTTGGGAATACGCTCCTTCCAAGGCGCCTGTTTTCTACAATCCAGCCATGACGCTGAATCGGAACTTAGCGGTGCTGGCTCTCCAAGCATACCAGAGACTGGAAAACCGCGAACTTGTGGCTTGCGAACCGTTAGCTGGGTGCGGCGTAAGAGGCATTCGACTCGCAAAAGAGGTTGAAGGCGTTCACAAAGTTATCATAAACGACATCAGCCCTGAAGCAACCAACCTAGCCCGATTCAACGTTAGCCTCAACAACTTGGACGACAAGATTTCTGTTGCCAGTGAAGATGCCAACCTTCTTTTGAGCCGTCACGCGGCGCCTCGCAAGAGATTCGACTATGTCGACGTTGACCCCTTCGGTTCACCAGTGCCCTACATTGATTCAGCTTTGAGGGCAGTGCGAAATAACGGCTTGCTTGCGCTAACAGCTACGGATATGGCTCCACTTTGCGGAGTGCATCCAAAGGCTTGCATAAGAAAATATGGTGGGAAACCACTGCGGACAGAATATTGTCATGAGCTGGCTGTTCGCCTTTTGACTGGATGCTTAGCCTCGACGGCGGCTAAACATGAAATCGGAGTCAATCCATTGTTGAGCTACTGTGAATACAACTACGTCAGAACATATGCTAGGATCAATTATGGTGCTAAACAAGCTGACAAAAGCATTCAAAACAGCGGCTACATGTTGCATTGCTTCTCCTGTTTTCATAGAGAAAGCATGAACGGCTTAACTTCAGTGCTTAAACAAGACTGTCCGGAATGCGGCTCAAAACTTCAAGCGGCTGGTCCACTGTGGCTTGGTTCACTCTGGGACGTGAAATTCTGCAGTAAAGTGATTGAGGAGGCTAAAGGACGAAATCTGCCTAATGAGACTAGACTTCTGAACCTGTTGACGCAGATAATCAAAGAAGTCAACGCGCCCATCACCTACTACTCGATTGATAAGCTATGTGACAAGTTCAACCTGCCAGTACCATCACTGTCAAAAGTGATCACTGAGCTTGAGAAAAGCGGCTTTCAAGCCGTGCCCACACATTTCAACCACAAAGGTGTCCGCACTGAGGCGACTGCCACCGTGTTGAAAGAAACCGTAGCTAGGTTGGCAAGACAAGGCTCGAACGCAAGAAACCAATATAAGATAGCTAGATGACGACTACTTCAACGAGGCAGCTTAGACTTGAAGATACGAAGGCTTGGATCTCAGGTTTCTGTGATTTTAATGGTTGTCATCGTCTTCGCTTCTGTTACATCCACCTCATTCATTTGGAACGGAAACGCTTCCACATCTTCTGACTATTTCTATAAATTCACTGTTGACAGAGAGGGTTTCACAACTGTTGAAATTAACTTCAGCAGCACAGATGCGACGGGAGACTCATGGGTTTTTGTTCCGAAAGACCATCGCTGGGATCTTTTCGTCGCACCTGGAGGCGAGATTGTTCAAAATGAGACGGTTGCAACTAGCCAAGTGATTGATGAGAACCTCTACTTCTACCAAGCATTTACTTTTCAATACCAGTCCAGCGGGTTCTTTAACATGACCATAAAATTCGATTTTGACAACGGCGCCTTAATCATGGAGCCTCGAGGAATATTCTATTCGCCTCAGATTGGATTCCGACCTGGTAATGGCAGAGCTGAAGTGCTTTTGGATCAGAATTTTCAAGTCAATAATCCAGATCTTGCCGTGGCTCAGGGTTCAAACACCTACCAAGCTAGAGATGAAGATGTTGAGCCGCACCGAGTGCTATTCTCATTACAAGAAAATGTTGTTCGTCTTCAGGTGGAATTCAGCATAGACTCAGAACCTGCGATTACAACGCTTAGGAGCAGTGACAACAAAACCTTTGTTTTCAATACGATCGCACGATACGAAACCTATGCTCGTAACGTCCTTAGGTTTTACGACAAAATCTACAATCAGACCACACGCTTGTTTAACGTGACACTGGACGATGTTGTGGTTCAATGGTTCTTGCCCGCTTTTCAGAGTTTGTTGACTGTGGGCGGTTATGTCCCAGTATTCACTGGAGGACTGGGTGAAATCAACATCAACATTGTTTTCATCCGCACAGTAAACGGCACCGTTGAAGTCATAGCCACACACGAGTTAATTCACCGCTTCTTGGATAAAGCAGGAATTCCCCCTAACGATTTTCTCTGGTTTCATGAGGGCATAGCTCAGTTCGTAAGCGTCAATCTTGTCTCAGATTTGGGCTATGAAGGCGGCGAAAGTGAAAAGACCAATCTTGAAAACGTTGCCGAACAGCTGATTCAGCTTCCAGACGGCGAGAACTTTGCATCGATAAGTCTGCAACGCTGGGCTCCAAGCTATCAACCTCCAAATGTTAACGTAGGAAAGCTGTATGCTGCATCATATTACGTGGTTAGTCGTTTACCCCAGATTGTTGAACGCGACTGGTTCGAATATTACAGAGGCTTCTTCGAACTCGTCGGACAGTTGCCTTCAGACTTCAATGGAGTCAAAATCAAGAAAATAAGCGAGCTAGCGCTCTACTTGAGCCAGGCCGCTAACGCATCAGTGGCATCAACTCTGAAGCGTTGGGGCTTCACTGTTGCCGATCTCTTCGAATCGCCGGTGCAAGATCTGATAACACAAGCTGACAAAGCAGTGAGTGAATTGAACCCTATTTTTCAGCCCTACAAGTTTCTGGCCGAATTTGTATATGAGCGTGCATTGTTGAGCGCTGAGCATGGCGACTGGGATACTTCCAGAAGCTTGCTTCAACTGAGCATCGCATTAGCCAATCTCGCCCCTCTGCTCACTTTTCTGACAATAATTGGGTTGCTTGCGTTACTGATTTTCATTTTGGCGAGACGAAGCAAGAGACCACAGACTGCTGTCCCGCCCCTGCCTCCAGAAGTCTTCCAACCCCCAGTCTAACGTCTGCAGTAGAATGTTGGATCATGCACTGAGTTTCTTGTAGATTTCCACCCGTTGCTCTTCAGCTTTCTTCTTGACATCTTCGAAAATGTTGTTTCCATGCGAATCGATCGCTATGGACAATGGTCCGAAGTCTTCAACTTCAAACACCCAAAACGCTTCTGGCATGCCCAAGTCTTGGAGCCACTCTACAGTTTTGACACTCTTGACGGCTTTTGCTGCAAGTACTCCAGCTCCGCCCGTGAAGGCGCCATAAACCGCGCCGTACTTCTGCATTGCGTCGGTTGTTCTCTTGCCCATTCCCCCCTTGCCTATGACCACGCGGACTTTGAAAGCTCTGATGAACTCGTCTTCAAACTGGTCCATGCGCGTACTTGTGGTAGGTCCCGCAGCAACAACAATCCACTTGTCACCTTCTTTCTTCACAATAGGTCCACAATGGAAAACAGCTAACCCTTCAAGGTTGACAGGTAGTTCCTTGCCCTGTTTGGAATATTCCAATGCCCTTTTGTGAGCTTGGTCTCGCGCGGTTACGATTGTGCCGGTCACGTAGAGCACATCGTTAACTTTCAACTTGCGGACGTCTTCTTCTGAGATCGGAGTCTTTAACTTGTAAACAGCCATCTTAGTTTTCACCTCACCTTGTGAGTTGAATATTCAACGGTTCCATCAGATTTAATCCGAGCTGTAGCTCTTCTCGCTGCCCAGCACTGAAAAGCAACAGCCACAGGATAAGAGGCTGGATGCCTGTGCGCATAGTCCACTTTCACGCCTAAGACCGTGAACTTGCCGCCTAAACCCATAGGTCCGATTCCGGTTGAGTTAGCAGCTTCGTAGAGTTCGTTTTCTAGCTTAGCCAATTCTGGGTTTGCGTTGGGCTCGTTTAATGGTCTGAGTAACGATGCCTTTGCAAGTTTCATGGCTATATCTGCGCCGCCTCCGGCTGCTATACCAACGATTGTGGGTGGACAGGGCATTGCACCTGCCTTTATGATTGCATCGATGACGAACTTCTTCAAGCCGCTCACGCCCTCACCCGGAGTTATCATGCCCAAGGCACACACGTTTTCTGAGCCTCCGCCTTTTGGAAGCGCTGTCATCTCGATGACGTCGCCCTGAGTGATTTCCCAGTTTATGAATGGAATGTGGCGTCCTGTATTGTCGCCAGTGTTCTTCTGAGTGAATGGATCAACCGTGTTTGGTCGTAACGGTATCTCCTTCGTGGCTCTTCTTGTGGCATTTTGAAGGGCAGCTTCAATCTTGTCCAAGCCTTTCGCATTGGCTCCAGCTTTAACGTAAAAGATTATGATGCCTGTGTCTTGGCATAGCGGTGTGTTTTCTCTCTCAGCGAGTTCAATATCCTTTAAAATCGCTTCAAGCTGAACCTTCCCAGCCTCACTTGTCTCTTCTTTATAGGCGCGGTTCAATGCGTCTTTAACATCGCTTGGTAATCGAATAACAGCCAGTTTCAGAAGATTGACAGCTGTGTCCTCGATAACCTTCTCGATTGCTTGCATTCCCTTATCCCTCGCAAAGAGCATACGAGTTGAACCTTCTCACCAATATATCTTGCGCTAGTGATCCTTTGTAGCGTTATTCATCAACATATCTTGGATAATCCTCGTGAGTTATCTTGACAATGTCTCCCGACGTGACTGTGACGAAGGTCTCGTCTTTCAATCTGATAATCAAGGCTCCATCATCATCTATGTCGATAGCTTGACCCTCAACTGTCTCTTCATCACTCTTAACCTCTACATTTGAGCCGAGGAAACCCGCTAGCCTTCGCCAATATTCTAATATCTCTTCAAATCGTCTTCTTCTAAATAGCTCATAGTGTGATTCAATTTCCGCTAGTAGCTCGCACAGCAGAATCTCTCGCTTAATTTCCTTACCCAGCTCTTCTTTCAGCGTCGTTGCTTCCTCTCTGAGATGCCTTGGTATAGATTCGACGTTGAAGTTTGCGTTAATGCCGATGCCCAAGATCGCGAAATCTACTTTTTCGCCCTTAATCCGGCTTTCAGTCAGCATGCCGCACACTTTTTTCTGGTTGATTAAAACGTCGTTTGGCCACTTGATCTGAGCCTCCAAACCATAAAGCCGATTGATCGTCTTAGCAACGGCGACAGAAGCAAGCAGAGTGAGCTTCTGTGCATGTTTAAGCGGGGCGTTTGGTTTCAGTACTATGGAAAACCACAGTCCATTCTCAGGAGATATCCACTTTCGCTTGAATCTGCCTTTGCCCATGGTTTGAGTTTCAGCAACAACAATCGTGCCTTCCCTAGCTCCTCTAACAGCCAGCTCTTTAGCGAAGTCGTTTGTTGAGTTCAACTCTTGGAAATAGACAATGGCCTGACCCAGAATCTTAGTTCGCAGGTTTTCTTTGACCTTTGGAGGTTTTATCCTCTCCTTCGTAGATAGAGCTTCAGACATGTTTGATAGCCCACAATCCCTGAACAACGGGCAATAGTTACTTGGTTTACACTTCATAATTTTTATCACTTATTCAACAAGAGCGCAAGAGAGGCTCTAAAATTGCATCACCATAGCAGGCAAAGTCTTCACAGAATCTAAAGAGGTCTTCTACTGAGTCTCAACAAGTTCTATTAACACGTTTTTCAGGTTTTTGGGATGAAGGAAGGCTATTTTTCCGCCTTCCATCCCTATTCTAGGCTTCTCATCAATAAGTGCGATTCCCTTCTTCTTCAGCTCTTCAAGGTGGCTTTCTATGTTTGAGACCGCTAATGCAATATGATGAATGCCCTCCCCACGCTTTTCAAGAAACTTGGCTACTGTGCTCTCAGAGTCGATGGGTTCAAGCAACTCAATCTTAGTATGACCTACAAGAATTATGGCAACCCTAACCTTCTGTTGCTCAACGACCCGTATCTTTTCAAGCTTCCAGCCGAGCGCACGCTCATAAATTTCCAATGCTTCATCAAGCTTATTCACAGCGATAGCTACGTGGTCCAATCCCTTAATCATGTACTTCTCCTCTTCATCGCAGCAGTTAAGAAGAATGAATAAACTACAAAGTGCTTAAAAATCAAACGCCTATGGGTCAAGATTTGAACACGCTCTTGAGAAGTCAGTGTAGAAAAATCGAAACGAGATAGGTATGATCCTGAACTCTGCTAACGACTGTGTATCACTATGCTTAAAGCAGAAAACCTATCCTCAACATATCGGAGAAAGCGAACTAACTTGAAAACCGAGATGACAAGCTTCGACGTCGCAACGGTAGTTCATGAACTCAGTCAAACCATCAAAAACACTCGAATAGAGAACATCTATCAAATCAGCTCTAAGACGCTTCTGCTTAGACTGCACAAACCTAACCAGCCCACGATGCAACTCCTGATCGAGGCAGGAAAGAGACTACATCTAACGGCTTATGCCTTGGAGAAGCCTGTTAAACCACCAGTTTTCTGCATGACCCTGAGAAAGCACCTTAACAACGGCACAATCGAACATATTGAGCAACACGAGTTTGAACGAACCATTACGTTAAAGATAGACACGAAACAAGGTGCGATGCAACTGATTGTCGAATTGTTTGGAGAAGGAAATATCATCCTGACCAATCAGCAGGGCATCATCATCGAAGCGTTGACGTACAAGAAAATGCGAGACCGCAACATACTGAGAAACACGGCTTTCCAGCATGCTCCTAAGAGCGGTCGAAACCCCTATGAAGTGACGCGTGCTCAAATGGACGAGCTAAAAAAACTGGGTCAGCTGGAAATAGTGCGTGCACTCGCCAGATCTCTCAGCATGGGCGGTCTGTACGCAGAAGAAGTGTTGCTCCGAGCAAACGTGGACAAGGGCACCCCGTGTCAAACACTGACTCAACAGCAACTAGACGCAGTTTTCACTCAGATAGGCTCTGTTTTGTCTGTATTGCGGGAAGGAAAGCTTGATCCTGCAATTGTGATCGACGAGAAAGGCAAATGGATTGATGCTGCACCTTTAAGGCTGAAGCGATACGAAGGACTCGAACCACAGCCTTATGAAACATTCAACGAAACTCTGGACGAATACTACGCGCAGGCATTGCAGGCTGAACAGGTTTCCGATGTTCGGAATGAATACGAATGGGAACTAGGCAAGCAAGAAAGAATACAGCAAGACCAGCAAAGAGCCCTCGAAGATGCGAAGAAGGCAGTCGAGCAGAACAGGCGCATCGGTGACCTTATCTACACTCGTTTGAGTGAGCTTCAACTTCTACAGCAGCAGATTCTTGACGCCAAGCAAAGGGGTGAAAACTGGGAACAGATAGCCAGCAGCCTTAAGGAAGGAAAACAGAAGAAGCATTCCCCAAATATCTATTTTGATTCATTCAGCCCCAAGAACATGATTCTAAACGTTTCGGTTGATGGCACAATCTTTCCAATCCAGATGAATCATTCCATTCAAGCGAACGCGGCAGAATACTTCGAAAGGATGAAGAAAGCTCAAAGAAAACTTGAGGGCGCGGAGAAGGCACTACAGGAAACACAGTGTAGAATTGAGGAGCTCCAAAAACAGTGGACTAAAAGGATTGAAGAAGCCCATGTCAAAGCGCCTCCGAAACGCGTCAAGAAAGCTTGGTATGAGAAGTTCAGGTGGTTCAACTCTTCCGACGGCTTCTTGGTCGTCGGCGGCAAAGACGCGACTACAAATGAAATTCTGATAAAGAAGCATTTGGATCCGCACGACATCGTTCTGCACTCCGATATAATTGGTGCTCCATTCGTTGTTGTTAAGACGGAAGGGAAAGCTCCCGCACAACAGGTCATTCATGAAGCAGCTCAGTTTGCTGCATTTTACTCCAAGGCGTGGCGCGAAAAATTCGGCGCAGTCGATGTCTACTGGGTTTACCCGAATCAGCTCAGCAAGACAGCGCCAAGTGGGCAGTACATTGGGAAAGGTGCGTTCATCATCAAAGGCACGAAAAACTACATCAGAGGAGTCCCTTTGCGAGCTGCATTAGGGATTCAGAAATCAGGCGAGCAACTCCGAGTGATCGGGGGGCCGATCGAGGCAGTTCAAAAACACACAAACGTGTATGTTGAAGTTGTCCCGGGCGATGAGCCGAGCGCAAAACTGGCTAGACGTATACGACACCTAATGTATGAGAAGGCAGCTCAAGAAGACCGTGAAAGGATATCGAAGATCCGAGTTGAAGAAATACAACAGTTCATTCCAATGGGAAAAGGCACAATCCTTCTGGCTAAAAAATAATCGACAGTTGCTTTGATTGTTTGTTGTGCTAAGCGGCGTTTCAACAACACGCATTCTTTTTGGCAGTCCTAAAAATAGTAGCCTCTTTTTCCTCAAATCTTTTAAATCGCTTTAGCCGTATCATCCACGACCCAATTAACAAACGTTTAATACGTCTGAGATAATCACGGTATTGGAGGAAAACCAACGATGTCAGAGCTAGGCCTAAGACCTCGCATGCTGGTCAAAGATGTCATGACAAGCCAGGTTATAACTATCAGTGAAGATGGCATAGTCCATGAACTAGCCAAGCTTATGGACAAGAATGACGTGGGCTGCATAATCGTGACTGACAAAGAAGGAAAGCCAGTGGGCATAATAACTGAACGCGACCTCATTACGAGGGTTTTAGCCAAGAATCTTTTAGCGAGCAAAGTTAAAGCCAAGAAAGTCATGACGTCACCTTTGCTAACCATCGATCCCGATGAAGCTTTGGCTGAAGCAGCGAGAAAAATGAGTAGACTCAACGTGAGAAGACTTGGTGTCATATATAAAGGGAACTTGGTGGGCTTGGTTTCCAGCAAAGATATATTGGCGGTCACGCCTGAGCTTTTGGAAACGATTCAGGAGCAGGCTAAGATCGATAAAGAACCCGTTTCTGGAGAAGAAGCTCCTGAACCTCGTCCACTTGCAGGCTACTGCGATCATTGTGGAAGATGGTCAGACTCCTTAAAGGAAATTGAAGGTCAACTGCTGTGTGACGAATGCCAAGTTGAGCTTCAGGGTGAGTACTAGACCGCGTCATGTTTAGGGGTAGGATGGTTTGCGTGTTCAAGACGTGATGAACCGAAATCATCCCTACATTTACCCAGACGAACTTGCAACAAAAGCTCGCGCCGTCCTCCGAAACTTTAAGCTAAGAATTTTGCCGGTCGTGAGCGAAAACAAACAACTCTTAGGCATAGTCTCAAGGAACGAAGTCATGACCGTTTCATCGTCTGTGTCAACAATGCGTGTTAAGGGAATAATGTCACCTGTTCGTTTTGCACCAACGCTAGACGCAGACGCGGTTCAAGTTGCTCGGCAGATGATTCGCCTGGATGAATGGTACGTTGCTGTGGTCGAGTCGCAACAGGACAACTCATACCGTGGCGTGCTAGGATTAGAGCACTTGATAAAAGCATTCCATGAAAGGAAATTGGCACGGTTGAAAACGAAGCTGTCAGATGTTATGTCAGCAGAACAACTTCTGACTTGCTCACCTGACGACGAGGCTGACAACGTTTGGCAAAGAATGAAAGAGCACTCGTTTGCCGCTTGCCCAGTCGTGTCAAAAGGGAAGACCGTGGGCATCGTAACTCAGCAGAACCTTCTTGAAAGCGGAGCTATGTTTCCCACCTTTGAGGCCAAGAAAGGAAGGTTCAAATCGCCTTCAACCATCCTTGCAATCATGAAGACCCCTGCAGTGTCACTTAAACCAGACAACACGATTGGAGACGCTGTCCGGCTGATGCTCGAAAAAGACATTGGGCATCTGCCAGTAGTTGACAATAAAAGCCGACTTGTTGGAATTGTTGACCGTGAAGATGTTTTGAAGTCGCTTATCAGATAACAGGAATGGTGACGAAAATGGCTAGAGAAGCAGCGAGAAGAGAAGCATTTAGACGCCGTCTACGCGATCATGGTCCTCTTGACTTGAAGACTTATTCGCCTAAGAAAAGGGAAGGTGACGTACTTAGCGTAGCAAAGAGCCCAGTTTTGACAATGGCTCCAACCACTCCGGTTTATGATGCTATAAAAATTATGGTGAAGGAAGGTTTCAGGCGATTGCCCGTTGCGGAGCCGGCGACGAAGAGACTTCTGGGCATTGTCACGGCTACTGACATTGTGAATTTTCTGGGCGGCGGGATTAAGTTTCAGTTGGTCCAGCGCAAGTATGATGGCAATTTCTTCAAAGCGATTAACGAGCCTATAAAATCGATTATGACTCAAGACGTGACTTATGTCTATACAACATCAACGATTGGTCAAGCATTGGATGTCATGAAGAACCATAAGATTGGCGGTTTACCGGTTGTGAACATGGACAAGCGTGTACAGGCGATTCTTACTGAGCGTGACATGATATCTTTCTTCGCTGGAAGAATAAGCGGGGTCAAAGTTGTTAACGTGATGAGTCTCAAGC
>Ga0315306_10000868_pt1 | contig 14599 bp, 17 predicted proteins | sample TDP1_MG_FD_203803 | JGI IMG/M metagenome (GOLD analysis project Ga0315306, IMG submission 203803) | Freshwater sediment microbial communities from Lake Towuti, South Sulawesi, Indonesia - TDP1 | ecosystem: Environmental > Aquatic > Freshwater > Lake > Sediment | place: Indonesia: South Sulawesi... | reverse complement strand
AGGGGCGATATGCCTCAATTTTAGTTCTTGGCAGACCCCATCGATCCGTGTCTTCTGGTATTGGGAGGCTATGGCGCCGCTGACCACCCCGTCTATATTTAGGGTTGAGAGCAGCTTCTTTAGGTCCCGGAGCTCCTCCTCCTTAACGCCTGGGGTCTCCGCCTTGACCAAGGGTATGTCAACGGCCTCGGCAAAGAGATCGACTAGGTGGATGTTGGGGTAGTGGAACATCCAGCTGTCCTCCCGCTGCGGAAGCATCGTTACCAAGTATTTAACCTGATGGCCTTGCCTTAGGGCTTGATAAAGGGCTAGGGTGGAGTCCTTCCCCCCCGTGACGAGGGCTGCCACGGGCATACTCACCATCTCGGCTTTAGGGGCAGCCATTCAGGCCTTCTTTTCTGCATTTCAGCCGTGTCGTTCCGCTTTTTGGATTTCGCTTTTTGGTAATTTTCAGCGTATTTCCTTAACATTTCTTCGTCGATTTCTACGCCGAGGCCGGGCCCTTTAGGCACCTCCAGGCACCCGTCTTTAAATTTGAAGGGACCCCCTTGGATTATGTCCTCTTCGTGACAGTTCCAGGGATAGTGGGTGTCGCAGGCGTAGGTTAGGTTGGGTGTGGAGCACGCCACGTGGGTCATGGCCGCCAAGGAAATCCCTAGGTGGCTGTTGCTGTGCATAGAGAGGCCCAGATTGAAGGCTCCGCATATGGCGGCCAACCTCTTTGTGGCAGTGAGCCCACCCCAATAATGATGGTCACTCAGGATTACATCCACGGCGTGGAGCCTAACGGCTTGGGGTATATGATTAAAGTTGGTCACGCACATGTTGGTGGAAAGGGGGACGTTAACGCTTCTTCTGACCCTTGCCATCCCCTCTATTCCGTCAGTAGGGTCCTCCACGTACTCCGGATCGAGGTCTCTGAGCCTGCGGATAATCCGGATGGAGGTTTCCACCGACCAGGCGCCGTTGGGATCTATCCTAAGCCCATATTCTTCGCCGAAGGCTTCTCTCAAAGCCTTAAGGGTTTCAGCTTCAACCTTTGGCGGAAAGACACCAGCCTTCAGCTTTAAGGTTTTAAAACCATGTCTTTTTACGAGGAAGCGGGTGAACTCCACCATCTCATCGGGGGTGGACACCTCTTCAGGGAAGGGTCCACTCTCATCTGAATATTTGAAGAATAGGTAGGCCGCGTAGGGAACGGCGTCCCGAACCTTTCCCCCGATTATGTCACATACGGGTCGTTCGATTGCCTTACCTATGAGGTCTAGGCAGGCTACTTCAATGGCGGCGAAGGTCCTCGGGGAAGGAACCTTTAACTTGATTCTCTCTAGGCTGTATGGGTCCTCTCCTATGAGGGATTGCTTTGCCTCCTTAAGGGTGGTATGCTCTCCTCCGTAGGTTTCGCTAACTCCAGTGAATCCTTCGTCCGTACAGATCTGAAGGATGGTCCTCAGCGCATACTCGCCGTGGACGCCCCAGGAGTTGCGCAGGGGAGGGTCTGGAAAGGCGACCGGTGTTACCTTCAAGTCCGTGATCCGCGTTTTCTTCACCCTGTCCTTTAAAATTATCTGATCCTTTAATAAATTTATTAATAGGCGGTGTGCTTGGTGGAGTTTATGCCACGGGAAGTTTACAGCCATTGGTACAACTGGAGCGACTTGAATGTTCTGGAAACCCTTTTGCGCAGGTGTTATAGTCCTGACTTCTTGGTGGTTGAAGTGGCCACAGGACCCAACATAACCGTGCCCCGTGCGTTGAAAAAGGTTGCGCCGTCCTTCCGTTACGTCGCCTTGGACATGGAGAGGACGCATATCCAGCTTCAGAGGGCAGGGGTAGGAGCTGCGAGTGTGCAGGGTGTGGTCGGGGACGCTGTCCATCTCCCCCTTCGTAGTGGATGCGTGGACGTGTTTGTTTTTCACCACGCCATCGATGACATCCTTGAAACCAGGGGTTTTGGGGGCGTTAAGGCTTCCGTGGAAGGGGTGTTAAGGGTCCTTAAAGCCGGAGGGTCCATGATCCTCTCCCACAGCGTCTTCATCTACGATCCCTACACGCTCAAGATTAGTGTCTCCGATATTCAGGCCTTCCTAGAGGGTAAAGTTAAAGGGCGTTTCCAAAGGATTGATGGACCTAGACAGAGGTGGCTCTTAGTGGAAGACATTCACGTGCATGGTTAAGCCTAATTTAGGTTTATTCTTCCCCCTCTTCTAGGTTTTTCTCGACCATTTCTTGGACTATTTTGTCCCTTGTTTGCATCGCTTCTTCTAGGTAGAGGCTTATGGTGGGGGCGAATCTGAATTCACATTGGGGGTCGCCCTTGGCCACACATTTTTCTTCGGTAACCATTATGGGTTTGCCGAACAGTTCGGTGAGGAAGCCCCTGAAGAAGCCATTGAAAAAGTGGCATTGAGAGCTTTCATAGCTTGTCGAAAGTGGCCTAGTCTCAAAGGATTTTTTGACTATGATTTTGCCTGTCTTTCTTTCAAAGTTTATCTCGTGAAAGGATAATTCTCCCCAGTTTTCTTGGCTTTTCCACTGAGAAAGATACTGAAGCGCCTCCCTTTTTGATCCAATTTTTCTCGCTATCCTATGGTAGGACCTCTCTCCGCAAAGTTTGCCCATGCTTGTTTTTATCACCGCCTGCGCAGTGGGTGAGAATAAGTTTTCGAGGCTCTCCCAGATTTCCGCGAAGGTTTCGAAACGGAGAAAGAACCCGCCATTCTTCTCTAAAAGTTCTTTCATTGGACGCTTGTTGCCTCGATAAGGAATCAAATTATCTTTTGTTTGGGGAGTCATGCCAATGTTCTCACTTCCCCCCCCCACAGCTCACTGACTCATAACCTACTATTTGTCTTTATCATTTTCATTCTTAAGTCTTTGGGTTAAACTGTCACCGTTCATGGAGAGTAGCGGTGACATTAACCATAGATAGAGCCTTTACATAACATTCATGAAATGAAAGAAATGATCCCTATATTTCTAGAAAGGGATGGTCGGAAATGGCCTCTGAAGAAGACCCTCTGACTCGTGTTGACATTTTACTTCTGGAAACAATAGACGACATTTTGAAGCAGGTTTTTGGAGAGAGGTCGGCGAAGACCATTCTTCGAAACATGAAGAAAACTTATTCTTTAAAGCGGGAGGAAATCCCCAAAAGAGGTCAGGTTTTTTCGGATGCTTTACAGAAGACTCTCGGATCAGGCGCCGTCATAATTGAGGATTTGATTGTCGAAACTTTTTACTCTAAGCTTGAGTTAGAATTTAAATGGAAGAAAGGCTACGGGTTCTCAGACTACATAAAGGAGCTGAGGAGCAAGTTTGGATCAACAGTGGAGGGTTAGTTATGGAAACGCAGATGGACACGCCTATGCGGGACCTGATCGAGATCATCCACTTCACAGAGAACGTGTCCACGAAGATACACGGCTTGTTGGACGAGGCTGAGATATACAGGACCGTGAAGGAAGAGTTTGCGAAATCGAAACGGTACAGTGCAACCATCTTTTTGTTGACGGCTGATGGATCTAAGCTCAGAATTGTGGAAACATCAATGTCCCCTGGGAGGTTGAAGGCGGCTGAGAAGGCGGCTGGGCTCCGAACAAACGAGTATAAACTCGAGCTGAATAAGTTAAGCATCTTTAGTCAGGTAGCAAGAGAGGGAAAAACTGTCCAAGCCAACGTTAGTGACTTATTGAACGAAATGTTTCCGCGACCACTGGCCTACCTGATATCAAAGATCATGGGCTACGAGAAAAGGCCTTTCATCGCGACGCCGTTGAAGCGACATGGAAAGATCATAGGCGCCTTCGCCATGTCTTCCACTGAATTAGCCGAATTTATTACTCCGTCAGTGAGGAACCTCGCCCAGCACATTTCAACAGCCTTGGAACTAGCAAATGAGCATGTCGAACGCGAAAGGATAGAGAAGGAACTGCGGGAAAGCGAGGAAAGATTTCGCGAGTTATTTGAAAATGCTTACGACTTGATTTTTACGCTTGACCTAAATGGCAATTTTACCTCCGCGAACAACGCCGCCCTCAAGGTCTCTGGCTATACTGCTGAGGAGATAGCTAAGATGAATATCGCTCAGATTCTCCCTCCAGAGGTGCTTCAAGCTGCGAAGATGAGGATAGCTAGGATAGCGAGAGGAGAAACGCTGGGGCCATATGAATATGAATTCATCAAGAAAGATGGAAGCAGGGCGATAATTGAGCTCAGCTCGAGGGCAATATTGGCTGAGGGTAAATCAGTAGGCATACATTGCATAGCGAGAGACGTCACAGAACGCAAGAAAGCAGAGGAGGAGCTGGCCCACGAGCGTGACCTGTTGCATGCCCTCATGGACAACATTCCGGACACCATTTACTTCAAAGATACCGCCTCCCGCTTCATGAGAATCAATAGGGCGCACGCTAAAATATTAGGACTCAACGACCCCAAAGAAGCCATAGGCAAGACAGACTTCGACTTTTCCGACGAAGAATTCGCCCGAGAAGCCTACGAGGACGAACAAAGGATTATAAGAACAGGAAAACCTCTAGTCGGCAAGATTGAAAGGCCCAAGAGACCACATGTACAGTTTCGCTGGGTTTCAGCCACCAAGGTGCCCATCATGGACAAGGAGGGGCGGATTACCGGCATAGTTGGCATCTCCAGAGACATAACCGAACGCAAGCAGGCGGAAGAGGCGTTAAGAGAATCTGAAGAAAAGTATAGAAGTTTGGTTGAGCTGGCTCCTGACAGCATAATGACTTTTGACCTGAAGGGTGTGATTACATCATGCAACACTGCTTCAGCAAGACTGTCAGGTTATTCTAGGGACGAACTCGTTGGTAAACACTTTTCAAAGATAGGAGCCATCCGAGCGAGGGACATCCCAAAATACCTAAAAATGCTCCCTTCCACTTTAAGAGGAAAAGTGCCTGAACCGTTTGAGGTTATTTGGCAGCATAAGAATGGGGCTCTCCATTTTGGTGAGGTCCATGTAAGTTTGATGAAAGAGAATGGCAAAACGATAGGTGCTCAGGCAATAATGAGGGACATTACAGAAAGAAAGGACATGGAAGAAGATTTGAGAGAGTCCGAGGAAAGGCTTAGGCAACTGATAGAATACGCTCCAGACGGCATCTACATAAACGACCTCCATGGCAACTTCATAGACGGAAACAAACAAGCCGAAAAACTGACTGGTTACAAGAAAGAAGAGCTGATTGGAAAGAGTATGCTGGAGGCTGGGCTTCTTCCAAAGAGTTATTTGCCCAAAGCCGTGAAAGCGTTGGCGAAGAATGCGTTAGGGCAGAAAACTGGGCCTGACGAATTTGAGCTGATAAGAAAGGACGGAAGGCGCGTCAGCGTAGAAATATCGACTTTTCCAGTAAAGAGCGGCGGAAAAGTCGAGGTCATGGGAATTGCAAGAGATATTACGGAAAGAAAGAGGATAGAAGAAAAACTGAAGGAATACACGGAGAACCTGGAGAAAATCGTTGAGGAAAGAACTAGGAAACTCAAGGAGGTTGAGCGGTTGGCTGCCATCGGCGAGACGGCTGCTATGGTGGGCCACGACCTCCGTAACCCGCTGCAGGTTCTAATCAACACGGTCTATTTAGGAAAAGAGACGGTAAAGTCTATGCCTTCTCCGTGTAGGGAGCTTGCGGAGGAAAAGGGAGTAGTGGAGCTATTTGGGACGGTTGGGGGGCAGGTGGAGTACATGAACAAGATTGTTTCCGATCTTCAGGATTTCGCGAGGACTTTGAAGCCTGAACCTGTTGAAACCAGCTTACACCAGCTAATCAACGATACGCTCTCGACGATAAGAGTTCCCGAAAACGTTAAAGTCTCCATGATGATTGAAGAGGACTTTCCGAAGTTGAGGATTGACCCTGCAATGATGAAGCGGGTGTTCACCAACCTAGTCACAAATGCATTGCAGGCTATGCCTGACGGAGGTCAGTTGACGATAAGGGCGTCCAGAACAGAAGAAGCTATATCTATAAGCGTCCAGGACACGGGGGTAGGCATCCCCGAAGAGAATCTGGATAAGCTTTTCCAACCCCTCTTCACCACCAAGTCTAAGGGAACAGGATTCGGGTTGCCCGTGTGTAAGAGGATTGTGGAAGCCCATGACGGAAGCATCACAGTCGAGAGTAAGGTGGGTAGAGGCTCCACCTTCACAGTTAAAATACCACTTAGGAAGGAGGTGAATTAAACTGGAGAAGAAAGGCATCCTCATCGTAGACGACGACAAGGCCATCCTCAAAAGCCTGAAGGATATCCTAGAATCGGAAGGTTACAAAGCTGACACGGCGGAGACCGGTCGAAGAGCCATAGAAAAGTCTGAGGCCCAGTTCTACAACCTGGCGCTGCTGGACATCAAGCTCCCAGACATGGAGGGCACAAAGCTCCTAACCAAGATGCATAGAGCCACGCCCCGCATGATGAAGATTATGGTTACGGGCCACGCCAGCCTAGAAAACGCGGTGGAGGCCCTGAACCTGGGAGCAGACGCATACATCATGAAGCCCGTGAACCCGGAAAACTTGCTGAAGGTGGTGGAGGAAAAGCTGAAGGAACAGGAAGAAGCCGAGAAGATGACCCAGGAAAAGGTGACAGAATGGATAGAAACCCGGGTGAAAAAACTGGAACACAAGAAGCGATTGAAAAAACATCCCTAAAATCAAAGGAAAGATAAATAGAGAGCCTCCGGTCGGTCCGCTGTCAACCCCAAGCGCAAACTAAGTTTCAATAACCGAGCGTTTTTCCAGTTTCCAGTTTTTCAGATGGCTCAACTTATCGGCCACCATTTTTTCAAGTTCAGCCTCTGCCTCTTTGTCACCTTTCTCTGAAATCAGAACGATAAATGCCGTTTTCATTTAACCATAACCCTTTAAATCATCCACTGGAAAGCTGGAAAACTCAGAACTTCCTAAAAAAGTTATCTAACATTCAGATATACATTCTTATCTTATATCCAAAAACTGGAGCGAAAACATCACTCAGAATGAGAATACAGCCCTCGGAGAACTAGCCGCCCTTTTTGTTTAACTCCAGTGCCCATGAACCAAAGGTTGCATCAAGCAAGCATATTCAACAGCCTATGGAAAAAGGGAGATAAGGAGTCATTAAACTGCCCAAATTCAGTTGGAAATTGACTAGTCGATTTCACAAGGATTTACCATAATTCTAAAGCCGTTGTCACCGGCAAGTGGGAACCACAGTGACACTAACCATAGATAACAGAGAAATAAAATATGTAGTTGGAGTAGGTGAAACCCGTTTTGCCGCCTCAAAAGCTGTGGCGACAACTTAACGCGCACAAAAAGTTTGACAAGATACTATTAGACCTGGTGGACCGGGGAATAAGGGAGGTTTTCGGGGAACCCGCTGTTCAGTTCATCTACGATTATTTAGAAAAGAGCTCCTCCCTACGGAGGGACGATATTCCAAAGAAACCGGAGGTTTTTGTTGAAGGCTTAGAGGAGATGCTTGGTTCAGGAGCCAAGGTGATAGAGAAACTCATCCTAAACAATCTTTACTCGCATTTTGGAGTTACCTATCAAGAGAGGGAAGGCTACAGGTTTTCAGATTACTTAAGGGAAATGGAAGTTAAGCTTTCTCGCTCATATCCCAAGAGGGGAGGCGCTAATTTTGAGCAGGAAAGACTTAGATGACATACGTTCTAGTCCTGAGACAATTCGACTGTTAGATAGGCTAATAGATGGCCGCGTAACGAAGATTACGCCAGAATATGACCTTTCAACCGAGGATGGGTTCAGGTATCCCGCCATAGACGCCATACTGGAAACTAAAAGCCAAAAAACAATAGGAATTCTAAGCAATCTCTACGAACAAGGGATATTAAAAAGAGAATTCCATGATAAAATCTTTCAATGCCCAAAATGCGGAAGCTTTCAAATCAAGTTGAACCCATCTTGTCCAGACTGCAAGAGTTTTAACCTTTCAAGAAATAACGCCTTGGAACACCTCCCATGCGGGCATGTGGACTTCGAAGGTGAATTCAAAAAAGGAAATCAATTTGCCTGCCCAAAATGTGGGAAAGAGTTAAGGCAAATAGGAGTTGACTACTTAAGGCTAGGCGTTCTACACAAGTGTAGAGACTGCAACGAAACTTTCCATGAAACCCTTGACCAACTGCGATGCATGAAGTGCATGTCAATCTTCTCACAAGCGGAGGTGAAGGAGAAGGACCTTTATGCTTACACTCTAAATGAAGCCATGAGGGAAAAAGTCTTAATTGAAATCCGACCGAAGCGTCAAATTGAGGATATTCTTAAGAAATGGGGATACCGCATTCAGAATTCAACTGTGGAGGGACGATCTGGCACAAAACATGAGTTCGACATCTTCGCTGTATGGAAATCGGGAATCTTCGAGCACAGAATAGCCATCGGCATAAGCATTGCCGAAAACCAGGTGGAACCTGAAGAGATCCTGAGGCTATTTGCGAAAGCCCACGACACGGATGCCCACAAGATCATAATGATCGCAGTTCCAAAGATGAGCCCAAATGCAAGGTTCTTTGCAGACCACTACAAGATAATATGCATAGAAGCCCAAGAATTAAATCAGGCCATAAAAGAACTCGAGGAAGAAACCCTAACTAAGCCTGCCTTAACCGGGGAGACTAAGTAAATGTATCAGTTAGGCAAACAATCCTTCAGAAGACACGTCGCTACATTGCTAAATTTATGCGGATACGAGACTAGAATGCATAAAATTCTGACGGGCCGTTCAGGAATGAAGCACAAAATAGACATAGTTGCCGAAAAGTTTGAAATGCCAATTGAACAGGTTCTTCTGATAAAATGTAAAGGCAAAGAGGAAAACCTATGCCTAAGAATGGATGAAGTTCTGCTTTTTTATGTTCAAATTGTAGATACTGCGGCTGATCATGGGATAATCATAACCACGTGCGAAATTCCTGAGGACGCCGCAAAGTTCGCAAACTACTATAGGATAAGGATCATACGGGGTGAAAACATGGAAGAGTTAAAGAGAGCCATGTTCCGGGGTAAAGTTAAAGAAGTTAGCAGAGTTAACATCTAAAATGTGGCCCATAGACTCATTTTTGGATTTCAATTTTTGGCAAGTGACCTCTATACTGCTAGTTCCAATTCTGATCGACTTACCTCGGGCGATTGGTAAATCCATCCTCTTACTGGGTCAGGAAGTGTACGTTCACCTTAAAAAGGTAGAAGTTCAGCATGAATCCTTTCCCTTCGTGTCCGTCATAATCCCCGCCCACAACGAGGAAGAGGTCATAGGAAAAAGTATTCAACGCCTCTTAGAAAGCGATTATCCTAGAAAAGAAGTTGTCGTAGTAGATGATGGATCCACTGACAACACTTATGGAATTGCAAAATTATTTGCGCGGAAAGGATTAATAAAATTGGTGAGGCGGGAAAGTGCGAGTGGAAAGAAGGCGAGGGCTGTTAATCTCGGCCTTCGGCTTGCAAAGGGAGACGTTATCCTCGTCTTGGACGCTGACACGTGGGTGGAGGCCAAGGCCCTTTCAAACATCGCCAAATGTTTTTCTGACCCGGCGGTGGGGGCCGTTGCGGGAAACGTCCGTGTTGGAAATAAAACAAATTTGCTTACGAGGCTTCAGGCATATGAGTACATGATAGCCATGGAGATGGGGAGAAGATATCAGTCAATGTTGGGGTTGTTATTGATAATACCTGGAGCCTTTGGCGCGGTTAGACGTGAGATCCTTTGGAGCGTGGGCGCCTACGATGTGGATACCATAACCGAGGACTTTGACCTCACGCTAAAGATTCGTAAAACACACAAGAAAGTGGCCTTTGCACCTGACGCTATCACATGGACCATCGCACCTGAAACGTTAAAGGCATTAATCAGGCAGAGGCATAGATGGGATAGGGGGCAAATGCAGACCTTAAGGAAACACAAAAACATCTTCTTTAAATCCAGGTTTGGATTGACCGGATTGTTGGGAGCGCCAGACATGGTTTTTGCAGACATGATCCTTACCTTTTTAAGAATTGGTTGGATGGGGCTTATGTTAGTGGCGAATCCCACATGGTTGGGGAAAATCCTAGTCCTCACATTTACCTTCTACCTTGTTCTTGAACTTGTTCAAGGAGCGGTGGCGGGGATTTTGTCCCCTCGAAAAGAGGACCTTTTATGTATGCTGTATGCCCCTATCCTGGTTCTTATTTACCGCCCTCTTTTGTCCTTCGTTCGCTTGAAGGCATATTTAGATGGACTGAAGGGCGCAACGGGTAAATGGTGATCTCCTCGTGGCCTATAATCTGCTTAATTCTAATAATTTCATCAACTTAAGCAGCAGATTTTGTTAGGTTGCTGTCACCAATATTTGTATGCCTTTTTCTGTTATTTCAAAGGGTATTTCACCTTCTGGACATCGGGTTCCCGTCAGTCCCAAAATTTCTAGGGAGCGCTCCTTTCCTTCATGCCTCAGGTTTATCACGCCGTCAGAGAGCTGCTGGAGGGTTGTCTCCACCCTATCGTCGTGCATCCCCTTTTCAAGGATGAGGAGGTTTACGGCGTTCAGTTTCTTTAGCCTGCCCACTAGGACGTGGAGGAATCGGGTTACGGCCTCTGGGTTGGCGTACATGAGGAGCGAAGACACGGAATCCAGGGCCACTCGAATGGGGGTTTGGAGCTTCCAGAATTGGGCGGACAGCTCGGAGAGCACCACATTCAAACGGGTGAAGGCTAAGGCGCTGGGGATGCGCCTTATGGAGTAGGTGTCCGAAATTTTGGCGTCGAGCATCATACTGTAGCAGTCAACGAACTTCATGGCGCCCCTCTTTTCAAAGGGCGCTGTATCCCAGCCGAAAACCAGCATGTTCCTTTGAACCGTTTCCGCGGCGTCGTTGGTGGACACGAAGATTCCTGCTTCGTCTAGTGTTAATCCTTGGTGAATGAATTGCATGGCGATGGTGGACTTCCCTGACATGGGAGGTCCGATTAAGAGTATGTTGGACCCTGCTGGAAAGCCGCCCTGAATGAGCGTGTCTAGCCCTGGAATGCCTGATGAAACCCTCTCCATGGGGCGCCCTCCATTAGTATATTTGTTTTACACAGATACACTTATAAACCCCTATATAAATAATTACATTGACAAGGCGCCCTTCGGATGTGCTCTGCATGGCAGCCCGCTTATCAACAGGAATCAAGATTCTCGACGACCTTCTAAAGGGAGGGATTGAAAGGGGATCGTCCGTCCTTTTACGTTCCAGCCCCTTCGTGAATGTAGACCCCATAGCTCAACAGTGGCTCTACAACCGACTGAACGAGGGGGATCAAGGCCTGTACTTCGTGAACAATAAGGCACCCGAGACTGTCTTGGAGGAAATGGAAACCTACGGTTGGCCGGCGAAACCCTTCAAAGAGGAGGGTAAACTCACCTTCATCGACGCCTACACAGGAATTTTAGGCCTAAAGAGCCCCGAAGCCTTCCGTGTGGAAGACCCTACTAAAATTGAGGAGATAAACAAAGTGGTGCTACACACAATCAGAGACAAAGGTGGCAAAAATACTATCTTGTTTATTGATTCCCTAAACACCCTCATAGATCAGTGTGGCAGCGGAGTTCTCGCCAAAATAGGGGAATGGTCCAAACACGGAGTAACCCACGATGTAAGCGGTGTTTACATATATACCGAATGGGGATACCCTGACGAAGTCACCTCCAGACTGGAGAAGGCCTTTGACAGCATTCTGGATCTTAAAGCCCTAAAAAGGATCGTAGCAAGCGAGGCCCTTACAATTACCAAAGTGGAGAAGAAGGAAGTCAAAGAACCGAAGTTTATACCCTTTAAGTACGTTAAGCCTGGGGGCCTAAGGGTTTACGTTCCCAAGATCCTCGTAACGGGACCTTACCACGCGGGCAAGACGACACTGGTCCACGGTTTGTCCTCTAGGGCAGTCAGCGTTCAGAGGATGGGCACCACCGTCGCCCTGGACTTCGGCCATGTAGACCACAGGGGTTTTTCCGTGGACCTCTTCGGCACCATTGGCCAGTCCAGATTTGATCCTATACTTGACCAACTAGGAGGAGAGGCGCTAGGGGTTATGCTGGTCATTGACAGCACCAAGCCGGAGGAATTTCCGAGGGCGATGGAGATGATGCAAAAGGCGGGGGTTCACGGCCTGCCCTACGTGGTCCTCGCGAACAAACAGGACCTTCCGGGCGCCTTGTCATCGGAGGAGATAAGGAAAAGGATGCACATCCCCGAGGACGTGGTCATCATAGAAACGACGGCAACTGAAAAGAAAAACATAGTAAGGGCAATGGACGCCCTCTTGGAAAAACTCATGAAGGGAGAGTGACGCAATGTCTATGCCTGTAAAAGCCCTGATCGAGGAAGTTTTAAGCGATTTGAAACGGGTGGGAGGAGTCAATGCTTCAGCCGTCGTCACCAGGGACGGCCTGCTAATAGCCTCAGACGTTATGATTGGAATGGACGCGGAAACCTTCGCCGCCATGACAGCCACAATGACCGGCGCGGCAGAAACTGCCATGAACGAAGTCAAAGCCGGGTCCTTAGACAGGGTCATTGTTGAGGGCGAATCCGCCAAGATAATATCCATTGGAGCAGGTCCGAAGGCACTGCTAGTGGTTCTAACAGCGCCAGAGGCCCCTTTAGGTCTGGCGCTCTTAAAGATTGGAGATGCAACACGAAAGATCAGCAAACTTTTGGAGTGATGTTCGATGGCGATTGATAAATTGAAGGCCAAGCTGATTAAACAGATGCTGGAGAAAGGATTTTATGACATAAAGAAGGTTCTGGAGATAGATGAGAAAAAAGGCAAAATTTCGATTAAGGGAGAACGGATGTTAATTACATCATCCCTTGGCTTTGCAAACCTCCATGGCTCCGTGGAGAAGATTGCCGGAAAAGCAGCCCCAGCAATAATAAGGGCCTATGGTGGATCATGTGCGAAAAGGGACTTCATCGGTGTTTGGAAGGCGTGGCTCCCTGACATTAAAGTGGAAACCGTTCTCTCGCTCTTTTCTGCTATCTACTCAACGGTGGGCTGGGGTAAGGTAGCTGATATCAGTCTTAGTAAGGATGAGGGGAGGGTTATCTTCAAGAACTGTTTTGAAGCTGACGCCGTTTTGAAGACTTACGGAAAGAAGGACGGCCCCCAATGCCATTTTGTGACCGGATATTTAGAGGTTCTCTTTAGCGAAATGACGGGCAAAGACTGGCAGGTTACTGAGACAAAGTGTGAGGCAAAAGGAGACGAACTCTGCGAATTTCAAATCATCCTGAAATGACGTTTCCTTGATCACAGACTAAGAGTTTCAAGTTTAGATTGAAGCCCCTTCTCTTTTTTTGAGTAGCCGGGTTCTAAGCCCAGCTCTTCGTGGGAGTTCCACCTATTTTAACACTTTTTAGTGTAAAAAAAGGAGCGTTTACATTTGTTAACTTTTTGTTAAACAATTGTTAAACTTAACAAAAATAAACAATTTTCCCCAGAACCTATTCTGAACCTATGCGAATAATATTGCCCAGGTGAAAGAAATGGAGGTAAAAAGTAAAACAGAATTTAGGAAGCAATTCCTCGAGGCATTTTTAAGTGCCCTGTTGGAAGAACTAAGGAAAGAAGGAAAAGCGAAGGATCAATAAGACCCAGCTTTCATAAAGAAGGTTGAGTTCAGTCTAAACAGAGGAAACCTATAAAGAAGGGACTTAAATACGTTAGAAGTGAGAAAGATAGCTTTTATCATAGTTTCTTTGGTTCCTGAGAGCAATGAAAAACCCGACGGGGAAATTGAAAGGGACATCCTTGAAAACCTAGCTGTGGAGTATATTCCATGGGCTAGGGAAATCCTAAAAGTCACAATTTTAAGCTGGCCTTAAGGATTAATTAAAACCTTGTGGGCAGGGCTTCCCTTTTCCTGAGCTCCCTAACTATGAGGTCTCGGAGCCACTCGGAGATGTCTAAGCCCTCCTTTCGGGCCTCTTGGGCTATGACATCCCTTATGAAGGGCGTAACCCTGGTGGCCACCAGCTCCTTCTTGGGCTCCGAACTCTTTCTAGGCATGGGAAACACTTGTTAACAATTCCATTAAAAACCTTGTGTCACCACAATCTTAACGAAGGCGTAACATGTTCCGCGGAGCTTAAATCTAATCCCTCTGAAGTTTTTAATCGCTTATTCCTGAGGTTTTCTTAAATTTTAGCTCCGCTTTTCTAATTAAATTTTGGGCGTTCCCTTGCCACTCCTTAAACCCCTGAGTGGAGGTTGGATACTGTTGGTACAGGGCCTTTGCCTCTTTTACTGATTTGGCCATGTCCCTTAACCCTTTGAGGAAGCCCAGTTTCCCTAGGGCCCTAAAAACTCGCCTGGTGGCTTCGGTTATGTTGAGGCGTACCTCCCCATCCATGCACGCTCTGAAGATGTCTTCCTCCGTGACCACTCGATGCTTCATGGCATAATTCAGGTCCTCGTCACTTAATCCTTGAAGGAATATGCGGAAAACATCCAGCCCGGCATACTTGGCCCCATAGGGGCGCATGTACTTCACGTTGTAGGGCCACAATCCTTCTCGGCTAACATCTCCCCTCTCTAAAGCCCCGAT
>Ga0315306_10000867_pt1 | contig 14601 bp, 16 predicted proteins | sample TDP1_MG_FD_203803 | JGI IMG/M metagenome (GOLD analysis project Ga0315306, IMG submission 203803) | Freshwater sediment microbial communities from Lake Towuti, South Sulawesi, Indonesia - TDP1 | ecosystem: Environmental > Aquatic > Freshwater > Lake > Sediment | place: Indonesia: South Sulawesi... | reverse complement strand
GAACAGACATCGTGCGGCGCCAAGGCTCCTAGCTCAAAGTGATGAGAAGATACTGGCCGAGATTAATAGAGATTGAGTGGTTGTATTCTCAGTCGCCATGGCCAACATACTTGCAGTCAGAAGTGGAGCAGTTGAGCCGTATCAGAAACAGAAAAGACATTCTAGCTGGCTACAGCCATCTCGTCTTGATGTCCTTGACCAATTCCAAATGTGGATCGTCGGTTACGCATGGGGCACCTATCAGTTTACTTGTGCTGGCTATCAGTGAATCAGCCAAAGATATCCCGTATTTGTGTCTCAGTTCCGCTGATGAAGAAGCCGATAGGGAGTCAACATCAACAACTTTGAACGCTTTCTCTATGAAGCCCTGTCTGACTCTTGCTGTTTCCCTTCCCTCCTTCTTAAGCGATAGTGCATAGATTTCGTGGATAACTGTGGATGAGATGTATCGGTTCTTGGTTCTTCTGATCTCGTTTGCTATCCTTCTTCTCATACCTGCGTCTGCATTATAGAAGTGTTCTACAAAGAAACGTGTGTCATATACAGCCTTAGACATCTTCTTCCCTCAACTTGTCTAGCAAGCGCTTCATTTCTGCGACAGTTGCCTTCTCAGCTCCGGACCCAGCTAGATCGAGAAAGGACTTTCTCGGTTTGAAAAGTATCCCATGACCCGCATCAATGACTTCAAGACGGCTTCCTTCCTCAATGCGATACTTGGCTCTGAGTTCGGCGGGGATCGTCGTCTGTCCCTTCCTCGTCACAACTACTTCGGTCATACGCCAGTCATGTAGTACTTGAGGATGGTAGTACACTTAAGTCTTTTTCACCGAACTGAATACCTCAAATCCAAGGCGCTGATGGTTGACATTCTACTGGACACAAATAATCCCACCAAATGCACGACAAAGCAAGAATGCCTGTGAGATACTAGTAATTGTCGCCTGAGAGTTATGACCCAAGTCGAATCTGGGAATTCTCAGCTGGTAATGACTCCTTGATAAGTTCCTTGATGGCAACGCTTAGGACTCTGGTATGTGCGTCCTCACGGCCTTCAGGCGTAATACAGAATCGATGAGGTTCAGCCTACCTAGCCCTAGTCAAGGGCTCATGATCGCCTCGATTCTTGGTTGGACTCATTACCATAACCTTCGGTACTTTATTCAGGAATTCTGCGGAAGAGCAAATCTCTGTGATATCGGCAACTTCACGTGACTTCTTCAGGTCTTCTCGCAGGGTCACATCACCGGTAACAGTGAAGTCTGGCTTGGCAGCAATCACTGAGGCGAATAGGGGCGCATCCTTCTTGTCTCTGACTCTGCTCACGCAGGTGGGAACCAGTCTTCCGAAGTCTTTCCAAGATGGAATTCTATGCTCTATTCTTGAAAGGAATGTGTCCAAGACATTTTCGTAGCCTCGAAAGGTTCGTGCCAGAACAACTAAAGCTTCCTCCAGCACGAATTCCGGAAGGACGAGGACTATTTCTCCTTGCTCGGCCAACTTGAGTATCTTGTGTTCCTTTCCTTTTAGAAAGACAAGACCGGAGACGAGCACGTTTGTGTCAAGGAGAACCCTAGGCTTTGGTCTTGGCATGTTTCTCTTCCAGTAGGGTCTCTCTGGCTTTCTCAACCTCCCTCATCAGGAGGTCGCGGGTTATCCGCCTCTCTTTCGCTAGGTTCTGGAGAATCGTGGAGATCTCATCCAATGATAGTTCGTCAACTCTCTTCATCACGATGAAGCTGCCGACCTTGGTCACGTAGAGGTAACTGTCTCTTTCGAGCGACAGCTCTCTCCGGATCTCGACCGGGAGCGTAAGCTGTCCCTTCGATGTCATCTTCACAACCTCGCTTGTCGCCACGGTACCAAACCTCTCCTGAAAGTAAGGATTCCTTACATATATGCTTAGCTGAGAGCCCGGAGAAATCAACACTTTTGCTACGCAGTTTTCGCTTCTTTTTCAATTCTATCATAGAGCGATTGAAAGACAATACGCGAATGGTTTATGTAGACCTGCGTACACGGTGTCTCCTTGGACAGGTGGATGCATCCATCCTGTAGTCTTCCGCCCTCGTGGATTGGACCTCAACCGTAGGCGCTCAATTCTCGAAGCACTGACTTCTCACTGACGTGAGAAGTTACTGATCACGACGAGCCTTTTTTATGAGCAGGAAACCTGGCGAGAAGGTGGCTCTTCAGAGCCTCAAGGTCCTTGATGAAGAGCGAGACGATGTTTTGCCGCGTGAGGCGAGCGGTAGATGCATCCATGACTGTCAGGAGTGATCTAGAATTGGAAGGAGAATCAGTCGATGTGAAGCCCGCCAAGAAAATGAGACAAACGATTGAGACCAAACCGACCTTAGGCAGCTTTCTTCACACCGGTCCCGGTGCTCGGGTTGTTCTCTTGAATGGCATGATCGGTTGCGAACCCTTTGGTTGCCCGGCAGGAAGGCGTGGGTACAGGTGTACCCACAGGGGGGTGGGGTAGCTTGCCTACGTACAAGTTCCGGATCGGTAGCCGTCTGCTTTACGTTGTCCAGCAGGTTGCAGAGGAGTTGGGCGTTCCAGTTAGCCGGCTGATCCGGGTAGCCGTAGTTTCCTATTTGGAGAAGCTGCCGTTGGAGCTGTTGTTCGCAAAGACTTTGCGGTTGGGAGAGCTCTTCAAGCAGCTGCGGCAGTACGCTCTGACGTACCGCATCGCGACGGTTAATGTGACATCGGAGCGTGAGATCCTCATTAGGACCTTGATGTCGCGGATTAAGGAGATCTCTACGTTGTGTGAGAAGGGAAAAGCCTCCAACCCTCGGATGATGAAACAGGTGCAGTTGCTGGCTTACTTATGCGATGTTGCCGACGGCATTCTTGAGAACGTGGCTACGGACGAGCTGCTTCGGAGGATAGAGAGATGCGAGGAGTTGGCTAGCGTTGGTGAAGCAAAGAGCGAAGATCGAGAATCGGCTGAGGAGACTGGAGAAGGCACTCAGACCACTAGACCAGAAGCGGCTGATTGAACTCGAGAAGGTCAAGGGCGATCCTGTCGCTTTCGCCAAGACGTTTCTAAGCTTCACGGCTCTCCCATACCAGGAGAAAGTTCTCGCGGACACAGGCAAACGGATCGCCGTGCGAATGAGCCGTCAGGCTGGAAAGACAACGACGATCGCGGTTCGGGCGATCTGGTATGCCTCCACGCATCCTCGAACCCTCTCTTTGATTGTGGCTCCCTCGCTACGGCAAAGTATGATCGTGATGGACCGGATTCAAGGCTTCCTGTACGGGATGAAGCCCCAGGACCGCCGAGCCATCGTCAACAAGATACAGCGAACCGTAGTGTGGTTCCATAACGGCAGCCAAATGGTTGCGTTGCCATGTTCACCGAACTTGCTGAGAGGCTACACGGCTCACCAAGTCCTCGCAGATGAAGCCGCGTTCTTCCGCGATGATGAGATCATCTTCTACAACGTGCTCTACCCGATGCTTGCGACCACGAACGGCACCCTGATCGCTTCCTCCACGCCTTGGGCCACGAAATCCGTCTTCTACCAGATGTGCAAGGATCCGAAGCTAGCAAACGTATGGTCCCGCCACCACGTCACTTGGAGAGATGTTGTTGCCTCTGGCCTGATGACGCAGGACTTCGTTGATGAGATGCGCACTGTGACCCCGCCAGAACGCTTCATTCGAGAGTTCGAGGCAGAGTTCAGCGAAGACGTTGACGCCTACCTGCCTCGCGAGCTGATCGCATCCTGCATCTGGACCGACTCATGGCACGATCTCAATCCTCGCCAGATCTACTACCCGTTCGAGTCTGCACCTAAGGGACTGTTCAGCGTTGGCATCGACCTAGGCGAGATCCATGACTATTCCGTTCTCTCAGTTGTCGAGAGATGGAACAGAAGGATTGGCCTGGTCCACTGCCATCAATTCCCACTGAAGACACCGTACGCCACAGTCATTGGCTACACGAAGGCGCTCTGCGACCGCTTCCAGTCTGTTGAGAAGATCCTTGTTGATGCGACTCGAGAGAGCTACGTCGTCAAAGATATGCAGGCTGCCGGAGTCGCTCAGGTCTCACCTGTAACTCTCAGCATGCAGTCGAAGCAGGAAATCGCCAAGTACCTGAAAGAGCAGATGCAACTCAGAACCTTTGCATTGCCGTATGATCCCGAAGTCATCGCTGAATTGAACCTAGAGAAGTTTGAGCTCACGAAGGACGGAAACATCAAGTTCTACCATGACGAAGGGACCCACGACGACAGGTTCTGGTCAATAGCACTGGCTGTCTACGCAGCCCGTGAGAGTGAAACGCCAGTCCTGATCCCAATAAGGAAGAGGTAAGAGGGTTTTTTCCACGGAAAGCCTTGTTGAACTAATGTAAGACAGCCAAGGCCTCATCTTCTGTGTGATAGCAGATCGTTATGCCTTCGCCGTTAAGGGCTAGAAGACAGATCTGGGCTGGAGGGAGCTTGACACTTGTCTTCGCTCTCGCGCAAAATACTGATAATACTTCTGTCTTCTATAAATCGTATCTTCGAAAAATAGTCGGTCGATACTCCCATGTCCGCTATCGAATATGGACTGAGCGAGATGTCAGCGAACTCAGGTCTCTAGCGAAGCAACAATAGCTCATTCGAACCGAATGTAGATTAGAAAGAAATTCAACAAGCCCGGTCGAAACTCTTGACCATTATGCCGAAGTTCGACGGCCGCTACCCGTCCTACTCGGCAGGCTAAAATCGGTTCGTTCTCTTCTCGCATCTTCTCTGACTCCTAGAAACGCCTCCATCACTAGTTGTTTGCCTTCTCTTTTCCCATGATTCGTTGATGCCTCCGGAGCACGACACTCCGCAAGAGTCCGTCATACTCCGTCTTGTCTGAACGAGCTGTGCGGACACAACCTTATCTACGGTTTCTCCTGCTTCTCTCCTGATTGGCTTGAAGACTCCGACTCTGAAAGTCTGATTCTTCGACGAATGGTATAACCCTCTGTTGGTGCTAGCGCTATGGCCGTTTTGGATCTGTTCCGTGGGATCTGTAGGCCGAAAATAAGTAGGTTTCCTCCACTAGTGATGTGCCTGCTATTCCTTGCACTTTTGTCGATGTCGTCGGCTGCTCAGGGAGGCTTGTGGGTCGTGAAAGCCTCCACCCCAAACACTGGAGGTTTTGGAGAAGCTGTTGCGGGGGCTGGTGACTACATCTATGTAATTCGAGGGTATAGCACAGGTGTCTGCCAGTTTTGGAAATACAGCCCTGCGGGTAACAGTTGGACAACGCTCTTGGAGTGGAGTCCAGACTCTCCTGTTCCAAGGCCGAAGAGCGGCACCTCTTTAGCTTGGGATCATGGCAACTACATCTACGCTCTTTTAGGCTCTGCGTATGCGGATTCTGATCGAAGATATTTCCACCGTTATAGTATAACCAGCAACAGCTGGGAAGGATTAACCAGTACCCCTCACGCTCAAGGTGCCGGTGATGCCCTAGCTTGGTCAGGATACGATAGTTCCTTCTACGCGATGATCGGCAGCAATGTGCATGGTACGGGCCTTGCGCAATACTCTCCTAGCGCCAACACATGGCAAATGTTGCCATTCAACCCAACATGGAGTGTTACGGACGACGGCGCGTCCTTGGTCTGGACAGGTGGAGAATACTTGTATGCTCTTCGAGGGGAGTGGGAGGAAACTACACCTCACAACGATTTTGCCAGGTACCATATCCCAACAAGAACGTGGGAGACGAAGGCTGCGATACCTGTTGGCAACGGCGTAGGGGATGGAGCTTCGCTGCTCTGGGTTGGAGAATACCCCGATTACATTTTTGCTTTAGGAGGAAATGATGTTCTTGAAAACCCGGGATACGGCTTCTATCGTTACAGCATATCAAGCGACAGTTGGACATCGTTAGAGCAGATTCCCTATCCGGTAGGATACTACGTGGGTAGTAGGCTTGGGTTTGCTGGCGGGCAGGTCTACTACTGGCAGGGTGCACCATCAACGTGGAGCGGCGGCGGAACGAAGTTCTGTATGTTCCAGTTTTCGACTACCCTGACTACGACCATCACAACGACTATCACGACTACCACTACCACAACTTCCTCAACACTGACTAGCCATATTTCTACAAGCATTTTCGCATCTCAGCGATCTACAACAACGACAACAGTTACAGCCACTATGCCCACGTACACTCAGACAACCACGAGCACTCTATTCTCAGGGTCGATCTCAACGACCTATACCATGACTACGACTCTCTTCTCAACCTCAACCATACTTTCGACGACCATATTGGGCACATCTGGGACATCGACCTCTGCCACTACAGAACTCTCCAAAACCGGTACGACTACCCTCTCTGAGACCATCACCTCGATTACGACTTCAGGAAACACAGTCTATGTGAACATCACGGTTCGACACACATTCATTGAGCAGTTTCTGGAGAAGATCGTGTCTACAGTTCTCCAGTGGTTCAGCGAGTTAAGCCGAATCTTTCAAAACCTCTTCGTCACCGCAACAGTCAAGGAGACCGTTGTCAAAATTGAACTGCTATCAGCCGACAGGGGAACATGTCGGATTGAGTTGAATGCTTCTCCTAAACCCGGCTACGTGGGTAAGCCCGTAAACATCTCGGGCGTCATGTACGGCTCCTGGCATTGCGTCAGGGACGGCATGGTCGTAGGGAAGCCGGTTACAATAACGGCAGATTGGGGATTCAGCACTATTGCTGTGACAGACTATTACGGTAGATTCTCCGTCACAACAAACTGCCCATCGACAGCAGGCACATACCCGATTACCGCAACCTTCTATGAAGACCAAGATCTCCGAGGAAACTCAACATCAATACTATACGTGGTTACTTCGAAGATCCCGACCTCAATAACGATAAGCTATATCGCGAACAGGGAGTTCGGAGGCTATCTGAGACGTGCGGACACAGGTGCATATCTGGCGTACAGGCCGGTGAAGTTGACGGTTACTTACCTTTCTGGAACGACTTGGCGGACAGATACTTTCGACCTGCAGACAAGGCAAGATGGCTACTACAGCCTAGAATTCCTGTTCTACTGGAATCAGGCGACAATTGTCTTCGAGGGAGACGAAACATACGCATCAAGCCAAGCCACAATCACACGGTAGATGGCTTCGCCAGTCGCATCGAGTCCGAACAACAGCGACCTAAAATCCCTTGATTATGTCACTGGTTCAAACGGGTAGAAGCTGGCATTCTTCATTTCCTCTGCAAATGCCAAGACGCCGAGGCTCTTGGCCTTCAGTGCGGAAATAAGGTTTGTGATCAAATGTGAGCTGGATATTTTCAGCGAGCTCTCCCGGTCTGCGAAAGGTCCTATACGCGCTATATTCTCTTTCGTTCGATCAAGGTTCTCGGGGGCGAAATATGTGGATTCAAAATCTGTGACCTCGCATCTCATCATAGGTGAAACAATGTTTCCTCTACTGAAGGCATACATCGCGTTGAGGTCGGTCCTAGAGACTGAGCGAGAACGATGAGGAATCGCAATGGTGGTTGCGCCTTCAGGCAAACGAATAGACATCACAGCGTTTCGAAAATGTCTGAAATGCGGAATCTCAACCGAACATGTTTGCTATGACTTACGATACGAGAAACCTGATCCTGGCAACGAATCGTATCTGAAGCACATGTTCTGGGCTTGTGAAAGATGCGGCGAATCGTTTGTGGATTTCAACGACTAGGGTTCATTTTCTCATATACGCTTTTCCATGAAGCCAAGGACTATGTTTTTCTTGTTAGGGGGCGATACCTACGGGCCCTCAGCAGAATGTGAATCAAAGAGGCCAGATTTCGTCATTCGGCTGGAGGAGATCTGTCTGTCTGCAGGCTTGAAGATCACAACCTTCAATATTGAATGGATGAACGACCTATTCTATCCGAACGAGCCTCGCTTCAAAGCATCGCATAAGAAGGGCCGACGTACAGGTCCATCCATCACGAATATTCCGGCGCTATGCTCAAGGGTTCAGGGCACTATTCACCAGGTGAACCCTGATATTTTGGGTGTCGTCGAAGGACCGAAACTACAATCTCAGATGGAGAAGTTCGTTCAAGAGTATCTCAGTGATCAATCGGGAGACCCGCTTTACTCGGTTGTTGCAAGTGAAAGCGAAAGAGATCAACGACCATATCTTCTGGTGAAACAAGACACAGGAATCTCTGTCAGAACCCTACACGACGAACAACGTTATAGGAACATGGTCAAGAGTTGGAAGTTCTATCCTTGGGGAAAGTTCAAGGCAGAAGAAGCCGAACCGCACCAGTTCCACCGAAAACCCTTGGTTGCCGAGGTTCAGTACGAAGGGCGAAAGCTCACGGTTATGCTGCTCCACACCAAATCGAAGTTCATCGAAGCAAAACCAACCGATTGGAAGCGCTATGTAGAGGAAGCGATTCTCGCACGACAGAAGATAACTTCAGAGATCAAGAAGGTCAGGGATTACTTGGATGATGCGTTGATGGAAGAGATCACGAGGTCAATCATCGTGATGGGCGACCTTAACGACGGACCAGGAAGAGACCTATTCGAAGAGCAGTTCATGCTTCAAAACCTTGTCGATGTGATACAAGGAACATTACTCGACCCGGAGTTCAACATCCACCACGTCCTAGAAAGCCTACGAATAGGAGCCTACACAGTCGAGTTCGAAGATCCCATAGATCAACAGAAGAAGCGAATACTGCTCGACCACATTCTCCTCTCGCCAGAGATGCTTACTGGCAACGCAGATTTTCAATATCGCAAGAATTCAGGAAGAGTGGAGCATGAAGCATGGGAAAAGCATCTCGGAACCAGCCCAGATGCCCTGCGCGACGATAGGCCAAGCGACCATCGGCCAGTTTCATGTGAAATAGCCTGATAACAGTGGACATGGATAGGGTACAGAGAGAGTTCTTCCAGAAGAAATCTTGACATAGCTATGACATAGCTAATCTTGACATAGCTAACCTTCCATATTTCTTCAATTTACGCGCATTTATGCGTATTCATTCGTATCTATCCAGAACAAGAAGTCTTAAGAGATGAAGTTGTGAATGCTCTACAGCTAGTCTGGCACGTCGTTCGATTGTCAAGGTATTGAGATTGGTCGACGTAGAGACAGTTTCGATAACTATTGCGGCTGCAAGTGTTGTTGCAGGAGTCATTTACACTGTTCTTCAGGTTAGAGAACAGACTCGAATGAGACAAACAGACCTCATAATTAGACTATACTCAACCTACGGAAGCAACGAATTTCAAGAAGCGCTGCTAAAAGTTTGGAACGCGCATTCAAAGGATTACGAGGACCACGTGAAGCAGTACGGTTCGTGGACTTCTGACAATCCAGTTACAAAGGCATTCACCACGGTCGGCATATTCTTTGAGGGACTAGGCCATCTTTTGCACAGAAAGCTCATAGACCCCGGGCTTGCATTCGATCTGTTTGGAGGAGCCGCTCTCTTTCTTGCTTGGGAAACGATGAAGCCTTTAGTGCAGGGTGTTAGAAAAGACGCCGATGACCCAACCGTTCTTACGATGTTTGAATACCTCTACAACGAAATGAAGAAAAAGAGTGCAGAAGAGGTCGCCTAACCAAGCAAGGACCCGTCGTGCCCCTGTAATCTGAGTCGGGATTGGCATAGCTAGGGTGCGACAAGAGCAGGAGAAAACAAGGCTCTCGATTACTCTATTTCTCACGAAATTGCGTATCGGATGACCTTCGCGGAGACAAACGCCTCAGAGGTTCAGTATTTGCACCTATTTGGGCGCGAGTACTGCTGGGCCTACCACATCAAACGAAATTGGCTGACATCGAAAAAGGAGAAAATACGAGTTTACGTCTGAGCCTGATACTCGTTATCTGGTTAGGTTGTAGGCACATTAGAGTTAAAGCAATCATATATTATCTTCCAAGAACCATCAGATTGCCTTTCATAGAGAGTCAAGGCTTTACCATCTGGCATAGCATTAATCGTCTCGCCACCTGCCTTGGGAGTCATTTTCAATGTGTATGTACATCGAGTCAATCCTAACTCGCCGTATATCTTAGCCTCCTCTATACTAGTGATCGCTATGTCTAAGATCATCTGATCGAATACAGGCTTCATTGCTTTTCGTATCTGCTCTTTTCCGATTCTTGCAGGGGTGTCTGGTGGCATCTGTACCCCATCATCAGTCCATAAGGAAATCCAAAGATCGAAATCTCCAGTGTTACAACCGACAGCATATTGGTCTAATGTCTTTTTGACCGCAGTGATGTCGCTCGTTCTCCCTCTATCCATTACCTATTATCACCCGCTTTTCTTGGTGCTTGTTTAGCTCCCCACTGCTAGTTATGGCTTTGCATTGCTTTCTGAGAGGTGGTTTCGAACCCAATTGGGAATGCGTCCCGGCGGCCGCACCAGTCTAGAGCCGATTACATACGTCCAGACAAGACATTCTTGAACTCAGTGAAGAGTATGAATTCACGCTGAAGCGCAAATCTCCCCCGGACTATCTTCACTCAAGAATCCTGCATAGAGGAAATTGTCGAACCCAAGAAATCCCTCTAGGTACATTCGCGCCCCCTCGGGCCCGCCACAAATCTGACCGCGTTCTCTCCACTAGGCCTCTGGATATGTCGTCAGGAATCTATCCATCGATCTATCACAGAACCCTGACGCCAAGCTTCTCCCCCATCTCTCTCGCCTCTTTCTCGTAGTCGCCGTAGACCATCGCAAATTCTCTTCCAACAAACTTGTGAATGGATTCTTCATTCTCGATCTCTACCCACATCGTTATCCTGCAGTTTTCGCCACCAAGATCCTTGCAGTCGACGACCCTCCCCTTCGTCACCACCATTCTGTCACCGATCCCACAGTTGATCAGAGTGACTTGACCCCTAGGTAGTTGGCAGTATCCTGTGACCGTTCCTTTCATCGTTCTCCATTCTCGTAAAGTGTATCTACAGGGACCGATCTCGCCAGGCGCGAAGCAATGCTTGAGAGCTACAGTTTTTCCCCGATGTGACAGAGCTTCCGGTGTGAATACAGGCCTCTTTGAGATAGCGTGGAGAATCAGCATCGGGAGAAGGTTCCCTCCTCTCCAGCATCCAACTGGATAGCCTTCATCAGCTAATTTTGCAAGAGCGAAGCACAGCTTAGCTTGAAGCGGTTTCGTGAACTGTCCACACCACAGAACGTACGCCGCCTTAGCACTTAACCCTCTAATGGCTGCTCTCATGGCCAGATAGATTTGTGCGCATTTCGTGACATCTTTCAGAGATGGCTCTAGGACCTCGGATTCTTTCATCCATCTCTCTGCCAGTCTTTCTGCTCTAGCCTTATCCACGTTCGTGCATGCGTGAATGAATCTTTTCATGTCGATGTTTTTCACATTCAGCTTTCCTGAGAGCAAGGGGTTTCTCTGCCAAGCTATTCCGTCGAGCTTCCATTCTCCGGCGTCAAAGAGACAGATCGTGATGTCGCCAAACCATTTTGGCCTTGCCATCGCCTGGATTCTCGCTCTGACTTCTTCTGGGCTGAAGGCTAGCTGGACGTTTTCATGGTCTGAAAGGTAGTCGTAGGCTTCGAGGGCGCTGTGGAAGGTGTTTTCTTCGCTCACGATTGTCACTGGCTTGTTGGTTTCTGCCAAGTAGATTAGAGGAGCAAATCTTTGGAGTGTGTATGGGAATACAACGAAGCCATCTGCGTCATGGCTGTTTATGTTCAGAATATCTTCCTCTTTTCTTACGAGACGCTTCAACCCGGTGCCAATGTCATATCTCTTCAATATCTCATCTGTCTGTGCATCCAGCTTGCATCTATTCCTGCTCAGATTCTCTGGTGTACTGCCTACCAAGAATATTGGTAGGATTCTCGGCGTGCCCTTCTCAGTCCTCACCGGTTCTCACCCAACACCAACTCCTTTCTTCAGTCCATTCATATTCTCGACAGTTTTGCAAAGAAAACCCTTTAGCTGCATAGGGCAAGTATCCTGAGAAAGTACTTGACCCTAGATCCGTACAAGAGGAGGAGAAACTTCAAAACCACACCGGAACCCCAAGGAGAGCTCAAGCCGAGCCAGAACTTTCGGTTCGTCGTCCAGAAGCACAAAGCTACCCGTCTTCACTACGATCTTCGCCTTGAGTTGGACGGAGTTTTGAAGAGTTGGGCTGTTCCAAAGGGACCACCAACTGAGCCTAAGATCCGTCGACTTGCAGTCGCGGTGGAAGATCATCCTGTCGACTACATCAGCTTTGAAGGAACGATCCCTAAAGGAGAGTACGGTGCCGGAACCGTGGAGATATGGGATAAAGGGACTTTCGAGCTGAAAGAGCGAGGGGACAAGGTCATGTCTCTGGTTCTTCACGGAAAAAGGCTACATGGTGACTATAGGCTTGTGAGCTTCAAGGAGAACAACTGGCTAATCTTTAAGGTCATGCCGAAGAAAGCGTAGCTAAAGACTCAGTTTTCGCTCCAAGTACTTGACTTGGTATGGAGGAAAACTCCCTCGTTCAACGGTATCGATAAGCGCCTTTAGCTGTTCCTTTGCTTTGTCATAAAGTCGTCTGGAAATCCAACGCTTCTGGAAGGCATTCTCCAACTCGTCTTCATCGAGTATCTTGTACCTGAGATCTCTTGAAACCCATAGATCTAGGAACAGGTCAGTAAGTTCAATTCCACCATCCTTCAACAAACGAGGGGGAGTGACAATGTCACAATAGTATCCAGTGTGCCTTTCGTTAAGGTCTCTTATCTTGCCCACCGTGAACCACTTTCCCATCAACTCGAAGTATACGATTTGAAAACCGGGCGCCAACACCACCTCGCCATCAAAGATCACCTTGTGCGTGGACATGATCCGAGACTTGCCAACAATGGTCCTCTCCGACCTGTGGATCAATACGTCACAGAGATCCATCACCTGATCGGGCAAACGAACATATCGCAAGTGAATCTTCTCTGACGATTTCTCCACCAACTCGGTTCGTCTCGATGGCAAACGTATCTCTGGCCACGCAGAACTCACAGTCATAATGGATAAATGCATGGTGATTGAGCACAGACGCATGGCCAAAGAATCTGACCCGGAACTGGAAGAGATCCGGAAGAAAAAGCTCCAAGAGATGCAGAGAAGAGTGGACAGTCAAGACAATGCGAAGAAAACATGGGGGGGTCCTATAGCAGTCCAAGACTCGAATTTCGACGAGCTGGTGCGTCGCTATCCTTTGATGATGATAGATTGTTGGGCTCCTTGGTGCGGACCATGTAGGATGGTTGCTCCGATCATAGACGAGCTGGCGAGAGACTACGCGGGCAGAGTCCTCTTCGGAAAACTGAATGTCGACGAGAACCCGCAAACTAGTGTACGATTCGGGATCATGAGCATACCGACGCTTCTGATAATGAAGAATGGCACCGAAATTGATAGAATCATTGGAGCGGTGCCTAGGGACGTGGTTGAAGGGAAGCTGCAGAAGCATTTAGGATGAATTTTAGGATCGGCGTTTCTTTGTCCCTGACATGCCAATGGTCTCGTCTACCAGTCGTTTTACTCGTGACTCGATTTCTCGATCCTTCAACTTCCCTTTGGCGTCGAAATGATCATCAAAGGCGTAAACGGCTCTCGGGTTCGAAATAACTCTGAAATAGCTCATCAGAGCTACTAGCTGCCCCTGCACTTGAAGCGAGCTGATCGTGCTCCCGCTCTTAATAATGAACCCAGCAACCTTTCCTTCGAGAGACTTGTACTCCACGTGTTCGAATAGGTTCTTTAGAGATGAGCTCAGAAGCCCATCATAGACAGGTGAACCGAGTACGAGCACATCTGCTCCAGTCAACTTTGTTACAGCCTCACGAGTATCGAGCCCGTAGTCTTCTTCCCACCCTCTGAACCACTCAACATTGGCCTTGGCCAAATCCAAGTACTCTGCATCTGCTATCTTTCTCGCGTGATTGTATGCTATGTCAGTAAGCACCCGAGTCAAGGACGCCCTTCTCAGGCTACCACAAACGACGAGAACCTTTGGCATATCCGCCTTCTCTGTCGGTCTCTTTCATGCCAGACAACTTAAGGATAACCAGAAGAAGCCTGTGTTGACTTGGACTGCGTCGCGGTCATTGCAAAGATCAACCAGCCTTAGCGTTTAACCCAGGCCCCGCAAGGCGCGTTACGCTCATATCAAGTCTCTTTCCGATACACAGTCAATCCATATGATTTCAGCTGAGTAGTAATGGCTGATCTGGATAGCACAAGGAGCAAAGGGTATCCCAGAAGCCCGATAGCCACGAAACTTCCTAGGAGAACACCCGATAGCCCAACCTCTAATGGGGTTTGGAACAAATAGCTCAGATAGCTGCCGACAATAGCACTAACCACTAGTATCTCGATCACGACAGCGATGAGCCAACTGCCCTTGATTCCTCGCCGTCCAGTCTTCCAGGCAGCATAGGTCGCGAGAAAGTTTGCTACGCTTCCACCTACTACATCTATCACGCCAAGGCCGCCGAAGAAGTTTGCAACGAACGCTCCCAGTGAAAGCCCGAGAACTGATGGCCAACCGAAAAGTATCGCAAGAGGAAGGAGAGCATCAGCCACCCTGACCTGAAATA
>Ga0315306_10000866_pt1 | contig 14603 bp, 11 predicted proteins | sample TDP1_MG_FD_203803 | JGI IMG/M metagenome (GOLD analysis project Ga0315306, IMG submission 203803) | Freshwater sediment microbial communities from Lake Towuti, South Sulawesi, Indonesia - TDP1 | ecosystem: Environmental > Aquatic > Freshwater > Lake > Sediment | place: Indonesia: South Sulawesi... | reverse complement strand
ATGGCTTGCGCCACAACCAAGTCACGTTTCTCCACAGCCTTTCTAACCCGCATCTTGGTCAACTCCACAGAAACCTTATGCATCCAGTTGCGAAGTTCAGCGCCTTCCTTAACAAATCCCAATTTAACCGCAAATTTCTCTAAGTTTCCACGAAGCAACTCACCTGCTTCTGAGGGGCGCTTCACCTCCACAGCAATCGTCAGTTTTTCATGGGCATTTCGAGCAATCTCTGCGTTTTCAAACACAAAAAAGGTGAAACCTTCATCCTTAAGTTTTTCAATCAGATTAGCTATTTCGTCGATTACCTTTCCAGTCTCGATTTTTGCAAGTTTCTCCGCAATTTTTGTTGGGTCCTTTGGAAACAATACAAATTCAACTAAGTTGTTTGCTTCGTCAAAACCTAGGACACCCATAATACACTCGATAATTGTCGCTTTCACTAGGCTTCCTCCATCTTCAAGTAAACATCATTTGTTTTCCTAACCTTTTATTCTCAACCAGTGAATAAATCTATTCCAGCCGCTGTCAAATTGCAAACAAACTTTTCAGCCTATGCTTATATAACCAGTGAACAACCATTAATGAGACCAGAAAAATGGAGGCTTACCTCTAAATGACTAATCGGCTAGCCATTGAAATCGCCCGGCTGAAACTACGAAATCCCACCATGCTCGCCGCAGGGATACTTGGATTATCTGGAGCTTCTCTTCGTGAAGTCATTGAAAACGGTGCTGGCGCGGTGGTCACAAAGTCTGTGGGATTGAAACCAAGGCAAGGCTACCCTAACCCAACCGTGGTTCAGGTGAGCTGCGGCTTGCTCAACGCCATGGGGCTTCCCAATGTAGGCGTTCAAGATTTTGTGGAAGAAATACGAGAAGTGAAGCAGTTTAGAGCCAATGTTCCAATAATAGTCAGCGTATATGGATTTTCAGCTGAAGAATTTGCTAAAGTGGCACGTGTCGCACAGAAAGCAGGCGCGGATGCCCTAGAATTGAACGTGTCTTGTCCCCACGTGAAGAAAACAGGCTCAGAGATTGGGCAGAACCCAAGTTTGGTGGCTGAGGTTGTGGAGAAGGTTAAGGCAGTCGTCAAAAAACCTGTCATATTAAAGTTGACTCCCAACGTTGCCGATGTTGCCGAAGTTGCTAAAGCCGGAGTTAAGGCTGGAGCAGATGCTGTCACAGCTATCAACACTGTAAAAGCCATGAAAATTGACGTTGAAACCGCTCAGCCAATTTTAGCCAACAAAATAGGCGGCTTGTCAGGACCAGCAATAAAACCTGTTGCTGTTCGATGTGTTTACGAGATTTATGAAGCGGTTAATGTGCCTGTCATTGGATGTGGCGGCGCCACCACTTGGCAAGACGCCGTGGAGTTCATGTTGGCTGGAGCGTCGGCGGTTCAGATTGGCACAGCCATCGCTTCGGTGGGTTTAGGTGTGTTCAAGTCAGTTACGAAGGGCGTAGACTCATATCTTCGCAGAAAGGGTTTCGGGAGCGTGAAAGACATTGTCGGCTTATCTCACCGCCGCTAATCAATTACGAACAGTGAAAATAGTAAGCATAAGAGACGAAACGCCAACCATAAAGTCTTTCACCTTTCGCGACAGAATTGCTGCTAAGGCGTCGCCTGGACAGTTTGTTATGATTTGGATTCCCAGCGTCGACGAGGTTCCCATGAGTCTTTCAACAATAGACTCGAAGAAGGGCGCTGTGTCCATAACCGTGGAAAAGGTCGGCAAGGCTACGAGTAGATTGCACAGAATGAAAGTTGGTGATGTTGTTGGGATGCGTGGACCTTTTGGAAGAGGCTACATTCTTACGAAAGCACGTAATGTTATGATAGTTGGTGGTGGAACAGGCTTGGCTTCTTTAGCATCCTTAACAGAGGAAATAGCGAAACAGAAAGGGCGTAAAGTCACTTTCTTGCTTGGGGCTAAAACCTACAGTGAATTGCTTTTTCTGAAGCGAATAAAAACTGTTCTTTCCACAATGAACCATAGAATGGTTGTCACAACTGAAGACGGGAGTTATGGAATTAAGAGGCTGGTTACCGAGCCTACAGAGCAACTATTAGCGAAAGAGAAATTTGACATGATTTATGCTTGTGGACCCGAACAAATGATGCACAAAATGTTTCTGTTAACAGAACATTTTAAAGTGCCATTTCAAGCCAGCCTAGAAAGGCTCATGCGCTGCGCCATAGGCTTATGCGGAACATGCGTCATAGGCAAATTCCGAGTATGCAGAGACGGACCCGTATTTTCCCGAGAACAGTTGCGTGAAGTAAGAAACGAATTTGGACACTTCAAACGAGGCTTTGACGGAAGAAAAACTGCACTGTGACGCCTAGACTCCTTTAATTCTCATGAACTCTTTTTCTTGAACTGTGGCATGTAGTCCTTGTGGGCTTCAAGTAGCTCATCCATTATCTGCTTTGCAGTATTCATGTCGTGGACATATGGAGACGCGAGGAGCGCCAGATACAGCATATGCTTGTCTCCGCTTAGTGCAGCGTCTACGGTCAGTTCCTGCCAATTTATGATGTGTTGTGTTAGTCCCAAGAAGGTCTTGGGCAGGTCTCCCATGGCTATAGGTGTTAATCCTCGTTTGTCCACTATGCAGGGGCCTTCCACTATAGAGCTGTTTGGAAGGTTTGTGATAGCCCCCTTATTCGGGAAGCTGATGCCTCCCCACTCTCTTCCTTCGTCGGCAGCTATACTGACAAGTATGCCTATAGCTTGCCTTGCATGGGACAGATGGAAAGGATATTCATCGGGATGCTTCTGGTAATCTGCTCCAGCTACAAGTTCCTGCACAAATTTCCAGCGACGTTCAGACCAACCCAATACTGATTTCTCCCAAATTTTTTCAGTTTTCTTTCTTTCAGCCAGAAACTGGTTGTAGTCCCAATAGGCGTAGACGTGACTTGGACAAACATTCACGTAGCCATATGTTTCATAGAGTCTCATATAAAAATTCATGTACCGATCTTTAGCTATCTTCCCCTTAAGTTTCTTGTGCATTTCTCTTAGAATTGGAAAACCGTCTTTTCCGTTTATCTGTAAATCTACTAGCCATGTTAAGTGGTTTACTCCTATGGCACGCGGTCTTATGTCTTCATTGACACAGTAACGTCTCTCGAAGGGGGGCATGTTAAGCATTCTTGGAAGGTGACTCATAGCAAATCCTGCAAAGCAATCACATATTGAAATGAATTTTATTTTAGTTTCCCGTCGAACCGCATCGGCTACAAAATTTGCAGGATTTACATAACTGATGGCAAAAGCGTCAGGACATAAGTCCTCCATCATTCTGCAGTATTCAACTGTAACAGGGATAGTGCATTGAGCCATGAAAGTTCCACCTGGACCAGCGGTTTCATCACCAGCTATACCATGCTTACTTGGGATTTCAATGTCATACGCCATGTGTTTTAACCCGCCAACTCGATACGCGGGCAAGACAAATGTTGCGCTTTCCAAGGCTTCTTTAGGATTAGTTGTTGAAGTGAACTTAATATTCGCTTTAGTTCTCCTTGCTAATTCCTTTCCAACTTTTGTCAATGTGGGAAGACGACTGTTATCTATGTCCATCAGAACGATTTCACTTCCATCGAGGGTTTCCTTGTTCTCCAGAATTGCATAAATTAGGGAGGGGACGAAAGGACTTCCTCCTCCAAGTAAAACTATCTTTTCACCTGACATTTTTTGGAACCTCCCTCTGTCAATGAGATTTTTCATTATTTAAGTGTAATGCAACATATTGAGTCAAAAACGATTCAAAATTAACAAATTGGGATTTTTCCTTGCGCCAAATCTGCTGTGAACCTGTCTATGTTTTCTAATTCGCGGTTGACTACTTCTGCTATTTCTTTTTTGACGCTCTCGAAGGAATTAGTTCCTTTCATAACCACTTGCGCAGCTGCAACCGCTGGTTCGTCGATGAATTTGCCGATTTGACTCAGCAACCAAATGTACACTTCTTCCAATCCTGAAACGTTCTTGTAAACTTCGCCTGCTATCTTGTGGGTTAGTGCATTGTAGATTTTTCCAACGTGGCTCACGGGATTCTTGCCAGCTGCAGCCTCGGAACAGTAGGGTCTATTTAACGGTATTACGCCGTTGGTTCGGTTGCCTCTGCCCACCTGCCCTGAGTCGCCAGCTTCTGCGCTTGTGCCTAGAACGGTTATGTAGACGCCGTCTATGCCTCGCCCCTCCTTGTCCAGAGTATTTAAGTCGATGATTGCCTTTTCAAAGTTAACGTTTTCATTCACAAATCTCGAAATCTCATTCGAAATCTCTTTTTTCTTTTCGAAGTAGTCGTTTTCATTCTTTACGAAACGGTCAACTAATGCCATAGAAATTGTTAGGCGCAGGTCGTTGTTCTTTCTGAACCCCATGACTTTGACATCTTCGCCTGATTCGGGAAAGCTTTTCTTGAATTTCGGCGAGTTCACATATTTTTCAACGTTCAAAACTATTTTTTCGGTTCTTGTCATGGGCGCGTAGCCTACTGCCGCAGAAGTGTCGTTGGCTCCTAGAACTTTTCCCTTTCTGTCAAATATGTCCATTAATTCGGGATGCCCAGGCTTCAGCTCAACCTGATATAACACATGTTTTTCTGGGTCGACAAATCTGAGTTTTTCCTTCAGCCATTCTTTAGCCGTGCGAACGGCTATTTCACTCACTGGGATTTTAGTGTCGCCTACTTGGAATGTTGCTCTATCGCCAATAACAAGCAGCATGGGCTTTTTGACTACGCCTCCGCCGAATCGTGTTTCAGTTTCGCCAGCGGCTAGCAGAGACTTATCGATGTTGTGGTGCCTGATTTCTCCAGTCTTTTTCTTGTATTCTTGACTGAGCTTCACCGAGATTCTGTCCATTATGGCGTCGCAGATGCAGTCTGGATGTCCCAATCCTTTTCTCTCCACGATTTCGAGTTTCTGTTGTTCTAGAGGCGTCTGCTTCAAACAGTCGACCAGAATGTTGCGAGTTGTCATCAAATTGCCACCTGTTTTAGGCAGATGCGTATGAAGAGAAACAAATATATATTTTCCGTAGTAGGTTGGAAGAGCGCCTGCGGGCTGCACACACAACAATGTTGCGAGTTGTCGAAAGAGTTGATGCGTATCAAAAGAAAAATGCTAATGTATAGTTCTTTTGCTCTCTTTGACCACAATTCTTCGCTTCTTCATCATACTCATGAATTTCTCGTAGAGTTTCTCATTCATGCCAAGTTTCTCTGGAGGAATCACGCCTTTTTCTTCTATGGCTTTCTTGGCTACTAGTTGAGCTACGATTGAGGTTGTGTACGCTGTGGTCCTCGCCATGGCTGTGACATTGCGCTTTTTGTCATAACGGTCCAACATGTGATATGAATAAACGACCCTTTTACCATCTTTTAATCCGCCAACTTCCACATGCATAACCACAATATCTGGAATTTCAGGTTTCTTCAACTTCCTTTCCAACAGTTTGGCAACTATTTCTCGTGGAGAAATTTGTAAGTTTTCAACTTTGATGGGTTTTTCATCGAAGAATCCCAGAGTTTTAAGCAGTTTTATCTTTTCAACGTGCCCAGGATACCGAAGCGATTTTTCCCACATGTCCCTCGAGTCTTTCACTGTATGGAGCAGTGTTCTCAGTCCATCTGTGTAGAAAGCCTCTAGTTTTCCGACGCTTGGAAAGGTTATTTCTTCAAGTCCGCTCATGGCTTCCACTTGGATTATTTTGCCGTCTTTGACTATGTTTACTTTCCTAGAGTACATGTCTATGAGGTCTTTCACAGACCATGTTATCACGTAACCAAGCGGCGGCACTGGCTTTTCTGGCAGACCACCGTTTAGAATGTGGACACTCTCAACTTGGTTGAGCTTGCTGATTGCTCTACCTATTAGTATGTTGCTAATTCCTGGGCTCACTCCGCAGTCTGGGACCACGCATACCTTAGCTTTTAAAGCGGCTTGGTTCAGCGCCATGACGTCTTCTGGCATGTATGAAACGTCGACTATATCCACTTTTGCCGAGATAGAAGCTTTACACGCTTGGAAACCTATCCATCCAGGCAGGGTTCCCACAGATAAATCGAATTTTTTTATGGCGCTTACAAGTTGACGATGATTAGACGCGTCTGTTTGAACCCAAGAAACATTGTTTTGACCAATTTTTGAAGCAACCTCTTCAGCTCGGCTCTTGTTCACGTCAGTCATGACGATTTCTGCTGAGGGCAAACTCTCTGCTAAGTCTTTAGCTGCCACAGACCCTATGTTGCCACAACCCAACACAATTATCTTCACATCAAACCCCAAGTTTCATGTAAAATGTAGCATGCTTAAAACTTGTTCTCCATAGGCAGAGCTGTGAAGCACAATTCTTTAAACGAGTCCTCAAATCTTCTATTATAGGAGACTCGCCTATGAGTTTTGAAGAGTTTGGCAAAAAAGTCGGCATCGCAATTTCGGAATTGAAAAAGGCGAGGTCAAAAGAAATAACTTTGGTCTATCACGACGACGCGGATGGTCTTTGCTCCGGCGCAATTACGAAGGCTGCGTTAGAACGTGAAGGCTATAAGGTCAAGGCTTTCTGTTTGGAGAAGACTTATCCCGAGGTCGTTAAGGATATTCACAAAAGCATGGGTGAAACCATATTTTATTCAGACATCGGCTCTGCCCACGCCGATTTTATTTCAGAAGTCAACTCTAGCCGAAACTTAACCATTATTCTGGATCACCACGACCCCATGGCATCGAAAGACCCAAAAGTTTTCGACCTCAACTTGGAGCATTATGGGTTTCAAGGCGAAACCGACTTTTCAGGCGCCACATGCAATTATCTCTTCGCCAAAGCCCTCAACGAACACAACATTGACCTCTCCTACTTGGCGCTTGTGGGCAGCCAAGAAATTCCAGGCGACTACACGAGTTTAAACAAAGTTGTCTTCGAAGAGGCTCAGAAAAATGGTGTAGTAAAGGTTGCGGGAAAGAGAATCGAGATTGTGAAACTCGGCGTTCGTGTCGACGACCTCTTCGCTAAGTTGCAGATTCTAGGCGCAGTTGGCTATTACGAGGGCGGTCCCGAACTGGGCGTTCAAGCCAGTCTAGAAGGTATCAGTGAAAGAGTCAAACAGAAAATAAATGAGTGGGAGGAGAAAAGGAAGAGCCTAAACAAGCAACTTATAATTAGGCTTTATCGTGAACGACTTAGAGAAACACCGCATATTCAATGGTTTGACGCTGGCGACATGTATAAGGGAATGGGAACCAAGGTCATAGGGCAATTCTGTTCTTTTCTTTCATACCAAACGAAGTTGATAAAACCAGAAAAATATATTATGGGCTTCGTTAATGTGCCGCCTGAAGTGCCAGGATGGGGAAAACTGAAAGGCGAGTTAGTCAAGGTTTCAGTTCGGGTTCCAAAAAGTTTACACTCGCTCATAGACCAAGGTAAAATGCTGGGCGCTGTTGACTTGTTACTTAAAGCCTCGGAAGGTTTCGGCATCGCTGATGGTCATAAGTACGCAGCCAACGTTGTCATTCCAAATGATAAGAAAGAGATTCTCATTAAAAACGCCGACAGAGCAACCATTGTATAAACATAATAACGTAAAAATTTAATTATTTATGTTATAAAAATTGATATATATGTGTATGAGAAGTTCTTTTTACCGCTGGAAGTTCCTAAAAATGGAAGATAACTTGCATGAAGAGTGCGGTGTCTTTGGCGCACAAGATTTCAAGCTAGGTCAAGTATTTCCATTCATATACTGGGGGCTACGCGCCCAAAATCACAGAGGTCATCAGTCGCACGGCATAATCACGTATAATGGGAATTTTCACGTTTACAAGAGCCTCGATCTTGTTCCAAAAATCAAAAAAGGCGACATTCAAGCTTGGCTGGATCGTTTACCTGGACATGTGGGCATAGGAAACGTGCGCTACACGACTTCTGGCAAAGCAGACGAAGAATCCTTAATCAAAGGCACTCAACCAGTTTTTTTAGAGGCGGAAGAAAAGAGAATAGCAATTTCCTACAACGGCAACATGGTTAACAACATACCCCTAAGGTGGGAGATTCGAAGCAAGTTTCCAAGTTTCAGTTACGAGTGCGATGTTGAACTCATCGGCAGAAAGATTCTCATGAGCCTTATGGAAAGCAAAGACTTGATTTCTTCCGTAAAAACTTGCATGCACGATGTTGAGGGCGCTTTCTCAGTTACTGGCATAACTCAAAACGGCGAGTTGTTCGCTTTTAAAGATCCCTACGGCATCAAGCCACTCTGTTGCGGTCACAGCTCAAACAGAAGCATGTGGGCGTTTTCTTCTGAAACCGTGGGTTTAGACATCAACGGTCTCGAACATGACTTTGAGGTGGAGCCTGGCGAACTTATCACGGCAACTAAAGACGGCTTCCAACGAGAAGAAATTGTTCCCTGTAGGAGAAAGGCGCTCTGCGCGTTCGAGTTTGCCTACTTCGCTAGACCAGACTCCAAACTTGGAAATCGCTTTGTCTACGAGGTTAGAGAAGAATTTGGAAGAAACTTAGCGCGGGAATACAGCGAATTTGCCAAGGATGCAGACATTATTATTTCAATGCCTGAGACAGGCGACGATGTGGCTTATGGGCTTCATGAGGCAACTGGGCTTCGTTGGGAGCGTTCCTTGCGCAGGCACAGATACGTAACCGAAAGAGCGTTCATCCTTCTCCCTGAAGAACGATACGCCACAATTGACCGCAAAATCAACGTTTTAGGAAACAAAATCAACGGAAAGAAGGTTCTGATAACCGAGGACAGCATAGTCAGAGGAGACACAACAAAGGTTGTGGTGGAAAAACTGCGCAAAATGGGCGCCAAGAAAGTTTACTTATTTGTCACTTTCCCACGTATAATTGGACCATGCTTCTACGGAATCGACATGGCAACTTTCGGTGAACTAATCGGGTCTAAGCATGACCCTGAAGAAATCGCCAAAATTATTGGAGCAGACGCTGTCAATTATCAATCATTAGACGGGCTCGTCAAGTCGATTGGTTTAAGTGAAGACGAACTTTGCCTTGCATGCGTGACTGGAAAGTATCCCACACCGCTTGCTCAAAAAATGGCAGACGACATGAAGGCGAAATTTGAAAAAGGCTATCAAGAGACAGGCAGGATTTACGAAACGGCAAGCGTGGTATAATGGAGAAAGTCGGCGTTCTCGTTGTGTCATACGGCTCTAGAGAAGCCGCTATGGTAGACGCCTTTGCTCGCAGCCAAAACTACAAAACCGAGATTTACGTGGTTGACAAACAGAGAAATCCATTTAATGTAAAGAAAGCCAAAGAACACATGGTTATCTCCGACCTTAACATTGAAGCCATCAGCAAGTTCGCAAAAAAACGAAGAGACAAAATCGATTTTGGAATAATTGGTCCAGAAAAGCCCATAATTGAAGGCGTCAGAGACTTAGTTGAAAAAGAAACAAGCATTCCAATGATATGCCCAACCAAGAAGTATGCCATTGAAGCCAGCAAAGTTGCCCAGCGTCAACTTTTCCAAAAAGTCGCCTCAGAAGCAAACCCAAAGTTCAAAGTGTTCAACCCAAAAAACTATGGCAGCCAAGCCACAGTTAAAAGAGACCTCTATGCATGGTTAGACAAGTTAAAAGACCAAGTTGCTGTCAAGCCAGATCGTCCTGCTGCTGGAAAGGGTGTAGGCGTCTGGGGTGACCACTTCTCTAATCGCGAACAATTGCTCGAACATTTTTTGGACAATTATCAATATGGCTCGGTAATAGTTGAAGAGAAAATAGAGGGTGAAGAATCCAGTTTTCAAGCGTTCTGCGACGGAAAGCATTTAGCAGTCTTGCCTGAGACACGCGACTACAAGAGAGCGTTCGACGACGACAAGGGACCAAACACGGGTGGAATGGGCTCTTACAAAGGCATAGGCGACGTATTGCCCTTCATGACTTCGGATGACCGAGATAGAGAAATAGAAATCGTGAACAAAGTTTTCAATGAACTAAGGAAGAGCGCAGACAAAACCGATTTGCGAGGCGTTCCCTTTTACGAAGCCTTCATCCACACTGGTAAGGGACCCAAACTTCTCGAGAACAACAGTCGACCAGGAGACCCAGAGATACAGAATCTGCTACCTATTCTAAAAGATGATTTTGTGGATGTGTGCTACAAAATTTTGGAAGGCAATCTCACCCGTGTAAACCTTGAAGAAAAGGCTACAGTTGTCACTTATATGGCACCGCCAAATTATGGAGGATACGCCAGCGCCTTCCCCGACCGTGTGAAAACTGATGAAATAAACCAACCTGTGGATTTGAGTGAAGCCGAAAAACTGAGCTTAAAATATGGTGATAACATACGTGTCTATCCAGCTTCGATGGAAATCAGAGACGACGGCAACACTTACGCGCTTAGTTCACGAGCTGTCTGTGTTGTAGGCATTAGTGACAGCATTCAAGCAGCCAGAGACATCTCTTTGGAAGGTGTAGGAGCCGTTAAAGGTGGCGCTTTGTGGCACAGAAACGACATCGCCTCAAGAGAATACATAAAGAAGAGCATTGAACACATGAGGAGCTTGAGGCTGCAACTTTCATGAAGTCTTCGGGGCAGAGGATTTTCATCTCTGACTGTGAGGGACCCATTTCTAAAAATGACAACGCCTTCGAACTTGTCAGCCATTACATTCCAGACGGAAATCGCCTGTTCACGTTGATAAGCAGGTACGACGACGTTCTCGCAGACATTGTGAAGCGCCCTGGCTACAAGGCTGGAGACACGTTGAAGCTGATTCTCCCTTTTCTGAAGGCTTACGGAGTAACCAACCACGCCATAACAGATTACTCTTCTAAAAACGTGTTGCTGGTTCCCGAAGCCAAAGAAATGTTGCGGTTTGTTCAGAACTTTATGCCTCCCTTCATCGTCAGCACAAGTTATGAGCAGTACATGCGCGCTCTGTGCGACCTCGTGGACTTTCCCTTTGAAAACGTTCACTGCACTAGGCTAGACTTAGACAAATACATAATCAGCGAAAAAGAAGTGGCACGAATAAAAAGGCTCAGAGAACAAATGGTCGCAATGCCGATTCCAGAGATTCCAAAGGGCGCAGAATCCCTAAAAGAATTTCAAAAAGAGCATAGAGATACTGTGAATAAACTGGACCAAATCTTTTGGAAAGAACTCTCTCAAATGTCTGTTGGCGTAATTTTGCGAGAAGTCAATCCAGTGGGTGGAGATGAAAAGGCTGAAGCCGTGCAGAACATTGTTACTCAATTAAAGACTAGTATGCACAATGTAATGTATGTGGGTGACAGCATAACCGACGTTTCTGTTTTCAGACTGGTGCGAAAGAAAGGAGGTTTAACAGTTTCCTTCAACGGCAACGCCTACGCTGTTAGAGAGGCTGAAATCGCGGTGTTGTCTGAAAACGCCATTGTAACCGCCGTCTTAGCTGACGCCTTCAACAAGCTTGGCAAAGAAACTGTTATGAAACTGGTAAAAGATTGGAAAGCTTCCACTCTCGAAGGGTTCAATTTGACTCCGCCTTTGAAAAGACATTTTTACGAGTTGCATGGGAAGAAGCTTCCGAGAGTTGAAATTGTGACTTCACAGAACATGGAGAAACTAATGAAAGAGAGCACCTCTTTCCGCAAGACTGTGCGAGGCGAAGCCATAGGAAAGCTGGGATAAAAATGGCAGAAATCGAAGACACTTATGCTGAAGCCTTCGACGGCTTGTACTGCAGAATCATTATCACTGCCAAAGACGAAACTAGGCTGAAACGAGCAGCTTACGGCTCAACAGCCCTACCTATGGGAGTGGTAGGTCGCGGAGAGGGCGGCGTGGAAAAGTGGCTCAAACCCACCGAAACGCCAGATAGACGAATTGGCGCTGTAGTACAGTTTTGGAGTGGCGTCAGCGAGTCCAAGCCGTTTGAAGCTTCACTTAAAAAATTCATCAAAGAATCTTCTTACCGAATCCGTCAAGAAATCCTTGTTGAACCCACCACCTGCGTTTTCAATGCTTTAGAATCTGATAAAAAGTTTGACACTATGGACACTGTGGGGCATTGTGGCGATGGTTACGAGTGGGAAGAAGAATACTATAGGCGCAGGGTCATCAACATTCCACTTATGATGCCTGGGTTCCGAATAGAACGTTACCTAGGCTATGATATTGGTGTCTCTGGTGGCAATGTTTGGCTCATGTGCCGAGACGAAGACTCAGCCCTCAAAACAGGCGACAAAGCACTCGAAGCCATACACACGGTTGAAGGCGTTGTCACTCCTTTTGACATCTGCTCGGCGGGCTCAAAACCCGAAACAAAATATCCAGAGATAGGACCAACCACAAATCACCCATACTGTCCATCATTAAAGGGTAAAATACCCAATTCAAAGGTTCCAGACGGCGTGAACTCTATCCCTGAAATAGTCATCAATGGCACGTCGCTTGAGGCGGTGAAGAAGGCGATGAAAGAAGCCATTAATGCAGTCAGAGACATGGATGGAGTGGTCAAGATATCAGCTGGCAACTATGGGGGAAAACTGGGCAAACATCGAATATACCTACGCGAGTTGCTCTAAATGAAATTGGCTGTCATTGGCTTCGGAGCGCTCAACGTGGACAAAATCTATCGAGTTCCAAAAATCGCCAGAGAAGGAGAGGAAACCTTTGTCTTTGATTTTCAGGAAGCGACTGGCGGTTCAGCTGCAAACACAATTGTAGGCTTGGCTAGATTGGGATTGAAAACAGGTTTCATAGGCAAAGTGGCAGAGGACCACGAGGGACAACTCTTACTAAATGATTTCAAGCGGGAAGGCGTCAACACAGACGGAATAGTTGTGGCCAAGGAAGGAAACAGTGGCGTTGTCGTAGCATACGTGGACAGGAAGGGTGAAAGAGCCTTATACGTGCACTCTAGCGTCAATGATTCCTTAACGTTTGAAGAAATAAACCTCGAATACGCTAGGCAAGCAACCTTCTTGCACTTGACCTCTGTTGACGAAAAGCCCTTTCAAGCTCAGAAAAAATTGGTTAAAGAGCTATCTGACATCAAAGTGAGTTTAGACCCAGGCGAAATATACGCTAGAAAAGGTTTGACTGAGCTGAAACCCATCATAAAAAGAAGTTTTGTCGTCTTGCCAAGCGAAAGCGAGTTGAAGATGCTCACTGGAAAGGGGTGGAAAGAGGGTGCCAAGACACTGCTTAAAGAAGGCGTAGGCATAGTTGCCGTGAAACTAGGCGAACGAGGATGCTACGTGACAGACGGCAAAGAAGCACATCTAATTGAACCGTTCAGGGTGAATGTGGTTGACACAACAGGTGCTGGCGACGCCTTCTGCGCAGGTTTCCTCTACGGGCTAGTTAAGGGCAAAGACTTATACCAGTGTGGCAGACTCGGCAACTTCGTGGCGTCACGTTGCATCACCAAAGTCGGCGCTCGAACTGGACTACCCAGACTCCATGACTTAAAAACCTTTTAGACAGAGTATAATAGTTGGATTCCAAGCGTGTTCTAAAACTTTAAATCTTTTTACCATAATATCCTTGGCTTCGATAATCTTGAGAGAATCAGTGATGCCCAAATCTTCCCCGCTCATAGTGCTGACCAGTCCGTCTACAGAGATGAGCGACTACAATGACAACTACGTCATACCTTTTGCAGCGGGCTTCTCCAAGCCTTGGTTCATGCCCAGATTCTACCTCAAGAAGAAACTCTTCAAACCCGTCCCGTCAAACAGCCTCGAAGCTACAATAGCTCCCCTCGGCCTCAGAAAACTTGAAGCTGACCTCGTCAAGTCAGGATTTCAGCTCAAGGACATAGCTGTTGTACACCCCGACGACTTGAAGAAAATTGTTGGACCCAATACTAAGGTCATAGGAATATCGTCAAAAGACCCGCTAGGTTTAGGCTATGTGTCGCTAACTTACTCGTCAGTTTTAGATTTCGGCGAACCAATAAACAAACTAGAATTCGAGAGGCTCATGAACGACGCTGAACAAGCCAAGCAGAAATATGGAGCCAAGATAGTTGTTGGTGGTCCGGGATCATGGCAGTTGCTGAGACCTGAAGCCAAAGACCTATTCAATGTAGACTTCATCTTCATAGGCGAGGGAGACATTACTGGCCCCGAAGTTTTCTGGAAACTCGTTGAAGGCAGAGACTTACCTTCTAAAGTTATTGAGGGAAGGCAGGCTGACATCGGCGACATTTCTCCCATAATGAGACCATCGATATACGGAGCCGTTGAGATATCGAGAGGCTGCGGACGAGGCTGCGCCTTCTGTTCGCCAACTATGCAGAGAAGGAAATTCATACCGATAGAAACAATCAAGCGCGAAGTTGAGCTTAATGTAAGTTATGGCTTGCACGGCGTCCTCTTGGTTACAGAAGACATTTTTATGTACGAGTGTAAAAGCTCAGACTTTACCCCGAACAATAAAGCCGTAGAAGCCCTCTTCGAAGCTCTAACGCCCATAAAAGGCTTGGATTCTATTCAGGTTACTCATGCCAACTTGGCTGCCGTAAGTGCCGACAAAGCATTGGCAAAACACGTAGCTGAACAGTTGAGAGAGAAATCGAAATTCACGCTTCAAGGAAAAT
>Ga0315306_10000863_pt1 | contig 14622 bp, 17 predicted proteins | sample TDP1_MG_FD_203803 | JGI IMG/M metagenome (GOLD analysis project Ga0315306, IMG submission 203803) | Freshwater sediment microbial communities from Lake Towuti, South Sulawesi, Indonesia - TDP1 | ecosystem: Environmental > Aquatic > Freshwater > Lake > Sediment | place: Indonesia: South Sulawesi... | reverse complement strand
CCAACTTTCCCCAAAGTTAACATCCCCAATAGGAGAGGGGATGCAAAGAACTTATAAATGTGCCTCTTTGAGGCATTTCTCATCTTGTGATGAAGGCAGGGATCTTCATAGTAACAGCTGTTTTCTTATGGCGTCTACTAAATAGTAGTTTGAGGTTTTCCATGCGCCTTCTTGCCAAGGGCCTTCGCCGATTCCTCGTCGAGACTCCAGAAACAATGTCATATGGTTGCAACATCTTGATGCTTCAGCAGGATGCTGTTCACAAAGTTTTTATAAAACAAATTTTCACACGGGCTTAGGGATCAGGATGATAAGACTCTACTTCGGGAAGCTGTCGAGGTACGACCGCAGGGCGGAGCCGGCGAGCGTGGCCATACCCTTCCCTAAGGGTCGACTGTCAGATCCGGAGCAGCTGCGACTGGTGGACGAGGATCGATCACTTTATGGACAGAAACAGGTGACCGCCAGATGGGAAGACGGCAGCATAAAGTGGCTTCTGGTCCACTTCCAGGTGGATCTCCCCGGAAACGCCCCCAAAGCCCTCGGGGCAGTCATAGACGAAAAGAGGGCTGAAGTGCCTTTGCCACCCCAACGGGTCCAAGTGACGGAGACGGATGGGGAGGTTGTAATCAACACAGGTCCCCTTGAACTGAAGGTTCAGAGGAGGGGCTTTGACCTTTTCCATGAGGTCTCCTTGGAGGGGCAGATGTTGTGGCCTCCCGGCTTTATGAGCGGATTCTACCTAGTCGAAAGGGATGGTGCACGTTACACCACAGCTGACGATGGAGCTAAGATTACCGTGGAGGAGTCAGGGCCCCTAAAGGGGATTGTCACGGTAGACGGGAAACACCGAAACCGGGAGGGGACGTTCCTATACTACCGGACCCGCATCACAGCCTATGCCGGCAAGCCCTACGTGGAGGTCGAGTACCAGTTCATTAATCGGGAGAAGACACCGAAGATTTTCCTGAAGGAGATCGGTCTCAGACTCCAAACGGAACCGGAGGGGGAGCCCCGCCTCGCGATGGGGGAAGGGTACTACGGCACCCGCATCGAGAAGGGCTCTAAGATTCTAGAGAAATGTTTAAACGCGGACACCATCCTGTGGCAATCAAATGAGCACATTGAAGAGTGCTATTACGGCGATTTCTGGACCGATTTCGTCGACGACCGCCGAGGCATCGCAGTCAGCATCTACCAAGCGCACCAGAACTTCCCCAAGGCCCTTAGGGTCGACCGCCAGGGGATCACCGTCTCCCTTTTCCCGTCCACCGAGGAGCCCATAGAGATCCTCCAGGGGGTGGCCAAAACCCATAGGTTGATGTTTCACTTTCATAGGCCCAGCGTCGACCTGAATGAGGTTTCTGTTCGCAGCCTCCAATTCCAGCTCCCTGATCAACCAACGATGCCTGAGTCCTGGTACGCGGAAGCCGGCGTCTGGCCCGAGGAAATATTCCCTCAGAAGCTGTGCAACCGGATGGAACTCCTGCTAATCGACATGATAGACCGCCGGTCGAAGGGCCTGGGAATGCTCAGCTTCGGCGACGGGCCGGGTGCAGGCTATACCGAACAGGGAAGGGGCCGCGGGGAGATCGTTTGGATGAACAACGAGTATGACCCACCCCACACACTGTACATGCAATATGCGCGAACCGGCGAACGACGCTTCCGGTCCATAGCCGAGGCCGCCGCGCAGCATTGGATCGATGTGGATTTCTGCCACTACAGTGAGGACCTGCTCCGTGAGGGCGCCCACATAGCCCACAGCGCTAGGCACGCCACCGGCGGCGTCACGCCATCGCACCAGTGGGTTGAAGGCCTGATCGACTATTACCACTTCACCGGGAAGAGGGAATCCTTGGAGAAGGCTTTGGCCATTGGAGAAAACATTATACGGCACATGCAGTTAGAGCGGTACCAACGTTTGGGAGAATACCAGGCCAGGGACACGGGATGGGCCCTCCTGGCGTTGCTCGCCCTGTACCGTGAGACCTACAATAAACGATATCTGGAGATGTCGAAGGAGATCGTGGAGGAATTTCTGAGATGGGGGGAGAAACTTGGCGTGTTTCTAGCCCCCTACACCAGCCATACGCAGGTGCGGGTGCCCTTCATGATCACCATAGCCTTGAACTCCTTGATGCGCTACTACTGGATAACCAAGGATGAGAGAGTTAGGAACCTAATCCTGAAGCAGACCGACGACTTGATAGAAAACGCCAGGATGCGGGGAGGAATAGTCTACTACAAGGAGCTGCCTTCCCTACAGGGACGGAGCGCTACCCCCCACCTGCTCGAAACCCTGGCCTATGCCTATAGGCTGTCCGGGGACCAGAGATACCTCAAGATTGGTTTCCATCAGCTCCAGTACATGCTGGACAGGGGCCTGGTTTCTCTCGCGCGCGGAGGCTTGCTTGGCCGCAAAGAGATTAGAGGTGACTCTATCGTGAAGGGCTACGGGGCCGCCGAAGGACCAGGTTTCGCCTTCGCTTCGAGTTTCATCCCTCTGGTAACCTTCTACTGTGTCGCGTCAGAAACAGGACTGATGAACACTATAGACTACAAGTGAAAGCACCACTCATCTCCGATGTCGGCATCTGCGAGTAGGATAGCTTCAATGCTTTACTAAGCCGAGACCAGATCATCGTCGAGGCCAAAAGATAGATACATCTATGCTAAGATTGTGTCTTAGACATAAGGGTAGGAAGATGGTGTGTAAATGGGGGAGAAAAGGTTTAGAGTGGTCATCACAGACGCCGAGTATGGATCGCATGAGCCTGAACGCAGAGTCCTGTCTAGACTGAACGCAGAACTGGTGAAATTCCAGTGTAAAACGGAGGACGATGTCATCAAGAATTGTAGGGACGCAGACGCCCTCTTAAACCAGTACGCGCCAATAGCTAGAAAGGTGATGGAAAATCTTAAGGATGTAAAGATAATTGCCCGTTACGGGATAGGCGTGGACAATGTCGACCTTGAAGCAGCCACTGAAAAGGGAATATTCGTGACAAACGTTGTCTATGACATATGCGATGTGGCAGATCACACTGTTGGTCTAATCCTAGCGTTGGTTAGGAAGATCCCCTGGGCTCGTCAAAGTGTAAAGTCAGGCGAATGGGACTGGAAAAAATTTCAGCCCATCATGAGGCTTAGTGGAAAGACCCTCGGTATCGTAGGCTTCGGCAGAGTTGGCAGAGAGGTTGCTAAAAGGATGGAGGGCTTTGGGATCAACATGGTCGCCTATGACCCCCACCTACCATCAGGGGCATTTGAAAAAAGCGGTGTTAAGAGGGTTGATTTGGAGACGATCCTCAAGGAGGCGGACATGATCACCATCCACGTGGCCCTCACGAAGGAAACACGCCACATGATCGGCTCAGGCGAGCTGAGGAAGATGAAGAAAACAGCCATTCTCGTCAACGCATCCAGGGGGGCGGTCATCGATGAGAACGCCCTCTACACCGCCCTGAAAGAAGGATGGATAGGGGCCGCCGGACTAGACGTTTTGGAGAGGGAGCCCATAAGAAAAGATAACCCTCTGCTCGAGTTGGATAACGTTCTAATAACTCCCCACATGGCATGGTACTCCTCAGCCTCCCTTACGGAGATCCAAACAAAGGCGGCAGAAGAAGTGGCGAGGGTTCTAAGGGGGCAGCTTCCGCTGAGCCTCGTAAATAAGGAAGTTTTAAAATTGAAACGGAGCTAAATATGGAGAAGGGGAATCCGCTGTGAAAGAACATCCTTTGGAGGTGGCCTTGTGAAAGCGGCTGTTTGGTACGGGGGCAAGGATATCAGGGTTGAAGAGAGGCCAAAATCCGCGATAAGGGATTACGAGGTTCTTGTGGAAGTGAAGGCTGTCGGAATATGCGGCTCCGAATTCCACGCCTATGAGGGCATATCCAGGAGGAGGACGCCGCCGCTCATAATGGGACATGAATTCGCAGGTGAAGTCGTAGAGGTGGGGGAGGCGGCTGAGGGGCTCCAAGAAGGCGATAGAGTGGCTGTTGACCCCCTCACCCGCTGTGGAGTATGCGAGCCTTGCATGCGTGGACGGGGCAATGTCTGCAGGAACGTGAGGCTCATCGGACTGCATACGAGCGGCGCCTTTGCCGAGTATGTAGCTGCGCCAGCAAGAAACTGCTACAAACTGCCTAACAACGTCTCCTTCGAGGAGGGAAGCACCGTAGAGCCCGTGGCCGTCGCCGTCCACGCCGTTAATAGAACCCCCATAAAATTGGGCGATACCGTAGTTGTGCTTGGGGCTGGGATAATTGGATTAACGCTTTTACAGGCGGCGAAGCTTGCAGGGGCAGGGAAAGTCTTCATCACGGATCTACTTGACTACAGACTAAACCTGGCAAAGAGGATGGGGGCCGACGTTACGATAAATCCTAAAGCCGAGGACCCCGTCAGCAGGGTTATGGAATTAACAGCCACGAATGGGGCTGATGTCTCCTTAGAGGCCGTGGGCAGCCAAACAACTGTACAGCAGGCCATGGCCGTGGTCGGCATAGGTGGAAGGGTCACCGTTGTGGGCATGTTGGCGAAGACTATGGCATTAGATGTCCTAGACGCCGTTGTCAAGGAAATAGATATAAAAGGCTCATACGGCTATGTTCCAGACGACTTCAGGGCAGCGTTAGATATGATTAGCACTGGAAGGGCTGACGTAAAGTCCCTCATAACGAACGTGCTTCCGTTAAGCGACGTGGCAAAGGGATTTCAACTACTACATGACAAGACGGAAGAAGTCGTTAAAGTCGTGCTAAAGCCGTGACTAAACGATGAAAGGATGGGGGGCGTTCTGCTTAACACAACTAGGGGACTCATAGTGGAGGAGAAGCTGCCGATGGAGCCTTAAGGAAGAAGAAAATAGCCGGGGCCGCCTTTGACGCCTACAGCAAGGAGCCACCGGGAGCCGCTTATCCCCTGTTTGAGTTAGACAAGGTTATTGTGGCGCTCCGCATAGCCTCCTACACAAGGGCGGCCATTGTGAGTAGGCCTCACCTAAGCCCGGGAAATAAAAGGGGCTCTACTTTTCCCTTGCCTCTTTAACCACCTCTAAAAAATTACGTGCCCTTTCTGTTATGACCTCAAATCTTCCTTCAGCCACAGCCTTTTTGTCGACTAGGGCTCCGCCGACGGCGATGGCAACAGCCCCCGCCCTTATGAATTCCCCGGCGTTCTCTAGGTTTATCCCTCCTGTCGGAAGGAGCCGAACCTGAGGTAATGGGTCCAGGACGTCTTTGATGTATCTGGGTCCCGCCACCGCTGCCGGGAACACCTTGACTATGTCCGCTCCCGACTCCCAGGCAGTAAGTATCTCCGTGGGCGTAAAGGCGCCCGGTATGCTTATCTTGCTATACCTCCTACAGGTCTCTATGACTCCCCTATTCAGGGTTGGGCTGACGACGAACTCCGCTCCAGCCAGTATGGCCACCCGGGCGGTTTCAGGGTCCAGAACGGTGCCCACCCCAATCAGGGCTTCTTCGCCAAACCTTTGGGAGATCGCGGTTATGGCGGCCAAGGCGTTTGGTGTGACAACCGAGACCTCGATGACGTTTACTCCGCCTTCCTTGATCGCCCCCGCAACCCTCACGGCCTCCTCCGAGTCCTTCACCCTTATGATGGCCACTACCCCACAGTCGACTAGGCACTCCAAATTCTTGTCTTTATCCATGCTCCTCACCCTTTAGAACCGATATTTACCTCGCATAAATAAGGCTTTGCGGATTTCAAGGACATATATCGCGCGGAAATGAAGCATGTGGAGTGGCCTTTAAGCCTACCGCACAAATCGGGCACCTTTATCGAAATTTATTTATGCCCTGAGATCGTAGCAAACTTGGGGTTATGTATCGTGAAGGTGTGTGTCATTACCGATGAGATCAGCTCCGACCCCGAGACCGCCATCGAGCTTGCGTTGGAGTGGGGTATCCGACACTTTGAGATAAGGGGCCTTTGGGGAAGGAGGGTTCCAGACGTAGAACCTCCCCAGCAGGAGCGGCTGAAGAAATTGTTGACCCAGTACGGCGTCGATGTGGTAGCCATCTCCCCCGGCCTCTTCAAAGTCAACGTTGAGGACGAAGGCAGCGTTAAGGATCACCTAGCGCATAGGCTCCCCCGTTCCATTGAGTTGGCCAAGAGCCTCGGAACCAATCTACTGATAATCTTCGGCTTTATTGGGAAAAGGGAATCATACGATGAGTATTTCGATTGGGTTGTTGACACGCTGAGGAGGGCGGCGGACTACGCTGAAAAGGAGAACATGATGCTTGCCCTGGAAAATGAGCCCATATGCCTTGCGGACACAGGGGAAAGGACCGCCAAATTGGTCGAGGCCATCCAACGAGAAAACTTCTTGGTTAACTGGGACCCGTGCAACGCCTATCACATTGAAGAACACCCCTTCCCCAATGGTTATCGAAAAGTAAGGGATTTGATAACCCACGTTCATTTGAAGGACTGCATAACCGACAAGGAATCGGGCAGGAAGAAATATGTGCCAATAGGTGAGGGTGAGGTAGGCCTCCGCGATCAGATAAGGGCGCTCAAGTCAGACGCCTACCATGGCTTTGTCTCCATCGAAACCCACTTCGCCCCAAGGGTTAAGGGGACGAGGGAATGCTGGGAGGGCCTCCTGAGGATTCTTAAGGAAATGGGTGAAAAACCCGAATGAAGAGGAGATTGTTCTGTTGCACAGTTTTGTTAACTTGTACAGAGATCCGCGCTAAGTTGGGGAGTAAAGATGCGGGGAAAAGCTATGGAGCCTGTGTCCTTCGGCATTGTTGGGGTAGGGGGTTACGCTGCGTCGCATGTGAGGTCGGCTGAAGCCTTGGAGAAAGAGGGCTTGGGCAGAGTATCCGCCGTTGTCATAAGGAATCCTGAGAAGCATCGAGAGGTGGTAGCCCACTTCCAGCAGAAGAACGTGGCTATTTATGAAAGTTACGAGGCCATGCTTGAGGCGGAGAGGGGACGGACCGAGATCGTGGCCTTACCAGTAGCCATCCATCAACATAAGGCCATGACGATAAGCGCCCTTCAAAGGGGATTCAACGTCATTGTCGAGAAGCCCCCGGCGGCGACCATCCAAGACGTGGACGAGATGATCGAGGCTGAAAGGAGGTCGGGCAGGTTCTGTGCTGTCGGTTTCCAGTCCCAGTCCAAGAACACCGCCCTTGCCCTGAAGGGGCGCATCTGCGAAGGGAGGCTGGGGGAGATAAAGAAAGTTTTAGCCAAGGCACGATGGAAGAGGCTAGACTCCTATTATGAAAGGAACGCCTGGGCGGGTAAGCTCATCATTGCCGGGCAGTATATCCTAGACGGCACCGTCAACAACCCCCTGGCCCATTACCTGATGAACGACCTCTACTTTGCCAGCAGGGAGAGGGGAAAAGTGGCAAATCCTCTTCAAGTCAGGGCCGAACTCTACAGGGGCCATAACATTGAAGGTGAAGATACATCCTGTGTGGTGGTGGACGTAGATAGTGGAGCCCGGGTCTACTTCTTCGCCACCCTCTGCGCTCCAGTGGAGGAGAATCCCGTGCATGAAGTGGTGGGAACCTTGGGGAAGGCCGAGTGGACGGTTCACGGAGATGTCCACATTGAATATGCCAATGGAAAGAGGGAAATCATAAGGGATGACGGCCGCAACGAACGGGTGGATGTCTTCCGAAATGCCGCCAGATACCTCCGGGGAGTAGATAAGGAACTCAACTGCCCCCTATCCATGACCCGACCCTTCGTGCTCGCCGTTAACGGCGCCTACGAATCGGCGAAGCGCACCAGAAAAATTCCAGACCGTTTCCTCATCGTTGAAAGGGAGAGGGGCTCCGTCTCAACGACCATAAAGAATATAGTTGAGATCATCAACCAGGCCTTTGATCGGCGCAAGCTTTACTCCGACCTCGGTGTGGAGTGGGCCTACTCAACTGAGTACTTCTCCCTCCTCAACTACCGATTCTTTAGTATGTGGCTGCCAGACCGCCCTGAAAATAGACATGCTTCGGAAGGACTTGAGGTTTAGATATTGGAGGCGCATGGAGATCAAAATGAAGACCGCGGCTATAAATGATAAAGAATCTTTAGTCCCTAGACTTTGTATCCGTGTTTTCCTACCAGCGGTACGAAGGCCACGCCCCCCAGATTCTCTTCCATGATTTTTCCATCCCTCTTTCTAAGGCGCAGGAGGGTTTGCCAAAGATAGATGCCTCCCACGGGAATGACCATCACCCCTCCGTTTTTTAACTGCTCCAGCAGGGGTCGGGGCACATCGGGCGCCGCAGCCGTGACTAAAATCCTATCATAAGGCGCCTCTTGCGGGTATCCTAGGGAACCGTCCCCCTGGATGACTGTAACGCGGTCTCCATAGCCCGCCCGTTCAACGTTTTCCTTGGCAAACGCTACCAATTGGGGAACAATCTCCACCGTGTAGACGTGCCCCCATTCTTCCTTAGCCACCTCAGTGGGAGCCACTATCTCCGCTATGGTGGAGGCGTGCCAGCCCGACCCCGCGCCGATCTCTAGGACCTTGTGGCCCACTTCCAACTCCAGGGCTTCGTCCATGATGGAGACCATGTTTCGCCCAGCTGACCGCCCGGATCAGCTGAGAGGCGCCGAGATGGTCTGCCCAAACCCGATGGGAAGTGGGGTGTCCACCGCCGCGTAGTCCTTCTCCCGACCACCAAGAAAGGGTTCCCGCGGAACCTTGCGAAAGGCCCGAATAACCCGTGGAGAGCGAAGGATTCCCTCCCGAATAAGCCTCTGAACCAGATCCTCCCATTCCCTTCTAGGATCATCGCACCCTTCCATGTCAAATCTCCCTTACACAGAGTAATTGAGAAGAATCCTTAAAAGATTTAAGGACGTATATAGATTATTCATTTTAAGGGGTGAAAGAACTCTTGGATGTTGGAGAGGCTCTGGGGATTGCAAGATCCTTTCTTGTTTGGGATGCCCGCGGACCCTTCGGTGATTGGAGATCATTCAATCCGTTAAAAGCCGAATTAAAGAATGGAATTTGGGAGATAAAGGCCGAATACTTAAAAAGTAATAAGAAACTTACGGCAATCGTTAAGATAGATGAACAGTCGCGTAGAGTTATAGGATTTGAAGTGGTAGGTGGGCAGTGATGCCGACGCGAGAATATTCCCGAGAAGAAATTCAGAAAATATGGAACAAAGTCAGGCCAAGGGAAGAGGAAGGTACCTATACAGAAATCAGAGAACTTCGAGCCGCAACTGATTTTACATTATTAGAGTTGGGCAACGTAAGGGACCTTGTTCTCAATCTATTGGAGAGAATAAAGGCTCTAGAAGAAACCGAGATTGGAGAAGAGACGAATCTGTTGACTATGCCCAGGGAGGAGGCTGAAAGGAAGATTAAAGAATACATCGATGAACATCCGGGTTGCAGAACCGGCGACATAATTTATGACCTAAGATTGGATCCCGATTTAGTATTGGCCATTTTGCATGACTTTGAGAAGAAAGGGAAGATCAGGGGAAAGGAAATTGAGTACGGAACGTAAATTCGAGATAAGCCCTCCACCACTCACAAAAGTAAACTTTGCCGCAGCTACAGCATTTGTGAGAAAATTTGTCATAAAGAAGAAAATCATAAGACTTACAGAGGCTCATAGAGGCAGAGAACTCATGCTTGATCTAGGCTATATAATTATAGAAAAAGAATGGTATCCAACATAAGCTTATCAACAATTGTTGGGAATGGTTGCTTATAAGCGAGTTGTTTCCGTAAGGGCGAAGATTCTGTTTAATATTATAAACCAAACAGAAAAGAGCCCATCTTCTTTCTAGAATATTTTAAACTAACTTTACTTTAAAAGAATGTGATGTTGCGTCAAATATTCGAATATACTAAATATGAAGTTGAACAAAATGGAAAAGTCATTTATCGCACAAAATTGTGCTAAATTGCCAAAATGTTCTATTGGGATAAAATCGCGTTTAATGGCAAGGTTACCCTTCTTCTTAAAATCTTGCAAATGAATTCAAGTTTGCTTCAGTTTCTTCCCGAGGATGTAGATTTCCGCGCTCTTTGTCCTGCTGGCTTTAGGCTTAATCAACTTGACAAAGTGGAAATAGGCTTTAACTTCCCTTAAAAATTCGTCTAGCATGTCGCCTTGGAAGACCTTGACGAAAAGGTTCCCTCCGGGCCTGAGGATGGAGACCGCAATCTTTAGGGAATGCCTCGCCAAGTCGATTTGTCGAGCATGGTCCAGCTCCCAGATTCCAGAAACGTTGGGGGAAACATCCGAAATCACCACATCGGCGGAGCGTGGAAGGAGCCTCCTGATTTCTCCGAGGGTTTGGGGATCCGTTATGTCGCCAATGAGGGTGTGAACATTAGAAAAGGAGAGGGGTTGAATGGGTTTAAGGTCCACCCCGAGAAGGAGGCCCTTATTCCCCACAATTTTTTGGGAAGCTTGAAGCCAACCGCCTGGAGCCGCGCCTAGGTCGACAACCACATCGCTTGGCTGAATAAAATCATACTTCTTCACCGCTTGGAGGAGCTTGTAGGCTGCGCGGGACCGATAGCTTTCCCTCTTAGCCATTTGATAATAGTAATCGCGTTTGCGTTCCCTGATCCAAGCCTTTGGCAAACTAACCTTCACCAGGGGAACCTGTTTCTTCTTGCGCCAGGGTCAGAATCCAGTTGGTTAATTTCTCACAATCATTGGGTGAAACCGCACCTAGGGCTCCACACCGGGTATCGTCTGGGCACGTGAGGCATGGACAGGTAAGGACGGAGTCAATGGATGCGGGCTGCCTCTTCGGGTATAGCCTATAGGTCCACCGGCCATTTGAAAGCTCCTGTTCCCTGCGAATCAAACCCTTATTTTCAAGTTTTAGGGATATCCTCGAGCCCTCCCGGCTTGTGGCGCCCAATTTTCGCCACAGATCAGATTGGAGTATCCCCTGATTCCCTAAGCTCACGATCAACTGTAAAGCCCTATGTTCCAAGTCGTTAGGTTTTGACATACGCCTTGGTTCTCCGAAAGCTTCCAATAAGGATAAGGCACGTTTACACATAAAAATGTAACTAAGACGCGAAATTTTCTTTAAAAGTAAGGGATCAATTGTCATCTCGATCAGCAGCAAAATTTATAATTTAATAACTCCTATGGTCAACCATACAATTGACATTAAGTGAGAAAGAAACGTGAAACTAACTCAGGGTGAAAACATGAAAAAGATTGAAGTTCCTCCAACCGCGTACCTTGAGGAGACAAATCGGATACTTAAGGACTGTGGTCTCCTATTAGTTTCCGTGGGAGAGGATGGGAGGCCAAACGTTATGGCCATCGGATGGGGACTCATAGGAAACCTTTGGAGAAAACCCTTTTTCATGGTTGCTGTGCGGCCTTCAAGGCACACCCACAAGCTCATTGAGGAAACGGGAGACTTTACCGTAAATGTCCCCGGCAAGGGCATGGAGGAAACCGTGGACTATTGTGGAACCGTCTCTGGTAGAGACCACGACAAGTTTAGGGAAAGAAATTTAACCCCCGTGCAAGGAAAAATGGTTGAGTCTCCCATCATTTCTGAGTGCCGTATACATTACGAATGTAAAGTAGCCTACAAAACCAAGGTTAAGGCAAACCAGTTACCCAAGGAAATTCTGTCATCAAGTTACCCCCATGGAAACTATCACACCCTATACTTCGGTGAAATAATGGCAACCTACGCAGACGAAGACGATGAAAAGAACACCTGGAGAATGTTTCGGGAGACGCCAGAAATATGCCCTTTCCGTTAGGTCGGTTTACATTTCACGTTGAGAGTCTTTGCTAACAGTAACAGATCTTCATCGGTCATCCACTCAGTCTGAAGGTACTCACAGATCCTCTCGTCACTTAGTCCTAGTCTCCGCGCCTCCTCGACAGCGTTGCGGAATGCCTCAATCTCTGTGGGTCTCTCAACGTAGTTGTAGTGGCGGTCGAAGAGTTCCTTTCCATCCATGAACTGCTTAACATGGGTCAACTCGTGGATTACATCGAGGTAAATGTCTATGATGTCGCCCTTGTTCAAGTAACCCACGCTAATTATTAGGTGTCCATCTATATCGCTTACCCCCATGTAGCCTCGCCTTCCACCAAATTCTACCTTAAGGTTGTTGAGTACACTATCAGTCCTCTCTCCGAATATGCGCCTAACCGCTTCAACCTTCTCGAATCCCTTGAAGTAATCAGTGAATGGGTACATAGACACCTTAGCGTTGCGCACTATCTCAACATTCAGTTTTGAGTCCATAGTTGCCAATCTTCCCTAGAACTTGTATTTTAAATGCTGCCTTGTTGCTAAGGCATTACCCACACTTTTTTTAAAAATCTTTCGGTAATTTCGATCCGAATCAAGATCGTTACAAATTTTGAGGGGCCCAGTAACTCCATACGATGGTTAAATAACCTTATTGCCAGTTTTCCCGTTTCTGACAAAAATTAGAAACCTTGCCCAATAATGGCTGCTCAAAACGTTAAACTTATAAAATCGGGAGCATATCCATTGAAGTATGACAACTAATGCGGGGCATTACATACGAAAAATGAATACCTAAAAGAAACGATCAAGCCATTAGATCTAGAAAAGATACAAACTATCTCAGAATTATTGGACGCGTTCAATCGAACCTCCTTTCAATCCCGTACCCTAGCCATGTGTGCCAACATATTCGTGGACATGCTGGAGGATCCGGAGAGACCGACTATTTTTCTTGGCGTTGCAGGTGCCATGGTTCCGGCTGGTATGAAGGGCGTAGTATCGACTCTCGTGAGAAAGAATATGGTTGATGTTATCGTGAGCACAGGCGCTAACATGTACCATGACTTCGTGGAAGCGTTTGGGGAGCATCACTATGTTGGTTCACCAGACGCTGACGACATAACACTGCGCAAGGAAGGAATCGATAGAATATATGACACCTACACGGACGAATCAAAGTTTGGAGCAATTGGGGACATGATAACGTTCTTTGCGGATAAACTAGCAGATGAAAAATTTGGTAATGTTTCATCAAGACTATTGCTGTATATGCTTGGCGAGTTGATTGACGAAAAAGCCGCGACAGAAGATAAAAAGGATTCTATAATCTGGAACTGCTGGAAAAACGGTGTCCCAATTTTCGTACCAGCTTTGAGTGACAGTTCGTTAGGACTTGCAATAACAGAGCACTATGTTAAATTCGCAGAGAAAGGGCGAAGCCCACTTGTGATCGATCAGATAAGAGACAACTACGAAATACTGCAAATTAAGAAGGCGGCGCCTAAGGCAGGAGTAATATATATCGGGGGAGGGGTGCCGAAGAACTACATTCAACAGACTGCTTTCCTCGAAAGACATTTCGGAATACCCGATGCGGAACACGAATATGGTTTCCAGATAACGACGGATAGCCCTCAGTGGGGCGGGTTATCCGGATGCACATTTAAGGAAGGCCTTAGCTGGGGGAAGGAGAAGCCCGGAGGCAAATATGCGACATGCTACTGCGACGCAACTATTGCTCTCCCTCTTATTGTCAAGGCGACACTTGAAAGATGTAAGAACCTTAATAAGAGAAGTAGACTTATGTTTAAATTCTGATACACATGACGGCATAAATTGCATTATTATAAAAGACTTTAAACGATCTGTCTCTGTGGAGGACATGAGATTTGTTTCATATCGAGAAGATGTCACCTGAAGACTTCGAATTCGCAGTTCGTCTAACCGACACTATGAACTGGAATTTAGTGGAAGAAGACTTCGAATTCATGACGAGACTGGAGCCGGATGGATGTTTTATATTACTCTGCAACTCAGAAAGAGTTGGCGTCGCGACGGCAATAAGCTATGGTCAGGTAGGCTGGCTGGGAAATGTCATAGTCAGTGAAAACCACCGTAGAAAAGGAGGCGGATCGCTACTGGTCAAATACGCAACCGAGTACTTGACGAGCAAGGGTGTGGAAACCATCGGCCTATACAGTTATCTTGATCGAATACCATTTTATACAAAACATAATTTTCAATTTGATTCAAAGTTCATAGCACTGAAGGGAAGAGGATTTTCCGCATCGACTGAGGCTCGTGTAAGGGAAGCCGATGAAGATGATATGCAACAAATAATCGACTTAGATCGTCTATACTTTGGCGGGTCTCGAAGCAAGTTGTTAGAACCCGTTCTCCTCGACCCAAGCAACTTGTGTTATGTGTGCACAGATGATGACCGAATCCTCGGATTTGTAGCAGCAAAAGTATATAATGAAGCATCTGAGATAGGACCACTGGTTTGTAGACAGGGATACGATGACATTGCCATAGATCTCTTAAAGACAAACCTTAAGAGACTGAAAAGTTGTGAAGTTTATCTATGTATCCCTGAAAAAGAATCTAAGATCCTCAATCTATTAACGAGACATGGATTCAGAGAGGACTTTCGTTTAGCAAGAATGTTTCGCGGAACACCAGTCATCAACGATTATATTTATATGGCAGAGTCTTTGGAAAGAGGTTGAAACTTTTGCTGTCAAATCTGGGCAAGATAATACTTGAAGATTTCCTTGAGAATTCAAGACCGTGCATTCAAGCCATCGTGGAGGAATTACGCCGATTTGAGGCAGACAAAAGT
>Ga0315306_10000862_pt1 | contig 14628 bp, 16 predicted proteins | sample TDP1_MG_FD_203803 | JGI IMG/M metagenome (GOLD analysis project Ga0315306, IMG submission 203803) | Freshwater sediment microbial communities from Lake Towuti, South Sulawesi, Indonesia - TDP1 | ecosystem: Environmental > Aquatic > Freshwater > Lake > Sediment | place: Indonesia: South Sulawesi... | reverse complement strand
GCAGGGCGCAAGCCCGAGAAGGGGAGGCAGGGAGCGAAGCGACCGTCGGAAGGGGGAAAGCTCTGCTCGACCCCCTCCGAGTAATCGCTGGGGTAAAAGCGGCGTGTCTTCGAGACACCCAGCCTGAGCCATAACAAAGTTTTTTCACAACAGAAAAAAGAAGGGTTCTCTCTATAATTGACATAACAATAGCCTTATGTTAAAGTTAGAATCCATCTTTAAAAACATTCAGGACAATCGAGGTTAATAAGATGTTTGCGGTTATAAAAACAGGAGCAAAACAATACAGGATTCAAGCGGGAGACGTTCTCTGTGTTGAAAAGCTCGATAAGGAAAAAGGTGAGAAATTCACCTTCACCAATGTTCTTCTTGTCGAGGACGGGAAAAAGACTCTGATCGGCACTCCCTTTGTTGAGAATGCGCTGGTGAAGGCTGAGATCATTGAAAATCTTAAGGACGAAAAAGTCATTGTCTTCAAGAAGAGGAGAAGGGAGCAGTACAAAAGGAAGAGAGGGCATCGCCAGGAGCTTACTCGAATAAGAATTGAAGAGATTGCTCTTGGGCCAAAACGAGAGCCAGAGAAGCCGGCCGAGGCCGTGAAAAAGGAAAAGGAGAGGATCGTTCCTCTCAAGCGAAAAGTAGTGACGAAAGAAGCCGAAGGCAGAGAAGCGAAGGTCAAAGTCCTCAAAGCAGAAAGGCCTAGGGAAGAAGCTCCTGCCAGAAAAAAGCGAGCAATGAAGACCGCAACAAAGGCTGACAGGTCAGCATCAAAGAAGGAGTAAGAGCATGGCTCATAAGAGGTCTGCTGGAAGCGCAAGGAATGGAAGAGAAAGCCAGTCGAAGAGGCTTGGCGTTAAGAAGTCAGGCGGACAATTCGTTTCTGCTGGTTCCATTATTGTTCGTCAAAGAGGAACGCCTTTTAAACCAGGATTGAATGTCGGGAAAGGAAAGGATGACACTCTCTTCGCCAAGATCGCTGGCTTAGTTCGATTTGAAGTCAGAGGCAGAAGGGGGAAATTTGTCTCCATTATTCCTGCCTAGGAGGTCTGGACTCCGCTAAATATGTTCGTCGACCAGGTCAAGGTGACTCTTTCCGCAGGAAATGGAGGCAATGGATGTGTGAGCTTTCGCAGGGAATGGGGTGTTCCCCGCGGCGGGCCTGATGGCGGACGAGGAGGAGACGGAGGAAGCATCTATCTCATCTCCGATGAAAATTTGAATTCTCTTGCCTATTTTCGCTTCCATCCCATAAATCGCGCTGGAAAAGGTGCCCATGGCCAAGGAAACAATCGCCAAGGGAAAAAGGGCAGAGACCTCTATTTGAGAGTTCCGGTCGGGACGATTGTTAGACGCGCTGGAAAGGAAGAAGTTTTGTTCGACTTTATCTCCACGGGGAAGGAGTTTTTGATAGTTAAAGGAGGAAGAGGCGGTCGCGGCAATTCATCTTTTGCCTCAGCCACTCATCAAGCGCCAAGAGAGTGGGAGCAGGGCGAGGCTGGGGAATACGGAGACTTCATCCTTGAGCTCAAGCTCATTGCCGATGTAGGACTGATCGGTTTTCCTAACGTGGGTAAATCAACCCTGATCTCCAAGATATCTTCTGCAAAGCCGCTTATTGCCGATTATCCCTTTACGACTCTTACCCCCAATCTAGGGGTTGTCGACCTGGGTGAATTCAAGAGCTTTGTTGTCGCCGACATTCCAGGTTTGATCGAAGGAGCTCATCTGGGCCACGGGCTGGGTATTAAGTTCCTCAAACACGTGGAGAGGACGAAAATCTTGCTCCATCTTATCGATGTTTCCCCTTATACAGGGAGGGACCCAGTTCAGGATTACAGGATAGTCCTCAAGGAACTCGAGGCTTTCAGCCCCAAGCTGGTCAAACGGCATCAAATCATAGCCGCGAACAAGATTGACCTCCTCGGGGGCAACGGGGAGAGATTAGAGGCAGTCAGCAAGCTTGCTGCAGAAGAGGGGCTTCCGTTTTTTTCAATATCTGCCCTCAAGGAGGAGGGGCTCAGAGAGCTCGTCGGTGAAATAGCGAAGACATTGGGCCTTATAGGAAAAGGAAAGGATTAGTGAAAAAGGAGAGAATAGGAATTTTTGGCGGAACCTTCAACCCGATTCATTCCGGGCATCTGAGGGCAGCAGAGATAGTTAAAGAAAGATTTTTTCTGGAAAAAGTTTTCTTCATCCCTTCTTATCTTCCTCCCCATAAGGACTCGACTGGGATTGTCTCCGCCTATCATCGCTTGAGAATGGTTGAATTGGCCCTTCGCCCCTATTCTTGTTTTGTCCCTAGCTCGATCGAGGTTGATGCCAAGGAAAAGTCTTATTCAATCATCACCCTCAACAAGCTAAAGAGGCTTCATCCCAAGGCCTTGTTCTTTTTTATCCTCGGTGTTGATGCTTTTTTAGAGATTGAAACCTGGAAAGATTATGAACAAGTCCTCGAGCAGTGTTATTTTATCGTCATCAACAGGCCTGGGTACCGTTTGGATGAGGCCAGGCAAGTCTTAGGGGGAAAATTAATAGGAAAAATGCATAAGCTCTCCGAGTCCGAGCCTGTCAGAAATGAGCTTCTTTATTCCTTCAAGATATTCCTTCTGCCCATAGGTGCTCTGGATGTTGCCTCGACTAAAATTAGAGAGAGAATCAGAAAAGGGGAGTCGACAGAAGATATGCTTTCCCAAGAGGTGGAAAACTATATAATAGATAACAAGCTTTACCAAAGCTAGAAATGCCGAGAGAAAGAGCAAAAAAAACGGTCTCCAAAAAAAGGCTTCCCCCTGAGGTGAGGATTTGCGTGAAAGCCGGCAAAGCCAAGAAAGGTGAGGAGCTCATTGTCCTGGATTTAAGGGGGCTTTGTTCCTTCACTGATTTTTTCGTTATCATGCATGGAAACTCTCCCAGGCAGAACGTTGCCCTCTATGAGAGTGTCTTACAGGAGCTGAGGAAGGAGAGTTCCCTTCCCCTGAGCGTGGAAGGAGTGGAGAATGCGGAATGGATTTTGATGGATTATGGAAATTTCATTGTCCATGTTTTCTCGAGGAATGCGCGAGAATATTATTCACTGGAAAGATTATGGGGAGACGCCCTTAAGTTTTCATATTGAGCGGCTGGCTGAGCCTTCCCGCCCGACCCGACATGTCTGGTTTTCTTCACTCAAAGATATAAAAAATATAAAAAAAATATTGACATTTCGCATTTTAATTATTATTTTTTATTGAAAAATTTTTTTAAAAGTTAGATATTCCTTTTTTGATTCACTATGAAATTGAAGGTTATCTGGCCTGGAAGAACGCGCAACAGCGAGATAAGAGGCATAGAAGAATATTATTTGAAGAAAATCAATCAGTTAGCAAAATGCCTGATCATCCGTTCAAAGGAAGCAAAAGGAATTGATGAGAGATTTGCTGCTAGAATAAAAGAAATTGAAGCTATTGAGCTTGAAAAACACCTTAAAGATGATTATATTATCTGCCTCTTTGATAAAGGGAAAGAAATGACTTCTCTTGAATTTGCTCGTTTTTTAGAGAAGGTAGCCTTGAACTCTGGGCGCGTTGTTACTTTTGTCGTTGGAGGGTTTCTGGGCCTGGATGAGAGAATCTTGAAGAGGGCCGACTTTATTCTCTCGCTTTCCCGAATGACCTTCTCTCATGAGTTAAGCCGAGTCATACTCTTGGAGCAGGTCTATCGCTCGTTGGCGATCATAAAAGGAAGACAATATGCCAAATAAGGGGGATGATTTTGACTAGCAAAGAGAGAGAAATTTACAAGAAAAAACTCTTAAAAAAGAAGGAAGAGATCATTCATAAAATAAGCCAAGCTTACAGTGAAACTAAAGAGGTAGAGTCGGGCATAGCTCAGGATGTCGTGGATAAGGCTGAAAGTTCTTACACTAAAGAATTTCTTTTCAGCCTCTCTGATTCAGAACGAGAACAGCTGTTTTTAATCGATGAAGCGCTGAGGAGAATCCATAAAAGGGAGTATGGTTTTTGCCAGATGTGCCGTAAAGAGATCAGCAAAAAAAGGCTGGATGCTGTACCTTGGACTCCCTTTTGTATCGAGTGCCAAGAGAAGGAAGAGCAGAAGGAATCCGCTTGAACTTCTCTCTTCGTCAGAAGATTTCCTCATGGGGAAAGCTCGCCGAACTTATTTTATTTCCTTCTTTCTGTGAGCTTTGTTCTTCTTTCCTTGAATTTCCCGAAGAAAGAGTGATTTGCCGCTCTTGCTGGGAGAGCATTAAGCCTTTTTATTCTTCATGCTGTCTGTCTTGCGGCCGCTTTTTTGAAGGCCGAGGAGAGCCTCATTTCTGTCTGAAATGCCTGGAAGAAAAGCCGCCTTTTTCTTGCCATCGTTCCTTTGGCAGATATAGCGGAAAGCTCAAAGATTTGATTCTTTTTTATAAATTCAACGATTTTTGGATTATAGGAAAAGACCTGGCTCGCCTCGTCCATAAAACTCTGGTTAAAAAGGAAGAGATATGGTTGGGATTGGAGATAATCATCCCTGTCCCTCTTCATCCAAAGAGAGAAAGGAAGAGGGGATTTAACCAGGCTCAAGTTATTGCCAAAGAGTTGGCTAATCTGGAGAAAGTCAAACTCGTAGAGGGAGTATTGGTGAAAACCAAGAATGTGCCACCTCAGACTTTTCTTCAACTCAAAGAACGGGAAAATAATGTTCGTGGAGCATTCCAGGTGGTCAAAAAAGAAAAGATCAGGAACAGAGTTATTCTCTTGGTCGACGATGTCTATACAACCGGTTCGACAATTCGAGAATGCAGCTTGGTCTTGAAGAAAGCAGGAGCCAAAGAGGTCAGAGCCTTGACCATAGCTCAAGCCTGAAGCCTTGATTTCGGCTGGAAAAAAAGCGCCCAGAGCCTTTCGGCACTGGGCGCCCTTAATCGTGATTTAAGGCTTACTTCTTTTCTTTGCTCGTTGCCTTGAGGACTTTCACTTTTTTAGGCTTCAACTCAGGCTTCTTGGGCATGGTGATCTTTAGGATACCGTTTTCGTGCTCAGCTTGAATTTTGTCCTGGTCAACGGAGTTGGGCAGAGTGAAAGACCTGTAGAAGGAACCATAAGAGCGTTCAATGCGGTGGTAGTTCTCTTCTTTCGTTTCCTTTTCGAATTTTCTCTGGCCCTGTAAGATCAGGGTATTATCCTCGATCTTGATTTCGATATCATCCCCCTTTATTCCAGGAACTTCGGCAGTCAGCACCAGCGCGTTTTCTGTCTCGTAGATATCAACAGAAGGAGTCCAAGTCCCGGAAATAAGGTCCTTTTCTTCTCCGCGACCAGTGAAAGTCTCCTCAAATAAACGATTCATTTTTTCCCTTAAAGTCACCAGATCCTTGAATGGATCCCATCTGATGATCGCCATTTTGCAGCCTCCTTTCTAATTTATTTAGCGTGGCATTAATATAATTATTTAGTGTCCTATTGTCAAGTTTTTAGAATTTTTTTTAAACTAAACCTCTCTTTGTTGTTTTTTTTAATTAAAACCCCTGTATAAGGCTAAGAATAGAGAACAGGGCTCTAATGTTTCCCTTCGATCAAGACTGTGACTTCCCCTCTTATCTCCTTTCCTTCCAGCTTTTTTCTTAATTCTTCGACACTTCCGCGGAGGAATTCTTCATGGATTTTGGTCATTTCTCTGGCAATGACTATCTGCCTCTCTCCTAATATTTGCTGACAGATTTCAAGAAAAGAAAGGAGTCTTCGGCTTGGGGAGTAGAAGATAAGAGTGGCTTTTTCCTCCTTCAAAGACCTGAGCATTTTTTTGGCAGCCTCGGTCTTTGGGGGAGAAAATCCGAGGAAGAGAAATCTATGAGTGGGCAGCCCTGAGGCCGAGAGGGCTGCTGTCAAGGCTGATGCTCCTGGAACAGGGCAGATGGTAATCCCCTGTTTTATGGCTTCCTTTATCAGAGGATAACCTGGGTCTGAGAGGCCAGGAGTGCCTGAATCAGTAACCAGAGCAAGGTCCTTCCCTTCCTTAAGCATTTTGATGATAAGAGGAATTTTCTGGCTTTCTCGTGGATGGTAATAGCTGATCAGCGTTTTTTTGATGCTGTACCTATTCAAAAGTTTCATCGTCTGCCGGGTGTCTTCACAGGCTACGGCAGAGACTTCTTTAAGAATCCTCAATGCCCTGAAGGTCAGGTCTTCAAGATTCCCGATAGGAGTAGCGACGATGTAGAGCATGCCCCGGGCTTTATACCCTGAGGTTTTCTCTTCCATGGCTTATTTTCCCCAGTCATAAGGGAAGAGAAAGTCGTGGCCGACTGTTCGGGCGGATATTTTAGGAATAGGAGGAAGCTTTCTTTTGAATTCAGAGTTCTTGATAAGGCGCGCAAGCCTGTCCACGTCTTTGGGCTTGTGGCCTGAAGAGATGATTTCTTTCCTGGGCATCCTTTTGTCCACGAGCTCGAAGAGGATGGCATCGATTTCACCATAAGAGAGTCCAATCTCTTTCTCATCTGTTTGTCCTGGCCATAAACCCGCAGTCGGCACTTTTTTCTGGATTTTTCCGGGAATTTTAAGGTGTTGCGCCAACTGCCTGATTTGAGTTTTATAAAGGTCGCCTAAAGGATTTATGGCGCAGGCCATATCGCCGTGGATTGTCCCGTAACCAAGCAGCAACTCTGTTTTGTTACTCGTTCCCAAGATCAAGGCTTTTTCTCGGACTGAAAAGTCGTAGAGGATGGACATCCTTTCTCTCGCCATCTTGTTTCCCTTGGCAATCCTGTTCTCGGTCGGATAAATTGAAAAATAAGCATCGACCATGGGAGAGATATCGATAATTCTTGATCTTATCCTCAAGAGCTTGGCAAATTCTCGGGCATCCTCAACATCCTTGTTGAAAATCTTCCCGTAGGGCATGATGAGGCCGATAACATTTCTAGCTCCTAGCGCCTTCACTGCCAGCGAAGCGCAGACAGATGAGTCAAGCCCCCCGGAGAGGCCCAAGACTCCCTTTTTATAATTGGACTTGGATAGTTCTTCCCTTATGAACGAAACAAGGACTTTTTCCACAAAAGGAGCATTAATCTTCATAGCTTGAAACAATTTTATTGAGAGATTCAAGGATGATCTCCGGCCTGTCATCTCTTTTGTATGGCCACTTTTTTCGTGCTTGACGGATATCGTCCAGGTCAATTTCTTGAATGAGAAAATCTTTATCGAGGTAGGCAGCCTGGGCGACGAGCTCGCCCAGCGGATTGTAGATGAATGAGCCTCCGGCAAAGCTCTTTCCGTCTTCAAAGCCGACCCTGTTACAGAAGAAAAGAAAAGCGTTGGAGAAGCGCGAAATGGCTTCTCCCATCAGCTCCCACATCCGGCTCGTTTCATAGGCTTCGCCCGAGGAGATTCCTCGCCCAGGGGCGGCGCTGATGACGATGATGATTTCTGAGCCTCCAGCGAAGAGGAGATAGCTTGCGCCGTAGTGGAGAAAGTCTCTGCAAATCAACATGCCTGTCTTCCCATAGGGGCTGGAAAAAGTCTGGAAAGTTTTTCCCGAAGCGAAAAATTTTCCTTCCTCGAACATGCCGTGAGTCGGAAGGAAAACCTTACGATGGATATGAAGGATTTTTCCTCCGGATAAGAATGCGGCTGAGTTGTAAAAAAGGCCTCTCTCCTTTTCTTCCACAAACCCAAAGACCAGCGAGAGCTCACGGCTTGCAGCTTGAAGCTGGCCAAAGTAAGGATTTTTTTCTGGGGAAATGGCGACCTCTTCAACAAGGTCCTTGAGTGTGTATCCGGTGAGGCTGAGCTCAGGAAAGATGAGGAGGTCAACGGCTTTCTTTTTTGCCTTTTTGATGTATTGGAGATGGAGAGCAAAATTTTTGGCTACATCCCCCAAGTGAGGAGCGATTTGAGCTAATCCGATTCTCATCGTTGAAAAGTTATCATAATTCCCCATCCTTTTCAATTAAACATTCCTCGCTCAAGGTGGCATCCTAAATTCAGTGAAAATTATAAAGTTGTAGAAAGGGATTCTGTCGCCGGGTGCCTTGGTAGGCCTGGATCTGGGGATTTTGGGAAATCGCCTCATCCCTAAAACCTTTTAAATAAATAATTGAAAATTTTTTTAACCTTTGTATAATATATTAAAAAGTATGGAACACATCGGATCTTATCTGAGAGAAATCCATTTCAACGAAAAAAGCGGCCGTCTGGTCTTCAAACATAAAGGCATCAAGAAATACCTCTTCTTTGAGGACGGATTCTTGGTTTTTACCAAAACAAATCAGCCACAAGAATTATTGGGAGAATTCTTATTCAGGTTGAAAAGAATTCCTGAAGAGATCTTTCTAAGAATCGACCACTATATCGAGCCCACAGAGAGCATAGGGAAAATATTGATCAAGAGCGGTGTTATATCCAAGAAAGACCTGCATGCAGGCCTGATGTATCAGATGAGAGAGACAACATTGAACATGTTTCCCATTTTTGGAGGCAGATTCGAGTTTGAGGAAAAGAGCGGCTATGTTGAAAGAGAATTTGGAACAAGAATAAATGTTCTCGACCTGATCGAGGAAGGCATAAGGCGGATGAGCTACAATCCTGAAATAAAAAAATTCATGGAGAAAAAAGTTCTCATCCCTAAAATGAAGGACTGCCTTGACCGTTTAACGGTAAAGGAAAGAGAACTGCTGGACATAATAAACGGAAAGCGCAGCGGTGATTCACTCCTGCGCACCACAAAATTTCGCTCCAGGCCTTTCTGGAAGAGCCTCTATCTTTTCTATTGTTTGAACCTCGTCGGTTTTCCAGGAGAGATGATTCCGGCGAAGAAAGAGAAGGTTGAAAAGCCGGCTGTGGATGATTCGGAGAAAAGGTTGGCCGAGGTAATTTCCTTGAGTGATAATCTTCCTAAGCTGGATTATCATGGCCTTCTCCATGTTTCGGCCAACGCCTCTCAAAACGAGATAAAAATGGCATATTTTCAGCTGGCACGGAGATATCATCCAGACCGCTTTGACCAAAACCTTCCGCCAGAGACAAAGATAAGGATTGAGGAGGTCTTTAGTCAGATAACAAAAGCTTATGAGGCTCTCAGTTCTGGAAAAGAGAGCCAGCGTTTTGAGCCCAGCAGGCCTACTCCTTCTGCCTATGACAAAATGGACCTAGAAAAAAAAGCAGACATGAAGTATCGCCAGGCAAAGTCTTTTTACAATCAAGGAAGATATCAAGAGGCGTTTGCTCCTATAGAAGAGGCTCTAAGATTAAAAAGGAACAAGGGTAGCTATCTTCTTCTGCTGGCGATGATAGAGATGAAAATTCCCGCTTTCAAGAGGAAAGCCGAGGAGGATTTCCTGAAGGCTATAGACTTGGAGCCATGGAACGTACCAGCTTTGGTAGAGCTTGGAAACTTTTACAAAGACGTCGGGCTCTCTGTTAAAGCCACCAAGATGTATAGAAAGGCCTTGGAGCTGGAGCCGGATAATAAAACTGCCCTCCAGGAATTGGGTTTAGAAAAGCCTAAAAAGAAGGGAATTAAAGAGTTCCTCCGCCTGGAAGTCTTGGCCAAGAAAAAAAAGGAAAGCTAACCCCTTTTAAACATTTTCAAGAATTCTTTTTCATCAAGGATGGTGATTCCTAGCTTCCGCGCCTTGTCAAGCTTGGAGCCGGGGGATTCACCGACAACGAGATATGTCGTCTTGCCGCTCACCGAGGAGGAGACAGCCCCTCCCAGCTCTTGGATGATGTCTTGTGCTTGTTCTCTGCTGAGAGAGGAAAGAGTTCCGGTGAGAACAAAAGTCTGTCCGCTCAAGGAAAGCCCGCGCGCTGGGCGCGGCTCTTTGTAAGAAAAATTAAGACCCATTTCTTTTAGCCTGCTGATCAGTTTCATATTCTCAGGCTGCTTGAAGAAAAAAGCAATGCTTTCAGCCACAGTAGGGCCAACATCTTCGACCTCAGTCAGCTCTTCCAAGGTTGCCCTGGCTAAGCTCTCCAGGCTCTTGAAATGGGAAGCGAGAGCCCGGGCTGTCCGCTCCCCGACATGTCTTATCCCCAGGGCATAAATCAGCCGATCAAGGTCTCTTTGTTTAGAGTTTTCGATTTCACTTAATAAATTCTGCGAACTTTTCGGCCCCATCCGTTCCAGCTTCACTAGCTCGTCGTATTTGAGAGAATAAATGTCCGGAATATTTTTGATAAGCTTTGCCGCCAAGAGCAGGTCGACCAGAGCGTCTCCTAGGCCTTCAATGTTCATCGCTCTGCGCGAGGCAAAATGGAGCAGGGCTTCTCTCAATTTTGCCGGACAGGAAGGATTTGTGCAGCGAGAGATGGCCTCTCCCTCAGACTTAAAAGTGGCTGAATGACAGACAGGGCATCTGGAAGGGAAGACAAATTTTTTTTCTTTCCCTGTTCGCCTTTCTTTCATGACTGAGACAACTTTGGGGATGACATCTCCACTTCGCTCGATAAGGACATGGTCACCGATTCTTATGTCTTTTCTTCTGATTTCATCCTCATTGTGGAGCGTGGAGCGGCTGATGGTGATTCCGGAGAGTTGGACAGGCTCCAGGATCGCCACCGGAGTCAGGGCACCCGTCCTTCCCACCTGAACGGTGATCTCCCTAATTTTTGTTGTGGCCTGTCTTGCGGGGAATTTGAAAGCGACCGACCAGCGGGGGAACTTGGCCGTCCATCCCAGCTTCTTCTGCTGCTCGGTTGAGTTGACCTTGACCACGATTCCGTCAACGTCATAATCAAGATTGTCTCTTTTTTCGCGCCATTCTTCCCAGAAGGAAATGACCTGCTCGAGCGTCGGGCAGTGACGAGAGTTAGGATTGGTTTTGAAGCCAAGCTCTCTCAGAGTCTGCAGGTTTTTCCATTGGGTCGGCTGCTCTTTTCCTTCGATAAAGATGTAATAGAGAAAAACATCCAATCGACGAGAGGCGACTTCTTTGGGGTCGAGCTGGCGGAGGGAGCCGGCAGCTGCATTCCTCGGGTTGGCAAAGAGAGGCTCCCCTTTTTTTCCCTTTTCTCGGTTTATTTTTTGAAAGGATTGAAAGGGAAGATAGACTTCTCCCCTGACTTCTATTTCCTTCGAGTTCTTGATCGAAAGCGGCATACTCCTGATGGTCTTGACGTTGGGTGTGACGTCGTCTCCCCTGAAACCGTCGCCTCTGGTCACAGCCTGGAAGTATTTTCCATCACGGTAGATGGAAGAAATGCCCAGGCCGTCGATTTTCAGCTCGGTGACATATTCAATCTTTTCCCCAGGAATGATTCTTTTTATTCTCTCTTCAAACTCCCTTAGTTCTTCGACGCTGTAACAGTTATCCAGGCTGAGCATCGGAGAGCTGTGCTCGACAGGCGTAAAGCCGGCGAGGGGTTGTTCTCCCACTCTCTGAGTGGGGGATTCAGGCGTGACGAGTTCCGGAAACTTCTTCTCCAGCTCCTTCAGTTTCTTGACCAGCTTATCAAACTCATAATCAGAAATCTGCGGGTCGTTATCGACATAATATTTTTTTTCATGATATTTTATCTCTTCTCTCAATTTTTGGATCTGATGCTTGGCTTGAAGGTGGGATGTTTTTTTGGTCGCCATCTTATTCCCCATAAGGTTGGGTTTCGAGCTTTTCTGTTTTTTTGAGGATGTGGGGATGATACACCAGAAGAAGGAAAAGTTCAAATGGAGTGGAGCCGGCGGCTTGGTTCTATTTGATGCCTAATCTTTTCTTTGTCTCTTCGATCTGTGTATTCCACTTATCCAGGGCGAGCTTCTGCTCGGCTTCGAGTTTTTGCATGGCTTTTTCCTCTGATTCAATCTGTGCTTTCATATTCTGCATCTCCTTTTTTTCTGCTTCAGTTAGGTCCTCTTCGTTTTTTTCTCCAAACTTATCGTTGAAGGCTTTGACCATCCCGTCCCGCTTCGCGCTTCTTTCCTGCAATTCTTTGGATTTCTCGTTGAATCTAAGGTCCTTGTTGACAGTGGTGAAGAAAAGAGATTCCGCCAATTCCATGGCTTTTGTTGAGTGGGCGGCAGAAAGGAAGCTGGCATCGAGAAAGTAGCGAATCGCTTCCTGGGCAGTGGTCGGGTTTGATCTGGCGTCTTCAGCCATGATGATTCCGATGTTGAAGGCCGTTTCTCCGCTCTTTTGTTTCATATAGGCCATTTTATAGTATTTCAAGGCTTCATTTTTCTTGCCGGCCCGGTGAAGGATCCTGGCGTAGAAGCTGTAGCTTTCGAAATCCTTCATAGCCTCAGCGACGATTACAAAAGCTTTTTCTGCCTCATTATAAAACTTGAAATCATAAAGCGTCTTTCCCACTTTTTTCAGATTACTCAGGATTTGTTTATCATTCAAAATCTTATAGGATTCTATATAAGGCCCGACAGCGTTTTTGGCGTCCTTAGCCTTGTCAAAGGCCTGTCCCTGAGCATAATAAGCATAGCCTAAAATTTTATTCCATTGAGCCCTGCCCGCTTCTTCGGACTCATTGCTCTTGTTGGCTCTTGCGACCTCCACAGCCTGGGACGCATAGCTTTTTGCCTTTTCTAAGTTCTGTCCGCGTTCGCCATAAATTCCAGAAAGAGTGATTAAGACCTGGCACTTTATGAGATCATCCAAGCCGCCTAGAGTCAGAGCCTTTTCCCCATAATTAATGGTTTCCTCAATTGTCTTTCCCGCGTAGGGAAGGAGGCAGAGATTAGCGTTGGCATAATTCTCGTATTGGGTTCCTTTGCCGGCATATTTAGTCAAGTACTCTTTGAGAAGCGCGGCCCTCTGAGCCGTGTCTGCGGTCGTCATGGCTTTGATGTAATCTTCACCAGCCGTCTCAGTTTGAGCCAGCAAGGAAGAGAGTGAGAAGATTAAAGCTAAAACTGCGAGCCTTGTTTTTCTCATTTTTAAACCTCTTACAAAATTTTTTGCATAATAGCCTTCTCTGATAAAAATGTCAATATGATAACTTTATGAAGCCAGAAACCTAGGCTCATAAAACCAAGGAGCAAGAAATATGCCAAAGTCGTGTTCAGGTCATGAATTTGCGGCCACTTGCCGGAGAGGAGGGGATGTGGAAATTTGAGTCGATGTCATATAAAATAGCAAAAGTGAAATATAAAAGGGAAGATTTTCTCTCCATTTTTCTCGACAGGATAGGCAAGCCTTTAAAACAATCTGTATCCCTCAAGGATTATTCAAACTTTAGAATCGGTGGGAAGGCCGACTATTTTTTTGAAGCTTCAACAATCCAAGAGCTTGTGAGCTCAATTGTTTTGGCGCGATCAATCTCCATCCCTTATTATCTTATCGGAGGGGGGAATAATCTTTTATTCGATGATGATGGATTCCCTGGCCTGATCATAAAAAACGAAGCAGCTGGAAAAGAACGAAGAGGAAAAAAACAGATAGAGGTTCTTTCCGGCAATCCTTTAGGTGACGTCCTTCAATTCTCGATAGAAGAAGAGCTAGCCGGCTTTGAATTTTTGGCAGGAATTCCCGGGACAATCGGCGGTGCTGTTTTCGGCAATGCCGGTGCCTTCGACCAAAACATCGGGGATTTTCTAAGAGAAGCTCTGATCCTCAATCAAAAAGGTGAGCAGGTCAGAGTCAATAGAGATTACTTCGAGTTTGGCTACCGCCAGAGCATTCTCAAGAAAAGACCTGAAATCCTCTTGCAGGCTGTTTTTGAGCTTCATCAGGGAGAAAGAGAGAAGGCAGAAGCCAAGGTTGAGAGCAATCTGGAAGTTCGCAGGAAAAAGCATCCGCCAGAGGGGACGGCCTATCCCGGGAGTTATTTCAAGAACGTCGTCCTCCCTGATGGCAAGAAAGTTCCTGCTGGCTATTATCTGGAAAAAGTCGGAGCGAAGACGATGCGCGAGGGAGGGGCGCTTGTCTATTCTGGCCACGCGAATTTCATCATTAACCAGGGTAATGCCTCGGCCCGGGATGTTCGCCGACTTGCCCAGGAACTCAAGCGGCGGGTGAAGGAGGAGTTTGGCATCGAGCTTGAAGAGGAGGTTATTTTTCTTCGAGCAGACGTTTCATTGCCCTGATTCTTGACCAAGGCAGCCTCTTTTCTCTTCTTGCTATTTCCAACGCCTGCTTAGCCAGCTTCCTGTATGTTTCTTGATAGGAAGGGAAAGCGCTCAGAGCTTTGAGATGGCTCTTCAGGGACTTCTGGTCTCCTCTGACAACAGGACCGGTCAGAGATGTTCCTATGTTAAATTTTTTTACGTTGTGTAAAGTCCCTTGAACTAAGGGCAGAAGAATTTGCAGGGCTTTTTCTTCATCGAGACCTGTTTGCTTGAGCAAGGAAACGGCCATCTCTAGGAGAACGACCAGAAAGTTTGAGGCAAGGCTGCAGGCTGAATGGTAAATGGCTTTATCTTTTGCCTTGAGAATAAAGGGATGACCGCCGAGCCGCTGCACAATCTTCCGAGCCATGGCCAGAGCTCTGCCGTTGCCCTCGAGCCCAAAATAGACATTCTTGAAGTGTGCCGGGTCAATTTTTTTATGGGGAAAAGACTGGACAGGATGGAAGGAGGCGGTCGCAGCCCCCTTATCCTTTAAGGCTTTAAGGATCTCTGAGGGGAAAAGCCCCGAGCAGTGGAAGACGAACTTTTTCGACCAATCGATATCCGAGGCAGCCAGTTGCGCCGCGATTTTCT